>CECA01029966.1_pt1 | contig 308316 bp, 287 predicted proteins | sample 557351 | NCBI WGS metagenome assembly CECA01 (sample SAMEA3182051, study PRJEB8094) | gut metagenome | biome: human; feature: gut; material: Stool; isolation source: human stools | place: Canada | collected 2012-03-07 | reverse complement strand
CGTCACCCCCTTTCGGGGTCGTGACTAACCGCCCGCCTATGTATGCAGCGTCCTTGTGACGAAGTATACACCGCGGGGCGGCGTTTGTCAAATTTCGGGGAACGGCGGCGCTTGACAAATCGCGGGGATAGGGTATAATAGGAGATGAAAAGGGGACGCTGCAGCAAGCGGTTGACCCCGTTAGGCTAAGAGTTTTATATGGGCTATGTCAGCCCGCAAAAACCGTCACCGTGCAGGGTGGCGGTTTTTGCTTTTGAGTTTCTGAACTCGCACCGAGATCGAGTGACCAAGGATGTGGATCGTAAACACAAAAAACATTTCGTCACCCCCTTTCGGGGTCGTGACTAACCGCCCGCCTATGTATGCAGCGTCCTTGCGCTGTATTATATATGGTGGGCGATTTTTTGTCAAATTCAGTTGTCAAGGTGCATCTTTTCCGCCAAGGGGGACAATAAGGACGGGAGGCGCGGTTTACAGTACCAGGCGCATACGCTCGAGACAGCGGCGGTGCTCGGCGCTGGTGGTGCGGATGTAGATACGGGTGGTGTTGATGCTGCTGTGGCCCAGCAGGTCGGCCAGCTTGGCCAGGTCCTTGTTCAGCCGGTAGAACGTGCGGGCGAACAGGTGGCGGAAGTTGTGGGGAAACACCTTTTTGTCGGAGACGCCGGCGGCGCGGCACAGGGCCTTCATCTCGCGCCAGATGTTGCTGCGGTCCAGGGGTGCGCCGCTGCGGGTGACGAACACCGGGCCGAAGGCGATGCGGTGCTGCTTCATGTAGCGCAGAAGCTTCTTTTGCAGGCGGGTGGGGATGAGCACGCGGCGGGATTTGCCCTTGCACCGCACCACGGCTACGCCGCGGCGGGCAGCCTCGGCGGTGATGGCGGGCAGCTCGCTGACGCGGATGCCGGTGGCGCAGATGGTCTGCAGCACCAGCGCCAGGCGGGCGCGGCCTGTCTCCCGGGCGGTACGGACCAGATCGGCGTACTCCTGGGCGGTGATCTCGCGTTCCTCGGGGCTGTACGCCTGGTACTGGATCCGCAGGCGGTGAACGCGGCAGTCCTCGCGGGCGATCATACGGAGAAAGCGGTTCAGCGCGGCCAGGATGGAGTTGACGCTGCCGGCGGCGTAGTGGCGCATAAGGTCGGCCTTGTAGTCCAGCATGGCGTCGCGCTCCAGCGGTGTGTCGCCCAACCACAGGGCGAAGCGCTGGATGTCGCGGAGGTATTTGTTCAGGGTGGCGGCGGATTTCTCCTCGTTTTTCAGCAGGGCGCGAAACTGCGTCAGCTGGTCGGTTGTGATGGTCATGGCGGGCCTCCAAGTATATATAATAGGTGTATTATAAGGCCTGCGCGCTGTTTTGTAAGCGTTTTTTGGAAAATATTGGGCAAAAATGTGGAAGTGAGCTTCCTCCGCGCCGGGATAGCCTGTCCCCCGCCGAAGAGCACGCGCAGAATACGGCCGCCGGAGGCAAAAACAAGTGAAGGCACTTTACGTCAGAACGCAGGAATTTTCTTTAGTGAAATAAATTGTAAACAAATCGCGAACGGGATAGGCGAGAAATGTGGCGGCCCTGCCGAACACGAAATTGGTGAGGAAAACCGGGAGATTTCCGGAAAGCTAAACGCTCTCCGCCCCTGCAGGGGTGGGGAGCGTATTTCGGTTTTGGTAAATTATGGAAGAAATGCGCCGTAAAAATTTTTACAACATAATGATGTTTACGTTGTAAATCGCTGTCCCGGAGAATGAAGCCGAACCGGACACAAACAAATTTTTATGGAGGAAACAAACATGAAGAAGATCATTGCAACTGTGCTGGCCATGGTCATGGCTCTGGCACTGTGCACCGTGGCGTTCGCTGCGGAAATCACCGACAAGGCTGATGTTGTGAATCCCTCTAATGAGGATACCATCGCCAGCACCGTGACTTGGAACAACACCAAGAAGGATCTGAAAGCCGTCGTTGCGGACGGTCACGACACCTATTGGACTGCTACTGGCAATCTGTATTATGTTTGGAATAAGGATTCCGGCAAGTTTATCCAGATTACCGACGCGCAGCAGGCTATCATTGCTGCCGGCTACCGCGATACTAAAGTTATCGTGAAGGAAATTGCCGCTGCTGCAACCTGCGAGGATGATGGCTACAATGTCACCGTTTACACCAACCTGGACGAGAATGCCAAGTATGTGAAGGTTGATGACGTTGATGCTTTCAATAAGAAGCAGACTGTCGAGTCCGACAAGATGGTCTACGATGAGGCTGATATCGTTTACTTCGGTACTTCCTACACCAATGCCATTGCTTACCTCGGTGTGGATGATGTTGAAGGTAACGATCTGCCTGCTGGTCACATCCTGGTTAAGGACGGCACCACTTATGGTACTGCTAAGGCTGATGTTTACAAGTGCGCCCTGTGCGGCGGCCGCTTTGTTACCGTGCTGAATAGTGAGACTGGTTCTCTGAAGTCCGAGTATTATGCCGCTAACAACACCGCTGCTGTTGCTGCTTATGCTGCTAAGAACGGTATCGTCAGCAGCAAGCTGGTGAAGACCGCTACCACCCTGTACACTGTTGAGGCTGGTAAGACCACCACTCCTTCCACCGGCACCACCAACTCCCCCAAGACCTTTGACGCTGGTATCGCTATGTACGTCGGTATGGCTCTGACCTCCGTCGCCGGCTCCGCCGTCGTCATCGGCAAGAAAAAGGAGTTCTAATTAAACTCAAAAAAGAGAAAGGCCCATTGGGCCTTTCTCTTTTTGTGTTTAATTATCCCTCCCGCTGCCGCGGGAGGAATAGTAAAGATTGCTTTTCTGCGGGGGCTTCTTTTTGCGCTTAATTATCTCTGGCCTGTCGGCCAGGGATAGTATAGATGTTTTTTCTTTTGGGGTGCTTCTTTTTTTGTGCTTAATTATCCCACCCCCTGGCGGGGGTGGGGTGAATAAAGATTGCTTGCCCGCTGGGCCTTTCTTTTTTTTTGCTTAATTATTCCTGGCCTGTCGGCGCGGACGAAATAAATATCCCCTGCTGCCGCGGGAGGGATAGTAAATGCTGCTTTCCTGCGGGGGCTTCTTTTTTTGACTTTAATTATCCCACCCCCTGGCGGGGGTGGGGTGAATAGAGATCGTTTGCCCGCTGGGCCTTTCTTTTTTTGTGCTAAATTATCCCTGGCCTAACGGCCAGAGATAATTTAGCCCCTTTCGAGCTTGAATAACAAAAAGGCACCCCTACGGGGTGCCTTTTTTGGGGCCGTCGGGGACGCCGGCCCCTACGGGTGTTCAGCGGGGGCCCCTGCATTGTGGACGCCGGCCCCTACGGGTGCTCAGTGGGAACCTCTGCATGCAGGCGGATGTGGGCATCGGCCCCTACGAGGGAAACAGGCCGTACCCCAAGGGGGAGGCTTTTGCGCCCTCAAAACGGGATGGTGCCGCCGGTCGCCACGGTACACGGGGTAAATATGCCGCCGGCGGGGGGCAAAATGGTCAGCAGGATATAGGCCACACTCAGGGCGGCAGTCAGCAGGTACCAGAGCAGCGCGTCACCGGAGACGCGCCGCCACAGGGCGGCGTACAGGGCCAGCGCCGCCGTGATAGCCAGCACGGCCACCGCCGCCGGCGCCAGCGGCGTCCAGGCCAGCGCCAGGGCCAGCGCCGCGCCGGACAGGGCCATCAGGCACAGTCCGCCCCGGCTGCCGCCCTTTTGCAGCACCCACAGCGTCGGTGCCGCCGCCAGCAGGGGAAAGAACGCGGCTTTGCCCATCTCCCATGGGCTGTTCCATACGGGGGAGAGCGTGTTGGTCAGCGGGCCGGGAAACTTTTCCTGCAGCGCCCAGAGCAGGATCGCCGCAGCCAGGGCGGCGTGGAATGCCAGCACATACGGCAGGAGCTTTTTCATACGATCACCTCGCGGGAGTATATGCGCCGCGCCATAAGAAAATCCGTGGCCTTTCGGTCACGGATTTTATAGTTCGTTCACATATTTCCCTCGGAAATGCTATACAATAGGCCTGTTGATCACGGCTGGGGCGGTGTCTGCTCCGCGGCCAGTACATCCTCGGCATCTGCGCCGCACAGGCGTATCAGCTTCTCCGCCAATATCTTGGAGAACCCGGCGATCAGCGCACTTTCGATGACCAGCAGTTCCACGGCGTTATTGCCGTTCTGTTCGTTGGCGCTGCGGATGCCCTCCGACCCGGACTGCACCTGCTGGTTGAAAAACAGCCCCACCCGGCGGAATTTCAGCGAGTAATCCTCATACACCGCGCGGACGTCCGTCTCGTTGCTGTCAGCGGGCAGGATCTTCTGCACATCGCTGATGCTCAGGCTCTGCTTCATGGTCAGGATCATGATGAGGTACGCGATGTGGATGCGGTGGTATTTCCGCTTCTCCGGCGCGGGCATGATCTTCAGCCGAACGTAGTTGTTGATGGTGGAGGACGTGACAAAGCGCTCCTTGCCGCCCACCGGCGCGGGAATAAAGCTGAGATACTGCTCCAGCAGTACGATGACCTGGTCCATATACAGGCCGAAATCCGGTATCGTCTCCCAGTCCGGCAGATGATAATCCGTGATGAACTTGTCCCACCGCTGCAGCTTGTGGGCGATCAATTCCTTGTCATATTCCATAGCGACACCCCTGTATCCGAATTACTGCATAGTATACCACATACGGGCACATCATGCAAGAAATCCAGCAGAAAAATCTGTTGACGCGCATGTGCTAATATGCTATATTAGATAAAAACCACATGGGGAGGCAGTCCTATGGAACGTGCTTTTATCTACGGTGATTCTCTGCTGAAGGCCACCATGCCCGACGCGGATATGCGCTACCACTTCCATCTGCCGGAGGTGATGGCCCAGTATCCCAGCGACCGGCTGGAGGTGGTGAACCGCGCCAAGATGGGCGCCACAGTGACCAAGGGCCTGGCGTTGGTGGAGCACGATGTGCAGCGGGGCATGGATGCCCGCTGGGCGCTGGTGGCTTACGGCGGCAACGACAGCGACTTCGACTGGGAGGCCGTCGCCGCCGCGCCGGAGCAGGACCACCTGCCCCGCACGACCCTGCCGGAGTTTACGGAGAAGCTGCACTGCGCCGTCACGGCGCTGAAGTCCGCCGGCGTGCAGCCGGTGCTGATGACGCTGCCGCCCATTGACGGACAGCGGTATTTCCGATTTATCTCCCAAAAGACGGACGGCGGCAGCGTGCTGCGCTGGCTGGGAGATGTGGGACGCATTTACCGCCACCAGGAGCTGTACTCCGATGCGGTGGCGGCTCTGGCCTTTGCCGAGGGCGTGCCCCTTATCGACGTACGGCGGCAGTTCCTGCCCCAGCGCGATCTGTCCGGTCTTATCGCCGCCGACGGCATCCATCTGACCATGTCCGGCTATCGCTGCCTGTTCGACACGCTGGCCGACTGGGTGCGCGCACGGCTGTAATATAATACATATCTATCCTCAAAGGAGACGCATTATGATCAAAGTAATGACTGACAACGCGGCCAATCTGCCGCCGGATCTGCGGGCGCAGTACGCCATCACGGAGCTGTGCCTGACCTATACCATCGACGGTGAGCCGGTGGACATATCCAAGCCCTTTGACGGCCACGCCTTTTACGAGGCTATGCGTAAGGGTGCGGAGGTGAAGACCTCTATGATTACACCGCTGGCCGCCCGCGAGGCCATGGAGCCTGTGCTGGACCGGGGCGATGATGTGCTGTATGTGGGGCTGTCCGGCGGTGTCAGCGGCACCTGCTGGGGCGTCAGCGTGGTGGCGCAGGAGCTGCGCGAGCGCTACCCCGACCGTGACATACGCGTGCTGGATAGCCGCGGCGCTTCCCTGGGCGAGGGGCTCATCGTGCTGGAAGCCGCCGATATGGCGCAGAAGGGCGCAGATATGGAGACGATCGTGGCCCGCGCCAACCAGCTTATCGGCAAGATGCGCCAGCACTTCATGGTGGACGATCTGAAATTCCTTCGCAAGGGCGGCCGGCTGTCCGGCGCCGCGGCCTTTGCCGGCACACTGCTGCAGATCAAGCCCATCCTACAGGGTGATCCGGAGGGCAAGATCGTGGTGCTCAGCAAGGAGCGCGGCCGCAAAAAGGCCATGGATACGCTGATCCGGCTGTATGAAGAAATGGTGGAGGATAAGTCTGCGCCGGTGGGTATCTCTCACGCCGCCGCCCCGGCGGAGGCGCTGCACCTGGCCACCGCCCTGCGGCAGGCCGGCTGCACCGGCGAGATACTCTCCGTCTGTCACGAGCCCGTCACCGGCGCCCATGTGGGGCCCGGGATGCTGGCCCTGTATTTTTACAGCCAAAGCTGGCGATAAGTTAACAATAATATGCATTATGGTAACCCCAACAGCCGCGCTTTTAGCGAGGCTGTTGGGGTTTTCCTTTGGGCAAAGCAAGGCTCCCGGGCAACAGATGATATCTATCGCCCGGGAGCTCCCCTCCTGTCGCGCGAGGCCTGTACCTCGCGCCCCCTACGTTGTTTCATGGTAGCACTCTGAAATCTGGTTTTCAAGAAAATTGACGATTTCTTAACGGCATCTTAACGGAACATTCACAGATGTACCCCCGCGCCCGGGGGCGCACCTCCCAAAGCCGCCCTCCGGGCGGCTTTGGCGCGATTTGATAATCGCCAAAAACGATAGAACGCAAAACCCCTACCGTGGCACCAGCCAGCGGCGCGCGACAGCGCCACGCGGGAAGCTGTGCTGGCACAGTCCTTCTGACCGAGGAAAAAACCGGAAAAATCTCCGTGGTCGCGTGGGAAAATTACCCGCAAGGAACGTTTCGCCCCGCGCCAAGGGGTTCTTAGACCGTAGGTCTAAGCGGCGTTTTTGGCTACTTTTGCCGCCGGGGGCAAAAGTAGCTCGCGCTCGGGGGCGCGAAACCCTCCCTACGAAAATTTGAGAAAAAACAACAAACCTCACTTTACGCAAAAACCACTTCACTTGCCTAAATTGTAACCGAATTATGAACGGCTTTTGGCCGCTATCAGTGTCAAAGCAGTTTACATAATTACTTTTCGATTTTGACTGGAAAAATTTTCCAGCTAAGTTGTTGCATTTTTTGAAAATCTCCATTTGAATTGCATAAATGCTGCGTTACACAAGAATTACGCTTTGCAGGTGCTCAGAGAAATTGCGTAAATTACTGGTAAATTATGGAAGAAATGGAAATTATTTCCAATTTCGGGCGATTTTTAACGGCGCGGTGTCACTCCCTCAAAAATGGAAATAACTGGAAACAAAATCCGTAAAAATTTTTACAACATAATGATGTTTACGTTGTAAACCGCTGGCGAGAGTGGCGAGGTCGAGTCGGACACAAACAAATTTTTATGGAGGAAACAAACATGAAGAAGATCATTGCAACTGTGCTGGCCATGGTCATGGCTCTGGCACTGTGCACCACCGCGTTCGCGGACACCACTTTCAAGGTCGGTGACTATGTAAAGGTTGGTGAGGTTACTGCGTCCAATAGCGCTGCTGGCCATCCTGCTTACTATGTCAAGGTGACCGAAGAGCACACCGCTGCGACTGTTGACACGACCAAGACCGATGGTGAAGTCTATCTGAAGTCTGGCGATGGCTATAAGATGGCTGATGAGGTTACCGCTACCAAGTACACTCAGGGCTACTATACCGTGAATGTTGCGCTGTATGCTAATGCCAAGGCTGCCTCCTGCTCCGATGACGGCTACAAGGTCGCTCTGTATCAGGATGCTGCTGGTGACTACTACGCCAAGATGGCTGACGTTGACGCTTACAACACTGCTAACCCCACTTCCAAGATCACCGCTACTACTGTTAAGGTGTTCCTCGGTGCCAAGTTTGATGACGCTGTTGCGTACTACAAGCTGACCAAGAATGATGTGAAGTCCGCTGGCGGTCACGCTCTGTACAAGACCAGCGAGGTTTGGGGCAAGAACGATGTGACCGTCTATGCTTGCGCTGTTTGCGGTGGTAAGTACGTCATTAAGAGCGATGTCAACGCTAATGACGCTGTTGAGTCTCTGGCTAAGATCAGCTACGGCCCCGTCACCGCTGGCGATGTGAAGTCCGTGCTGAATAGCAAGGGCATTGATGTTACCAAGGCTTATGAGCCCAGTGGCTCCGTTGTCATGTACACTCTGTCCGCTGGCAAGACCACTCCTTCCACCGACACCAACAAGTCCCCCAAGACCTTTGACGCTGGTATCGCTATGTACGTCGGTATGGCTCTGACCTCCGTCGCCGGCTCCGCCCTCGTCATCGGCAAGAAAAAGGAGTTCTAATTCTCCGCTTTCCCGGAAAGCCGGCCGCAAGGCCGGCTTTCTCTTTTCCCGCCGCAGCGGCAACCCTCGCGCCGCAGCGCGGCAAAACGCGGGGGGGCGGGACGCCCACCAAGCGGCCGCCGGGCGGGAGCGCAGCGACCGGCCAAGCGGCCGCGCAGCCCCCCCGCGGGAGCGGAGCCGGGAGCAAGGCGCGGCGGGGAGCCGGGCCGGGCGGGCGGCGGCGACACGGGCGACCGAGCGCAGCGAGGGCGGAGCGGCGGCCCACGCGCGACGGGCGACAGCGACAGCGCCGCCCAACGAGCGCGAGGGCAGAGCCGCGACCCACGGAGCCGCCGGGAAGGAGCGGAGGGGCGGAGCCGCGGAGCGAAGCGGCGACCGCGGCCGGAGCGAAGCGCAGCAGCCGCGAAGCCGGAGCGGCGAGCAACCCGGAGCGACGGGCGACCCGGCGGGGCAGCCGCGCCCCCGGCGGAGCGGGCGCGCCCCGGCGGAGCCGCCGCAGCGGCGGAGTCCGGATAAAGCCGCAGCCGCGCAGCGGCAAGGCAGGCGCGCATACCTTTAAGTCCCGCAAGCGAGCGCAGCGAGACGCGGGACATGGCACGGCGACCGGGGGCCAGTCCCCCGCGGAGCCGCGCCACGCATACAAGCATAAGAAAAGGCCGCAGCACCTGACGGCGCTACGACCTCCCCCTGCTTGAATTCCACGGACGCGAACACGGGATATTGTCCAGCATAGCATATTCCGGCCAGACTGTCAAGATGTAGTGTCTACGCTGCGTAGAAAATGCTACATATAGTACACACAGTATACGCCCCCGTGATACCTCCGTGATACCTCCGTGATACCTCCGTGATACCTCCGTGATACCTTCATGTAAAGCGTATGCGCTTTACATGGCAGCACTGTCCAAAAAAAGGGACAGCATCAGCCGTCCCAGGGATACCATACCTCACCGCGTTCCGCGTAGTAATCGGCGACGTATTTCACCGTTTCCAGTTCCATGTAGTACATGACTTCCCGCCGGACTTCCTCCGGCGTCATGCCCTTTTCGCAGCCGGCCGCGGCCGCGTACTCGTCGCCCATGATCGAGCCATGCACGGCGGCGTGGCAGCGCCAGCACAGCGTTATCAGGTTCATAGGGTGGTTTGCGCCGCCCTTGCCGCGGGGCTTGATGTGGTGCAGCTGAAGCCCCTCCGTGGCGTCGCAAATGGCGCAGCGATAGCCATCCCGCCGGTATACTTCCTTCCGCAGCGTGTTTGTCGTGTTCGCGTTCATCGTGTTTCGTCTCATAGTCGGACGCTCCTTTCTGTCCCGTTGGACGCCGCCAGCAGGACACATGAGCGCAAGGGCGGCCGGCAGGCCGCTTGTATCACCCTTGCGCCATGTGATACAATGGCAAGGCCGACGGGACGGGGCAGCCATCACAAGAAACTTGTGATGGAGGACGGCAAATCACAAGAAACTTGTAATTCACCGGTAGACACCTGTCCGCTACCAGCGGACATACCTAATGTTACTGACCTCCGTCGCCGGCTCCGCCGTCGTCATCGGCAAGAAAAAGGAGTTCTAATTAAACTCAAAAAAAGAAAGGCCCATTGGGCCTTTCTTTTTTTGCGCTTAATTATCCCTCCCCCGGGGTAGACAACCGCAAAAAGAACCGCCGGGCGGCGGTTCTTTTTTGCATTTCCCGGTTGACACCGGGGCGGATATACGTTACAGATACAGGTAGCTGTACTTGTCGCGCAGGGTGACGATCAGCTTCTCCAGATCGGCGGGCAGGTCGTTTTTGCCGGACAGGTCATAGTCCTTCGGCTCGCCGAAGGTACGGACGCGGACCTTGTCACCGCCCAGGAACAGGACACCGGCATTGTGGCTGTCCACCATGTCCTCGGCGGTCTGGAACAGGGTGAACTTGTCGTGGCAGGGCTCGGAGCTGTACGGGCAGAACTGGGTGCAGTTGCCGCACTCGTTGCACATCTTGTCCACGTGGACGATCTGGTGGCTGCCGTCGGCCATGCGGATGGCCACATTGGCGCGGTTGGGGCAGGAGTCCACGCAGTTTTCACAGACGGTGGCGCACTGCAGGCAGCGGTCGCCCTCGCAGCAGATGCACGCGCTCATCTTCAGAATACCCTTCTTGGCCTCGGCGTCCGCCTTAGTGACATAGGCCTGCTCGGGGATGTCATAGGTATAGGGCTTGCCGATAACCGCCTCGGCAAAGGCCGCGGCGTCGGCGATGCCTTCGACAACAGTGGCGGGGCCGCGCTTGGCGTCGCCGGCGGCGTAGACGCCCTCCACGTTGGTCTGGAAGGCGGGACGGCCCTTCTTGTCCAGCTCAATGCCGTTGGCGGCCATGAGGGCGTCGTCCACCTGTTCACCCACAGCGGAGATCACCAGGTCGCAGGGAACGGTGAAGAACTCACCGCTGCCCACGGGGCTGCGGCGGCCGGAGGCATCGGCCTCGCCCAGCACCATCTTCTCACACTTCAGCACACCGTCGGCCTGCTTGACGGGGGCAGCCAGCTCGGCGAAGGTCACGCCGTCGGCCAGCGCCAGCGCCAGCTCGTGCTCGTCGGCGGGCATATACTTGCGGGTACGGCGGTACACGAGGGTCACGCTCTCGGCGCCGCTGCGCTTGGCCAGACGGGCCGCGTCCATGGCGGTGTTGCCGCCGCCCACGACCACGATATTGCCGGCCACAGCGATGTTGCCGGCCTTGACGCCCTTCATCCACTGGATGGCGCCGGCCACATCGCCGGCGATGTCCAGCTTGCCGGGCTTCCATGCGCCCACGGCCAGCAGGATGTGGGTGTAGCCCTGCTTTTTCAGCTCGTCCACAGAGGGGGCGGGCGCGCCGCACTTGACCTCGACGCCGTACTTCTCCATCAGGGCGATGTCCTTCTCGATGGCCTCGTTGGCGATACGGAAGCTGGGGATCACGTGACGGGGCACGCCGCCCAGGCAGCTCTCGCGCTCGAAGATGGTGGTCTCGATACCGGCGCGGCCGCAGAAGTAGGCGGCAGCAATGCCGGTGGGGCCGCCGCCGATGATGGCGACCTTCTTGCCCGCCACGCGCTCCGGACGCTTGATGGAGGCCATCAGGGCGTTGTAGCCCTTCTGAGCAGCCAGCAGCTTTGTGTCGCGGATGCGGACGGACTCGTCATAGAAGTTGCGGGAGCACTTGGTCTGACAGCGATGGGCGCAGATGGTGCCGGTCAGGAACGGCAGGGGGTTCTTCTCGGTGATCAGCTTCAGCGCGGGGCCGTACAGGCCCTTGTTGCACAGCTCCATATACTCGGGGATGTCCTGCGCGATGGGGCAGCCGCCCTTGCAGGGCGCGGTGAAGCAGTCGATCCAGGGCACGTTCTTCTCACTCTTGCGGCTGGGCAGGGGCTTGATAGGCTTGACGTGATGCACGTCGGTGTGAGAGGCGGTGCTCATGTCGCAGATGGCCTGGGTGTCGGTGCCGTCAAAGGGCTTGTAGGCCATGGGCTCTACCTTCTCCACCATCTGGAGCAGGCGGTTGTAGCCGCCGGGCTTGAGGATGGTGGTGGCCACGGTGATGGGCCAGATGCCCGCCGCGAACAGCTTGTCGCAGTTGAAATACTCCGCGCCGCCGGCGAAGGAGATCCGCATCTTGCCCTTGAACTGACGGGAGATGCGGTGGCACATCTCGATGGTCAGGGGGAACAGACTGCGGCCGGACATATACATCTCGTCGTTGGGCAGCTCGCCCCGGGTGGTGTCCACCGGGAAGGTGTTGGAGAGTTTCAGGCCGAACTCCAGACCCTTGCTGTCTGCCAGCGCCTGCAGACGCTCGAACATGGGCACCGCGTCGGCCCACTGCAGATCCTCGCGGAAGTGGTGGTCGTCGAATACAATATAGTCATAGCCCATGCCGTCCAGAATGCGGCGGGCGGTCTCGTAGCCCAGGATGGTGGGGTTGCACTTGACGAAGGTGTGCAGGTGCTTCTCGGTGATGAGATAGCTGGCGATGCGCTCGATCTCATCCGGGGGACAGCCGTGCAGGGTGGATACGGTGACGCTGCGGCTGACGCGGGGATCAATGGCGTCGATATAGTCGCTCTCGGCGGGGAACAGCTCCTTGAGGACGGCCTTGCACTCGCCGAAGATGGCGGTCTTGTTGGCGTCCTTCATGCCCTCGATATAGGTGTTGACCTTGTCGCCCTTGATGCCCTCCAGATCGTAGCCCACGGACATATTGAACACGAAGCCATTGGGATCGCCGAAGCCGTATACCTTGCTCAGCACCTTCAGGGCACACCATGCCTTGATGTACTCGTCCATGGCCTGGGGCACGGTCAGCTCGGTGGACCACTCCTGGTTATAGCCCTCGTCATTGGCCAGGATGCAGGGGCGGGGCACGCAGGCGGCCAGCTCCTCGCCGTCCATCTTCTGGACGGTCTTGACCTCGAAGAAGCGTGCGCCGGCCATGTAGGCGGCGATGATGTTCTGGGCCAGCTGGCTGTTGGGGCCGGCGGCGGGGCCAAAGGGTGTCTCGATGCGCTCGCCGAAGATGGGCAGGCTCTTGCCCGTGGCGTGGTACGCCTTGCGGACGCCGAAGATCTCGCCGGAGTTGGCATATTCGGTGACCACCCAGTTCATCAGGGACTTAAAGGGGATCGGATACATTTTTTCAGACATGGGTCTTCCTCCTTGTCGTTGGTTTTATCAATACACCCGGTGGTTCAGGTCGCCCCACAGCTTCTTGGCGGCCTCGAGAATGTGGGCGTTCTCCGCCTCCTCGTCGATGTTCACCAGCACGCGGTCCTTCATCAGGACCTTGCCGGCGGCGATGGTGGTCTGGCACTGGCGGCCGGTCATGCCGAAGATCATGTGGCCGTCGATGTTCTCGTCGCTGAACGGGGTGAACGGTTTGTAGTCCATGACGATGATATCCGCCGCCGCGCCGGCCTTCAGTATGCCCAGCTGGTCCGGGAAGTACCGTGCGCCGATCTTAGCGTTGTTCTTGAACAGCATATCCGTGACCTCGCACCAACCCACGTTGGGCAGGCAGTTCTGGCTCCGCTGGGAGCACAGGGCCACCTTGATGGACTCCAGCATATCGTTGGTATAGGCATCGGTGCCCATGCCCAGCAGGATGCCCCGCTTGTACAGCTGCAGCACCGGGCAGATGCCGATGGCGTTGCCCATGTTGGACTCGGGGTTATTCACCACCATGGTGCCGGTCTCCTTGATGATGTCCATCTCGGCGGTATTCACATGGATGCAGTGGCCCAGAATGGTCTTTTCACCCAGGATGCCGTGGTCCTGCAGACGCTGCACCGGACGGCGGCCGTAGTTCTGCAGGCTGTCGTACACGTCGTTCATACCCTCGGACACATGGATGTGGTAGCCGGTGCGGCCGTTGTTGGCCTCCACCATGCGATCAAAGGTCTTGTCGCTGATGGTGAACAGCGCGTGGCCGCCGAACATGGCCGCCAGCATGGGATCGTTCTGCTTCTGGCAATAGGTGATGAAGTCCGCGTTCTCCTTGATGGCCTGCAGGCACTTCTCCTCGCCGTCGCGGTCGCTGACCTCGTAGCACAGGCAGGAGCGCAGACCCAGGCGGCGGCTCTCCTCGCTGATGGTGAACAGGGTTCCGGGGATCTCGCCATAGCTGGCGTGGTGGTCAAAGATGGTGGTCACGCCCTGCTTGATGCTGTCGATGTACAGCGCGGTGGCGGAAGCGCGGGTACCGTCCATCATCAGGTGGCGGTCGATGGCCCACCAGGTGCCGTCCAGCACCTCGTAGAAGTTGGTGGGGTTGTTGCCCACGATGCTCAGGCCGCGGGCCAGTGCGGAGTAGATGTGGGTGTGTGCGTTGATGAAGGCAGGCATGATGACGCCGCCCTTGGCGTCGACGATCTCGGCATCGGCATATTTTGCCCGCAGAGCGGCTTCCTCACCTACCTCCACGATCTTGGCGCCCTCGTAGGCCACCGCGCCGTGCTCATAGTAGCCCTTGCCCTCGCTGTCGCGGGTAATGAGCCGTCCATTTGTTACCAGAACCATGTGTATTCCTCCTTTGTTTCCGATAGTGTTCGTGTGTTCTCCCCAATATGGCTCTACTCCCCGGTAAACAAAAAGTGCCCCAAACCCTGTTTCCGAGGGTTTGAAACACTCAAGCGTCCGCCGAGTGATAGTTTCAGCCCGTGCGCGAAGCACTTCCTTACAGCTACCAATCTTGGATTGTCATCTGTATTTTACAACGATTTCTCCAAAAATGCAATAGTTTTGTCAGCCTGTTTTTGCCCTTTTTACCCTGCGTTGTCCCGCTGCACCGTGTACCGCTTTCGCTATTTCATGACAAAAAAACCAATAAATGGAAGTATACTTCGTGGAAGTAAACTTCCCGCTGCGCTATCATCTTCTTATAAAGCGGAAACGGAGGTATTTGCCATGCAGGAGTATAAGGACGCAGTGCGGGAGCATCTGTCAAGCTATGTGTGCCAACTGCGGCAGCGCCGTGGGCTTACACAGGAAGAAATGGCCGAAAAGCTTCGTATCACGGCGCGGGCCTACGGCGACCTGGAACGTGGAAAATTCTGCTTTTCCGCCCCGGCATTGATGGCCCTGCTCCTCATACTGAAGGAAGATGAGGTGGCAGAGCTTCTGAACGACTTTCGCAAAATTACAGAAAAATTAGACGGTAAAGAGGTGGCGTAGCATCCATGGATAAGGGGGATGTGAGCCGCACATTGTGCGGCTTGGGGTTGTTGCCGAGCAGCGTCTGCTATTTTTATATGGCAGAGGCGCTTCGGCTGTCGCTGCGGGAGCCGGACAGGCTTCTGCTGGTCACAAAGCACGTGTATCCGGACGTGGCGCGCTGCTTTGACACAAACTGGAAGTGCGTGGAGCGTGGCCTGCGCCGCGCCACAAACGTTGCCTGGAACACGGCACCGGAGAAGCTGTCAGAGCTCGCACATCGACACTTGACGGAGAAGCCTTCTGTTTCAGAGCTGTTGTCTCTGTTGACGATCTACCTGCGCGTGGAAGAGGAGAACTGAAACCGGTCATAGGGCACCAAGCCCCGGCTCTGCCGGGGCTTTCTGTTTTGTACGTATTTCTTCACGGATAAAAAGCCGCCCTCGGGCGGCTTTTTTCTCTGCACAGCAAAACAAGGCTCCCGGGCAACAGATGATATCTATCGCCCGGGAGCTCCCCTCCTGTCGCGCGAGGCCTGTACCTCGCGCCCCCTACGTTGTTTCATGGTAGCACTCTGAAATCTGGTTTTCAAGAAAATTGGCGATTTCTTAACGGCATCTTAACGAAGCATTCGCAGATGTACCCCCGCGCCCGGGGGTACACCACCCAAAGCCGCCCTTCGGGCGGCTTTGGCGCGATTTGATAATCGCCAAAAACGATAGAACGCAAAACCCCTACCGTGGCACCAGCCAGCGGCGCGCGACAGCGCCACGCGGGAAGCTGTGCTGGCACAGTCTTCTGACCGAGGAAAAAACCGGAAAAATCTCCGTGGTCGCGTGGGAAAATTACCCGCAAGGAACGTTTCGCCCCGCGCCAAGGGGTTCTTAGACCGTAGGTCTAAGCGGCGTTTTTGGCTACTTTTGCCGCCGGGGGCAAAAGTAGCTCGCGCTCGGGGGCGCGAAACCCTCCCTACGATAATTTGAGAAAAAACAACAAACCTCACTTTACGCAAAAACCACTTCACTTGCCTAAATTGTAACCGAATTATGAACGGGATTTGGGGCGCATTTCGGGCCGAATAGTTTACATAATGACTTTTCGATTTTGACTGGAAAATTTTTCCAGCTAAGTTGTTGCATTTTTTGAAAATCTCCATTTGAATTGCATAAATGCTGCCTTACACGGAATTGCGCTTTACAGATGCCAAGATAAATTGCGTAAATTACTGGTAAATTATGGAAGAAATGGAAATTACTTCCAATTTCGGGCGATTTTTAACGGCGCGATGTCACTATCTCAAAAATGGGAATAACTGGTAATAAAATCCGTAAAAATTTTTACAACATAATGATGTTTACGTTGTAAACACTGTCTCGGAGAATGAAGCAGAGCCGGACACAAACAAATTTTTATGGAGGAAACAAACATGAAGAAGATCATTGCAACTGTGCTGGCCATGGTCATGGCTCTGGCACTGTGCACCACCGCTTTCGCGGCACCTGTTACTGGTTATACCGGCTATAGCAGAGGCGGCAACAAGCTGATGGCGGACGACACGAATGCTGAAAGCTTTTCTGTGGAAGCTCACGAGGCTACGTTCAACAAAGCCACCGGCGCTGGTAATGTTGCTTACTACACTGTAAGTAATGCCACGGCTGCAAACCCTAGCTACAACGGTGATTACATCAAGGCAGACAAGACTGATTTCGATCTGCAGCTCACCAAGGCCGGTGCTTCCACACTGTACCTGAAGCACGTTAATGATGGTGCTGTGTATGTTGCCAAGGTTGAGGCTTTCACCAAGATTGGTGACAAGTGCGGCCAGCTTGATGTTGATGCCGATGGCACTTACTATGTGAACACCAGCAAATATACCTTTACCTCTAATAATGTCACCAAGGACGCTGGTGAGGTGTACTTTATGGCCAGCGATGCGACAGGGGCTGTGTATGTCCTGCTGAACGGCAAGCTGGTTTCCGTGGCGCTGGCTGATGAGCAGACTCTGGTTGGCCACACTTGGGTTGCTGTCGAGAAGGATGGCAAGGTCGTTTCTTACAAGTGCTCTGACTGCGGCACTGTTGCTTCCATCTACAAGACCTATGCTGCCGCTAAGGCTTCCGGTCTGAAGAATGTTGAGGCGTTTGTGAACGATGATGGCGAGACCATCTACCTGGCCTACACCGATGGCAAGACCGACACCACCAAGCCCACCGACACCAACAAGCCCTCCCCCAAGACCTTTGACGCTGGTATCGCTATGTACGTCGGTATGGCTCTGACCTCCGTCGCCGGCTCCGCCCTCGTCATCGGCAAGAAAAAGGAGTTCTAATTAAACTCAAAAAAAGAAAGGCCCATTGGGCCTTTCTTTTTTTGCCGCAATTTGTGGGGCGGGGACTGCCCCTTGACAAACCCGCCGGAATGGGTATAATAATAAACAGAAGGGGACGCTGCGACAAGCGGTCAGCCCCATCAAGTAAAGATTTGCATCAGGGTTTTACACCCCAAAAGAAACCGTCACTTGGCAGAGTGGCGGTTTCGTCTTTTCAGCTTCTGAATTCTGATCGAGACTGAATAGCCTGCGATATGGAATGTAAGCGTCCAAAACATGTATGTCACCCCCTCTCGGGGCTGTGACTAACCGCCTGCCGTTTATTGCAGCGTCCTTGAGATGTATTATAAGCCGTTTGCCAGTTTTTGTCAATCTGACGTGCCGACAACCACCCACAAAGCCATTGTCCCGCGCCGCGTTATGTGGTACAATACCCTCGACACACTCTGAAAGGAGTTTTTCTATGCTGGATATCTTTGAAATACTGGGTCCGGTGATGATCGGTCCCTCCAGCTCCCACACCGCCGGCGCCGCCAAGATCGGCGCCATGGCCCGCACACTGCTGGGTGCGCCGCCGGTCAAGGCCGCCATCCACCTCTACGGCTCCTTTGCCGAGACGGGCGCCGGCCACGGCACGGACCGCGCATTGGTAGGCGGTCTGCTGGGCATGAAGCCGGACGACCCCCGCCTGCCGGACGCCTTTGCCGAGGCGGAGAAAGCCGGGTTGACCTACACCATCGACGAGATCAAGCTGCGGGATGCTCACCCCAACACCGCCGTCATCGAGGCCAAGAGCGCCGACGGCAGGACGCTGACCATGCAGGCATCGTCCATTGGCGGCGGCCGCATCATGGTGAACAAGCTGGATGGCATCGACGTGAACTTCAACGGTATGTTCAACACGCTGGTCATCCGCAATCAGGACGCCAGCGGCACCGTAGCGGCCATCACCAGCATACTAAGCCAGCTGCGCGTTAACGTGGCCAACATGAGTCTGTACCGCCACAAGCGGGGCGGCGACGCGCTGATGGTCATCGAGCTGGATCAGCACCTCAAGCCCAGCCAGGTGGCGTTTCTGTCCGAGCTGCCGGGCGTGCTGTCCATGACCTACTACGACAAGGAGGAGGATGACGATGGCTCTGGATTCGATGAAGGAAATATTTGACCGCATGGAGCAGGAGGGCAAGCCCTTCTGGGAGATCGTGCTGGAGACGGATATGGACGAGCGCCAGGTAACGCGGAACCAGTCCATGGCCAAAATGCTCATCACCTGGCAGGCCATGGCCGACGCGGCGGACAGCTACACCGGCCGGCGCAAGAGCGTCAGCGGCCTGGTGGGCGGTGACGGCATGAAAATGCGGCAGTACTGCCTGCGGGGTGAAGCCATGTCTGGCGGCTACGTCAGCGAGGTCATCGCCGAGGCGCTGTCCATGGCGGAGTCCAACGCCTGTATGTGCCGCATCGTAGCGGCGCCTACGGCGGGCGCCTGCGGCGTGCTGCCGGCGGTGTTGCTGCCCCTGTGCAGGTACGAGGAGCTGAGCCAGCACCAGCTGCTGGAGGCGCTGTATGTGGCCAGCGGTATCGGCGCGGTCATCGCCTACCGGGCGTGCATCGCCGGCGCTTCCGGCGGCTGTCAGGCGGAGATCGGCACGGCCTCCGCCATGGCGGCTGGGGCGCTGGTGGCCCTGCGGGGCGGCAGCGGCGAGCAGATCGGCCACGCGGTGGCCATGGCGCTGAAAAACCTGATGGGCCTGATCTGCGATCCCGTGGCGGGCCTGGTGGAGGTTCCCTGCGTTAAGCGCAACGTCATCGGCGCGGTGAACGCCGTCAGCGTGGCGGACATGGCCATGGCGGGCATCACCAGCCGCATTCCCGTGGACGAGGTCATCGACGCCATGGGCGAGGTGGGCCGCCGTATGCCCGTGGAATTCCGCGAGACGGCGCTGGGCGGTCTGGCCGTTACGCCCACCGGGCAGGCCATCACCGAGCGCATACGGAAATCGAAATAAGGAGGGACGCAAATGACGCTGGATTTTAACGCTGTCGATCCGACTGTTGTGCCGCATTTCAAGGGCGGCGCCGGCGAAGCCCACGTCCGCACCGCCGTTGCCGACGGCATGGGCCGTATCCTGACATTGACCCTGCCCGCGGGGTCCTCCATCGGCCTGCATACCCACACTGGCAACTGTGAGATCATTCACGTGCTGTCCGGCTGCGGCGTATGCCACGACGATGGGATGGACGTACCCCTGACCGCCGGCATGACCCACTACTGTCCCGAGGGCCACACCCACGGCATTGATAACACCGGAGATGCGCCATTGGTGCTGCTGGGCATCCTGCCGGACAGCAAATAAATTGACCGATACCCCGGCTGTGCGAAAAGCGCAGCCGGGGTATTTAGCAGGCAAAACAAGGCTCCCGGGCAACAGATGATATCTGCCGCCCGGGAGCTCCCCTCCTGTCGCGCGAGGCCTGTACCTCGCGCCCCCTACGTTGTTTCATGGTAGCACTCTGAAATCTGGTTTTCAAGAAAATTGGCGATTTCTTAACGGTATCTTAACGGAACATTCACAGGTGTACCCCCGCGCCCGGGGGCGCACCTCCCAAAGCCGCCCTCCGGGCGGCTTTGGCGCGATTTGATAATCGCCCGCCCGGGAGAAAAAAACGCCCCTACCGTGGCTGGGGCAAGTGGCCGCGTAAGCCTCCACGCTGCCGGGACGGCGAAGCTCCTTTTACGCACAAAAACACAGACAACACTTTCGCCGAATAAATTGTAACGGAATTATGAACGGCTTTTGGCCGCTATCAGCGTCAAAACAGTTTACATAATGACTTTTCAATTTTAACTGGAAAATTTTTCCAGCTAAGTTGTTGCGTTTTTTGAAAATCTCGATTTGAATTGCATAAATGCTGCGTTACACAAGAATTACGCTTTACAGGTGCTCAGGTAAATTGCGTAAATTACTGGTAAATTATGGAAGAAATGGAAATTATTTCCAATTTCGGGTGATTTTTAACGGCGCGGTGTCACTATCTCAAAAATGGAAATAACTGGTAATAAAATCCGTAAAAATTTTTACAACATAATGATGTTTACGTTGTAAACGCTGTCTCGGAGGATGAAGCTGAACCGGCCACAAACAAATTTTTATGGAGGAAACAAACATGAAGAAGATCATTGCAACTGTGCTGGCCATGGTCATGGCTCTGGCACTGTGCACCGTGGCGTTTGCTGCGGAAAAGTATGAGTTGGTTCAGATTTCTGATACCACCAAGGAAAAGAAGGAGATTGCGACTGTTGCCGTCACCAATGCTTCTACCACCACTACTGATGGTGTCGTTTCTGGCTCTGTTGCTATGTACACCCTGACGGGCGCTGCCAACGTTACCTTGAACGATACCAAGTTCGTTGAGGCTTCTGCTGAGAATGCAACCTACATCCTGTACAAGGATGGTGCCGTCTATAAGTATCTGGTTGCTACCGACAACGATGGCAAGTACAACTATGTTGGCGAAATCTACAAGACCTTCGGCTCCAAGTGCGGTGAGATGAAGAAGGACGATAGCGTTAAGGACAAAACCTTCTTCACTGCCAAGGATGGCGCTAAGACCACTAACTACTATGTTGAGGATACCGCTGGCACCATCTATCTGCTGGTGAACAACGAGGTCGTGAAGGTCAAGCAGGCTAAGAAGGGCACCGATTACACTGTTGTTCCCCACGATTTCACCAAGGCTTCCGGCGCTACCTACACCTTCGCAGCCGATGGCACTCTGGCTACCGCTAAGTGCGCCACCTGCGGCGCTGTGTACACCTACACCAAGTACTACACTGTTGCTGATGCTGCCAAGGATTCCGTGGCCATCGCTGCTAACGCTCTGTACACCGGTTCTCCCGAGGGTTACCTGTACACTGGTTCCACCACTAATCCCTCCACTGACAAGAACACCAAGCCCTCCCCCAAGACCTTTGACGCCGGCATCGCTATGTACGTCGGTATGGCTCTGACCTCCGTCGCCGGCTCCGCCGTCGTCATCGGCAAGAAAAAGGAGTTCTAATTAAACTCAAAAAAGAGAAGCACCCTACCGGGTGCTTCTTTTTTTGCGCTTAATCAGCCATCCCCCGGGGTAGACAACCGCAAAAAAGAACCGCCGGACGGCGGTTCTTTTGCGTTTCTCCCTGACAGGGGAAGGCTTCTCTCGTTCACTTCGCTTTTCTGTGCCTGCGGCGGCGCTTGGCTTTTTCGCGGGTGCAGTGGAAGGGCTCGTTCTCCCGGGCGGCGGCAAAGGCGGCTCGCTCCGGGTCGGTCAGGGGCGGCACCACGCGGCGACCCTGCCAGCTGCCGTCCTCACGGTGCACCACGGACATCCGCACGGGGAACAGGCCGTGATTTTCACAGCGGAACACGCCGTAATACACGTCGCCCTGCGGATACCACGACTCCACGGCCCCGGGCTGGCGGCACAGGGGACAGGGCACGATGCGCGCCTGACGGCTGTTGAGCAGCTGCTCACGCTCCGGCAGCGGTGTGATCTTCTGCCGGGGCTGCTTGGGGTACGTCTCACGGCTGAACTTAACGCCGCGGCGGCGCTTATGCTTGGCTTCAGTCCGGGGCGCGGTGGGCAGCAGAGAGCTCTCCGTCAGCCACGCGGTGATCAGTGCCGCGTACAGCGCATCGTGCAGGGCGTTGTGGAACTCATAGATCAGCGGCAGGCCGCAGTACTCCGCCGCCTGCTCCAACGCTATACGCCGACCCAGACCGATCTCCAGCGTCCGGCAGAAGGCAGCCTGCAGGTCGATGCACGCCGTGACCGGCGGCGCGGGCAGCTTCCAATAGGCGGCGTTGGCGGCCAGCACGCCGTGGTCCTGGGCACCCCACTCGGCCCACAGGGTATCCTCGCCGCACCAGTCCAGAAACGCCTGATACGCCGCGGGGAAGTCCAGCTCAGACGTCAGTGCCTGGGCGGATTCCGGCAGCTTTTTCGCCACAGGCGACAGCTTTCGGTAGATGGACGGCCGGATGTGGGCGTTGAATGCGTCCACCACGGGGCCGCCGGGGCGCGCCAGCCGCACCGCGCCGATCTGAATGATCTCCTCCATGCGCCGCCCGCCAAAGGGCTGGTTCCATTCCAGATCCAACACGATCACGCCGCCTTACCTCCTTGCGGAAAAAGTCATATTAGATGTATTATACTCCCATGCTGTCGGAAACGCAAGGGAAACAGGGAGACGCCATAGGCGTCTCCCTGTTTCCCTGCCGTGCAGCTGCCCCGAAGAAAAGCGCGTCAGACGGTGGCGTCCACCGGGATGCGCTGGCGGTCCACCTGCACCCAGTGGACGCGGACGTCGCCGCCGGGCTGCTCCGTGGCGCAGAACGCCACGCCGCCCATATGGCCCTCCACCGGCACGCCGCCGCTGAACAGCGCTGCAAAGCGCCGGATGTAGCCCGCCAGCTCGCCGATGGTCTTCACCGGCAGGTCGGGCGCGAGATAGTCAAAAAACTTGTGCATACGGCACCTCCAATATCATGAATTCAGTGTTCTTCCTTTGACTGTACCTATCTTACCAAGTTTGCTGTCCTAAAAACCGGACAGTTCTTCGGCGCACTTGTGCTTTTTGCCGGCGTGTGGTACAATGTGCGGGAGAAATCGAGCCAGGAGGTGGCCGCCATGACCGAGATGAATACCGCGCCGCAGCTGGCCCCGCGGGAGCGCTGCACCGGCTGCGCCGCGTGCTGCAATGGCTGTCCCAAGGGCGCTATCCGCATGGTGCCGGACCGGGAGGGCTTTCTGTACCCGCAGGTGACCGATGGCTGCGTCCAGTGCGGCCACTGCACGCATATCTGCCCGGTGCTGAAGCAGCGGGAGCCGCGCACCGAGCCGGCGGCGTTTATCGTCTGGAACGGCGACGAGGCCGTGCGGCGTGACTCCACCGCCGGCGGCGCGTTCTCCGCCCTGGCGGAATACGTGCTGGAGGGCGGCGGCGTGGTGTTCGGCGCGGCGCTGGACAGCGGCCTGCGGGTCAGCCACATCGCCGTGAAAAATCGGCACGACCTGCCCCTGCTGCGGGGGAGCAAGCCGGTGCAGAGCGACGTGGGTGAGAGCTATCAGCAGGTACGGCTGTATCTGGATCAGGGCCGGCAGGTGCTGTTTTCCGGCACGCCCTGCCAGGTGGACGGCCTGTACCGCTATCTGGGCGAGCACCCGGAACGGCTCATCACCTGTGACGTGGCCTGCAGCGGCGTGGGCAGCCCCGGCGTGTGGGAAAAATTCGTGCGCTCCATGGCGTACATCAAGCAGCAGAAGCCCCTGTCCGTGGACTTCCGCGGCAAGCTGAACGGTGAGAGCACGCGCCGCTTCCACGTGACCTTTGAAAACGGCGGACAGTACGACGCGCCGCTGCTGCGGTCCGAGGTGGGCCGCGGGCTGGCGCGGGGTATGTTCCTGCGACCCGCCTGCCACACCTGCGGCTATACCAGCACGGACCGTACCGGTGACCTGACGCTGTGCGACATGACCGGCGGCGCCATCACCCCGGAGGAGAAGCGTCTGGGCGTATCGCTGCTGCTCATCAATACCGCCAAGGGCGCCCAGATGTTTGACAGTCTGCCGCTTCACCGCCGGCGCTGCGGCCTGGCCGAGGCTGTGGCCGCCGACCGTGCGCTGCGCTCACCTACGCCGGTATCCGTGGATCGCTCCCGGTTCTTCGACGCGCTGGAGCAGGAACCCTTCCGCCAGGTCTGCGCCCGGTTCCTGTCCGCCCTGCAGCCCCGCGAGGCCGCCGGAAAACCACTGAAGGAACTGCTGGGCAACGTCCGCCTGCCCTTTGGAAAGAGGAAACAGAAATGACGAAAACGCTGCTGCACACCTGCTGTGCGCCCTGCTCCGTGGCCTGTATCCAGCTGCTCCGGGCCGAGGGTATCGAGCCGGTGTCCTATTGGTATAACCCCAATATCCACCCCTACCAGGAGTACAAGGCCCGCCGCGACACGCTGATGGCCTACGCGCCGTCTGTGGGCGTGGAACTGATCGTGCAGGAGGACTACGGCCTGCGGGATTTTTGCCGCGCCGTGGCAGAGGACATCGATCACCGCTGCGGCCACTGCTACCGCCTGCGGCTGGAGCAGACCGCCCGCTATGCATCTGAACACGGATTTGAGAGCTTTTCCAGCACCCTGTTTGTCAGCCCATACCAGAACCATGAGTTACTACGCCAGATCGCCGAGGAGGTGTCCGCGCAGTACGGTGTTACGTTTCTGTACCGCGACTTCCGTCCCGGCTTCCGCCAGGGACAGCAGGAGGCCCGCGAGCTGGGGCTGTATATGCAGAAGTACTGCGGCTGCGTGTTCAGCGAAGAGGACCGCTACGCCAAGCAGATCAGCAGGGATATGCAGAACCCGGAAAAGCATCTGTAAGTTAACAATAACATATATTATGGTAAACCCAACAGCCGCGCTTTTAGCGAGGCTGTTGGTTTTTTCCTTTGGGAAAAGCAAGGCTCCCGGGCAACAGATGATATCTGCCGCCCGGGAGCTCCCCTCCTGTCGCGCGGGGCCTGTACCTCGCGCCCCCTACGTTGTTTTATGGTAGCACTCTGAAATCTGGTTTTCAAGAAAATTGGCGATTTCTTAACTGCATCTTAACGAAACATTCACAGATGTACCCCGCGCCCGGGGGCGCACCACCCAAAGCCGCCCTCCGGGCGGCTTTGGCGCGATTTGATAATCGCCAAAAACGATAGAACGCAAAACCCCTACCGTGGCACCAGCCAGCGGCGCGCGACAGCGCCACGCGGGAAGCTGTGCTGGCACAGTCCTTCTGACCGAGGAAAAAACCGGAAAAATCTCCGTGGTCGCGCGGGAAAATTACCCGCAAGGAACGTTTCGCCCCGCGCCAAGGGGTTCTTAGACCGTAGGTCTAAGCGGCGTTTTTGGCTACTTTTGCCGCCGGGGGCAAAAGTAGCTCGCGCTCGGGGGCGCGAAACCCTCCCTACGAAAATTTGAGAAAAAACAACCAACCTCACTTTACGCAAAAACCACTTCACTTACCTAAATTGTAACCGAATTATGAACGGCTTTTGGCCGCTATCAGCGTCAAAACAGTTTACATAATGGCTTTTCGATTTTGACTGGAAAATTTTTCCAGCAAAGTTGTTGCATTTTTTGAAAATCTCGATTTGAATTGCATAAATGCTGCGTTACATAGGAATTACGCTTCACAGGCGTTCAGATAAATTGCGTAAATTACTGGTAAATTATGGAAGAAATGGAAATTACTTCCAATTTTGGGCGATTTTTAACAGCGCAGTGTCACTATCTCAAAAATGGAAATAACTGGTAATAAAATCCGTAAAAATTTTTACAACATAATGATGTTTACGTTGTAAACGCTGTCTCGGAGAATGAAGCTGAACCGGACGCAAACAAATTTTTATGGAGGAAACAAACATGAAGAAGATCATTGCAACTGTGCTGGCCATGGTCATGGCTCTGGCACTGTGCACCGTGGCGTTCGCCGCTACGACCACCGTCAAGGAAGTAACCGGGACCGATTATAGCAAGGTCGAGGATGGCGATTCTACCGACGGCATCACTATTACCGCTCACTATAAGCTGACTGCCGATTCCGCACCTGACTATGATGTCTATGTCAAGTCTGGCGATACCTTCAAGATGGTTGATGAGGTTACTGCTACCAAGTACAGAGAAGGCTTTAAGACCATCAATCTGGCTCTGTATGCGAATGCAAAGGCCGCTACCTGCTCCGACGATGGTTACAAGGTAACCGTGTATCAGAGCGCTAATGAGACTTACTTCGCCAAGATGGCTGATGTTGATGCCTACAACGATGCCAATGCTACCAGCAAGATTACTGACACCACTACCAAGGTGTTCATCGGCACCAAGTTCGATGATGCTGTTGCGTACTATCAGTTCACTTCCAAGGATTCTGCCAAGGTTGCCGGCGGCCATGCTCTGTACAAGACCAGCGAGGTTTGGGGCAAGAACGATGCTATCGTTTATGCCTGCGCTATCTGCGGCGGTAAGTACGTCATTAAGAGTAATGTCAACGCCAATGATGCTGTTGATTCTCTGGCTAAGATCAGCTATGGCCCCATCACCGCTGGCGATGTGAAGTCCGTGCTGAACAGCAAGGGCATTGATGTTGCTAAGGCTTTCGAGCCCACCGCTGCCACTGTAATGTACACCCTGACTGCGGGTTCCACCACTGGCACCACCAACACCACCAAGCCCTCCCCCAAGACCTTTGACGCTGGTATCGCTATGTACGTCGGTATGGCTCTGACCTCCGTCGCCGGCTCCGCCGTCGTCATCGGCAAGAAAAAGGAGTTCTAATTAAACTCAAAAAAGAGAAAGGCCCATTGGGCCTTTCTTTTTTTGTCTTTAATTATACCTCCCGCTGACGCGGGAGGTATAGTAAAGCTTGCTTGCCCACTGGGCCTTTCTTTTTTTACTTTAATTATCTCACCCCCGGGCGGGGGTGGGGTGAATAAAGATTGTTTGCCCGCTGGACCTTTCTTTTTTTATGGCACCTCATCCGCCACGGCTAAAAACTTTTGCGAAAAAAGAGGATTTGAGGAAGTTTTTTGGTATAGTATATTGTCAGGTTTATTTTGCGACGCGGTTCGGCGGGGGAAAGGAGGGCTTTTCGTGCATTTCAGCGACCAGTTTCTAGACGAAGTGGTGGCGCGGAACGACATCGCGGACGTGGTATCCGGCTATGTGACGCTGACGCGCAAGGGCGGCAACCTGTTCGGCCTGTGCCCCTTCCACAACGAGAAAACGCCCTCATTTTCCGTAGCGCCGGACAAGCAGATCTACCACTGCTTCGGCTGCAAAAAGGGCGGCGGCGTCATCAATTTCATCATGGAGATCGAGGGCCTGTCGTTCCCGGAGGCGGTGGAGTTCCTGGCCAAGCGGGCCAACATCCCGCTGCCGGCGGAGGACGAGGCCCGCAGCAACGCCGACCGGCTGCGGCGGCGTGTGCTGGAGCTGAACCGCGCGGCGGCGCGGTGGTACTACGACCAGCTGCAGCTTCCCCAGGGGGCGGCGGTGCAGGCGTATCTGGACAAGCGGCAGATACGGCGCGGCATCGCGGTGCGCTTCGGCATGGGCGCGTCGCTGGACCAGTGGGACGCGCTGCTCCGCGCCATGACGGACAAGGGCTTCACCAAGCAGGAGCTGCTGGCCTCCGGCCTGGTGGTCAACGGGAAAAACGGCGGACTGTACGACAAATTCCGCAACCGGCTGATGCTGCCGGTCATCGACGTGCGGGGCGACGTGGTGGGCTTCGGCAGCCGCGTGATCGACAAGTCGGAGCCGAAATACATGAACACCACCGAAACGGTGGCGTACAGTAAGCGCCGGGTGCTCTACGGCCTGAACCTGGCGAAAAAAACCAAGCGGCCCAACATGATCCTGTGCGAGGGCAACCTGGACGTGGTGACGCTGCATCAGGCGGGGTTCGACAACGCGGTGGCCTGCATGGGCACGGCGCTGACCCAGGAGCAGATACGTCTGTTGAGCCGCTTCACCAGGGAGCTGGTGCTGTGCTACGACAACGATGGCGCGGGCCAGATGGCCACGGACCGGGCGCTGGAGCTGCTGCAGAACAGCGAGTTCACCGTGAAGGTCCTGCGTCTGCCGCAGCGATTGATGGACGGGCATTATGTAAAGCAAGACGCCGATGACTTTATCAAGTATCAGGGCAAGGACGCCTTTGAGCAGCTGCTTTCCGGCAGCGCAAACGGCATTGAATTCACGATGTCTGAGATCGCGTCCAAGTATGATCTGAAGGACGACAAGGGTCGCATCGCCTACGCGGGGGAGATTGCAGAAACATTATGTAAACTAAATGACCCCGTGGAACGGGAGGTATATACTACCCGGGCCGCCGAGGCGGCGTCCCTGCCGGCGGAGGCCATGCGGATGGAGGTCCAGCGGGCCGCCAAGCGGGTGCAGGCCAAGGCACGGAAGGCGCAGGAGCGTCAGGAGATGAACCCGATATCGGCCCTGCAGCCCGCGGACCGCAGCATCCGTTATCAGAATGTACGCAGCGCGCTGGCGGAGGAGGGCGTTATCCGTCTGCTGATGCAGGACGAGAGCCTGTTCCCGCCGGAAATGCCGGTGCGGCCGGAGGAATTCTCTTCACCGCTGCTGGGGCGCATCTACGGTGAGCTGTGGCAGCGGCGGGGGCACGCGAGCATGGCGGCGCTGGCCGCGGTGCTGACGCCGGAGGAGATGAACCACCTGACGGCGCTGCTGCAAAAACCGGAATCCGCAGCCAACGCGCCGCAGGCGCTGGCGGATTACATACGCATCATTCGGGAAGAACACACCAAGCGCACCGGCGGCACGGATCCGCTGGCGGCGGCGATGGAGACGTATAAAGATAAAAAAGGTTACGGAGGAAAGCGAACATGACCGAAGAAAAGTACACCGCGGAGCAGTTGGAGCAGATGGCGGACCAGCTTTTGCAGGAGGCCGCGCCGGCGCAGGAGAAGCCAGCCAAGGGCGGCCTGGACGAGAAGACCATCGCGTCCCTGCCGGCGGCCGCGCTGCTGAACGGCAACGAGAAGCTGCGCGACCTGTTTACCAAGGGTAAGAAGAAGGGCAAGCTGGATGCCGGTGAGTTGTCCGACGTGCTGGACGAGCTGGACCTGGAGAGCGAGCAGATGGACTCCATCTACGACTCTCTGGAGCAGTTGGGCATCGAGGTAGGCAGCGAGGATTTCCTGGCCGACCTGCCCGATGAGGATGGCGAGCCCGCTATGGATGAGATCGCCGAGATCGAGGAGGAGGAGCTGGTCGACCCCAACACGCTGGTGGACAGCTTCAACATTGACGATCCCGTGCGTATGTACCTGAAGGAGATCGGCAAGGTGCCCCTGCTGACTGCCGATCAGGAGGTGGAGCTGGCCACCGTTATGTCCGCCGGCCGCGAGGCCGAGGCGCGTGTGGCGCAGGCCGAGGCGGACGGCGAGACCATCCCCGAGGCGGAGATGGCCGAGCTGAAAAAGCAGATCAAGGCCGGCGAGAAGGCCAAGCAGCAGCTGGCCGAGGCCAATCTGCGTCTGGTGGTGTCCATCGCCAAGCGCTATGTGGGCCGCGGTATGCTGTTCCTGGACCTGATCCAGGAGGGCAATCTGGGCCTGATCAAGGCCGTGGAGAAGTTCGACTACACCAAGGGCTATAAGTTCTCCACCTACGCCACCTGGTGGATCCGTCAGGCCATCACCCGCGCCATCGCCGATCAGGCGCGTACCATCCGCATCCCCGTCCACATGGTGGAGACCATCAACAAGGTCATCCGTGTGTCCCGCCAGTTGCTGCAGGAGTTGGGCCACGACCCCAGCCCCGAGGAGATCAGCGCCGAGATGAATATGCCCGTGGACAAGGTCCGCGAGATATTGAAGATCGCCCAGGAGCCCGTGTCGTTGGAGACGCCCATCGGCGAGGAGGAGGACAGCCATCTGGGCGACTTCATCCCCGACGAGGCCGCGTCCGAGCCCAGCGAGGCCGCCAGCTTCACGCTGCTGAAGGAGCAGCTGGTGGACGTGCTGGGTACCCTGACGCCCCGGGAGGAGAAGGTGCTGAAGCTGCGCTTCGGTATCGAGGACGGCCGTACCCGCACGCTGGAAGAGGTAGGCAAGGAGTTCAACGTCACCCGTGAGCGTATCCGCCAGATCGAGGCCAAGGCCCTGCGTAAGCTGCGGCACCCCTCCCGCAGCAAGAAGCTCAAGGACTTCCTGAACTGAGGCGGACCATGAAGCGGGTAGTTCTGGCGCTGCTGGCGGTGCTGCTGCTGGCGCCGTCCCTGGCCTGGGGCGACGACAGCCGGCACTATGAATTCCGCCTTGCCGCCAACGGAGAGGCGACGTACCATGCCGCCGCCGGCGATACCGTAACGGTATCGCTTACCCTGTGCCGGACCACCGGCACAGGGCCGATGTTCGCCATGCAGGACGAGATATGCTTCGATCCTGCCTTCTTCGCCTATCAGCCTGATGGCACCCTGCTCCGCGAGGGTGTCAAGACGACGCTGGTCACGCTGCGTGATGGCCGTCAGGCGGTCTACATGAATTGCGTAGACTTTGGCGGCGGCGCGGACTGGGCGGATGAGACGGTCGTCGGCTCCTTTCAGCTGAAGGTCCTGGCCGACGGCGGTGCGTCCGCCATAACCGACAGCCATTACCTGGTGTCCACCGAGGACGGCATGGGCCGCTATGCCGCCGCTGCCCGGGACGTCACGGTGGTGGTGTCGGAGCAGTGCCGTGTGACCTTCCACAGTAACGGCGGCAGCGGCGTAGCGCCGGCGGAGGTGCTCCGTGGAACGCCACTGGCGCCGCCGCAGGCGCCCACCCGCTCGGGCTATCGCTTCACCGGCTGGTACAGTGACTACGACCTGACCCGCCCCTGGGATTTCAATGCGCCGGTCACGGCGGATATGACGCTGTATGCCGTCTGGCAGCCTCTGCCGGCCGCCGCGCCCTCCGCCGGTCCGTGGGCATGGCTTATTGTTGGTGCTTCCATTTCGGCACTGACCGTTTTAGCCCTCCGCCGCCGCAGTTAGATCGCAAAAAGGCAAAACAAAACCGCCCGTCCGGGCGGTTTTATTTTGCCTGCGCGGGTCAGGGCCGTTCACCGACAGCGCACCCCGGCGCGCCGCCTGCAAGACAGGCGAAAAATTCGGCGTTTCAGGGGAAAGCCGTTGCAATACGGCATTAAGATGCTATAATAAGGCTGGTATGATAGGAACGGAGGTCTCAGTCATGATCGAGAAGGAAGCCTTTATCGCGGCGCTGCTGCCGATCTGCGACACCGTATGTGAATATGACAGGACCCGGGGAAAGCTGCGGGTCAGGAAAACCGACCTGGCCAGTGGGCTGGAGGATAAATGGTACACCGTAGAGGAGCTGCGTGACATCTTTCGGGATATCGGCGGTGTGTCGGCGGAAAAAAGCGTGTGGATGCGCTATCTCAGCAGCGAAAACCTGCGGAGCTTTTTCTACGAAAAGGAGCGAAACGAGAGCTTTCGCCTGCGGTTCCGGCAGGGCAGTGTGGGCTGCCGGCAGTATGACATCCGCATCGACCGGATCAACAACTATGTGCTGGTCATCTCCGGGCGGGACACCCAGGAGCAGGAGATAGACGCGCTGACCGGCGCGCTGAGCCGCAACCACTACCAGCGGGATATGAGCAATGAGATATACCGCGGCGGTGTAGCGCTCATCGATATGGACGATCTGAAGCTGTATAACGACATAAATGGCCATCAGGTGGGCGACAACGCGCTGCGGGCGCTGGCGGATACCATCTATGAGGTAGTAGGCTGCAGCGGCTCGCTGGTGCGCTACGGCGGCGATGAGTTTTTGCTGCTGCTGCCGGGCGTGGAGCAGGCGGCCTTTGCCACCGTGCTGGGAGACATTCAGCGGCGGCTGCGGACAGTGAGCATACCGGGCTGCGAGGGCTGCCAGCATATCACCATCAGCGTGGGCTGCGTCATGGCGCAGCAGGAGACGATCGCCCAGGCGGTGCAGCGGGCGGACCGGCTGATGTACCGGGCCAAGCGAAGAAAGGACGCCGTGGTCACCGAGGATACCCCCGTGGAGGAGGGAGAGGAGATCAAGCCGCATATTCTTGTGGTGGACGATGCGGCTATGAACCGCGCGATACTGCGGGAGATGCTGGCGGAGGATTTCGACATGCTGGAGGCGGAGGATGGCCGAGAGTGTATGGCGCAGCTGGAGACCTACGGCGCGGATATCTCACTGGTGCTGCTGGACATGGTCATGCCGGAGCTGGACGGCCTGCAGGTGCTGGAGGAGATGAATAAGCGGGGGTTTATCGAGGATATCCCGGTCATTATCATCACGGCGGACGGCTCAGAAGAAAAGGTGCGGCAGGCCTACGACATGGGCGTGGCGGACTACATAGAACGGCCCTTTGATATCCGTATCGTGCGGCAGCGGGTGATAAACACCGTGAAGCTGTACGCGCGGCAGCGGCGGCTGGCGGCGGTGATGACGCAGCAGCTGCGGCGGCAGGAGCACACGATGGGTATCGCGGCGGATATCCTGTCGCGGGTGATGGGCTACCACAACGGCGAGGGCGCGGACCATGGGCGGCACGTGGAGAAGATCACGCAGCGGCTGCTGCAGAGAATGCTGGAACGCACGGATAAATACGGCCTGACCCTGCAGGACTGCCGGCGGGCCGCCGCGGCGGCTATGTTCCACGACATTGGAAAGATAGGCGTGCCGGATGCCCTGCTGCGAAAGCCTGGCCCCCTGACGCCGGAGGAGTTTGACGAGATCAAGAAGCATACCCTGATCGGCGAGGAACTGATGCGGGGCATGAAGGAGATGGAAAGCGAGCCATTGGTGGAGGCTGCGGCGGAGATCTGCCGCTGGCACCACGAACGGGTGGATGGCAGCGGCTATCCCGACGGGCTGAAGGGCGACGAGATACCGATGACCGTGCAGGCGGTGGGTCTGGTGGACGCCTATGACTCGCTGGTGAGCCAGCGGGTGTACAAGCCGGCGTATACCCATGCGGAGGCGTTGGCTATGATACGGCGCGGCGAGTGCGGCGCGTTCGATCCGCTGCTGGTGAACTGCCTGGAGGACATACAGGGTGCGCTGTGCCGTGAGGTATATGGCCTGAGAGGTAAGGAATGAGCAGGACAAAAAGATTGCTGGCGGTGCTGTTGGCGCTGTGCGGCGCGGTGCTGTGCGGCTGCGGACAGCAGGAGACAGAAACGGAAGAACTGCCGGTGCTGGTCATTGGCAGCGACGACTATGAGCCGTATTTCTATTTGGATGAAGCCGGCGCCTATGCGGGTATCGACGTGGAGATCGCCAGGGCGGCCTGCGAGCGCTTGGGGTGGACGCCGGATTTCCGGCAGATCTTCTGGCAGGAGAAGGACCAGCTGCTTGCGGACGGAGAGGTGGACTGCCTGTGGGGCAGCTTCTCCATGACCGGGCGGGAGGATCGCTACAACTGGGCGGGGCCGTATATGTACAGCCGGCAGGTGGTCATCGTGCAGGCCGACAGCGATATCTGCACACTGGCCGACCTGAATGATAAGCGTATTGCCGTGCAGATATCCACTAAGCCGGAGGAACTGCTGCTGACACACCAGGTACCCGGCGTAGAGCAGGTGAAAAATGTATACAGCCTTGCCAATGTGAATGACGTGTTCTCCGCGCTGGATAAGGGCTATGTGGACGCCTGCGCCGGCCACGAGACGGCATACCGCAGCTTTATGGGCGGGCGTGCCGGGCAGTATCGTGTGCTGGACCAGGAGCTGCTGCGCGTGGGCCTGGGTGTGGCGTTCTATAAGGAGGACGATACCGGCCGCGCTGAGGCATTGAGCGATGTGCTGCGGGAACTGAAGGAGGACGGCACCGCTGCCGGGATACTGGAACGGTACGGCGTGGACGCGCAGGCGGCGCTGACGGAGTGACGGCAATGAGGAAAAAGAGACGATCCAACAAGCCCATGTACATCGGCATAGCCATCGCCGGGCTGCTGTCGCTGCTGGGCATGGCGCTGATCGGAGCGAACAGCGCCGTACATAACGCGGAGCGCACCGCGGAGCGCACGCTGCAATACCTGCGTGAGCAGTGCATCAGCTATCAGGATATCATCGCCGCGGACCGGGTGAAGAGCCTGGTGCGCCTGACAGAGCAGGCGCAGGAGCTGACGGATCGCGACAGACTGAAGGGGCGGGCGCGCAGCAATGAAGGGCTGGCTGAATATGCACAGCAGCAGCGCATAAGCTGCGTGCTGGTGCTGAACGATGCGCTGGAGCCGGTGTATTCCTGCGGCGTGGACATGGACTGGAGTGACCTGTATACCGATGAGTCGGTCAGCAACGTCATGCAGTATCCGGAGAAGATATTTGCCCGGCGTTTGACGCGGGACGGCGTGGTGTACGATGTAGCTGCCGCTGCGCGGACGGTGGAGCCGGGCATGGTGTTCTGTGTGCGGCGGCAGAGCAGCGCGGTTATCGCGTCCTACCACGCATCCATCGAGAGCCTGCTGGCGGGATATGAGACGCTGCTCAACGAGAGGATCTATACCTATATCACGGATGGGGAAGAGGTCATCGGCAGCAGTGACAACGGCCAGTGGAACCTGCCGGTGGACAGTGTGCCGCTGATCACGGCGCTGGAGCAGGCGGACAGCGACAGCTGCTTGACGAAGTTAGACTGTGGCGGTACGTTTTTCGGTATGCGTGAGAGGTACCAGAAGTACAGCATGTATGTGTTCCTGCCGGCAGACTTTGTGTTCACGCAGACAAAGAATATGCTGATCTCCGCCTTCGGCGTGTACGCGGCGGCGGCGGTGATGGTGATACTGCTGTTGGCCAGACTCGACCGGGAGCGCAAACGGCGGGAGCTTGCGTACCAGAAGCAGTTGGAAAAGGAAGTAGAGCGTGCCACAGCGGCGGACCAGGCCAAGACGCACTTCCTTCGCAGCATGAGCCACGATATACGCACACCCATCAACATCATCATGGGTATGCTGGAGATCATCGGGCGGAACCCGGAGGATGTGACGCTGGTGCAGTCCTGCCGGGAGAAGGCGCAGACCGCGGCGCGGTATCTGCTGGCGCTGGTAAACGACGTACTGACACTGAATCGCCCGAAGCAGGAGACGCTGGGAAAGACCCCCTATTGTTTGACAAGCGAGCTGCACGAGATGCTGGATATTTCGCGCGCCCAGGCGGAGATCGCAGGCGTCGCGCTGACGGTGATGGACCTGACGCTGGAGCATGAACGATTCACAGGTGACCCGCTGTATATGCGGCAGATCTGCCAGAACATCATCGGCAACGCCATCAAATACAACCACCCCGGCGGATGGGTGCGCTGCAGCTTCCGCGAGTCCCGTGATGCGGATGGCGTGTGCCGGCTGAAATTTGTATGCGAGGACAACGGCGCGGGTATGAGCGAGACGTTCCAGCGCCATATGTTCGAGGCGTTTGCCCAGGAAAACAGCGATAGGGGCAGCCTTTTCGGCGGCGTGGGCCTGGGTCTGGCCGTGGTGAAGAAGCTGGTGGACGAAAGAGGCGGTACCATTCAGGTGGACAGTGCACGCGGACAGGGAACGCGCTTCTGCGTGGTGCTGCCCATGATGCCCAGTGAGGCCGAACCGGAAGCCGCGCTCCCCGGTGCGGCGGCCTCCATTGCCGGACGGCGCTTGCTGGTGGCGGAGGACAACGAACTGAACCGGGAGATCGCGGTCTACCTGCTGCAGGAGGCCGGCGCCGTGGTGGACCAGGCCGCCGACGGCAAGGAGGCGGTGGAGATGTTCGCCGCGTCGGCGCCCGGTACCTACGATGCGGTGCTGATGGACGTGATGATGCCGGAGCTGGACGGCCTTGCCGCCGCCCGTGCCATCCGCGGCATGGACAGGTCGGACGCGCAGCTGCCGATCATCGCCATGACCGCCAACCTGTTTGACGAGGACGTGGAGGCATGCCTGGCAGCGGGCATGGACGCGCATATCCCCAAGCCGTTGGAGGCCGGGCGGATGATAAAAACGATTGCCGAGTGGCTGGAGAGGAAGAAACAATGAATTTAGAGAAGCTTTATCAAGAGACGGGCGGCGACATGGCGGGCGCCGTGCGCCGGTTGGGCAGCGCGTCCGCGGTGGAGCGCTTTCTGCGGATGTTCGCCGGAGACGACACCTTCGCCATGCTGCAGGCGGCCATAAGTGCCGGAGACGGCCAACGGGCCTTCCGCGCGGCGCACACGCTGAAGGGCCTGGCAGCCAACCTGGGGCTGGTGCAGCTGGGGCAGGCAGCCTCAGCCCTGACGGAGGCCCTGCGCGGCGGCGACATGCAGCGCGCGTCGGCGCTGTATCCGGAGACGGCCGCGGCATACCGTCAGGCGTGCACGGCGATCGAAGATTTAGAGACGGACGCGTAGAAAACACGGATTTTTGCCGAAAAAGGCTTGACGAAACGGAACGAAAGTGATACACTACAAATACGATAATGTTCTGTTGGCAAATCGGCTGAAAGGCCGAGACGCAAAGCTATGGTGTCTAAACGGCATTTGACCGCATGATCGACCGGCTGCAAGTGGGATGCACTTCAAAAGTGCATACATTGCAGCCGGTTTTTTATTTGCCCTGCCCGGCAGGGCCCATATTGCAGTACGGGTCGCGGAGGTCTAACCCCTACCTCGGCGGCATCGAAACCCCCATCTGTCACATGGCAGATGGGGGTTTCGGCGTTGCGGAAGCGGTGCTCACGGCAAAAAAACACCCCCGGCACTGCCGGGGGTGTTCACTTATGCCTTGCGGCCGTAGAGCGCGGTCATGCGGTCGATCCTGACAGAGAGCGCATCGCTCAGCTCGCCGGGCAGCAGCCGCCAGGTCCAGTTGCCGCCCTGGGTGCCGGGGATGTTCATGCGGTTTCCCTCGCCCAGGCCCAGATAGTCCTGCATCTGCGCCACGAACAGCTCCGCCACGCTGGACATACCGCCGCGGATAATACCCCAGTGGAAGCCCTCCTGCTCTGTCAGCGCCAGGTATTCCACCGCGTGGGCCACATCCTCCGGCGCGGCCTCCTGCCGCCACAGTGCCAGGGGGCTGTTGTCGTGGGTGCCGGTATAGCAGATGCAGTGCGGCGTATAGGCGTGGGGCAGATACCCGCTGGAATCCCGGGAGTCAAAGGCGAATTCCAGCACCTTCATACCGGGCCAGCCGGACTCGCGGAGCAGCTGCGCCACCTCCGGGGTGGGGTAGCCCAGATCCTCGGCGATGAACTCCAGCTGCGGGAACCAGCCGTTGAGCCGTTCGATCAGGTCCATGCCGGGACCGGCGATCCAGCGGCCGTTTTTGGCGGTGGGCTGACCGTAAGGCACGGCCCAGTAGTTGGCAAAGCCGCGGAAGTGGTCGATGCGGATCACATCATACAGCTTGCCGGCGCCGTCGATCCGGCGGATCCACCAGCCGAAGCCGTCGTCACGCATGGCGTCCCAGTCGTAGAGGGGGTTGCCCCACAGCTGGCCGTCGGCGGTAAAGTAATCCGGCGGGACGCCGGCCACAGCCTTGGGCACCAGATCGTCGTCCAGCTGGAAGAACTGCGGCTCAGCCCAGACGTCGGCGGAGTCCATGGCCACGTAGATGGGCAGATCGCCGATGATGCGGATGCCCTGCTGGTGGACGTAGTCGCGCAGAGCGGTCCACTGCCTGAAAAACAGAAATTGCAGATAGGTGAAGAACTGCACATCCTCCCGCAGAAGTGTGCGGTACTTGTCCAGCACGGCCTCGTTCTTACGCAGGCGAAGGTCGTCGTCGGGCCACTCCGTCCATGCCTTCATGCCGAAGTGCCGCTTGCAGGCCATGTACAGGGCGTAGTCCGGCAGCCAGCGCGCATTGTCCTGCGCAAAGGCCGCTACGGCCTCCGCGTCCCGCTCCCAGCCCCGCTGATAGGCCTTGTGCAGCAGGGTAAAGCGGCTCTCGTAGATCTTTCCGTAGTCCACATGGCGCGGGTCGCTGCCCCAGTCGGGGGCGGCGCACTCGGCGGCCGTCAGCAGTCCGTCAGCCGCCAGCATATCCGGGTCGATAAAATAGGGGTTGCCGGCGTAGGCGGAAAAGCTCTGGTAGGGGGAGTCGCCATAGCTGGTGGGGCCCAGGGGGAGCATTTGCCAGTAGGACTGGCCGGCGTCTTTCAGGAAATCGGCGAAATCATAGGCCGCCTTGCCCAGGGTACCGATGCCATAGGGGGAGGGCAGGGAGGATACCGCCATTAAAATACCGCTGCTTCGTTTCATAACTCAACTTCTCTCTTGGATAGGATTTGACTTTCAGCCGGACGGTCCCGGCCAAAATATACGGGGGCGGGCGATCAGCCCGCCCCCGGCGTGTTGTACGTTTAGCCCTTGACGGCGCCTGCCGCCACGCCCTTGATGATGTGCTTCTGGCAGCAGAGATAGAAGATGATGACCGGGACGATGCTCAGCAGGATCAGCGCCATGGTGGCGCCCATATCCACCTGTCCGTAGCTGCCCTTCAGATACTGGATGACGATGGGGATGGTGCGGTATTTGTTCAGATCCAGCACCAGGTACGGCAGCAGAAAGTCATTCCACACCCACATGATCTCCAGCACGCCCACGGAGATAAACGTGGGCTTCAGCATGGGCAGCACCACCAGGAAGAAGGTACGCACAGGCCCACAGCCGTCAATGGCGGCGGCCTCCTCGATCTCCAGCGGGATCGTCTTGACAAACCCGGAGAACATGAATACCGCCAGTCCCGCGCCGAAGCCCAGGTACACGATAGGTATTGTCCACGGTGTGTTCAATCCGATCTTGGCAAAAGCCATAGAGGTGAGACTAAAGTAGGGAAGCTTGACCTGCTCGGCGGTGCGGGACAGGGTGAACATCACCATCTGGAACGGCACCACCATGGAGAAAACGCACAGGTAGTACACGATCTTGCTGAACAGACTGCCCACACGGGCCACATACCACGCGGCCATAGAGGTGCAGATCAGGATCAGCGCCGAGGAGACCAGGGTGATGAACAGACTGTAGAACACCGCCTTGATAAACGGATAGTTGCCGAAGGTCATGCCCTTGATATAGTTCTGCCAGCCCACGAAGGTGTCCTCATTGGGCAGGGCGAACGTATCGGTATTGACAGCGGCATTGGTCTTGAAGGAGTTGATCAGAACGATGACGATGGGCAGCACATACACGATGCAGATCACCGTGAACGCTATGGTCAACACCATTTTGCTGCGGTCATGCTTTTTGGCAAGGCTCGTCTGCATTACTGCTGCACCTCCTTTTTACGGGTAGCCCGGAGTTGGATCAGTCCGATAGCCGCCACCAGTATGAAGAACAGCACGGCTTTGGCCTGGGCCACGCCGCGGTTGTTGCCGCTGCCGGAGTAGAAGGAGTTGTAGATGTTCAGGGCCAGCATTTCCGTGGTCTTGATAACGCTGCCGTCCGCCTGCTGTAGGAAGGGGCGGCCGCCGGTCAGGGCCAGGTTCTGGTCAAACAGCTTGAAGCCGTTGGTCAGCGTCAGGAAAATGCAGATGGTGAAGGAGCTCATCATGTTGGGGATAGTGACCTTCCACAGGGTCTGCCAGTTGGTGGCGCCGTCGATGCGGGCCGCCTCCAGCATATCCTCCGGCACGGACTGCAATCCGGCGATGTAGATGATCATCATATAGCCCACCTGCTGCCAGCAGATCAGGATGATGAGACCCCAGAAGCCGAAGTGGCTGTTCAGCACCACGGACTTGCCGTAAGCCACCAGAAAGCCGTCGAAGATCATGGACCAGATATAGCCCAGCACGATGCCGCCGATCAGGTTCGGCATGAAGAACACCGTCCGGAACAGATTGGAGCCCTTGATGCCCCGCGTCAGCGCATAGGCCACCGCGAAGGCCAGCGCGTTGATGAACAGCACCGACACAAAGGCAAACAGCGCCGTGAACAAGAAGGCATGGCGGAAGCTGCTGTCGGCAAAGGCCTTCAGATAGTTGTCAAAGCCTACCCATGTCCACTTGCTGGTCAGCTTGAATTTGCAGAAGGACAGGAACGCGCCCTTCAGGAACGGGTAGATGAACCCGATGCAGAAGGCGGCAAAGGTGGGCAGCAGAAACAGCCACACCATGCGCTGAATTGGCCGTCGGACCAGTCGGCTGTTCAGCGCAGCCGCGTCCCGTTTCGCTTGAAATCGTTTCATTAGACCACTCCTGTTCTCCGTAGTTTTGTCACAGCGAAAGCTCTCCTCCGAAGTGCGTTCGAAGGACAGCGCACGCCGTCACAGAGTAAGAAAGAGGGGGCGGGCGAAAAGCCCGCCCCCTGTGCGTATGTGGTTGAAACCGTAGCTTAGCCGTTGGCGATATCGTTGTTGTACTGGGTAGCCCAGCCTTCCACGAAGGCGGTCTTCACATCGTCCCAGCTGCCGCCGTCGGCGGTATACTTGCCCAGAGCGTCGACCACAGCGGCACGCCAGTCATTGACAGCGGGGGTGTAGTTGAAGGCCCAGGTGACAGGATAGCAGCCATTGGCAACATACTCGTTGGCCAGAGCGCTGAACGGATTGGAGGGAGCCTTGGAGGCCTGGAACGGGCAGGCGCCGAACTGCTCAGCCATCATGGTAGTGCCTTCCTCGGAGGTAACGACCCAGTTCAGGAAGTCCAGAGTGGCCTTGATGTCCTCCTCGGAGGCGTTCTTGTTGACGGACCAGTAGTTCTCGGTACCGGTGCACAGGCCGGCCTTCTCCTCGCCCTCAATACCGCAGTAGATGGGGATCATGGTCAGGTCGTCAGCGTTCATGCCGAACTTCTCGCCGGTCAGGTTGCTGTACTCCCAGGTGCCGTTCTGATAGAACACAGCCTTGCCCTCGCCGAACTCGGCCTCAGCCTGGTCGCCGGTGGCGGTCAGCAGGGCGGCGCCGGTGGTGGCGGAGTCAGTGGTGTACAGATCCCAGATAGCCTTGTAGTTGTCCAGATAAGTACCCTTGATGGTGGCGGGCTTGCTGGTCACGCCGTCATCGCGGAACTCATAGAACAGAGGCATATTGGCCAGGTGGCCGGAGAAACGCCAGGCGGAGGTGCCGTCCAGACCGGCGGAGGTGAAGGCGTCGAAGCCCAGCTCGGCAGCGCGGCTGTGGATGTCGTCAGCGATCTTCTTCAGGGACTCGAAGTTGGTGATGTCGGTGACCTCATAGCCGGCTTCCTTCAGCAGCGCCTTGTTCACGATGATACCGTAGGTCTCCAGGCAGTAGCCGATGGAGATGACCTCACCGTCGGCGTTCTTCAGGGCATAATCCTTGGAGGTCAGCTGGTTGTACACGTCGCTGCTGCTCAGGTCGTAGCAGAACTCACCCCAGGTAGCCACGCCGCCCTCGTTGCACTGGAACAGGGTGGGCGCGTCTTCCTTGTCCATCTCGGACACCAGGGAGGACTCATACTCGCCGGAGGCGGCGGTGAGGATCTTGACGGGCACGCCGGTCTTCTCGGTGTAGGTGGCGGCCAGAGCCTTCCACGCGTCGTCGGACTCAGGCTTAAAGTTCAGGTAGTACACGCTGCCGGTGGCAGTGTCGCCGCCCTCGGTCTTGGTGTCGTCCTTCTTCTCACCGCAGGCCACCAGAGACAGGGCCATCACGAGAGCAAGAAGCATTGCAAGAAACTTCTTCATGGTAATTACTCCTTTTTTGTTTTTATTTTCACATCACAAGGATGTAAAAAACAGATCATTAGGGTACAAAAAACAAATTATTGGGATGCAGAAAACAGATCCTTAGGATACACAAAATAGATCACAAAGATATACAAAAGTATCACCTGGGCGCGGCCACGCTGCGGCCCTGGCGCAGGGTGGTGGGCAGCAGCTCACAGGCGTGGGAGCCCTTGTGCCGCACCATGTCCAGCAAAATCTCGGCGCTGCGGCGGCCCATTTCCTCCATAGGCTGGCACAGGGTAGTAAGCGGCGGCTCAATATAGGCAGACAATTCTAACCCGTCTATCGCTATAACGGAACAGTCCTCGGGGATACGCCTGCCGGCGTCCATCAAAGCCCGCATGGCACCAATGGCCATAGAGTCCGCGATGGCAAATAGAGCAGTAAAATCCGCGCCCCGTTCCAGGGCAGCCTTTACGGCGGAATAGGCGTCGCGGACGTCGAAGCCGCCGGTGGAGATCACCAGCTCCGGGTCCACGGGGATGCCGTGACTCTCCAGCGCCTGCACATAGCCCTCATAGCGCAGCTGGCTGATGGACTGATCGTTGGGGCGGGAGATCAGCGCGGCGATGCGCCGGTGCCCGTGGCGGTACAACTCCTCCACCGCCTGCTGTGCGGTGTCACCGTCGGCGATGGACACAGAGGAATACTCGCCCTCGATCAGCGTGCCATAGCGGTTGGAGTAGGAACAGCAAACAAAGGGAACGTTCAGCATCGCCAGATCAGCGGGGGTGTAATCAAACCGACCGCCCAGGAACACGATGCCCTGCAGGCGCTTTTCGCGCTCCATGACCGCACCGCATTTGACCTCGTCGTCGCAAGTACCGATCTGCTGCATGACCATTGTAAAACCGGCATCGGTGATGGTGCGTTCAATGGCGCGGATAATATCGGTGTAGAACGGATTGGACACACCGCGGACTACCAGACCCACAGCGTCGGACTTGGTGCGTACCAGATCGCGGGCACTGTTGTTGGGAATGTAGTTGCTATTCTTGATAGCGGAAAGCACCTTACGCCGGACATCCTCACTGACATCCGGCCGGTCATTCAGCACACGGGAGACGGTACTGACGCTGACGCTGCACTGTTTGGCTATATCCTTGATCGTCATACCTGAGTGTGCCTCCTACTATACCAAATGGAACGGACGCAACCGCCCGGAATTTGTCGGTAACATTTCCGGTAACGTTTCCGTTCAGCATAGTTATCCTATCAGTGTTTGCCGCAATTGTCAATTGCTTCGCTGCATTTTTGCCGAAACGCACAGAAAAGGCGGTGGTTTTCTTGTGAAAATCACAAGAAAACCGCCGCCCGACTGAACGGGCGGCGGCGAAGTATCGAATGTACGGCGCAAAATGGCGGAATTACCGGCGAAGGAGGGCGCGGCGCGCCCTCCAGTCGGGCAGATAGGCTTCCACCTCGCGGTAGAAGGCGGGGGAGTGGTCGTGATGGCGAATGTGTGCCAGCTCATGGACCACCACGTATTCAATGGCGGCTTCGGGATAGGCCATCAGGTAGAGGGAGAAGCTGAGACGGTTTTTGCCGGAGCAGCTGCCGAAGCGGGTGCGGGCGGCGGTGACAGTGATGCCGGCGGGCTGCACGCCCATGCGCTGGGCCCAGTGGGCCACCAGGGGCGGCAGTGTCTCTTTTGCCTGCTGCCGCCATGCATCCGTCTGTGCCGCAGACGGCTCCGGGTGGGCGGCCAGAAAGGCCTGCCTTGCGGCAAGGTGCTTTTCCAGCCAGCCGCGGTGACTGTCCACAAAGCGGGCGATGTCCGCATCGGTGGCCCGCAGAGGTGCCCGGACCAGGGCTGCTCCCTGTCGCGTGACCTCCAGCGCCAGGGTGCGCCGGCGGGAGCGTATCACAGTATAGTCGATCATTGGCCGTCCTCCGGGATGAAACGCGGGCCGCGGTAGCCGTCGCGGTCCACGATCTCGGACCACATGGCGGCGGGGCGCACCCACAGACCGCCATTATCATACAGGGCACGGTAGACCACCAGTTCCTCCAGTGTTTCAGAGTGGCGGGCGGTGCCGATGACCTCATATTCATTACCCTTAAAGTGGCGGTAGTGGCCTGGTTTTATAGTTGACATACTATATACTCTCCTGACAGGTAACAGTTGTGTTGATGATACAAATAGTATATACTATTGGCAGTGATTTGTAAATCGGAGGTGCAAAGATGAAAAACACCACGCTGTGCTATATCGAAAACGAACGGGGCGAATACCTGATGCTGCATCGGGTGAAGAAGCAGAACGACCTGAACCACGACAAGTGGATCGGCGTGGGCGGCAAGTGCGAGGAGGGCGAGAGCCCGGAGGAGTGCGTTTGCCGCGAGACGCTGGAGGAGACGGGCCTGACCCTGACCGACTATCGGTACCGGGGCGTCATCACCTTCGTGTCGGATATCTGGGAGGGGGAATATATGCACCTGTTTACCGCCACCGGCTGGACGGGAACGCTGCGGGAGTGCAGCGAGGGCGTGCTGGAATGGCTGCACAAGGATGCGCTGGCGGCGCTGCCCCAATGGGAGGGGGACAAGCTGTTTCTGGCGCTGATCCACGAGCCGGACACGCCGTTTTTCTCCATGAAGCTGCAATACGCGGGCGATACGCTGGTGTATGCCGCTCTGAACGGAAAGGAGCTGGCGGTATGATCCTGGTGAGCGCGTGCCTGCTGGGCTGTGCCTGTCGCTACGACGGGCAGAGCAAGCCCAACCCGCTGGCGCAGGAGCTGGCCCGGCGTGGACTGGCGGTGCCGGTGTGCCCGGAGCAGCTGGGCGGGCTGCCTACGCCCCGAAATCCCTCCGAACGGCGGGGGGACCGGGTGGTGATGAACGATGGACGGGACGTGACGGCGGAATACCACCGGGGCGCGGAGGAGACGCTGCGTCTGGGGCGGCTGTACGGCTGTACCGCCGCCGTGCTGAAGGAGAAAAGCCCCTCCTGCGGCTGCGGGCGCATCTATGACGGAACGTTCACCGGAACGCTGACGGACGGCGACGGCGTTACGGCGGCGCTGCTGAAGGAAAACGGCATCAAGGTCTATGGCGAGAGCGAATTGGAGAAGCTGCTGTGAGCCGTCTCTCCCATTTTATTTTCCGCCAAAGGCGCACAAATTTTGAATTTACATTTGGCAGAAAAGCAGGTATAATACGGCCAGTAGCATTGATATGTGCGGCGACGGGAGCTCCCGTCATTCCGTGGGTACCCACGGAATGATGCCGCCTGTATGCTATGGGAGAATAAAAGGAGGCGTGTACAATGAAGAAGCGCGTAGTGGGTATATTTTTTGCGTTGGTGCTGTGTTTGGCGATGCTGCCCATTTCTGCTTTTGCGGCGGGAAAGACAGCCATTAGAACGGTTGATGATCTTTTGCAATTTGCAAAAGCGGTGGACAATGGCGAATATGATGGCAAGAAAGATGCGGTCGTATCGCTTGAAGAAGATTTGGATTTAACAGGTGTTGCGTGGACACCAATTGGCAGCACATTTGAAACTGATGGAACTCTGCGACATTATTTCAGCGGGAAGTTTTACGGAAACGGGTATACGATTTCCAATTTAGATTTTTCCGAAAACTATGGAAAGACAGAGTATCCGTCTTTCGGATTTTTCAGTGAGGTTTACGGCGCTGAAATTTCCGGTTTGACAATTCAAGGCAAACTGGATGTGTCCAATTCAGGGTATGTCTATTTTGGAACGGTAGCGGGCGTTGCAGCAGACAGCAAAATTTCTGGCTGCGTTTCAGATGTGTCGTTCACGGATACAGATAAATATATCAACGGTACTGTGGCACTGTGTGGCTACGCAATCGATAGCACAATTGAATACTGCCAAAACGAGGGGAATTTTTCAGTAATGAAGGACACTTCCCGATTTTGGATGGGCGGTATCGCAGGTCTTGCGGAAAAGAGTACCGTACAGTATTGTGCTAATACAGGCGATATGACCTCTTGGACACCCCATACCGGAGGAATTGTTGGGGAGTTGTATCAAGACTCAAAGATCGTCAATTGTTATTCCACAGGGAAAATGGTTCCTCTTGGCAATGGAACTACAGATTTCGGCGGCATTGCAGGTACTGTTTGGGCAGGTACAGAAATCAGTCATTGTTATTTCGCTGGTAAAATGGATCTATCTCAATATACTGCCACTACACCTTATAAGCGTTTGGGTGGTATTGCAGGCGAGGTTTCTTCTGATACACCTGCTTTTAAAAACAATTATTTCGTGGAAACTGAAAATGTTGCAGCTTGCAGCAAGTATACGGAAGCAGGTACAGCGAAGTCCCTTGAATACATGAAAACGGAAGATTTCTTTAATGAAATCACTGCTGCTGGCGGCGAGTATCGATTTAACTCAAATGGCACACCGCTTCTGCCGAAGTACAAGTATCCGACAGCAGAGGAAACGCCGCGTTACTACTACAACTCTGCGACTACCGCGAAGGACGAGGGCAAGACCGGCTCCCCCAAGACCATAGATGCGGGCGTGGGAATGTACGCCGTGAGTGCGGTGCTGTCTCTGGCCGGGATGGTATATGTGGGTAAGAAGAAATCTTGAGAACGCAAAAAAGAAATCCCGAAAGGGATTTCTTTTTTGTCGGGGGACGAAGTCCCACGCAGTGGAGCGAAGCGGAACAAGTGCCCTTGGGGTACGCCAGCGTGAGCGCTGGCTCGCAATGACACCTCATCCGTCAACGCTTCGCGTTGCCACCTTCCCCTCAAGGGGAAGGTTTCGGGCGGACAGAGTCGTCCGCCCCTACAACGGTTTACCGGGAGCCTATGCAAAAAGAAAACGGATTGCCGCGTCGGGCTTCGCCCTCCTCGCAATGACAGAAAGCGGCGGGCGGGCGCGCAATGACAATGGCGCAGAAAAAAGGAAGCCCGGAGGGCTTCCTTTTTTGTGTCTGTTGTTACCATTCGAGGTTCTTTTCCGTCTCCTTGCTGAACACATGGGCCACATTGCCGCCGAAGATCATGTTGACTTCGCTGCCCATGGGGAAGTGGGCGGCGTTGCCGTTGGTGGGGACGATGACCACCACGTCATGGTCGTGGGTGGAGATATGCAGATGCACAGAGGAGCCCATCAGCTCACTGACATCCACGGTGCCCTTGACGCCGTCGGCGCAGAGCATGATGTGATCGGGGCGAACGCCCAGCGTCACGTCCTGTTCCGGTACATTTTTAGCGCTGAGCCGGGCCTGCTTATCCTCGGCCAGTTCCACGTTGATGCCGTCGATAGCCACGGCGTATTTGCCGTCGCTGTTCTTCACCAGCTTCGCGTCAAAGAGGTTCATCTGCGGTGTGCCGATGAAGCCCGCCACGAACAGGTTGGCCGGGTGGTCAAAGACCTCCTGGGGCGTGCCGATCTGCTGGATAAAGCCATCCTTCATGATGACGATGCGGTCGCCCAGGGTCATGGCCTCGGTCTGGTCATGGGTGACGTAGATAAACGTGGTGTTGATCCGCTGGCGCAGCTTGATGATCTCGGCGCGCATCTGGTTGCGGAGCTTGGCGTCCAGGTTGGACAGGGGCTCGTCCATCAGGAACACGGCGGGGTCGCGGACAATGGCGCGGCCGATGGCCACACGCTGGCGCTGGCCGCCGGACAGGGCCTTGGGCTTGCGGTCCAGATACTGGGTGATGTCCAGAATTTCTGCCGCCTGACGGACCTTCTTATCGATCTCGTCCTTGGGGACTTTCTTCAGCTTCAGGGAGAAGGCCATGTTCTCATACACGGTCATGTGGGGGTACAGGGCGTAGTTCTGGAACACCATGGCGATGTCCCGATCCTTGGGTTCCACGTCGTTCATCAGCTTGTCGCCGATCCACAGCTCGCCGGAGGTGATGTCCTCCAAACCGGCGATCATACGCAGGGTGGTGGACTTGCCGCAGCCGGAGGGGCCTACCAGCACGATGAATTCCTTGTCGGCGATCTCCAGACTGAACTGCTGGACAGCCACAACGCCCTCATCGGTGATCTGAAGATTGCTCTTCTTCTCCTGGGGATCTTCGCCCTTCTTGACCTTCTTTTTCTTCTCGGTGTTGGGGTAGACCTTCTTCAGGTCCTTCAGAATGACCTTTGCCATACGTCTTGGCTGTAACCGTCCTGCCTCCGCAAAAGACGGCCTCGCACGGGCATTGCCCTCAGTGCCTTACGACAGGTCTCCACACTGCCGCACCGCCAGCCACAGCGGGTATTCCTCCTTATCTTTTGCCGTCCGGCGGCATGAAGTGGAGTGCCGCCTGACGGTGGGAATACGGTAAGTATAACCGAAAACGTTTCCAAGCGCAAGGGCTTTTTGTGATATATATGAAAAAATACTGCCTGCCGGGGAGGGCAGGCAGTATTTCTCACAAATCAACGATAACAGGCGTGTGGCCGGTGTGGGGCAGCAGCTTTTCCAGCACGTCGGCGGTCTTCAGCTTCAGTGTACTGGTGCAGATGCACGGGTGGCAGGAGAAAAAGGGCGCGTCATAGACCTCACGGTCGATGAGCAGCCGGACACGGTGCTCCGTATCGTTGGCCAACCCCAGAATGGTGGCGGAGCCCGGGTGGCAGCGCAGCAGCTCCCACAGGCTCTCCTCCGGGGCGAAGCTCAGGCGGGAGGAGCCGATCTGCGCGCTGAGGTCCTTGGTGTGGAAGGGCTTGTCCGGCGGCATACACAGCAGATAGAACGCGGTTTTCTGCCGGTTGCACAGAAACAGGTTCTTGCATACGGACACGTCCAGTACGCGGCTGACCTCGGCGCACAGCTCCATGTTGAAGGCGGCGTCATGGCTGACGCGGTCGTATTCGATACCCAGCTTGTCCAGCAAGTCGAAGGCTGCGGCCTCCTGTGGCAGCAGCTGGCTCTCCGGACGGGTGTTATGGGATACGGGGGTGATGGTCACTGTGCGTCACCTCGTTTCAGCAGCAGCTCTCCGGCGCGGTAGATGTCGCCTGCGCCCACGGTGATGATCATATCGCCGGGCTGGGCCAGCTTTTCCAGCTCGTCCGCCGTCTGCTCCAGCGTGGCGCAGTAGACGGCGCCGGGGATGCGGGCGGCCAGGTCCCGGGAGGAGATGCCGATGTCGTTCTTTTCCCGGGCGGCGTAGATCTCCGCCAGCACTACGCGGTCCGGCAGGCGCAGTACCTCCACAAAATCATCGAACAGCGCGGCGGTACGGGTGTAGGTGTGGGGTTGGAAGGCCAGGATGAGCCGTTCGTGGGGCAGCGCCTGCGCGGCGCTCAGCAGCGCCCGCACCTCGTCGGGATGGTGGGCGTAATCGTCATAGACCTCCGCGCCGCGGAAGGTGCCCTTGTGCTCGAAGCGCCGTCCGGCGCCGGTGAAGGACGCCAGGCCCGCCGTTACCGCCTCGCCGGGAAGGCCGAGAACATAGGCGGCGCTGGCCGCCGCCAGGGCGTTGGAAATATTGTGGGCGCCGGGGACGTGCAGGGACACATGGGCGTAGGTCAGGCCGTTGATGACCACGTCGAAGTCGCCGTAGCCGTCAAAGAAGGAGACGTTGTCGGCATAGCAGTCGGCGCTACGGTCTTTGACACTGAAGGTGAACACCGGATGTGTCAGGCCCTTGACGGCCTCGCGGGCACCCTCGTCGTCAGCGTTGGCGATGATAAAGCCGTGCTCCGGCACCAGAGCGGCAAAGTTGTGGAAGGAGTGCTCGATATCGGCCAGGTCCTTGAAGAAGTCCAGATGATCGGCGTGGACGTTGAGGATCACCGCCACGGTGGGAAAGAAGTTCAGGAAGGAGTTGCAGTACTCACAGCTCTCCAGAATAATGGTGTCGCCCCTGCCCACCCGATAGCCGGAGTGCAGCAGCGGCAGCGTGCCGCCGATCATCACCGTGGGGTCTGCCTGGGCCGCCATGAAGATGTGGGTGGCCATGGAGGTGGTGGTGGTCTTCCCGTGGGTGCCGGAGACGCACAGGGCGTTGCGATAGCCCTGCATGATGGCGCCCCAGGCCTGGGCGCGCTCATAGACCGGGATGCCCCGGGCCACGGCGCCGGCGATCTCGGGATTGCTGTCGTGAATGGCGGCGGTACGGATGACCGCGTCGCAGTTTTTCAGGTTCTCCGCCGAGTGGCCGATGGCCACGGGGATCCCCACAGAGCGCAGGTGCTTCACCGTGTCGCTCTCGCTCATGTCCGAGCCCTGCACCGTCACGCCCATGCCCTGTAGGACCTCGGCCAGGGCGCACATACTCACGCCGCCGATGCCCGCCAGGTGGACCCGCTTGCCGGGGTGGATATACTTGTGAAAGTCCTCAGTAGGATGAAACATATTTGCTGCCTCCTTGACAGGAACAGAAAAATTACTGTACTATTATAATACAACGACTCCGCCCATGCAACCGGCTTTTTTGCCGGTATTTGGCGGCGGAGGATGAAGAAACGTGAAGGGAGGCGAAGCCATGCTGCCGCAGGCGGTGCAATATGTGCTGGAACGGCTGGAGGATGCGGGCTTCGCCGCCTATGCCGTGGGCGGCTGCGTGCGGGACACGCTGCTGGGCCGCACACCGGGAGATTGGGACGTGACCACCGCCGCGCGGCCGGAGCAGGTGCTTACACTGTTTGACGGCTATGCCATCCCCACCGGGCTGAAGCACGGGACGGTCACGGTCCGGGCGGGGGAGATGCACATTGAAGTGACCACCTTCCGGGCGGATGGGACCTATACGGACCATCGCCGGCCGGATCAGGTGTTTTTCTCCGACAGGCTGGAGGAGGATCTCTGCCGTCGTGACCTGACGGTGAATGCCATGGCGATGGACCTGCGCGGGCATATCACCGATCTGTATGGCGGGCGGGAGGATCTGGAGGCGGGTATCCTGCGGTGTGTGGGAGAGCCGGAACGACGCTTTGAGGAGGATGCGCTGCGTATCCTGCGGACGCTGCGGTTTGCCGCCGTGCTGGGCTTTGCCATCGAGCCGCGCACCGCTGCCGCCCTCCATGAGACGGCGCCGCTGCTGCGCTGTATCGCGCCGGAGCGTATCCTGACAGAGATGGATAAACTGCTGTGCGGCAGTCACGTGCTGCCGGTGCTGTTGAACTGGCCGGACGTGCTGGCGATGTTCCTGCCGGAGATCGCGCCCTGCGTGGGCTTCGATCAGCACAATCGCCATCATATCTACGACGTGTGGGGGCACAGCGCCCACGCAGTGGCCGCCGTCCCGGCGGAGGTGGTCCTGCGCTGGACTATGCTGCTCCATGATATCGGCAAGCCGGCGTGCTTTACCCGGGATGAACAGGGCGTGGGGCACTTTTATGGTCACCCGGCCATTTCGGCGGACCTGGCGGCGGATATCTGCCGCCGCCTGCGGATGGACAACCGCACGGCCGAACGCATCGTGACACTGGTGCGCTGGCACGACCGGGATATTGCCCGGACGGAGAAGGCTATTGCCCGCGCCGTGTCGCAGCTGGGAGAGGAGACATTTTGGCAGCTGCTGGAGGTGAAGCGGGCCGACAACGCCGCCCAAAGCCCGGAGGATCGCTGCCGTCTGGCGGATATACAGCAGGCGGAGGATCTTCTGAACACGCTGCTGGCGAAGCGGCAGTGCTTTTCACTGAAGGACCTGACGGTGAAGGGCGGCGACCTGATGGCGCTGGGGCTGCGGGGGAGCGAGGTCGGTGATGCGCTGCAGTATCTGCTGAACGCCGTGCTGGATGGAACGCCTAACGATAAAGAGACCCTGCTGAAGCTGGCGGCGGAGAGAAAATAGCCCCGCGGCGCTTTCTGTAGGCGACCACTTTTGCGAAGCAAAAGTGCTGCACCAGAAACAAAGCCACCCCTTAGGGGTGGCTTTGTTTCTGGTGCCTCGTCGGGGATTTACCCCGCAAGGGGGTATAAACTTCGACTCCCCGGAGGCAAGACAGCACAAAAAGAAAGACGCCACTTGGCGTCTTTCTTTTTGTGGCCGTTTACCACTTTGTTGTCTGTACTCCCGCATACCGCAAGGAAAGGAATGTGTGCAAGGGAAACCTTTGTCGGGTTTCCCTTGCACGTTCAATCAAAGGCCGCCAACGGCGGCCCTGATTTTTGCGGAGCAAAAATCAGCAGCACCAAAAGAGAGCCACCCTTTGGGTGGCTCTCTTTTGGTGCCTCGTCGGGGATTCGAACCCCGGACACCCTGCTTAAAAGGCAGGTGCTCTACCTACTGAGCTAACGAAGCGTATGCAGTTATCGTAAGGACGGTGTCGTCCGGAAAGAGCTGGCAGGGATGGCTGGACTCGAACCAGCGGATGAGGGAGTCAAAGTCCCTTGCCTTACCACTTGGCGACACCCCTGTGTGGAAAGGGATGAGGGACCGGGACACTCCCGATCCCTCATTTCTTTTTGTGGGGTGGGTAAAGGGACTCGAACCCTCGACACCCGGAACCACAATCCGGTGCTCTAACCAACTGAGCTACACCCACCATATACATCCGCACGGGAAGCGCTGACGCCCGCAAGGGGAAATGGCACGCCAGAAGGGACTCGAACCCCTGGCCTACTGCTTAGAAGGCAGTTGCTCTATCCAACTGAGCTACTGGCGCGTATCTGTCAAGTTGGAGCGGGTGACGGGAATCGAACCCGCATCCCCAGCTTGGAAGGCTGGTGCCCTGGCCATTGTGCTACACCCGCGTGCGCCCTCCACTCAAATCGTCAGCTTGTACATATTACCATAGGCCACCGTCCGTGTCAAGAAAAAAATCGGAGAACGGGGCACTTTTCCGTGGAAACAGCCTTGTCTACGCTCCGTAGACAAAGTCAGCGGGCGGGGGATGGACAAAAATCCGCCGTATGCTATACTGGGTACAACAAGAAAAAAGGAGGCCGCGACAATGGATATGGAAAAGACAGGCACCTATCTGGCATCACTCCGCAGGGGGCGGGACATGACACAGCAGCAGGTGGCGGATATATTAGGGGTATCCAACAAAACTGTCAGCAAATGGGAGTCCGGCGCGGGGCTGCCGGACATTGCCGCCCTGCCGGCGCTGGCGGCGCTGTACGGCGTGACGGCGGACGACATCCTGGCCGGTGAGACGCGCCCCCGAGCCTGTGCCGATACACCGGCGGAGGTGGAGGCCTATCTGGAGCGCCGGGGAAGCCTGCGCTTCCGCATCGGGTACAGTCTGGCAGTAATGGCGTTGGCAGTGTGGGTGGCATTCCCTTATAACAACTGGTCGTGGCTGTGCCTGCTGGCATCGCCCCTGTGCCTGTGGCTGGGCTGGGGCGTGTGCCGCAGCCGGGAGACGCTGCGCCGCCGCATCCTGCTACTGATACCGCTGTGCGCCCTGTGGCTGTTCGCGGCCATACAGCTGCTGGGGGTGTGGCGCCTACTGGTGTCCGCCTATGCGCTGCACGGCGGTGTGGTGCGGCAGTTTTCCTGGGCAGCGCTGACTGTGCGGCAGGAGGCGGTATGGCTGCTGCTGCCGCTGCTGCTGGCGGCGGCGCTGGTAGTCGGCGGCGCGGCGCTGAAAGAGCCGCTGGTGCGGGATAGGGGATTACGTTTTGCACTGTATGGCGGCTGCGGACTGCTCTTTGCCGTGGAGATCGTGCGGATCATGGTGTGTTGGGCGCCGGCCGCTGCCTATGCGGCCACGGTCAGTACGGCGGAAAGCGTTATGATCAGCCGCTATGCAGACCTGTCCGCGGTGGCCTGGCCCTTGGAGACGGTGCGTTGGATCGTCCTGGCGGCGGTGGTAGCGGCCTGGCTGGTGTGGGGCATGCAGGCATATCGGCACGCAAAGAAAAATTAAACTTGCCTAACCTACGGGATTGGTGGTATACTATACACGGGTCATCTTATGGCCCGTGTATTTTCTGACAGGAGGAAGACCTATGATCTCCACGAAAGGTCGCTATTCCATCCGCGTTCTGCTGGATCTGGCAGAGCACCGCAGCGGGGACTTTATACCCATGAAGGAGGTGGCCGCCCGGCAGGACATCTCCCTGAAATACATCGAACGGCTCATGCCTGCGCTGAAGGCGGCGGGACTGGTCGAGAGCGTCCACGGCATCGGCGGCGGCTACCGCCTGACGCGGGAGCCGGAGGACTACACCCTCTGGGAGATACTGGAGCTGGCGGAGGGCGATCTGGCGCCCGTCACCTGTCTCCAGCCAGATGCTCCGGTGTGCCAGAGGGCCGGGGAGTGCCGGACGCTGGGCGTGTGGCAGGGATACTACAAGCTGACGCGGGACTACTTCACCCACATCACGCTGGCGGATCTGATGAACGCCCCGGCGGGGGACAACTACGTGATATGAGCAAAAAAAGAGACCGCGGGGCGGTCTCTTTTTTTGCGTTTCGCGGTCAGGGCTGATAGGTGAGGGTGAAAGTGTCGTCAGCGGCGCTATCGGTGTGCTGGTGTCCCTCCAGCGTGACGGAGGCCACGGCGTCCACGTCCACCAGACGGTCAAACACGTAGGTGTTGTCGGCGAAGGGGACATCGTCGCTGCCGCGCATACAGCCCACCACCCAGTTCATCAGGCTGCGGCTGCTGCTCTCCACGGTGAACTCACTGCCGTCCTGATAGCGGAGGGTCAGCTCGTCCACAAGGGGCTCACGGTCGGGATGGGCGTTGCGGATGCTCATGCCCAGCGGGGAGAGGGTCAGGGTCTCGCTGCCGGAGGTCAGGGTGGCGACGGGCACGTAGGTGCGGGGCTGCACGGCGATGGAGTAGGGCTGCCCCAGTTCGTCCTGCATGGTGACGTACAGCAGGTCGCCCTGCTGGAAGGACGTGCCGGCGGCGAAGTACAGTACCACGTTCAGGCAGGTGTCGGTGCTGGTCCCCTTGTCCACGTAGCACTTGGCGAACAGGGCATTGCCCTCGTCGGGGCTGCGGAAGTGCAGGGTGGGCTGGAGGGGCAGGTCGATGCCCTCGCCGTAGCCCACGTCTGTGTAGCCGACGCCGGAGGGATTCTCCACGGAGTAGGTCAGCAGGCCCAGGCCGTTCTCGTCGATCAGGAAGGTGCCCAGCTTGATGGTATTGCTGTCCACGGTCATCTCTGCGTCCAGCTTGCTGAGGTACTGGCCCACCAGACGCTGGGTGGTCTGGACGTCACCGGGGATGCGCTCCATATCCGGGACGGGGACAAGGCCGCCCTTGCCGTCGTCCACCACAGGGGTGGCAGCGTCGATGTCATCGGTGAAGGCGTGGTGGGTGGCGTCGTCCACCTTGTCGGCGGGGGATACATCTGCCTTGATAAGGGTCACAATACCGCTGGCCACGGCGACGGTCAGCGTCAGCGCGGCGGCGATGGCGATCACGGCACCCTTGCCCAGTGCGCGGCGGGTCTTTTTCTCGTTCTGCATGGTTTTTCTTACCTCCGTCAGTGTGTCCGGGGAGGCGTGCAGCGGGGAAAAGGCTTTTTCAAATAATTCTCTGTCATGCATACTGCGGCACCTCCGATAAAATGTGCTTCAGCTTGTCTCTGGCGCGAGACAGCCTTGTGCGTACCGTTTCCTCCGGCACGCCCAGCAAAGCGGCGATCTCCCTCTGGCGGTAGCCCTCGTAGTAGTACAGCAGCACCGGCAGGCGGTACCGCCTGTCCAGCGACATCACCGCGTCGAACAGCTCCCGGTACTGGGGCTGCTCGAACACCAGGGTGTTCTCATAGTCGGCGATGTCCTCCGCCTTGTGCCACGGGGCGCGGAGCACGTTCTTGCAGCGATTGACCGTGACGCGAATGAGCCAATTCTTCACATGGGCGTCGCTTTCGAACGCCTTTTCCTGCTTGTACAGCTGTATCAGCACGTCCTGGGTCACATCGTCGGCATCGTCCCGGCAGCGCAGATAGCTGTACGCCACCCGGAACACCGTGTCCATATACCGCTCCGCCAGCGGGGTGAACTGTTCGTCCGTCATAGGGGTTCTCCTTTTGTTGAGGTGAAAGGCCTTTCATCTATCATACACCTGCGGAGCAAAAAACGTTTCAAAAAAGCAGAAAAAATGTAGAAAGAAAATAGAAGGAGAATAGAAAGAAAGTGGAAAGAAACAGAAGAAAAGACGAACGGACCTCGAAAGAGGTCCGTTCGTCATGTTTGTGAGGGGAAAATGGAAGGAAGAAAAACGCAGTATCAGTCCGCAAACAGCGGGGTGGACAGGTAGCGGTCGCCGGTGTCGGGCAGCAGGACCACGATGGTCTTGCCGGCGTTCTCCGGACGCTTGGCCAGCTCGATGGCGGCCCACAGTGCTGCGCCGGAGGAGATACCCACCAGCACGCCCTCGCGGTGACCCATTTCCTTGCCTACGGCAAAGGCATCATCGTTGTCCACAGGGATGATCTCGTCGTAGATCTTAGTGTCCAGCACGTCAGGGACGAAGCCCGCGCCGATGCCCTGGATCTTGTGGGAGCCGGCGATACCGGTGGACAGCACGGCGGAGGTCTTGGGCTCCACGGCTACTACCTTGACGGCGGGGTTCTTTTCCTTCAGGAACTTACCGGTACCGGTGATGGTACCGCCGGTGCCCACGCCGGCCACGAAGAAGTCCACCTTGCCGTCGGTGTCGGCCCAGATCTCCGGGCCGGTGGTCTCGTAGTGGGCCTTGGGGTTGGCGGGGTTCACAAACTGCCCTGCCACGAAGCTGTTAGGGATCTCCTTGGCCAGCTCGTCGGCCTTGGCAATGGCACCCTTCATGCCCTTGGCACCCTCGGTGAGCACCAGCTCGGCGCCGTAAGCCTTCATCAGCTGGCGGCGCTCCACGGACATGGTCTCGGGCATAACGATGATGATGCGGTAGCCCCGGGCGGCGGCCACGGAGGCCAGGCCGATACCGGTGTTGCCGGAGGTGGGTTCAATGATGACGCTGCCGGCCTTCAGCAGGCCCTTGGCCTCAGCGTCGTCGATCATGGCCTTGGCAATACGGTCCTTGACGCTGCCGGCGGGGTTGAAGTACTCCAGCTTGGCGACGATCTTCGCCTTGAGGTCATGGGCCTTTTCGATATGGGTCAGTTCCAGCAGGGGAGTCTTGCCGATCAGCTGGTCAGCGGAAGTGTAAATGTTAGACATAGTGTTTATCTCCTTTATCGTTTATAGTCAGATGTTGTTGTGTGGAATGAAGGGAAAAGGAGTCAACATCGTCCGGTCAGGAGAACAAGAGTGCGGGTCATGTGATCGCCTCATTTCTGAAATACAACTACCAACTCGGTAGGTTGGTACAGTTATAACACGGCGGCGCGGATTTGTCAACCCTGTTTTTGAAAAAAATCCGGTAAGCGAATGTGACAATATTGAAAGAGTAAGAGGGCTTGCGGGACAGAGGCGAGGGAGGGTATAATGAAGAGCGTAAAGGATGTGAGCGTATGTACCGTATATTTATTGTGGAGGACGACAGGACCATCGCCCAGGCGGTGGCGCATCTGGCGGAGAGCTGGGGACTGGAGGTCCGGTGCGCACGGGACTTTCGGGCGGTGACGGCGGAGGCGGCGGAATTTCAGCCGCACCTCATCATACTGGATATCGCCCTGCCGTGCTTTGACGGCTATCACTGGTGCCGGGAGCTGCGGAAGCAGACCAGTGCGCCCATCCTGTTTTTGTCCTCGGCCGGTGATAACATGAACGTCATCATGGCCATGAACTTCGGCGCGGACGATTTTATCGCCAAGCCCTTTGACGGCGGTGTTCTGATGGCTAAGGTACAGGCCATGCTGCGGCGCAGCTATGACATGGCGGCGCCGGCGGTGCTGCGGGAGAGACGGGGCGCGCAGCTGTCCGCCGACGACCAGAAGCTGACCTATCAGGGGCAGACGGTGGAGCTGACCAAGAATGAGTACCGTATCCTGTCCTGCCTGATGGAGAGCGCCGGGAAGGTGGTCAGCCGGGAGAAGCTGATGCAGCGGCTATGGGAGACGGACAGCTTTGTGGATGAGAACACGCTGACCGTCAATGTGAACCGCCTGCGGCGGAAGCTGGCGGGCGTGGGACTTGTGGACTTTATCGCCACCCGGCACGGGGTGGGGTACATCGTGGAGTGAGAGATATGGAGCTGCTCAAAGCATATCTGAAGGAGCGCCGGCTGACGCTGGCGGCATTTCTGCTGTTTGTCGGGGTGTTTGCCGTGTCCTTTGCCCTGTACGGCCTGCCGCTGGCGGCGGTGGGCTATCCGGCAGGGCTGTGCGTTCTGCTGGGGGCGTGCCTTGCGGTGTGGGATTACGGCCGCGCGGCACGGCGGCACAAGGCGCTGAAGCGTCTGCGGGAGGCGGGCGAGGCGGTGCTGCTGGACCTGCCGGCCATGACCACCGTGGAGGGGACGGACTGCGCCGCCGTGGTGGAAACGCTGCGGCGGGAGCTGCGCCGGCAGGAGACGGCGCGCGCCGCCCGGTGGGAGGATATGACGGCCTATTACACCGCATGGGTGCACCAGATCAAGACGCCCATCGCCGCCATGCGCCTGACCCTGCAGGGGGAGGACACCCCGGCCGCCCGGCGGCTGATGACGGAGCTGGGCCGGGTGGAGCAGTATGTGGATATGGCGCTGACCTATCTGCGGTTGGAGGAGGGCGGCAGCGACTACGTGATACGAACGTGCGCCGTGGATGATGTGGTGCGCGCCGCTGTGCGGCGGTTTGCCGGGGAGTTCATTGACCGGCGCATCGCGCTGGACTACACGCCGGTGGAATGGGAGACGGTGACGGACGGCAAGTGGCTGACCTTTGTGGTGGAGCAGCTGCTGAGCAATGCCCTGAAGTACACCGGGCAGGACGGGACCGTCCGGATCTACCGGGAGGGGGACGATCTGTGCATTCGGGACAGCGGCATGGGCATCGCGCCGGAGGATCTGCCCCGGGTGTTTGACATGGGCTATACCGGACAGAACGGGCGGCTGGACCGGCGGTCCAGCGGCATCGGGCTGTACCTGTGCCGGCGGATATGCCGCAATCTGCGGCATGAGATACGAATCGAGTCCGTGCCCGGCGTGGGCACCACGGTGAGGCTGACGCTGGGCCGCCCGGCGTTCGTGGCGGAGTGAGGGGGGGCGCCCTGCGGGCGCACACCTCATCCGGCGCTGCGCGCCACCTTCCCCTCAAGGGGAAGGCTTTTGGGTGCGTGCGGCAGTGGGGGGTGCGAACCCCTCAAGGGGAAGGCAAAAGGCGGGCGGATGTACCTAAAGGTACTTGCTGCGCGGCGTGGACATCGGCCCCTACGGAGGGGGGCGGATCGCCACGCAGTGGAGCGCAGCGGAACAAGTGCCCTTGGGGTACGTCGGGCTGCGCCCTCCTCGCAATGACAGGGGCGCGGGGAAATGTGACAATTGTGTTCGGGAAGGGTAAGGGAAAGTGATGGAAGGGGGGCGGGGAACGCGGTATACTGACCGTGTTGGGAGACGGGGCGATGGGCCGGAGGCTCCCGAAGGAAAAGGAGGTCATGCTATGAGCATTTTGGAAGTCAGTGGGCTGCGGAAGGTATACACCTCGCGGCTGGGCGGCAGCCGTGTAGAGGCGCTGCGGAATGTCAGCTTCACCGTGGAGCAGGGCGAGTATGTCGCTATCATGGGTGAGTCCGGCAGCGGCAAGACCACGCTGCTGAACATTCTGGCGGCGCTGGACGAGCCCACGGCGGGTACGGTGCGGCTGGACGGCCATGAGCTGGGCAAGATACGGGAGAAGGACGCGGCGGCCTTCCGCCGGGACAACCTGGGTTTTGTGTTCCAGGAGTTCAATCTGCTGGACACATTTACGCTGGAGGACAATATCTATCTGCCGCTGGTGCTGATGGGAATGTCTTACGAGGATATGCGGGCGCGGCTGCTGCCTATTGCCCGGGAGCTGGGACTGACGGAGCTTTTGAAGAAGTACCCCTATGAGGTCTCCGGCGGGCAGAAGCAGCGGGCGGCAGTGGCCCGGGCCATCATCACCGAGCCAAAGCTGCTGCTGGCGGATGAGCCTACCGGCGCACTGGACAGCGGCTCCACCGACGAGCTGCTGCGGCTGTTTGCCGCCATCAACCGGGCAGGGCAGACCATACTGATGGTGACCCACTCCGTGAAGGCCGCCAGCCGGGCGGGCCGGGTGCTGTTCATCAAGGACGGCCAGGTGTTCCACCAGCTGTACCGGGGCGAGGACGACGACACCCGGTTCTATCAGCGCATCTCCGACACGCTGACCATGCTGCAGTCGGGCGGTGAGCCGGCATGAGGGAAAAGACATTATACGCCCGGCTGGCCTGGACGGGCATGAGAAAAAACAGGCGGCTGTACCTGCCGTATCTGCTCAGCTGCGCCGGGATGGTGCTGATGTTCTACATTCTTACGGGACTGTCCGGATCGCCGGTGCTGGAGCACATGTCCGGCGGCGGCAGCAGCGCCATCATACTGCGGCTGGGCACGGTGGTCATCGCCGTGTTTGCGCTGATATTTCTGTTCTATACCCACTCGTTTCTCATTCGCCGCCGGGAGAGGGAGTTTGGCCTGTACAATGTGCTGGGTATGGGCAAGGGCAACATCGCCCGCATTCTGCTGTGGGAGACGGTCATCACCTATGGCCTGACCACGGGGACGGGACTGCTTCTGGGCATGGTACTGTATAAGCTGGCGGAGTTGGGTATGGTGCGGCTTTTGCAGGTGCCCGTGACCTATACCCTGACGGTGTCCGTATCGTCTCTGCTGGCTGCGGCGGCGTTGTTTGCGGTCATCCACACGCTGATCCTGCTGAACAGCCTGCGGCAGCTGCACGGCGTCAGCGCCGTGGCGCTGCTGCGCAGCGAGAGCGTGGGAGAAAAGCCGCCCCGTGCCAAGTGGGTGCTGACGGCGGCGGGCGTGGTGCTGCTGGGTGTCGCTTACGCGCTGGCGTTGTCCATCAAGGAGCCGCTGGCGGCGCTGCTGTGGTTCTTTGCGGCGGTGCTCATGGTGATCGCGGCCACATATCTGCTGTTCATCAGCGGGTCGGTGACGCTGTGCCGCGGCTTGCAAAGGAACAAAAAATACTACTACCGGCCCCAGCACTTCGTGTCCGTGTCCTCCATGGCCTACCGCATGAAGCGCAACGGCGCGGGGCTGGCTTCGGTGTGCATCCTGGCCACCATGGTGCTGGTGATGATCTCGTCCACCACCTGCCTGTATGTGGGGCAGGAGGACGCGGTGAATGCCCGGTATCCCCGCGACATGGACGTGGCGGTATACGGCAGAAGCGATCATCCGCTGGACGAGGCGGAGGCGGAGCAGCTGCGTCAGGGTGTGGAGAGCACCGTTTTCAACTTCGGCGGGCAGACCAGTAATGTGGCGACATACCGTGAGATCAGCGTCAGCGGTCTGCCGGACGGCGGGGATCTGCGGTTGGGCACCGCCGGTGCGTCCGCAGCGGACAGCACCCGTGTGACGCAGCTGCACTTCCTGCCGCTGGAGGATTACAACGCCGCCACGGGGCAGAGCCTGACGCTGAACGACGGGCAGGTGTATGTGGCGGCTCTGCGGACGGATTTCCCTTACGACACCCTGACCGTCGACGGGGAATGGACGTTCCGGGTCATGGATCGGGACATTCCGCCGCTGAGCGGCCCCTTCACAGCGGATATCACCCCGACCCTGATGGTGGTCATGCCGCACTTCACACAGTTCGTGCAGGAGCTGGAGGACGGACTAAGCGAGAAGTACGGGTGGTATCTCACGGCCACGTGGCACTACGCCTTCGACACCGATCTGCCGGAAAACCAGCAGGGTAACATCGACGGAACAACGCCCAATCTGGAGGACGCGCTGAACGGCTATCTGGCGGGCGTCAGCAGTGACTGGGGCGTGGGCGTCAGCGTGGAGTCCAAGGCCGCCAACCGGGCAGACTTCTACGGCATGTACGGCGGATTGTTCTTCCTGGGCATCATGCTGAGTATCGTGTTTATCTTCGCGGCAGTGGCTATCCTTTACTATAAGCAGCTTTCGGAGGGCTATGAGGATCAGAGCCGGTTCGACATCATGCAGAAGGTGGGCATGACCAAGGTGGACATACGCCGCAGCATCAACAGCCAGCTGCTGACGGTGTTCTATCTGCCGCTGGTGCTGGCGGGCGTGCACCTGTGCTTCGCCTTCCCGTTCATCCACAAGCTGCTGATCCTGTTCAATCTGGACAACCGGGGCCTGCTGATCGGCACAACGGCGGTGAGCTTTGCGGTGTTCGCGGTGCTGTATGCCATCGTGTACAAGCTGACGGGGAATACCTACTACCGCATCGTGGCGGAGGATACAGAAAAAGAGTAGAACGAAAGAGACGGCGGGAGCCGTCTCTTTCCTGTTTTTTTGGGCAAAAAACGGGTTTTGTGTGGACAAATCATGGCGGCTTTCTGTATAATACATACTGATACACTATTGTTAACGACAGCTTTATATACAGCGCGGCGTGCCGCGCGTAAGGAGGCAGTATGCGTAATATCTGGACGGTATTCAAAACCGATATACGGACGCTGAGCAAGTGCTTTTTCGCCTGCGTGGTGGTGGTCGCCATCGCCCTGCTGCCCAGCCTGTACGCCTGGCTGAATATCTACTCCAACTGGGACCCTTACGGTAACACCGGGGGGATATCCATCGCGGTGGCGTCGCTGGACGAGGGCTATACCAATGAGGACGGCACCTACGAGAACAAGGGCGACGACGTGGTGGCCGACCTGCGGGAGGCTACGTCCATCAACTGGGTCATCGTGGACACCGAGGAGGAGGCCAAGGGCGGCGTGGAGTCCGGCGACTACTACGCGGCGGTGGTCATTGACAGGGAGTTCAGTCGGAATATGTTTCGGATGCTGACGGACTGGACCGGTAAGCCGGCCATCACCTACTACGAAAACGCCAAGAAGAACGCCGTGGCCACCAAGATCACCGACACGGCGGTGGAGACGCTGAAGCGCTCCATCAGTGAAAACTATCTGGAGGTGGTCATCGACGGCATCATGGAGCAGAGCAATCTGCTGGCGGCGGACCTGACCGCCGACGATCCGGAGGCCGCTGTGAAGGGCGTGCTGTACCAGGCCCAGGACCTGCTGCACGCCTGCGGGCGGATGATGGATGCCTTTGAGGCGGCGGGCGGCAGCGGCGTGTCGGAGAGCAGCGCGGCGGCACTGGAGGCGGCCGTGGCCAATATCAACAAGAACCTGCCGGACGGCGCACAGCTGCAGCAGACGGCGGCGGAGATACAGATGCAGCTGAACACGGCCCTGGCCCGGGTGGAACGGGCGCTGGATCGGCTGAACAGCGCCATTGAGAATGCGCCGGAGTTGCCGTCGGCACAGCAGCAGCTGCGAGATGCGGCGGCGCAGCTGGAAAAGGCGGCGGACACGTTGGATCGGTGGGCGGAGGATATCGAGATGGAGGCGCCGGCCGCGGCAGAGCAGGCGCGAGCCATTTCCGCCGAGTGTACGCGTCTGGCGGCGAAGCTGCAGGCGCTGGCTGACAAGCCCACCGCCAGCGACCTGCTGGCGGACTGCGACGCATTGGTGAAGTCCATCCGGACGATGGTGGATAAGATCCCCGTGACTTCAAAGGCGCTGCAAAAGGAACTGGACACCGTGGCCGGTCAGGTGGCGGACACCATGGAGGGCATGGCCGCGCTGGCTGGAGACGCCAAGGCCATGAAGACCGCGCTGGCGGAGACCGCTGACGCTGTGGGCGACACCATGACGCTGCTGCGGCCGGCTACGAAGAAGCTGCTGACCTCGCTGGAGAGCACCATAGACGACCTGGAGGGGCTGACCACAGACGAATACATGGATACGCTGGTGAATATCCTGGGCGGCGACCCGGCGGTGTACGGCCAGTATTTCCCGGAAATGGTGCAGACCAGCGTGAACGCGGTGTATCCCATCGCCAACTACGGCTCGGCCATGACGCCCTTCTACACGGTGCTGGCCATCTGGGTGGGCGGCGTGATCCTGTCATCCCTCATCAAGATACACGCCCGGACGGAGGGCCTGATCGATCCGAAGCCGGCGGAGCTGTACTTCGGGAGGTACCTGTTCTTTTTCGTGCTGAGCCAGATACAGGCGGCGGTCATCGTTACCGGCGACCTGTACATACTGAAGGTGCAGTGCCTGCACCCGGGGATGCTGTATCTCACGGGCGCGCTGACGGCCTTCACCTTCAGCCTGCTGATCTATTCCCTGGCGCTGTCCTTCGGCGATGTGGGCAAGGCCATCGTGGTGGTCATCATGGTCATGCAGATCGCAGGCTCCTCCGGCACGTTCCCCATCGAGCTGCTGCCGGCCATCTATCAGAAGATCTATCGCTTCTTCCCCTTCCCCTATGCCATCGACGCTATGCGCGAGTGCATCTGCGGGATGTACGGGAATTACTACTGGCAGCAGATCGGCTTCCTGCTGCTGTTCGCCGCGGCGGCGCTGCTGATCGGCCTGCTGGTGCGGCGGCCCTTCATGGGACTGAACCACTTTATGGAGGAGAAGCTGGAGGAGACGGAGCTGCTGTGAAAGGAGGTGTTGACCGATGACAAAAGAACGGGACTATCAGGAGCTGTATGACCGCCTGCTGGAGGAGGTCAGCACCCTGCACCGGAACAACCGGCGGCGGATACGCGTCGGTATGCGGATGCTGCTGGCGGTGACGCTGGGTCTGATGCTGCTGATGTTTCTGGCGGAGGGGAACAAGGTGTTCACCCTGATGCTGTGGATACTGTCCATGTTCGCGGTGGCGGCATATCTGATCGCCGTGGAGTACGCGGACTATGAGCTGCAAAAGAAGCTGGAGAACATCACCCAGATGGAGCAGAAGAGCCTGGGCACACTGCTGGAGCTGCCGGAGCTGCCCAAGGTGCCCCGGATGGGTCTGCTGCTGCGCCACGGTACCCGGGAGGAACAGGAGACGCCGGAGACGGAGGCAACGGCGGCGGAAGCGGCACCTGCGCCGGAGGAGACGCCGGCGGCAGAGGAGATATCCTCGGCACCTGCGGAGGAGACGCCGGTCACAAAGGCACCGGCAGCGCCGGAGCCGGAGGCATATTCCGTGGATGAGATACTGCGGGAGGTGCACGGCGGAGCGCCGCAGGCAGACAGCGCGCCGACGCCTGCCGCGCCGGTATACAGCGGCGCGCGGGTGCTGGAACGGCTGCTGGACGACCCGGAGAAGCTGGCGTCCGATCTGGACGCGCTGACCCGGGCGATACAGGGGCTGTCCGACGATCTGCGGCGCGGTGCGGCGGAGAGCCGGGAAGGGCAGGTGGACCGATGAAGAACATCTGGAATATCTTTCGCGCCGACTGGCGGCGGCTGACGGCCAGTGTGGTGGCGGTGGTGGTGCTGCTGGGGTTGTGCCTGGTGCCGTGTCTGTATGCCTGGTTCAACATTCTGTCCAACTGGGACCCCTACGGCACGGCGTCCACCAGCCGCATCAGCGTGGCGGTGGCCAGCGAGGACGCGGGCTGCGAGGTTCTGGGTCTGGAGGTGAACATCGGCGCGCTGGTGCTGCAGGGACTGGAGAGCAACGACCAGATGGGCTGGGTGTTCGTGGACAGCCGGGCGGAGGCTCTGGACGGGGTGGAGTCCGGCGACTACTACGCGGCGCTGATCGTGCCGGAGGAATTTACCGAGGATTTTGTGAGCATCCTGTCCGGCGACCTGCGCCACCCGCAGATACAGTATTACGAGAACGAGAAGAAGAACGCCATCGCCCCCAAGATCACCAGCAAGGCCAAGACCGCCGTGCAGGAGCAGATCAACACCACGGTCATCGGCAAGGCCGCCGAGGCGCTGACCACGGCGGGCTCCGTGTTCAAGGCCATGGGGCTGGACTCGGAGGCGCTGGCGGACGGCATTATGGATAAGCTGACCGGTGCGCGGCAGGAGATGGCGCAGCTGCAGAAGGTGCTGCTGTCGCTAAAGGACGTGATGAATGGGGCGGACGGGCTGCTGACCGCGGCGTCCGTGACCATCGCGGACGCACGGGGAACGGTGGAGGACGCCGATGCGGCGGCGGGCAGCACGGTGCAGCTTATCAGTACGGGCCTGAGCGCGGCGGACACGGCGTACAGCGACCTGCTGACGGTGCTGAACAACACGGATAAGGTACTGGGTGACATCGAGGATGCCCTGCGGAGTATGGATACCTCTGCCGCCGACGAAGCGCTGAAGGCGGACCTGCACCGGAAGATACAGGCGGCCATCGCCGCGCTAGAGGACCAGCTGGCGGCCGCTGAGGACGAGGCCGTGAAGGCGCAGCTGGAGACGGCCATCGCCGATCTGGAGGCGCTGGACGCACTGGTGGATACGCTGGAGCCGTCCGCCCTGCAGGGACCGGTGCTGGATATGCTGCATCAGGTGCGGCAGGAGCTGCTGGCTGCGGCGGTGCAGACCAATAAGGAGGTCAACGAATACCTGCACACCACCGGGGCCCAGGCCCAGACCACGCTGCGGTCCGTCCAGCAGCTGCTGGGGGCTGTGGGCGGCAGCCTGGGTGAGGTGTCCGGCACGCTGGACAGCTACGCCGACGCCATGACCACCGTACAGCCTACGCTGGACGCGGGCATTACCCTGGCCAACACGGTGGAGACGTATCTGGCGGACATCGAGGACGATGTGCGCCGGGTGACGGAGAGCGAAGCTTTCAAGCGCTTTACAGAACTGATGGAGAGCAGCGATGCCGAAAGCATGGCGGACTACCTCAGCTCGCCGGTGCAGCTGAACACGGAGATCATCTATGAGATCAAGGACTACGGCGCGGCCATGTCGCCCTACTACGTCATGCTGGCGCTGTTTGTGGGCAGCCTGCTGACCGCCGTGATGCTGAAGGTGCCGGTGACCCAGCCGGAGTTTGCCGGGTGCCGGGCGGCGGAGCGCTACTTCGGGCGGTTTCTCACCTTCTTCCTGATGGCCATGGCCCAGGCGCTGGTGACGGCCTTCGGGTGCCTGTACTTCGTGGGGATGGAGACGGCGGAGCCGGCGCTGTTCGTGCTGGCCTGCTGCCTGTGCTCGCTGAACTTCGCCAGTATGAACTACGCGCTGGTGTATGCCCTGGACAACGTGGGTATGGCGCTGTCGGTCGTTATCATGGTCATTCAGGTGGCCGGGTCCGGCGGCTCATACCCGGTACACGTGCTGCCACAGCTGTTCCAGACACTGTATCCCTTCATGCCCTTCCACTACGGCATGGATATGATCCGGGAGACGGTGGGCGGTATGTACGGCGACACATACCTGCGCTGCGCGCTGGTGCTGCTGGGCATGTGCGCGCTGTTCACGGTATTCGGCCTGCTGGTATATTACCCGGCCCGAAGACTGAACGCGGCTATCGCTGCCAGCAAGGAAAAGTCCGGTATCATGTAAACAGAGAGAGCCCCCCGCAGGTCCATGACCTGCGGGGGGCTCTTATGCCGCCAAAGCCATGAAAAAAGTTATGCCACCTTGTATTTTGCTGTTTCAGGCAAAAAAGCGGGGGCCTTTTTGTGCAGGACAGAGAAAAGTTCGCACAGTGAGGATTTCCCCTCTTTTGCTGTTGCAAGGCGGGCGGGCCTATGGTACAGTACGGGTGGAGTGTTAGAAAATTAACAGGCTAAGCGACACGGCGTTCAACACGTTTTAGGAGGAGAGAGCATGAGATCGGAACAGGAGAAAACGGCGGCCATCGTCCGGGCCCACGACTGCGACAGCGCGAGGCTCATCGCCATCTTGCAGGAGATACAGGCGTCGGAGAACTACCTGAGCCAGGAGAATATGGAGCTGGTGGCGGATATGCTGCACATCAGCGTCTCACGGGTGTACAGCGTGGCCACGTTTTATGAGAACTTTTCGCTGGAGCCCAAGGGAAAGCACATCGTCAAGGTCTGTGACGGCACGGCCTGCCATGTGCGGAAGTCCGGGCCCATCTACGATGCCATCTATGAGTACCTGAAGCTGGACGGCAAGCGCAGGACCAGCGCCGACGGCGTGTTCACGCTGGAGACGGTGGCCTGTCTGGGTGCCTGCGGTCTGGCGCCGGTGATGACGGTTGACGGCGAGGTGTACGCCAAGATGACGCCGGAGACGGCGCTGGCGGAGTTGGAGGCCATTCGCGGAAAGGAGGCGGCGGAATGAGCAAGCTGACACGGGAGGGCTTCCGCGCCATGCACGAACAGGCGGCGGAGGCGCTGGAACGGAGCAGATCGTCCCTGAACGTGCTGATCTGTGCCGGTACGGGCTGTATCGCCAGCGGGTCCATGAAGGTGTATGAGAACCTGCGGGAGGAGTGTGCCCAGCGGGGACTGCAGGTGTATGTGGGCCTGACCCACCACGGTGACGCGGAGAAGAGCCTGCACATCAAGATGAGTGGCTGCCACGGCTTCTGCGAGATGGGACCGCTGGTGCATATCGAGCCGCTGGGTGTGATGTATGTCCGCGTGAAGCCGGAGGATTGCCGCGAGATCGTGGAGAGAACGCTGCTGGGCGGCGAGGTCATCGAACGGCTGACCTATCACCAGGACGGCGTGTCCTATCCCCGGCAAGAGGATATCCCCTTTTACAAGAAGCAGCACCGGGTGGTGCTGGCCAGCTGCGGCACCAGTGACGCGGAAAATCTGGAGGAATACATTGCCAAGGGCGGGTACATCGCCTTTGAAAAGGCGCTGTTCGACATGGATGGCGCGGCGATCTGCAGGGAGATCTCCGACTCCGGTCTGCGGGGCCGGGGCGGCGGCGGGTTTCCCGCCGGACACAAGTGGGAGAGTGTGCGCCGGCACATAGAGGAACCGGTGAAGTACATCGTCTGCAACGGCGACGAGGGCGACCCGGGCGCTTTCATGGACCGCTCCATCATGGAGGGCAATCCCCATTCCGTGCTGGAGGGCATGATGATCGCCGGTGCAGCTACCGGGGCCACGGAGGGCTACATCTACGTCCGCGCCGAGTATCCGCTGGCGGTGAAGCGTTTGCAGGTGGCCATCGACAAGGCTGCGGCGGCCGGACTGCTGGGCGACGACATCATGGGCAGCGGGTTCAGCTTCCATATCCACATCAACCGCGGCGCCGGCGCCTTCGTCTGCGGTGAGGGCAGCGCCCTGACCGCCTCTATCGAGGGTAAGCGGGGTATGCCCCGGGTAAAGCCGCCCCGGACGGTAGACCAGGGACTGTGGGGAAAGCCCACGGTGCTGAACAATGTGGAGACGTTCGCCAACGTGCCGAACATCATCAACAAGGGCGCGGCGTGGTACCGGGGCATCGGCACCGAGGGTAGCGCCGGTACCAAGACATTTGCTTTGACGGGCAACGTGGTGAATACGGGACTGGTGGAGGTGCCTATGGGCGCCACCCTGCGGGAGATCATCTTCGACATCGGCGGCGGTATACCGAACGGAAAGAAGTTCAAGGCCGTGCAGATCGGCGGGCCCTCCGGCGGATGTCTGACCGAGGAGCATCTGGACTACCCTATGGACTTCGACTCGCTGAAGAAGCTGGGGGCCATTATCGGCTCCGGCGGCCTGGTGGTCATGGACGAGGACACCTGCATGGTGGAGGTGGCACGGTTCTTTATGCACTTTACCCAGAACGAGAGCTGCGGCAAGTGCACCCCCTGCCGGGAGGGCACAAAGCGTATGCTGGAGACGCTGGAGCGCATCATCAATAACGAGGGGAGTCTGGCCGATCTGGATCTGCTGGAGTCTCTTAGCGATACCATCACGGACACGGCCCTGTGCGGCCTGGGGCAGACGGCCTGCAAGCCGGTGATGTCCACCCTGCGGAACTTCCGGCAGGATTATCTGCGCCATGTGGTGGATCACCACTGTCCCATCTGCAACGGGCGCAAACGCCGGTTGGAGATCAAACCGGAGCTGTGCAAGGGCTGCGGCAAGTGCGCGCGGAACTGTCCCATGGAGGCCATCTCCGGGCAGCCCCGTATGCCCTACGTCATTGACAACGAGAAGTGCATCCACTGCGGCGCTTGCTGGGGCGCGTGCCCCTTCGGCGCGATCGACGCCATTGAGGAGGAGTGAGCCATGGCAAAGGGAATTATGGTCATCGACGGGCAGCGGGTGCCCTTTGACGGCGAGCGCAACGTGCTGGCGGTCATCCGCAAGGCGGGTATCGACATCCCCACGTTCTGCTATTACTCCGACCTGTCCGTTCACGGCGCGTGCCGTATGTGCATCGTGGAGGACGTAAAGACCGGGAAGATCGACGCCTCCTGCTCCATGGAGCCCCGGGACGGCATGGAGATCAGGACCAACACCGCCCGGCTGCTGAGGCACCGGCGGATGATACTGGAGCTGCTGCTGGCGGCCCATGACTGCTCCTGCACTACCTGTGCCAAAAGCGGCAACTGCCGATTGCAGGAGCTGGCCCAGCGCTTTGGCGTGCGGCATATCCGTTTCCCCAACAATAAGCCCCGGTACGAGAAGGATTACACCAGCTACGCGGTGTTCCGGGACCCCAACAAGTGCATCCTGTGCGGCGACTGCGTGCGGGTGTGCGAGGAGCTGCAGGGACAGGGCATTCTGAACTTTGCCTTCCGGGGCAGCGAGCTGCAGGTGATGCCGGCCTTTGACAAAAAGCTGGGCGAGACGAAGTGCGTGGGCTGCGGCCAGTGCGCCGCCGTGTGCACCACCGGCGCTATCACCGTTAACGATCAGATCGGCACCGCGTGGGCGGCCATCCACGACCCGAAGAAGCGTGTGGTGGTGCAGATCGCGCCGGCCGTCCGTGTGGCGGTGGGTGAGGCCTTTGGCATTCCGGCAGGCGTGAACGTCATTGACAAGATGACCACGGCGCTGAAGCTTATGGGTGTGGACGAGGTGTACGACACCAACTTCGGCGCGGATATGACCACCATACTGGAGGCGGAGGAGTTTTTGCAGCGGCTGAAAAACGGCGGGCCGTTCCCCATGTTCACCAGCTGCTGTCCCGCCTGGGTGCGGTATCTGGAGTTCAACGCCCCTAAGTATCTGAAGCATATCTCCACCTGCAAATCGCCCATGGAGATGTTCGCGGCGGTCATTCGTGACAAATACGCCGAAAAAGATGCCGCCGACGGGCGGACTACCTACAACATCGCCATTATGCCCTGCACTGCCAAGAAGATGGAGGCGGCGCGGCCGGAGTTCGTCCATAACGGTCGGCCGGATGTGGATCTGGTGCTGACTACCCGGGAGCTGGTGGACATGATGCGTGAGACGGGCGTGCAGCTGGACGAGCTGGAGCTGGAGTCCCCGGACCTGCCCTTCGGTTTGGGCAGCGGCGCGGCGGTGATTTACGGCGTCACCGGCGGTGTGGCCGAGGCGGTGGTGCGTCACTGCCTGCCGGACAAGAGCAAGAATGCGCTGCGGGCCGTCCGTGTCACCGATCTGCGGGGAGACGGATCCATCCGCCATGTGGAACTGAACGTGGACGGGCAGGAGCTGCGTATCGCCGTGGTCAACGGGCTGATCCACGCCAAGGAGCTGATCGCGGATATCGAAGCGGGCAAGTGCTTCTACCACCTGATAGAGGTCATGACCTGTCAGGGCGGCTGCGTGGGCGGCGCGGGACAGCCCTACGGGCTGAGCAACGTGAAGAAGAAGCGGGGCGAGGGACTGTATGCCGCCGATGCCTCCGCTATGTTCAAGCGGGCGGAGAAAAACCCCATCGTCACGTCTTTACTCAGGGAGTACGGCGAGGAAAAGTGTCACGCGCTGCTGCACGTGCACTACGGAGAATAAAAAAGCAGCCCCCGGCTCACACCGGGGGCTGCGGGTAAAGAAAGAGCATGGCCCCGCCGGGGCCATGCTCTTAGCTTGCCTTTTTATCCAGAATATACACGGTGACGTTTCGGCGACCCCAGGAGTAGCAGTCCGCCTTGGTGGGGAACCACAGGTCCACGATGTTGCCCTTGATGGCGCCGCCGCAGTCCAGGGCGGTGCCCATGCCGTAGACACGGCGGCCGTTGGTGGTCTGGATGAACATTTTGGTGTAGTAGGGGATCACCTTGGGGTCTACGGCCACGGTGCCCACGCCCACCGCGGCACCCACCGCCGTGGTCCAGGCCGCGCCGCCGTCGCCGCCGCTGTAGTAGGCGGTGGAGGAGCAGAGCATCACCTTGTTATAGGTCATGGTGTCGCCGGAGGCGAACAGCAGGTAGCCGCCCTCGCCCACCTCGTTGGGGAAGTCTTTTTCGATGGTGTCGCCCTCCTCCACCTCGTAGACGCGGGTGCCGTAGCGCACCAGCTCCGCGTGTGAGGTGTCGTGGCTGGCACCGATATACTTGGTAGATACTACCTCACCGCTGACCACAGTGTCCTCATACGTCTCCACGATCTGGCCGGGGATACCCTTGCGGATGATCTCCTCGGTGCCCTTGTCCATCAGGGGATCCGGTGAGCGAAGGATCTTGTAGTCCGTCTCCACAGTGACATAGTGCTGGTAGGTCAGCGTATCGCTGATGCGGATGGCGGGGTCCTCGCCGGCGACATTCAGCTCCACCATCTCGTCCTCACCCAGACGGATGCCGCTGCGCCGCAGCAGGGAGGACAGGCGCTCGGCCTCGGTGGTGAGGGTGTGTGTGTCGTCGCCGTGGGTGATGGTGACGGTGCGGCCCGGCTCCAGCAGCAGCTGCATGGACTTGTCGCCCAGGCTGCGGCGCAGCAGCAGGTCGTCATAGGTGCGCTCCTCGCTGCGCTCGTCCAGTACATGGGGACCGTCGCCGTCCACCACGATGCAGATGGCGTCCATGGTGCGTACCGGCTCCGCCATAACGGCGGCGGCGAAGATCACCGCCGTGACGGCGATCATGGTGATGGCGCGGATAGAGGGATGATCGCGCATGATGTGGTGCACCTCCCGCAGGGCAGGGGAACGCAGGGCGTCACGGCAGCCGGTCACCAGCCGTCCGCGGCAGAAGGCGCGCCAGTTGGCCCTGACGTCGGAAGCGATGGCGTCCCAGGTCCAGGCAAAGCAGTGGCCCACTGCGCGCACGGCGCGGATCAGGGCCCGAGCCACGATGTAGGGCACATCGTGGATTGCCTGGCACACCGTGGCCGGCGTGATGCGGCGCCGCGGCTTTTTCGGCTGCAAGCGCTTCGGTTGTGTGACGACTGTTTGTTCCATAGTACCTCGCAGTATAGCCGCCCCGGGAGGTGTTCAAACAGGGCGGACAATAAAAATTGAAACAATTTGTAACTTTTGTTACCGATTAGCAATACCCGTGGAGTATAGCACTATCTTCCAATTTTGTCAAGTTTTAGGGGACGCGGCACGGAGAAAGACAAACTTTTTCCGGCTTTTCGTTGCGCGGGTGGGGAAAAGGTGGTACAATGGCGGCAATATGCAGTGAAGGAGAAACACGATGGATCTGTGCGATCGGAACGATATACAGGCACTGCTGGCGCGGCACGGCTTTCACTTTGCCAAGGCGCTGGGACAGAACTTTCTCATCCGGGGTGACGTGGCGGAGGATATCGCCGCGGCGGGCTGCGTTCCTGGCTGCGGCGTGCTGGAGGTAGGCCCCGGCATCGGCGCACTGACGGTGCAGCTGGCCCGGCGGGCGGAAAAGGTGGTTTCGGTGGAGCTGGACAAGCGCCTGCCGCCGGTGCTGGCGGAGACTATGGCGGACTATGACAACTTCACCCTGATCGAGGGCGACGTGATGCAGCTGGACCTGGCGGCGGTGACGGCGGAGAAGTTTCCGGGCTTGCCGGCGGTGCTGTGCGCCAACCTGCCCTACAACATCACCACACCGTTTCTCACGGCCTGTGTCCGGGCCGGGTGTTTCCGGCAGCTGACGGTGCTCATTCAAAAAGAGGTAGCCCTGCGGATCTGCGCGAAGCCGGGCACGGCGGATTACGGCGCGTTTTCCCTGCTGATGCAGTACTACACCGTGCCGGAACTGCTGTTCGAGGTGCCCAACAGCTGCTTCATGCCGCCGCCCAAGGTAACATCCGCCGTGGTGCGCTGCGTTACAAGAAAGGCCCCGCCGGTACAGGTGCGGAGCGAGGAGGCCTTCTGGCGGACGGTGCGCGCGGGCTTTGCCCTGCGGCGCAAGACGCTGGTGAACAGCCTGCAGACCGGCTGGCAGCTGCCTAAGGAGCAGCTGGCGGCCATCGTCGCCGGCTGCGGCCTGTCCCCCACCGTGCGGGGCGAGGCCCTGGGCCTGGAGGAGTACGCGAGGCTGTCCGATGCGCTGCTGGCGGCAGCGGGTGAATAAAAAGCTTCCCGGCAAATGCCGGGAAGCTTTTTATTCGCCTTTTTTTATCTTTGCCTCCGTCTCCCGCCGGATGGCGGCGCGAAGCGCCGTGAGGTACGGGGAGAACGCCACGTGTTCGTCGGCGTAGGTCAGGTTCAGGTCGTACTCCCGGGGCAGCCAAGAGGAGATGGGGGACTCGTTGTGGGAGATGACGGCCTCCAGCTTGTCCAGCGCCTTATAGAGCTTGGCCTCCGGCGTCTCCAGCGCGTCCATCTCCGCGTACAGGGCGGCCATCTCCGTGCGGTAAGGCTGGGGCAGCGTCCCTACCCATTGGATCAGGAGGGCGTCCTCCTTCGCTGTGTCGGCGTCGGTTTTCAGAAAGCTGGGGATGTCGCCGGTAAAGCACTCGCCCAGGTCGTGGATCAGGCACATTTTAATGACCTTGTCCATATCCGTATCCGGGAACTCATCCCGGAGGAAGAAGGCCGTCAGCGCCAGCCGCCAGCTGTGGTCGGCCACGCTCTCGTGACGGTTTCCGGGCGTCCAGCAGTGGCGGGTGGTGTCCTTCAGACGGTTGGCGGTGTGCAGGACGGACAGCAGCTCTTCAGGCTTCATGGCGGGGCCTCCTTGCATTTTTTCACAGTATAGCACGCTGCCGCGGGGCAGTCAACGCTTGCACTTGCACGGCGGAGAAAAGTGTAGTAGAATAGCGGAAGAACATAAAGGAGGGAGACTTTATGGGAGTTTTGTACGCGCTGGAGAGCATCCGCACGCCTGCGCTGGATAAGATCATGTCGGTCATCACGCTGCTGGGCGGCGAGCTGTTTTTTATGGTCATCGCCGTGACGGCGTTCTGGTGCGTCAGCAAGCGCGAGGGCTATTACCTGATGATCGTGGGCTTCTTTGGCACGGTCATCAATCAATTCCTGAAAATACTCTGCTGCGTGCCCCGGCCGTGGGTAAAGGACCCGGATTTCACCATTGTGGAGTCTGCCCGGGCGGAGGCCACGGGGTATTCCTTCCCCAGCGGCCACACGCAGAACGCCGTGGCCACCTACGGCGGCATCGCCCGGTATACCCGCCGCGGCTGGCTGCGGGTGGTGCTGGTCGTGCTGACGGTGCTCATCGCGTTCAGCCGGATGTATCTGGGTGTTCACACGCCGCTGGATGTGGGGGTGTCGTTCCTGATCGCGGCGGCGCTGGTGCTGCTGGTGTATCCGTTGATGGAGGAGTCCGACCGCCGTCCAGTGGTGCTGACGTACACCATCCTGGTCATGGTGCTGTGCAGTGCTGCCTTCGTGGGGTATCTGTACCTGCGGGGCGATACGGGTGCTGCTGCCGAGGACACCGCCAACTACCTCAGCGCTTTGGAGAACGGCTGGAAGCTGCTGGGCGCTACACTGGGTATGCTGGTATCCAACATTGCTGACCGGAAGCACATCCGGTTCGAGACCCAAGCGGTGTGGTGGGCGCAGATCATCAAGCTGGCAGTGGGCTTTGGCTGTCTGCTGGCCATACGCTCCGGGCTGAAGGCCCCGCTGATCGCGCTGCTGGGCGGAAACGAGGCCATCGCGGGCGGCATCCGCTATCTGCTGGTGGTGCTGTTCGCCGGGTGTGTCTGGCCGCTGACCTTCTGGTGGTTCGGACGATTGGGCAGAAGATAAACAGAAAAAACGCACATCCCCCGGCATGTGCCGGGGGATGCGGTGCGTTATGGGGGACTGTCTCACTCAGTGACGGTGAGGGTGGGGTGCATGAGGGGGTCGAAGGTGGCGAGGACGCGGTCTCCCTCCACGGTATATTCGCTCCACAGGCGGATCTCGGCGCAGCGCTGCACCCGGTAAAGGGTGATGCTGTGGATGGGCGTGGGTTCGGAGTAGGCTTGGTCGCGGCAGTAGACATCGGAACTCTCGTCGCCGCGGAAGACGACGCAGAGGTCGTCACACTGGAGCACACCGGGTATGTCGCAGCTGCCGGTGTAAACGTTCTTGCGCAGCTGGCCGTGGAAGGAAACGGGAACGGTCTCGATGGCAGAATCGAGCGGGCTGGCATGGTACAGGCCGGTGCCGTCGAAGTCGATGGCCACGCCCCTGTCCCGGCAGGCGAAAATAAGTACGGCGGTGAACAGCAGCAGGATGGGAAGCCAGACCTTGCGGGATGTCCATATCTGTCGCATGGGGAGTCCTCCTTTACAGTGTTGTACCTGCTGCAAGTATACCATCAGGCGGGGAGAAAATCAACAAAAAACCGTGCGCTGCACAGCAACGCACGGTTTTGCATGTACGGGAGGTCAGACGGTCTCGCTGGGCTTCTTCAACGCCACGATGACGCCTACGGTGATCAGCACCGCACCGATGACGCTCATCACCGTGATCTGCTCGTCCAGCAGCAGGTAGCCCACCACCAGCGTCACGAAGGGGGAGGCGTACAGATAGTTGTTGGTGATGACCACGCCCAGCCGCTGGAAGGCGATGTTCCAGATGGCGAAGCACACGGCGTTGCCGAACACGCCCAGGAACAGCCAGCTCAGCAGGACGTTGGTCTGGGTGAACAGGGGGTGCAGGTCGGGCATACCGTCCGTCAGCAGCATCAGCGGTACGGCGGTGATGAAGGCCCACAGCATGACCCGGCGGGTGACCAGGAAGTTGTCGTACTGCTCGGTGTATTTCTTGATAAGGATGGAGTACACGGCCCACATGAGGGCGGCGGCCAGGGCGATCAGGTCGCCCAGAGGGTTCAGGTGGAAGGTCAGCTGGCCGTTGAGCACCACCAGCACCACGCCGGCGATGGCGATGACCGCGCCGATGTACACGAACTTGCCCAGGCGCTCGCCATTGCGGGAGAACAGCTGGGCCAAAATGACCGTCAGGATGGGGGACAGGGCGATGATGATGCTGACATTGGCGGCGAAGGTGTAGGTCAGCGCTGTATTCTGCAGGAAGAAGTAGAAGCTGCCGCCGGTAACGCCGATGAGGATGAACATCAGCTCGTCCCTCCAGGGGAGCTTCAGAGTCTTGGGCCGCAGCGCCCACAGTGTGATATAGGCCAGGCCCATCCGCAGGGGGATGATCTGGATAGCGGTATAGGCGGTGAGCATCTGCTTGGTCAGCACGAAGCAGCTGCCCCACACCAGAATGGTGAAAATGGCGTACACATGGCCCATGACTTTTTGGGTGGCGGACATGGCGGTTCTCTCCTTATGACTCTATTTCTCTCATCTCACGCGGCAGCTGGCCGCAAAAAATCATTATACACGGCGGAAAAGGAAAAATCCAGTAGTTCCCGGGTATTTTCTTCCAAATGCCTTAACTTTCTATTAAGACGCTTGAAATGCGCTTGTTTTTTTTGCCATCCGTGGTATGATGGTAGCTATGAAAAATCAAGGAGGAAAGACTATGCACGCAGCGCTGGTCATCATGGCGGCGGGGATCGGTTCCCGCTACGGCGGCAGCAAGCAGACCGACGGCGTGGGGCCCCACGGAGAGATACTGATGGAGTACGGTGTGTACGACGCGGTGCGGGCGGGCTTTGACAAGGTCGTGTTCATCATCAAGCCGGATATGCGGGAGCTGATGGAGCGCCTGTGCGGCAATATGGCGTCCCGGCTGCACACGGCGGACGGGCGGCCCGTGGAGGTCCGTTACGCCTATCAGGACGACACGACACTGCCGGCGTGGTATACAAAGCCGGCGGGGCGGACAAAGCCCTTCGGCACGGCCCACGCGGTGCTGTGTACCCGCGATATCGTACACGAGCCCTTCTGCGTCATCAACGCCGACGATTTCTACGGCGCGGACGCTTACCGCACCATATATGCGGAGCTGCAGCGCCTGCCGAAGGCGGGCGCGGCCACCATGGTGGGCTATCTGCTGAAGAACACCGTCACTGCCCACGGCACCGTGTCCCGGGGTGTGTGCCATGTGAAGGACGGGTATCTCAGCGACATCCGCGAGACGCTGAAGATCGCCCTGCTGCAGGACGGCGTCATCCGGGACGAGGATACCGGAGCGGTGCTGGACGGCGACACGGTGGTGTCCATGAACTTCTGGGGCTTTGCCCCCTCCGTCTTCGACGCGTTGGAGACGTATTTCCACGACTTCCTCCGCAGCGAGGCGGGGCAGTCGGTGAAGGCCGAGTGCCTGCTGCCCACCATGGTGGGCGACCTGCTGGCGGCGGGAGAGCTGCGCGTCAGCGTGCTGAAGTCGGCGGACCGCTGGTTCGGCATGACGTATCATGAGGACCGCGCCCGGGTGGCGCAGGCGCTCAGCAAACTGCACGAGACGGGGGTATACCCCGAGGAATTGAGGTAACAGAATGGATTACGAAAGAGAACGCCGCCGGCAGAAGCGTTACCGGGAGGCCATGCGGAACCGCATCATCGCCGCCGTGTTGCTGGCCGGCATCATCGTGGGTGCGATATTCATCATCAAGGGCTGCAAAAAGGACGATGCTCCGGCGGACGACGCCCAGAACACGAATCAGTCCGTGGACAATGTAGGCGACACTACGACACCGGACGACGGCGTGGTGGTGGACGACGAGCTGCTGACACTGGTGAACCCCTGGAACCCCCTGCCCGATGACTGGACGGTGGACCTGGTGACGCTGGATGACGGCCACCGGGTGGACAGCCGCTGCTATGAGGCGTATATGGAGATGATCAACGCCTGCAAGGCGGCGGGCTACAGCCCGGTTAACTGCTCCAGTTACCGCGCGCAGGAAACGCAGCAGAGCCTGTACGACAACAAGGTGCAGCGGCTCATCAGCAGCGGCATGAGTGAGGACGAGGCCAAAGCCGAGGCGGCCAAGGCCGTGGCCATCCCCGGCACCAGCGAGCATCAGCTGGGCCTGGCGGTGGACCTGGTGGACGCCAATATGCAGGACCTGACCTCTGCTCAGGAGAGCACGGAGACCCAGAAGTGGCTCATGGCCAATTCCTGGCGGTACGGCTTCATCCACCGCTACCCCAACGGAAAGACCGATATCACCGGTATCATCTATGAGCCGTGGCACTACCGCTATGTGGGCAAGGACGCGGCACAGGAGATCTTCAACCGGGATATCACACTGGAGGAGTATCTGGGCAAGACGGAGCATTGATGGATATAAAGGGAGGGGCCGTCCGGCCCCTCCCTTTATACGAAGACATGAAGAAGTTATTTGCAGTTTTTCGCGTTCTTGGCGTTCTTGGTATTGGTGTTTTCCGTGTTGTCGGTGGTGTTGGTGTTCTTGGTGTTTTTGGTGTTCTTCGTGTTATCCATGAGATATACCTCCATTTTCTGTACCCTTTGTACCTCAGGTACAACCATAGTTTCACCGCCGCCGCAGAAAATATGTAAAAAAATTCTGGAAAAAGCCGTTGACAAACACGCCGGGATAGTATAAAATATCCGAGAAAACAAAGAAGGTCGGTGCATCCGCCTCACCTCCAGCAACGGCAAAGAGGTCAACAGCGTCATACAAGCGCCCGAAAGGGCTGTTTGTGTTGTTTCGCGGATGCCCGGAGCGTCCGCGTTTTTATTTTGGATTGGAGGTGCTTCGGTATTAGCAAGGTACAGCATCAACTGAACGAGGAGATCACCGACAAGGAGATCCGACTGATCGGCGAGAATGGCGAGCAGCTGGGCATCGTGTCCGGCGAGGAGGCGCTGCGTACCGCAGAGGAGCAGGGCCTGGATCTGGTAAAGATCTCTCCGCAGGCAACGCCTCCGGTGTGCAAGCTGATGAACTACGGCAAGTACAAGTTCGAGCAGAGCAAGCGCGAGAAGGAAGCCAGAAAGAACCAGCACGTTGTCGAGATCAAGGAGATCCGTATGTCTCCGGGCATCGACGTGGGCGACTTCAACACCAAGCTGAAGAACGCGCAGAAGTTCCTGTCCGACGGCAACCGCGTCAAAGTCTCCGTCCGCTTCCGCGGCCGCGAGATGGCGCACACCGAGATCGGACGTGATCTGCTCAACAAGTTCGCCGAGCTGTGTACCGAGGTGTCCACCCTGGACAAAGCCGCCAAGCTGGAGGGCCGGAATATGTCTATTTTCCTGTCCCCCAAGGTCGGCAAATAAGCATTTCATTCGCAAAGGATCATATTGGAAGGAGAAAACAACTATGCCTAAACTGAAGACCCATAGCGGCGCAAAAAAGCGCTTCAATCTGACGAAGACCGGCAAGGTCAAGAGAGCTCACGCGTTCAAGAGCCACATCCTGACCAAGAAGGACACCAAGCGTGGCCGTCGTCTGCGCAGCACCACCTATGCTGACTGCACCACCGAGGCGACCATCCGCAAGATGATCCCCTACAAATAAGATACGTTTTTCGTTAGAATAGGAGGCAATTAGAATATGGCACGTGTTAAAGGCGCAATGATGGCGCGTAAAAGAAGAAACAAGACGCTGAAGCTGGCTAAGGGCTACTGGGGCGCCAAGTCCAAGCATTTCAAGATGGCCAACGAGCAGGTCATGAAGTCTCTGACCTACGCCTATGTGGGCCGCCGCCTGAAGAAGCGGGACTTCCGCCAGCTGTGGATCACCCGTATCTCCGCTGCTGTGAAGCCCAACGGTCTGAACTACTCCACCTTCATGCACGGTCTGAAGGTCGCCGGCATCCAGATCAACCGCAAGATGCTGTCCGAGATGGCCATCAGCGATCCCGTGGCGTTTACCGCCCTGTGCGAGATCGCGAAGAAGGCGTAACTTTCTGCACATACAGCGCCCTGTCGAGAGACCGGGCGCTGTTTTTTGCATTTTGCCGCTGGTAAAAGCTTGACAATACTGCTATAATACCCCTGAAAAAATCATGGAAAGGATGAATGACCATGTATTGCATCAGAAAAGTCAACGACGACTACACCTGGGTGGGCGCGGATTGCCGCCGTCTGGCCCTGTTCGAGGGCGTGTTCGGCGTGCCCGACGGCGTCAGCTTCAACAGCTATCTCCTGCTGGACGAAAAGACTGTCCTGTTCGACACGGTGGACAGCGCTGTGCGTACCACCTTCCGTGAAAATGTGGCCCACGTCCTGAACGGCAGAGCACCGGACTATTTGGTGGTCCACCACATGGAGCCGGACCACGCTGCCGAGATGGCCGACCTGGCCCGTCAGTACCCGGACATGGGCATCCTGTGCAGTGCCGCCGCCAAGAACATGATCGCCCAGTTCTTCGACGCGGAGCTGGCCGGCCGCGTCACCGTGGTGAAGGAGGGTGACACCCTCTGCACCGGCCGCCATACCCTGCGCTTTATCGCCGCGCCCATGGTCCACTGGCCGGAGGTGCTGATGACCTATGACGAGACGGACAAACTGCTGCTGTCCGCCGATGCCTTCGGCAGCTTCGGTGCACTGAACGGCGCCCTGTTCGCCGATGAGGTGGACTTTGACCGGGAGGTGCTGGACGAGGCACGGCGGTATTATACCAACATCGTGGGCAAGTACGGCGCACAGGTCCAGGCGGTGCTGCAAAAGGCCGCTGGACTGGATATCCGTATGCTGCTGCCGCTCCACGGCCATGCCTGGCGGCAGGACCTGGGCTATATCCTAGGCAAATATGACCTGTGGAGCCGTTGGGAGCCGGAGGTCCGCGGCGTGATGATCGCCTACGCCTCCGTGTACGGCAACACGGAGAACGCCGCCAATATCCTGGCCTGCCGTCTGGTGGAGCAGGGGGTAAAGGTGAAGATGTACGATGTGTCCGTGACCCACAGCTCCTATGTGGTGTCCGACGCCTTCAAGTACAGTCACCTGGTGTTTGCCGCACCCACCTATAACGGCGGCGTGTTTATCACCATGGACGAGGTCCTGCGGGACATCGCCTCCCACGGCCTGCAGAACCGCGGCTTTGCCCTGCTGGAAAACGGCACCTGGGCGCCGGTCACCGCCCGGCAGATGGCCGCCCTGCTGGAGCCCCTGAAGGGCTGGCGGCAGGTGGGGGAGAGCGTGACCGTCCGTTCCGCCGCCCACGCGCCCCAGCTGGCGGCCATCGAGGGCCTGGCCGCCGCTCTGATTGCGGATATTTCCGGGGAAAAGCAGTAAAAAACTGCGGAAAACGGGCAAAAACTTCTTGCATTATGCCGTGCCGCGTGGTATTATATTGCGGTAAATCCGCACAGCTTCAGACTTTCGGTCGGTGCCGCAAGGTTGGCCGGAGGGCGGAAGAGGCTGGAGGTACAAACTAAAATAAAAGGAGAAACAAACCAACATGGCAAATCAGAACGTCGTATCCATGAAGTCCCTGCTGGAGGCAGGCGTCCACTTCGGTCACCAGACCCGCCGCTGGAACCCCAAGATGGCTCCCTATATCTACACGGAGCGCAACGGCATCTATATCATCGACCTGCAGAAGACCGTGAAGAAGCTGGAGGAGGCCTATGCTTTCGTGCGTCAGCTGTCCGAGAACGGCCAGACCCTGCTGTTCGTGGGTACCAAGAAGCAGGCCCAGGAGGCCATCAAGGACGAGGCTGCCCGCTGCGGCCAGTACTATGTCAACGCCCGCTGGCTGGGCGGCATGATGACCAACTTCAAGACCATGCGTACCCGTATCGACCGTCTGAACCAGCTGAAGACCATGCAGGCTGACGGTACCTTCGATATGCTGCCCAAGAAGGAAGTCATCAAGCACCTGGGCGAGATCGAGAAGCTGGAGAAGTACCTGGGCGGCGTGAAGGAAATGAAGAAGCTGCCCGGCGCCCTGTTCATCGTGGACACCCGCAAGGAGCGCAACGCCATCGCCGAGGCGCACCGTCTGGGCATTCCTGTTGTGGCCATCGCCGACACCAACTGCGATCCCGATGAGATCGATTATCCCATCCCCGGCAACGATGACGCCATCCGCGCCATCAAGCTGATCGCCTCCGTTATGGCCAACGCCATGATCGAGGGCCGTCAGGGCGAGCAGGTGGAGGAGGCCGCCGAGGCCAAGGACGCCGAGTAAGCCAACTCGATAGATACCGCGTAACGCACGGGGCAGGGAAGTGTCCCTGCCCCTTTTAATTCAACTTTTACAGGAGGAAATACAAATGGCTTTTACTGCTGCTGATGTGAAGACCCTGCGCGATATGACCAGCGTGGGTATGATGGACTGCAAGAAGGCGCTTGTCGAGTGCGACGGCGATATGGACAAGGCTGTCGAGTGGCTGCGCGAGAAGGGCTTGGCCAAGGCTGCCAAGAAGGCCGGCCGCATCGCCGCCGAGGGTATGTCCTATGCCCTGACCGAGAACGGCGTGGGCGTCGTGGTCGAGGTCAACTGCGAGACCGACTTCTGCGCTAAGAGCGACCTGTTCGTGGCCTTCGTGAAGGATATCGCCAAGATCATCGCCGAGCAGAACCCTGCCGATGTGGACGCGCTGATGAACTGCAAGTATGTCGGCTCCGACCTGACCGTTTCCGAGACCATGCCCGAGAAGGTCATGTCCATCGGTGAGAACCTGCAGATCCGCCGCTTCGTCCGCTTCTCCGAGAACACCAGCGTGGGCTACGTCCATGCCGGCGGCAAGATCGGCGTGCTGGTGAACCTGGCTGTGGACGGCGGCATCGACGCCACCGAGATCGGCAAGAACGTCGCCATGCAGATCGCGGCCCTGAACCCCCGCTTCTGGGACAAGTCCCAGGTCACCGATGAGGTGCTGGCCGAGGAGAAGAAGATCGCGCTGGCCCTGATGGACACCGATCCCAAGATGGCCTCCAAGCCCGAGGCCGTCAAGGAGAAGATCGTCATGGGCAAGATGAACAAGTTCTACGAGGAGAACTGCCTGCTGCAGATGGAGTTCGTCCGCGGCGACATCTTCCAGGGCAGCGTGGAGAAGTATATCGCCGACGCCGCCAAGAAGCTGGGCGGCTCCGTCAAGTTCGTGGATGCCGTTCGCTTCCAGACCGGCGAGGGCATCGAGAAGAAGCAGGAGGACTTCGCCGCTGAGGTCGCTGCGCAGATGAACATGGGCAAGTAATTGCAGATGCACAAAACACCCTTCGGCTCACGCCGAGGGGTGTTTTTTCGCACATAAAAAGGACCGCCGTGAGGCGGTCCTTTTTATGTGCGGATATGTCAGGAAACGAGCACGTGGATGCGCCCCGCGGGCTCGCCGTACTTGTCGGCGGCAACGGTGCCGTTCAGCACGGTGGTGATGTAGTCCATGACCACCTCATCCATGGGGATGCCCAGGTCGTAGTTGGCGGTGGCATTGACAAAGCGGTAGTAGGTGTCGCCGCCGCTGGCCATAAAGTCGTTGGTGGCGATGGTGTACGTGGCCGCCGGGTCAAAGTCCTTGCCGCCCACGGTCTGGATGGTCACACGGTTGATGGTCTTGGGGGCGAAGTAGGTGGTGCCGGGATACTCGTCGCCCTGGTCATAGCCCTTGGTGGTGTCCACGGTGAACTCGATGCCGGACACCTGGGGGAAGCCGCCGATGGCCTCCGGCGTGCAGAAGGTGGAGGCCTCCAGCACTTCCAGCAGCTCCGTACCGGTGATCTTGATGATGCTCAGGGTGTTGCCGAAGGGCAGCACGGTGTTGACGTCCTTCTTGGTGATGTCGCCGGCCTCGATGGTGGCGCGGATGCCGCCGCCGTTGGTGATGGCCGCGTCAACAGTCTCGCCCTGCTGCTCGGCGCCCCACACCAGCGCGTCGGTGATCAGGTCGCCCAGATTTGTCTCCTGCGTGCGGTTGCCGGGGTCCTTCTCGCCGTTCAGCGTCACCTCGGTCTTGGCGAACACCGTGCCGTAGTCGGCCTCGATCTCGGCGATGATGGCGGCGGCGCGGGCGGCGATGGCGTCGTCGGCCGCCCCCATGTCCTCGGTGGACAAGCACGTGGTGGTGATGGTGCTGTCCTTGATGGTCACAACGCCGATGTTCTCCAGCTTCGTGCCGGTGGAGGTCAGGATAGTGTCGCCTACCTTGCGGTCCGTGTTGGTCTTCTCAACGATCTCCTCCTCAGTGGAATGGGAGTGACCGTCGATGAACACGTCGATGCCGGTGACCTTGTTCAGCAGGTCGATAGAGCGGTTGCCGGTGGCAGCGGTCTCATCGTCGATACCCAGGTGGCCCAGGCAGATAACGTAGTTGCAGCCCTCGTCCTCGCGCAGCATATTCGCCATATCCTGCGCGATCTGATACAGCTCCTCACCGCCGGCGAAGGTCACGCCCTGGATCTTGCCGGGGTGGGCCTTTGTGGCGGTCTCCGGGGTGTCCAGACCGAACACGCCGATCTTGGTGCCGCCGGGGGTGGTGAACACGGCCGCATCGTCAAAGGCCAGCTCGCCGTTGTACTTCACATTGGCGGCCAGCACGGGGAACTGGGCGTTCTCCATGTTCTTCTTCAGCGCCTCAAAGCCGTAGTCGAACTCGTGGTTGCCCAGCGCCACAGCGTCGTAGCCCACCATGTTCATCAGCTCCACAGCCGTTGCACCCTCAGACACACTCACAGCGGTGTCGCCCTGACTGAAGTCGCCGGCGTCCAGGATCAGCACATACGCGCCCTCAGACTCATACTGGCTGGCCAGCGCCGCTACCTTGGCGTAGTTGGAAACAGCGCCGTGGACGTCGTTGGTGTGAAGGATCACCACCGGCTCCGTGGCGGTGGCGTCCTTGCCGGGGTCGGGTTTCTTTTCGCCGCAGGCCGCCAGGGTGAACACCATGGCCAGGGCCAGCAGCAAAGACAGCAGCTTTTTCTTCATACTCCTTATTCCTTCCTTTCAGCGTTTTTGCACATTTTCTGCGCCTGCTGTATGGCCATTGTACCGTATTCCACGGCTGAACGCAAGCTTTTCCCGGTTTTTATTTTACATGGATTTTACACCAGCGGGATTTTTCCCTTTACATTGGGCACTTACAATAAAAACCGTACAAGGGAGTTATCCAAAACGACGAAAGAAACGAGGTAATACATATGAAAAAGATCATTGCACTGGTCCTGACCGCCCTGCTGGCCCTGAGCCTGGTGGCCTGCGGCAGCGAGACCAAGACCGACGACGCCGACAAGACCGAGGACAAGACCTCCACCGAGCTGACCGGCACCGTCTCCACCGACGGCTCCACCTCCATGGAGAAGGTCATCGGCGCCCTGAGCGAGTCCTTCATGGCGCAGAACGGCGGCGTCACCGTCAACTACAACCCCACCGGCTCCGGCTCCGGCATCACCGCCGCGCAGGAGGGCACCTGCGACATCGGCCTGTCCTCCCGCGCGCTGAAGGACGAGGAGAAGTCCGCCGGCCTGAAGGAGACCGTGCTGGCCTATGACGGCATCGCCATCATCGTCCACCCCGACAACCCCGTCAGTGACCTGTCCGTTGAGCAGATCGCCAAGCTGTACACCGGCGAGATCACCAACTGGAAGGACGTGGGCGGCAATGACGCCGAGGTGGTCCTCATCGGCCGCGAGGCCGCCAGCGGTACCCGCGATGGCTTCGAGTCCATCACCGGCACCAAGGACAAGTGCCAGTATCGTCAGGAGCTGACCTCCACCGGTGATGTGATCACCGCCGTCAGCCAGAACCCCGATGCCATCGGCTACGCCTCTCTGGCCTCCATCAAGGACACCGTCAAGGCCCTGAACGTGGATGGCGTCACCCCCGACGAAGCCACCGTCAAGGACGGCAGCTACAAGGTCCAGCGTCCCTTCGTGCTGGTGACTGTGGACGGCAAGGCCCTCTCTCCCGCGGCCCAGGCGTTCTTTGACTACGCCACTTCCTCCGACGCAGCTTCCATCATCGCCAAGGCCGGCGCTGTGGCAGTCGCAGGTTAACAAGTAAGGCACGGACACAGGCGACATCCCCGCGCGGGGTGCCGCCTTGCCCCGTATCTGCTGAGGTGCATATATGAAAGCAAAACGATTTATGGAGAACGCCATCCATGGCTTCTTTCTGCTGATGGGTCTGGTGACGGTGGGCTGCGTGCTGCTGATCTCCGTCTACCTTGTCGTCTCCGGCATCCCCGCTATCCGTGAGATCGGCCTTGTGAAGTTCCTCTTTGGCCCCGTGTGGAATTCCAACGCGGCGGAGCCTCAGTTCGGCATCCTGCCCTTTATCCTTACCAGTATTTACGGTACTGCGGGCGCGATCCTGCTGGGCGTGCCCGTGGGCTATATGACCGCCGTGTTCCTGGCCAAAATGGCCCCGCCGAAGCTGAAGACCGCCGTCTCCGCCGCGGTGAGCCTGCTGGCGGGCATCCCCTCCGTGGTCTACGGTCTGGTGGGTATGCTGGTGCTGGTGCCGGGCATCCGTCAGGCCTTCCATATTCCCGACGGCTCCGGCCTGCTGGCGGCCATCATCGTGTTGGCGATCATGATCCTGCCCTCCATTATCAACGTGGCCATGACGGCCCTGGAGGCGGTGCCCCGTGAGTACGAGGACGCCTCTCTGGCGCTGGGCGCCACGGAGACGGAAACATGGTTCAAGGTGTCTGTCCCCGCCGCCCGCAGCGGCATCGCTGCCGCGGTGGTGCTGGGCGTAGGCCGCGCCATCGGCGAGGCCATGGCCGTGATGATGGTCTCCGGCAACGTGCCCAATATGCCCTCCCTGTTCCAGAGCGTGCGGTTCCTGACCACCGCCGTGGCCAGCGAGATGGGCTACGCGGCGGCAGGTCTGCAGCGTCAGGCGCTGTTCTCCATCGCGCTGGTGCTGTTCCTGTTCATCATGCTCATCAACGCCGCGCTCAATTTCTTCCTCAAGCGAAGTAAGGAGAAGTGACCATGGACAAACATCAATTCTCTGCCCGCCGCCGTATCTGGGGCGGGACCATGCGGGGCCTGATGCTCCTCTGCGCCGCCGTTACCTGCGCGCTGGCGGTGTTTCTCATCGTCTATGTGCTCGTCAAGGGCGTGCCCAACCTGAGCTGGCAGCTGCTGAGCACCAAGCCCAGCTATCTGGACGGCTCCATCGGTATCCTGCCGGATATCATCACCACCGTCTGCACAGTGCTGACCACGCTGCTGGTGGTGCTGCCCCTGGGCGTCTGCGCCGCCGTGTACCTGACGGAGTATGCCGCCAACAAGAGGGTAGTGGCCGTTATCGAGTACGCCGCCGAGACGCTGTCCGGCATCCCCTCCATTATCTATGGCCTGGTGGGCCAGATGTTCTTCTGCCAGTTCCTGGGCATGAAGAAATCCCTTCTCGCCGGCGCCATGACCCTGGTCATCATGAACCTGCCCACCATCATGCGTACTACACAGGAGAGCCTGAAGACCGTGCCCCAGTCCTACCGCGAGGGCGCCTTCGGTCTGGGCGCCGGCAAGTGGCGCACCATTCGCACGGTGGTGCTGCCCGGCTGCGTGGACGGCGTGCTTACCGGCTGCATTCTGGCCGTGGGCCGTATCCTGGGCGAGACGGCGGCCCTGCTGTACACCGCGGGCTTTGCCCATACGCTGTACAACAGCCTGCGCGCCACGCTGGAGGGCTCCGGCGCCACACTGTCCGTGGCCCTGTATGTCTATGCCAAGGAGCAGGGCGAGTTCGATGTGGCCTTCGCCATCGCCGCCATCCTCATGGCGCTGGCCCTGCTCATCAACCTGGCGGCTATGCTGACCGGGCGTTACTTCAAGAAACGGAGGAGCCTATGAGCGATATCATCACCGTAAACGATCTGAACCTGTGGTACGGCCCCACCCAGGCGCTGCACCACGTCACCATATCCGTGCCGGAGCACAGCATTACTGCCCTCATCGGCCCCTCCGGCTGCGGCAAGTCCACATTTCTTAAAACGCTGGACCGTATGAACGACCTGATCCCCGGCGTAAAGGTGGAGGGCCAGGTGCTCTACAAGGGACAGGATATTTACGCCCCCGGCGTGGACGTCAGCCAGCTGCGCCGTGAGGTGGGCATGGTGTTCCAAAAGCCAAATCCCTTCCCCATGAGCATCTACGACAACGTGGCCTACGGCCCCCGTACCCACGGCATCCGCAACAAAGCCAAGCTGGACGAGCTGGTGGAGCAGTCCCTTCGCCGCGCCGCCATCTGGGACGAGGTGAAGGACCGTCTGAAAAAGAATGCCCTGGGCCTCTCCGGCGGCCAGCAGCAGCGTCTGTGCATCGCCCGCGCTCTGGCGGTGGAGCCCACCGTGCTGCTGATGGATGAGCCCACCTCGGCCCTGGACCCCATCTCCACCTCCCGTATCGAGGAGTTGGCGGTTGAGCTGAAGCAGCATTACACCATCGTCATCGTCACCCACAATATGCAGCAGGCACTGCGTATCTCGGACCGCACCGCCTTCTTCCTGCTGGGCGAGCTGGTGGAGTACGGCGACACGGAGACCATGTTCTCCACGCCCAGCGAAAAGCGCACCGAGGATTACATCACCGGGAGGTTTGGATAATGCGTAGTCAATTCGATAAACAGCTGGCCCAGCTCCACCGCGAGCTCATCGAGATGGGCGCCCTGTGCGAGCAGGTCATCGCCCTGTCCTCTCAGGCTCTCACCACTCGCGATACCGCCCTGGCGGAGAAGGTCGCGCCCCTGGACCACGAGATCGACCGCAAGGAGCGCGACATCGAGAACCTCTGCCTGCGGCTCCTGCTTCAGCAGCAGCCGGTGGCCGGCGATCTGCGGCAGATCTCCGCTGCCCTGAAGATGATCACGGACATGGAGCGTATCGGCGACCAGGCCGACGATATTGCCGAGATCCTGCTCTGCCGCGCCGGCCGGCCTCTCAGCGCCGGCGACACCCTGCGGGATATGGCCCGGGCCACCATCCGCATGGTCAGCGAGAGCGTGGACGCCTATGTCCGGCAGGATGTGGACCTGGCCCAGCAGGTCATCGCCGCCGACGATGAGGTGGACGGCTATTTCGACCGGATCAAGGCCCATCTCATCGACCGTATCGCCAAGGACGTGGATGACGGTGAAGCCACACTTGACTTACTGATGATCGCCAAGTATTATGAACGTATCGGCGACCACGCCACCAACATCGCCGAGTGGGTGATGTTTTCCGTCACCGGCGTGCACAAGACCGAGGCCACTTGAGCCAAAAGGAGGGACCCCACATGATCTGGTGTGTAGAGGATGACGCCAGCATCCGTGATATCGAGCTGTATGCCCTGCGCTCCGCCGGGCTGGAGGCCGAGGGCTTTACCGACGGCGCCGCCTTCTGGCAGGCCCTGCAAAGCGAAAAGCCCGATCTGGTGGTGCTGGACGTGATGCTCCCCGGCATCGACGGCACGGAGCTGCTGGGCCGTATGCGCGCCTCCACGTCCCTGCGCCGCATCCCGGTCATTATGGCCACCGCCAAGGGCGCGGAGTATGACCGCGTCCGGGCGCTGGACGGCGGCGCGGATGACTATCTGACCAAGCCCTTCAGCGTCATCGAGCTGGTCTCCCGGGTCAAGGCGGTGCTGCGCCGCTGCCAGCCGGAGGGGGACAGCTCCATCCTCCGCAGCGGCGAGGTGTCGCTGGACACCCGTGCCCACACCGTCCTGTCCGGCGGCGAACGCGTCGACCTGACCTACAAGGAATACGAGCTGCTGCGCCTGTTCCTCAGCCACCCCGGCACGGCCTACACCCGTGACCGGCTGATGGAACTGGTCTGGGGCATGGATTACTGCGGCGAGAGCCGTACCGTGGATATGCACATCCGTACCCTGCGCCAGAAGCTGGGCAAGGCCGGCGCACACATCACCACGGTCCGCGGCGTGGGCTACCGTTGGGAGGAGACCATATGACAAAAAAGATATTTCGCTCCACCGTGGCGGTGGGGCTTGCGGTGCTGCTGGCCAGTCTGGTCATTATCATGGGCGCACTGTACACCTATTTCGGCCATGTCCAGGAGCAGCAGCTCCGGGATGAGCTGTCCATCGCCGCTGCGGCCATGGAGTCCGGCGACGGCGAGGCCTATCTGTCCAAGCTGCACTCCGACAATTACCGCATCACCTGGCTTCGCGCCGACGGCACGGTGCTCTATGATACGAAGGCTGACGCTGCGGCTATGGAGAACCACGCCCAGCGCGAGGAGGTCCGTCAGGCCCTGGCCAACGGCACCGGTGAGTCCAGCCGTTACAGCGCCACTCTGCTGGAAAAGACTCTCTACTACGCCCGCCGCCTGCCGGACGGCACGGTCCTGCGCCTGTCCGCCAGCCGCGTCACCATGGGCGTGCTGCTTCTGAGTATGTTCCCCGCCATCCTGGCGGTCATCGCTGTGGCCCTGATCCTCTCCGGCATTCTGGCCGGCCGCGTGTCCCGCCGCATCACCCGCCCCCTGAACACCCTGGACCTGGAGCACCCCCTGGAAAACGACGCCTACGAGGAGCTTTCGCCCCTGCTGCGCCGACTGGAGCACCAGCGGCGTCAGATCGACGATCAGCTGCGTTCTCTGCGCCGCCGGTCCGAGGAGTTTGAACAGATCACCGCCAGCATGACCGAGGGCCTGGTACTGGTGGATAACGGCGGCACCATCCTCAGCATGAACCCTGCCGCCTGCGCCGTGTTCCACACCGATGCGGCCTGCGTGGGCCAGCCTCTGCTGACCGTGGAGCGCGGCAGCGCCGTCAGCCACGCCCTCCGCGATGCCATGGACACCGGCCACGGCGAGACCCGTATGGAGCGCGACGGCCGCGAGTACCAGTTCGACATGACCCGTATCCAGGCCGACGGCGAGGTGGTGGGTGCGGTGCTGCTGACCTTCGACGTCACCGAGCAGGCCTACGCCGAGCGCAACCGCCGCGAGTTCACCGCCAACGTCTCCCATGAGCTGAAGACCCCGCTTCAGGGCATCATCGGCAGCGCCGAGCTGCTGGAGAACGGCATGGTCCGGCCTGACGATGTGCCCCGCTTCGTGGGCCATATCCGCAGCGAGGCCCAGCGCCTGGTGACGCTGATCAACGACATCCTCCGCCTGTCTGAGCTGGACGAGGGCGGCAGCCTGCCCACCGAGCCGGTGGAGCTGCTCTCCCTCTGCACCGACACGGTCAAGTCGCTGGAGAGCGCCGCGCAGCAGCGCCAGATCACCATGACCGTCACCGGCGAGGCCGTTACGGTCTCCGGCGTCCGCCGCCTGTTGACCGAGACGCTCTTCAACCTCTGCGACAACGCCATCAAGTACAATAAGGACGGCGGCAGCGTCGCCGTCGCCGTGGGCCGTGACGGCCCCGACGCCGTGGTCACGGTGGCCGATACCGGTATCGGTATCCCGCCGGAGCACCAGGGCCGCGTCTTCGAGCGCTTTTACCGCGTGGACAAGAGCCACTCCAAGGCCTCCGGCGGTACCGGCCTGGGCTTGTCCATCGTCAAGCACGCCGTGGCTTATCACCACGGCACCGTCACGCTGGACAGCCGTGAGGGGGAGGGCACCACCTTTACCCTCCGCCTGCCGTTGGAAGCGTAAACGCGAAAATGCCCGCCTCTGCGGGCGGGCATACAAAAAAGACCACCCGATAGGGTGGCCTTTTTTATGTCACAAATGCGCCTTTGCGTGGGCACAGATGGCGTCAAAGGTCTTCTGACTGATGTCGTGCTCGATCTTGCAGGCGTCTGTCTCCGCCGTAGCGGCATCGATGCCCAGCGCTATCAGGAATTTCGTCAGCGTGTGGTGCCGGTCCAGCATACGCTCGGCGATGGCCATACCGCTGGCCGTCAGGGTGATGAGTCCGTCCTTGTCCATCGTGATATAGCCGTTTTCCCGCAGCCGTTTGGTGGCATAGGTCACGCTGGGTTTTGTCACGCCCAGATGCTCGGCTACGTCGATGGAACGAATATATCCATGTTGCTGCTGCATCATCAGCATCGTCTCTAAATAGTCCTCGGAAGCGCGCAGTATCTGCATAAAAAGTATCACCAACTTTCCCCAATACACTTTTAACAGCATACCACAATTTTCACAAACTTACAAGTGCGGTAAAAAAATTTCGTTCTCCCTATTGACAAAGAGGGTTTGAGGTATTAAACTGTGCCATAGGTTAAGGAAGGCTAACCGTCGCGGTCCGCCATGGACCGGGAAAGTCCTTTCAGAACCGCTTTTTTCAGACACGGGGTTAGCGCAAGCTAACCGTGAAACGGAGGGATACACATGATGCCTTTGATGCTGGCAGACGCCGGAACGGAGCAGCTCATCCATAAGGTGGGCGGCAGTCCGGAGGTAAAAAAGCACCTGGAGGACCTGGGCTTCACCCCGGGCAGCACCGTCACGCTGGTGTCCGCCATGGGCGGCAACGTCATCGTGAAGGTCAAGGAGTCCCGCGTGGCCATCAGCGAGGAAATGGCCCGCAAGATCATGGTCTGATAGCCGCGCCAAGCGGTTATTGCATTTGAGAAACAGAAATATCACATAGAAGGAGAGCAGAAGCATGAAAACATTGCGTGAAGTCAAGATCGGCGAGACCGTCAAGGTCGTCAAGCTCCACGGCGAGGGCCCCGTCAAGCGCCGTATCATGGACATGGGCATCACCAAGGGCGTGGAGGTCTATGTCCGCAAGGTAGCCCCTCTGGGCGATCCCATGGAGGTCACTGTCCGCGGCTACGAGCTGAGCCTGCGTAAGGCCGACACCGAAATGATCGAGGTCGAGTGATGACCTGCGGCGCCGTGTTCCGGTGCCGGAAATACGTCCGTTATTTAAATTCATCTGTATATAGGTTCAACAAGATTAACCGGAAGGAGAGACACTATGGAAAAACAGATAAAGATCGCGTTGGCAGGTAACCCCAACTCTGGCAAGACCACCCTGTTCAACGCGCTGACCGGCTCCAACCAGTTCGTGGGCAACTGGCCCGGCGTTACGGTGGAGAAGAAAGAGGGCAAGCTGAAGAAGCACGATGACGTGGCCATCATGGACCTGCCCGGCATCTACTCCCTGTCCCCCTACACCCTGGAGGAAGTGGTCGCCCGTAACTACCTGATCACCGAGCGCCCCGACGCCATCCTGAACATCATTGACGGTACGAACCTGGAGCGTAACCTGTACCTGACCACCCAGTTGACCGAGCTGGGCATCCCCGTGGTTATCGCCATCAACATGATGGACGTGGTCCGCAAGAACGGCGACAAGATCAACGTGGACGAGCTGAGCCGCGAGCTGGGCTGCAGGATCGTGGAGATCTCCGCCCTGAAGGGCGAGGGCATTATGGAGGCCGCCGAGGCCGCTGTGCAGGCCGCCAAGTCCACCAAGACCGTTCCCATGCACACCTTCTCCGGCCCCGTGGAGCACGCCATCGCCCACATCGAGGAGGCCGCCGTACATAATCTGCCCGAGGAGCAGCAGCGCTGGTACGCCATCAAGATCTTCGAACGCGATGACAAGGTGCTGGATCAGCTGAAGATCGACCCGACCGTCATGGCCCACATCGAGGAGGACATCAAGGCCGCCGAGAAGGAGCTGGACGACGACGCCGAGAGCATCATCACCAACGAGCGCTATGTGTACATCGCCGAGATCATCAAGGCCTGCTACAAGAAGAAAAACGCCGGTCAGCTCTCCGCCTCCGACAAGATCGACCGGGTCGTCACCAACCGGTGGCTGGGTCTGCCGATCTTCGCCGCGGTGATGTTCCTGGTGTACTACATCTCCATGGTCACCGTTGGCTCCGCCGCTACCGACTGGGCGAACGACGGCCTGTTCGGCGACGGCTGGCACCTGTTCGGCATCGGCTCCGGTGAGTACAACGAGGTGGCCGACGCCTACGGTGAGGCTTCTCTGGTCGTGGACGGCTACGAGGCCTACATCGAGGAGAACGGCGCCTTGGCCGCCGACGGCACCTTCACCTATGACGTGGAGGACGAGGAGACGCTGGCCGTTACCACCGAGACGGCGACGCTGGCCGACTATGAGAAAGCCAAGGCCACGCTGGACGAGATCGGCGATGAGCCTGATCCCGCCGACTACGGCGTGTGGGTGCCCGGTGTTCCTGTGCTGGTGGGCAACGCGCTGGAGGCCGCCGGTGCGTCCGAGTGGCTCAGCGGCCTGATCCTGGACGGTATCGTAGCCGGTGTGGGCGCGGTGCTGGGCTTCGTGCCCCAGATGCTGGTGCTGTTCCTGCTGCTGGCGTTCCTGGAGGCCTGCGGCTACATGGCCCGTATCGCCTTCGTGCTGGACCGTATCTTCCGTAAGTTCGGCCTGTCCGGTAAGTCCTTCATCCCCATGCTGATCGGTACCGGCTGCGGTATCCCCGGTGTTATGGCCTCCCGTACCATCGAGAACGAGCGTGACCGGCGTATGACCATCATGACCACTACGTTCATCCCCTGCGGCGCCAAGGTGCCCTTTATCGCCATGATCGCCGGCGCCATCTTCGGCGGCAGCGCATGGGTGTCCACCTCCGCTTACTTCATCGGCATGGCCGCCATCGTGATCTCCGGCATCATGCTGAAGAAGACCAAGATGTTCGCCGGTGACCCCGCTCCCTTCGTCATGGAGCTGCCCGCCTACCACTGGCCCACGCTGGGCAATGTCCTGCGTTCCATGTGGGAGCGCGGCTGGTCCTTCATCAAGAAGGCCGGCACCATCATCCTGCTGTCCACCATCTTCGTCTGGTTCACCAGCTACTTCGGCTGGGTGGACGGCACCTTCCAGATGCTGTCCGATGAGCAGATCGACTGCTCCATCCTGGCGGCCATCGGCGGCGCTATCGACTGGATCTTTGCACCCCTTGGCTGGGGCAACTGGCAGGCGGTCGTCGCCTCCATCACCGGCCTGGTGGCCAAGGAGAACATCGTGGGTACCCTGGGCGTCCTGTACGGCGGCGGCGACGGCAGCGTCTACGACGCTATGGCCGCGGCTTTCACCGGTATCACCGCTTACAGCTTCCTGGTGTTCAACCTGCTGTGCGCCCCCTGCTTCGCTGCCATCGGCGCCATCAAGCGCGAGATGAACAGCCGCAAGTGGACCTGGTTCGCCATCGGCTATCAGTGCGGCTTCGCCTATGTGATTGCGCTGATGGTCAACCAGTTCGGCGCTCTGTTCACCGGCAACGCCAACATCCTGGGCGTCATCGTGGCGGCGATCCTGCTGGCCGGCATTATCTACATGCTGTGCAAGCCCTACAAGGAAGCCACCAAGCTCTCCGTGAAGTAAGTCATCCCGGTAATTACCCTCTTATCCCATAGAAAGGAGTGAACTTCCATGCTGCAATGGCTGACAGCGAATCTGGGCACGATCCTCATCAGTGCCGCCTTACTTGTCGTTGTGATCCTCATCATCCGCTACCTGCTGCGCCAGAAGAAGGCGGGGAAGTCCTCCTGCGGTGCCGGCTGCGCCCACTGCGCCATGCACGGCCAGTGCCACAGCCAGAGCTGCAAGCACTGAATAGAGCAGGGGGGAGGCATCGTCAGTGCCTCCCCCCGCGTCTAAAAGGAGATGTCACCATGACAGAAACCATCCTGAAGGTGGACGGCATGGCCTGCGGTATGTGTGAAAGCCACATCAACGACACCGTCCGAAACAAGTTCTCCGTCCAGAAGGTCACGTCCTCCCACACCAAGGGCGAGACGGTGATCCTCTCGGAGCAGCCCCTGGACCAGCAGGCGCTGCGTGATGCCATCGCCGCCACCGGCTACACGGTCACAGCGGTGGACGTCCATCCCTACGAGAAAAAGGGCCTCTTTTCCTTCCATAGAAAGTGACCCGTCAAAGAAGCGCCCTCCCCCGGCGCTTTTTTGAAAACCGATAGTTAAATCACTCTAACCAAAGTTAGGAGAAGCTAACCGCGTATCATCCGGAAGAAACGAGCAAAAATACCGTCGAGCAATATTCGGCGGCACGGAACAGAAAGGAAGTGCGATATGAGCGTCGTGATCTTAGGCGGCAACGAGTGCATGGAGCGTCGTTACAAGGACCTGTGTCAGTCCTACAAATGCTCCGCCAAGGTGTTCACCAAACCCTCCGGCGGCCTGAAAAACAAGCTGGGCAGTCCGGACCTGATGATCTTCTTCACCTCCACCATGTCCCATAAGCTGGTGCAGAGCGCGCTCAGCGAGCTGAAGGGCACGCCGACCCGTATCGAGCGCTGCCATACCAGCTCTCTGTCCGCCCTGCGGAGCATTCTGGAAAAACACGCCGGTTAAGGAGGAACCCCTATGTCCGAAGAAATGGTCGTGCGCCAGTGTGCCCCCACTCTGGCCGGTATCAAGACCGGAAGTCTCTTTCCCTGTCCCTGCACGGACCGGGATGCACTGCTGGACGAGGTGCGGCAGCTGAACCGCCGCCTCTCGCCCAAGGGCCTGTGCCTGCTGCCCCTCCGCTTTACCGAGGGCAGCGCCCTGCTGTACCTCTACCGCCCCGCCACTCTCCGCCGCGATCTCAGCGACGATCTGGCCCGCCGCCTGCTGGCGGAGGCCGGCTATGACGGCGGCAGCTGCGGCCGCTGTGTGGCCACGCTGATCCGCCGCTTCCGTCAGGGTGCGGACTTTCCCCACGAGATCGGCCTCTTCCTCAGCTACCCTCCTGAGGACGTCAAGGGCTTCGTGGACAACCGTGCCCGCAGCTACAAGTGCGCGGGGCTGTGGAAGGTGTACAGCGACGAGGCCCGGGCCCGGCGGCTCTTCACCCGGTTCAAGCGCTGCACGGACACATACTGCAAGCTCTGGCAGGCCGGCGCGACGATCGATCAGCTGGCTGTGGCGGGGTAACGATCGAAAGGAGAAACGACAATGAAAAAGACTGCTGTGATCTATTGGAGCGGCACCGGCAACACAGAGGCCATGGCCAATGCCGTGCTGGAGGGCATGACCGCCGCCGGCGCGGAGGCCAAGCTGCTGACGGTGGACCAGGTGAACACCGGCGACCTGAACGGCTATGCCGCCATTGCCTTCGGCTGCCCGGCCATGGGCAGCGAGGTGCTGGAGGAGATGGAGTTCCAGCCCATGTTCGACGCCTGCAAGAACTGCCTGGGCGGTAAGGCCGTGGCTCTGTTCGGCTCCTACGGCTGGGGCGACGGCGAGTGGATGCGTTCCTGGGAAAAGGACTGCGCCGATGCCGGCGTGAACCTGGTCTGCGACAGCGTGATCTGCTGCGAGGCCCCGGATGACACCGCCCTGGATGCCCTGCGCGCCATGGGCAAGACCCTGGCAGCTTGAACGCTTTGCACCTCCTGCGCCGCCGTCTGCGGCAGCGCGGGCAGACGCTGCTGCCGCTGCTGGCCGCGCTCTCCGCCGCAGCGGTGGTATACAGATGAAAAGCACCCCTCAGGCCAGGCGGCCTGAGGGGCGCTTTTTTTACAGCCATTTCTTGTGCCTGAAGAACCACAGCAGTCCTGCCACCAGCAGTATGCTGGCGGCGATGATCACGGGATAGCCCCACTCCGACTGCAGCTCCGGCATATTTACGAAGTTCATGCCGAACCAGCCGGTGATCAGCGTCAGCGGCAGGAACAGCACCGTCACAATGGTGAATACCCGCATCAGGTCGTTCTGCTGGATGGCCAGCTGGCTCTGATAGGCCTCCCGCAGCTGGGCCACCAGCTCCTGCAGCGCGCATACCTTTTGCAGATACCGGCCCGTCCGCCGCCCCAGCACCTCCAGCCGCGCCAGAATGTCCGCCTCGATCAGCCCGTTATCGTTGTCGCACATCTCATCGAAGATGGCGTCCAGCTGCTCATAGTACCGCTTCAGGTGCAGCAGCTCCCGCCGCCACGCGGCGATGCGCCGGGGCGCGTCGTCCTTGGCCTTGCCCTCCAGTATGGCGCTCTCGCCGCCGTTGATCTGGGCCTCCAGCTTTTCCAGATACGCCATGTCGCCCTTGAACAGCCCCGCAAAAAACCGGTACAGCAGCTGCTGGTCATTCAGCGGTCCGCCTGCGGTCAGCGCGTCCACCGCACCCTGCACATACTGCTGTGCCGCCTCGTTCCGGCAGAAGAAAAACAGGTCCTCCCGGTCGATGTATACCAGCACCTTGCCGCTTTTCCCCGCCTTCCGCACATCGTACCAGTCAAAGGCCAGCAGGTCGAAGTCGGCAAAGGCCTCAAAGCTCTCCGTCTGCAATTCACCCACATATTGAAATACGGCGGCGTCCATCTGCTCCGCCACCTGATCCATATCCTTCCACAGCAGCACGCTCCGCATATTGCCACCGTCCTTTCTCCTGCAGTATACCCCACCGCGTCCCCTTCGTCAAGTTGACTTTCCCGCGGCGGACTGGTACAATAGAGCCAGCGCAGCACCATTCTGAAACAAAGGAAGTGGTTTTATGCAGTTGACACCCCAGCAGCAGGCCCTGCTGGACGGCGCCCAGGGCGAGACCATGGCCAAGGTGGTCAAGACGCTGGTCATGTACGGCGATACCTTCGGCGCCCGGCGTATGGTCCCCGTTACCAGTGAGTACGGCCACACCGTCATCTCCTTCGGCCTGGCGGTGATGAAGCCGGTCTATGACCTGTATGACCGCCTGATCGAGGCGGGGCTCACCAGCAGGCAGCAGTTCACCGCTGACCCCCTGCCCCTGGATAAGCACGTCCCCACCAGTCTGTTGGAGGACATCGTCTTCCGCAAGATCATGTACACCCAGCAGGACCGGTATGAGCAGCAGCTGAAAAAGCTGGGCATCACCGCCGATAACGCCTATACCTGTACCTGCTATCTGGAACAGGTGGGCAACACCCCAAAACAGGGTGATATCCTCAGCTGGGCGGAGTCTTCCGCCGTGGTCTACGCCAACTCCGTCCTGGGCGCCCGCTGCAACCGCAACAGCGGTATGCTGGAGCTCATGGGCAGCATCGCCGGCTTCGTGCCGGAGTTCGGCCTGCTCACCGACGAGGGCCGCAAGGCCCATTGGTTGGTGGAGGTCAAATGCACCCGCCGGCCCGAGGCTCAGCTTCTCGGCTCCGCCATCGGCATGAAGGTCATGGAGGACGTGCCCTACGTCCGGGGACTGGACAAGTGGCTGGGCACGGAGCTGAACGACGAGAACCGCGCCTACCTCAAGGACTTCGGCGCGGCCACCGCCTCCAACGGCGCCGTGGGCCTGTACCATGTGGAGCACCTGACGCCGGAGGCCAAGACGCAGGGCGAGGCCCTGCTGCGGGAGGGCTATCGGACCTACATCATCGACGACGCCGAGCTGGAGCGCGTGAAGCGCAGCTATCCCGTCATCTGGAAGGACCCTGCCGCCGCGCCGCAGCTGTGCTTCGTGGGCTGTCCTCACCTGACGCTGGAGCAGCTGAAGGACTGGACGGCGAAGCTCACCGATGCCCTGCGGGCGCAGAACCGCCTTCAGGTGGCGGTGCCCACGGTGTTCACCGCTGCCCCGGCGGTGCTGGACGCCTTCAGGGACACCGTGGAGGGCTACAAGCTGCAAAGCATGGGCGTGATCCTCAGCTACATCTGCCCGCTGATGTACATGAACAACCCCCTCTGCAAGAAGAAGGCGGTCATCACCAACTCCAATAAGCTCCGCACCTACACCAGCGCCCGGTATTATACCGACGCGGAGATACTGGACATCCTCACCGGAAAGGAGGGACGCTGATATGCAGCAGTTCAAGGGCCGCGTGGTGGTCCCCGGCACCTGCACCGCCGAAGCACTGGTCAGCCATGGCGGCTTCAACACCCTGGCCAGCTACCAGATGGCCATGATGTTCGGCGACAAGCAGGTCAAGTGCGGCGACCAGAATAACCCCGACCTCTACAAAAAGCCCATGATCGGCAAGGCCCTCTGCCTGCCCCAGACCATCGGCTCCACCACCGGCGGCATGGTGCTCTTCACGGTGTGCTCCCACGGCAAGCAGCCCGCCTGTATGCTCTTCTCCCTGCCCATCGACTCCCTGGCCGCCTCCGGCGCCATTCTGGGCGATGTCTGGACCGACAGCAAAATGCCCGTGGTGGACTCCCTGGGCGACGAGTTCCTGCAATATGTGCAGACCGGCATGACCGTCACCGTGGGTGACGACGGCCTGGTCACCGTGGAGGACTGACATGAACGATATCTACACCAAAAAGCCCGAGGAGTGCGCCTACTCCTTCACCCAGCACACCGCCTGCGAGTTCTTCCCCTGCCACAAGACCGGCCACCCGGAGGACTTCAACTGCCTGTTCTGCTACTGCCCGCTGTATACCCTGGGCAGCAAGTGCGGCGGCAACTTCAGGTACCTGGAAAACGGCGTCAAGGACTGCTCCAACTGCCTGCTGCCCCACGGCCGCGACAGCTACAGCTACATCAAGTCCAAGTACCCGGAACTCATGGAGCTGGCCAAGAAAAACCGATAAGAAAAGAGACGGCGTGAGCCGTCTCTTTTTTCATCATTATTCCAGCCGCAGTTCGTGGTCGCCCTTGTTGCACATATAGTACAGCTGGTATCCTATAGGTTCTTTCGTACCATACCAATCGCGGTCCAGTATCACCGTTAGGTGTCCGTCCTGCAAGTTGACCGTCGTACCGTCCAGGAAATTGATCTCGGTCCGCATATCACCTACTTGGGTCCCAACATCCTCCCGAAACTCCCCCGTGGTCAGGTAGTCGATCTGCAATTCCGCGTAATACGCCCGCACGTTGGCCATGTCGGCGGCCACCTTGGCCTTGTGCAGGCTGCCGTTGAACACAGGGATGGCAATAGCCGCCAGCACAGCGATGATCGCCACCACGATCAGCATTTCCATCAATGTAAAGCCGCGGTTCCGTTTCATAGTCTATACCCTCCGGAATCGTTTTTTTCGATAAGTTTTCCACATTATACCCTACCGACGCCCGGATTGCAACCCTATTTTCCCGTCACTACCTCCGCGAATCCCTCTCCGAACACCCGCACGGCCTTCAGCGCCTCGTCCAGCGAGTTCCCCGCTGCGCCGATCTCCACCAGCAGGCTCCCGGGCGTGAAGTACTCATTGTAGTCCGAATTCCGCAGCGTCAGCGGCCGCATCAGCGTGGGATAGCGCTCCGTCAGGTGCTGCTGCACCGCCACGGCGAATTTCAGGTTCTCCTGCCAGCCCTCCCAGCTGCTGCCCATTACCAGGCTCACCTGCGCGCAGTCCGGGTCCTCCCGCGTTACCACCTTGTACTGGTGCCCGGCCTTGTCCTCCAGCGCGTCCCGGTGCACATCCAGAATGAACCCGATGCTGGGGTATTTCTCCATATACGCCTCGATGGCGTCCTCCGCCCGGTAGTACGCCCCGTTGTACTCCGGGTCGTCATACAGCGCCCGGTCGTGCAGCACCGATATCCCGTAGCCCGATAGCACTTTGGCCAGCTCATCGCCCACCCGTATCACGCTCACGCTGGCATCCGCCGTCCGAAAGCTCCCCGTGTCCTCGTATTCCTCCCCCGGCGGCATGGTGTACGCCTCGCTGCCGTGGGTGTGGACGATCAGCACCTGCGGCGCGTCCTCGCCCAGCGCCGCCGCGAACGTCCCGTCAAACACGATGCCCTCCACCGTCTGCCGCGAGCTGTTCTTGATGAACACGTCCCCCACCCGGGTGTACCCGTTCTCGTCCGCCGCCACCACCGACAGCGGCCTCGATTCCCCCTGCCCGCCGGTGTTCTCCGTCTGTTCCGTTGTTGGGCCCTCCGGTGTTTCCGCCGGGGCGGGGGAGGGCGTCTCCTCCGCGTTCCGGGGCGTCTCTGCCTGCGTCACCTGCGTCTCCGCCGCCAGCAGCATCGGCGACTGCCGCAGCACCGTCAGCACCGGCAGCGGCAGCGAGTCCGCCGCCCACAGGTCCCCCAGCTCCCACTGTACCAGCCGCTGCGCCAGCGAGCTGTCCCGCACCGCCTGTGCCGCCGCCCGCAGGTCCTGACTCCCCGCGCACACCGCCGCCAGCCACAGCACGAACGCCCCGCACACCGCCGCCGCGCCCCGCCGCCATTTCACAAGCCCCACCGCCTTTCAGACAAGCCTATGTCCGGACAAGCAAAAAAATACCAACCATAACTTCCCCTAATACCTCCCACCCGCATTTGTTATGCCAACATCTGGATATTCACGTTGCCTTTCGCGACACTTTCTGGTAAGATGGTCGTACAACAGAGCCTGCGCGCCAAAAAACTTTCCCAACAAGAAATTTTGCGGCACACAGGCCCGGGAGAGAAATATGTGAGCCATAGAAGGAGGAACCGCCATGAAGAGACGACTGCTCCCCATTCTGATGACCCTGGTATTGGTATGCGCGCTGCCCATATGGGCAGCTTTTGTTACATCGGGGGATGTAACAAATCCCCTGGTGTGCACCGCCGGCGCGACGTCGTCGGAAGAAAGTGCCGTAGAAAAGCTGAAACTTGCCATATCCAACGGCGGAACTGTCCAGCTGACAGAGGATATCGAGATCAGCGAGACATTGTTAGTAACGAGAGATGTGACCCTCGACCTGAACGGCCATGTGCTCAAGATGACCGACAGCGGCAGCGGCAGTGTGCTCTATGTGAAAAAGGAAGGCCCGCACCCTGTGACCCTGACCATCACGGACAGCCGATCGGATACATCGCATGAGGACAAGACCCTGCCTGCCGGCGGTGTCATCACCGGCGGAACGGGGACGAGGGAGGAGTGGACTCATTATAATACTTTTGGAGGAGCCGTATTCCTGGAGAAAGATACAACGCTGAAGCTGGAGGGCGGCACGCTTACCGGAAACAGCTGCAGCAGCATCTATATCGATGGTGCGACCTTCGTAATGTCCGGCGGCACGATCACCGGAGAAACTGTCGGCGTACATAATAATAATATGGGGACCTTCACAATGACCGGCGGCCGCATCACAGGGTGCAGCGAGAAGGGCGTATATATGTACAATGGGAATATGACCATGTCCGGCACGGCGTATATCGGAGGGAATGGCACAAATCAATACCAATACATAGAGACAGCGGATATTTACGTACACGAGCCGGTTCGGAAAGAGACAGGCCTGTCCGTTACCGGCGGTACCATTGCGGGAAATGTGCGTATCGTATTCCTCGAGAGCTTACGTCCGACACAAGATGAATTGAAATCAGCGGCCAATTCCGTTGTGAAAGAGCAGGGGGTGTTTGACGGGCATATCAAAGTGGAAATAGGCATTAGCGGCACTTGCGTGGACTACAACAGCGTCAATTTTATTGACGAGGTCGCTAAGACAAGGACCCTAAAGCTTGTTTTGCAGCCTAATGCAGTTGAGAAGCCGGAAACTCCCACCACAGTAAATGGCCGGGAATTTATGTACTGGACGAAAGAGGGCGTTTCCGAAGCGTGGGATTTTAGCACCGAAATAAAAGGGCCGCTGACGCTGTATGCCGTGCGGACCCCGGCCTCCTCCGGCGGCTATTACTACTACCCTACCACCGATACTAAGGCCGACGATGCCAAGGGTTCTCCCAAGACCGCCGACCCCGGCGTAGCCCTCTACGCCGCCCTGTCGCTCCTGTCCCTCACCGGCCTGACCTGCACCGGCAGAAAGAAATTCTGAGCACATAAAAAATGAGCACCCGGAGGGGTGCTCATTTTTTTATGCCTGAAACCAGCTCCACGGCGGCTCCTGCGGCGGCGCCAGCTCAAACGCCATGGCCTTTCCCGTCTCCGGGTGCCGGAACGCCACGCCTGCCGACCACAGCGCGATGGGGGTGTCTGCGTCCGCCGCGTCCCCGTACCGCCAGTCGCCCACCAGCGGCATCCCCCGTGACGCGAATTGCACCCGTATCTGGTGTGTTCGCCCCGTCAGCAGTCGGACCCGCACCAGCGCGCATCCCGCCCGCCGGTCCAGCACCCGGTACCGCAGCCGCGCCTCCCGCACGTCCTTTCCCGGCCCCTCGGCCACATAGGTCATCCGCCGCGTCTTGTCCCGGCCCAGCAGGTCCGTCAGCTCTCCCTCGTCCGCCTTCGGCGCTCCCCGCACCACCGCCAGATACGTTTTCTCGAATTCCCCCTCCCGTATCTGCCGTGACAGCTCCCCGGCGGCGTAGGCGCTCCGTGCGAACACCATCAGCCCCGCCACCGGCGCGTCCAGCCGGTGTACCGTCCGTATGCACGCGGTGTGCAGCGTCTGCCGCAGCAGCTCCGGCATACCGTTCCGCACGTCAGTGGAGATCACGCCCGCGGGCTTTACCGCCACCACGATCCGCTTATCCTCATACACGATATCCATGATGCGCCCCTTCCGTACCTGTTTTTGCCGTGCCTGACACATAGCTTACATATCCCTATAACATCCTCTGCACTAAGGTATCATAAGCGTACAAGAAAAGTAAAGTAAAAGTAACACAAAAAGCAAGAAAAAAATACTTGACAGGACGGGTCTAATGCGTTAGACTAAAAACAGGTCTACTACATTCGACCAAGGAGGAAAACCTTGTGGAAACACCGAAAATTTTTGACAGTGAGCTGCGCTTCTGCGAGATACTGTGGTCCCATGAGCCTATAAAGAGCAGTGAGCTGGTCCGCCTGTGTGCCGAGGAGCTGGGCTGGAAAAAATCCACCACCTACACCGTGATCAAGCGTCTCGCCGAGCGCGGCGTGGTGCACACGGAAAACGCCGTCGTCACGGCGCTGGTACGGCGGGAGGACGTGCAGCGCGCGGAGAGCCGCGCCTTTATAGCCCACAACTTCCACGGCAGCTTGCCGGCATTTCTGACGGCTTTCATGGGAAATTCAAAACTTTCCAAAGAGGATGCCGATGTGCTCCACGCCATGATCGACCGCTTCGAGCAGAAGAATTCCGGACGTAACTGAACCGCGCTGCGGCATACAGCGTTATGCCCTGTGCCATAAAGGAGAAGAAAATGAATAGCCTGTTTACCTCCGTATTAGAAATTTCCTGGCAGGCGGGCCTCATCGCGCTGGCGGTGATAGCGGTGCGGCCGCTGCTGCGCCGTGCGCCCCGCCGCGCCGTGTGTATGCTGTGGCTGCTGGTAGCCCTGCGGCTGTTGCTTCCAGCCCGATTGATAGTAGAGAGCCCCGTCAGTCTCCAGCAGCCCGAAAGCCCGCCCATCCAGGCCTATCAGGAGCTTCGCCAGCAGGAAAAGGTCTATGTTTCCGCCCCGCCGGAGCAGCGCCCGGAAATGGCGGGACCCATTGCGGCACAAGGCTTTGCGCTGCTGGATCAGCTGCCCGCCATCTGGCTGACGGGCGTGGGCTGCATGGCGCTGTACATGGCCCTCAGCCTGCTGCGTATGCGCTGGCGGCTCCGCGCCGCCCCCCGCATACAGGACAATGTCTATCGCTGCACCGACTGGTCCACGCCCTTCGTGCTGGGCGTGCTCGCACCCCGCATTTATGTGCCGGAAACCGTGTCGGAGCAGGACTTTCCCCAGGTGCTGGCCCACGAAAGGTGCCATATCCGCCGCTGGGACCATGTGTGGAAACCGTTGGCGTTTCTGCTGCTGGCGGTCAACTGGTTCAACCCGGTCCTCTGGGCGGCGTATGTCCTGCTGGGCCGCGACATGGAGCGCGCCTGTGATGAAATGGTGTTGAAAAACGCCACGCCCGCCCAGCGGGCCGCATACTCCCGCGCACTGGTGGCCTGCGCCGCCCAGCCGAAAATGGCGGCGGTGTGCCCGCTGGCTTTTGGCGAAGTGGCTGTGAAAGAAAGGGTGAAGAACGTGCTCAACTATAAGAAGCCCGCCCTCTGGGCTGTCATCCTGCTGGTCGTCGCGGCGGCCATCATCGGCGTGTGCCTGCTGACGAAGCCCGCCGGAAAGGACGCCGGAGTGCCGGACGCGGAGACGCTGTACGCCCTGCGGACGGAGTATATCGGTGACAATGCTGCCGTCAGCGGCATACTGGACGCGCTGGGCTTCCGGGCGGCCGGCGCTGCCGGCGATGGTCAGGCGTATACCTACTCCTTTGAGGTCGAAACGGCCAGCGAGCCCTACGGCGTGGTGGTGCGCTACGCCTTTACAGGCGCGCTGCCGCAGCGCACCGCGGAGTGGAACCGGCAGATGGCGCAGCGGGGCTATATCGCGCTGGCGCTGATCGACAACGCGGAGTGGCTGCGGTGGGAGGACGTCGGCGCGGAAGGGGAGACCCCTGTGTCCGGCACGGTGTACGCCGGGGACTATGTGGCGGCGGACTACAACGCCGTCCGGGAGAGCGCAGCGGGTCTGCAAGCGCTGATGGATGTTTTACAGGCGCGTCTGGAGGACGGCTCCATCGTGTACTATCCCGGCGACGCGCAGCCGAGCTTCGAGGAAACCATGCCGTGGAGTTCTACCGGTGAAAACGACCCGTGCAGCGTCCGGGCGGAGGACTACGGCATTGTGTATGACGCGGCGGCGCTGCCGGACTGGGAGACCGTGCCCCTGAGCTATCTGTGCGCGTACTATCTCAACGGTGACGGCGCGTATGCCGAGGGTGCCATGGACGTGCTGGCGCACCGCTACCAGCAAGCCCCCAACACGGTGAAGGCGTATCTCCGCCGGCTGGCGGGACAGCAGGTCCCCGACGGCCGGGGCGACGCATCGGAGGTGCTGCTGGCGGATATTTCCCGGTATGCCATGTCCCAGTTGACCGGCGGGCTGCCGGTGGCCGCCAGTTATGAGAGGGACCAGCTGAGCATCTCCGTGTCGGAGGTCTATTCCGTGACGTACCGCACGGTGACATACGACGAGAATTACAGCGAGGACATCCCGGTGTATGAGGTGGGCAGCGGCGCGCAGCTGTCCGTGATAAAGGGTGAGGGCTTCACCCTCTACGGACGCTACACAAGTGAAAACAGGCTGCTGCATGACGGCGAGGTCATCGACCTTGCGCAGGCGTATACCGGTATCGGCATGGACGGCCTGTATAACGTACAGTTCCGGTATATCGACCGGACGGAGGCGGCGCGTCAGGACACACTTAGCTTCAACGACAACGGCGCGGGGTTAGTTTCTTATCCCGCTGCGTGGTACAGCGGAAGCGGCTACAGCATCTGCATCCTCGCCGATGGGTGGCACCGGCTTACTCCCATGGACGGCTGGAACGACGCGACGGTGGATGGCTCACCTGTCCTCAACGGCAAGCCTGTCGAGGTCTGGGAGAGCACCGAGGACATCTTCGCGCGGCTTTATGTGGCGCATCTGGGCGCTATGACGCTGAAGGAGGCGCAGGACTGGGCCATCGGCGCGGCGGGGAGCAGCTTTGCCCTCATCGAGAGCAAGCAGGGGGATATGTCCGGCACGGACGGCACCGGGAACCAGGACTGGACGGCGGCTTTCCGCGGCTCGGACACAGAGCGGTTCGCGGTCATCAAGACCTATCCCGTGGCGCAGACGGAGCATCTGGGATATGCACTCAACGCTATGGCGGACACATTTACGGTGCAGTGAACAAGAAAAAAGCCACCCTGAGGGGTGGCTTTTTCGATGGGCGCGGGTCAGGCGCGGTAGTAGCGCTTGGCGCAGAAGTCGCGCTGGACGCGTACCTTGCCGGTGTCGGTGAGCCAGTCGGTGAAGTTGGTGAAGTTCCGCTCCACGATGCTGAATTTCAGCTCCTGCCGGGTGCGGATGTTCTCCCGCTGGCAGAAGGCGTATATCCAGTCGGAGAACGTCATGCCGTCGGTCAGATCGTCCAGAAGCTCATGGGCTTTCCTGTGGATAAAGTCGATATTGCTGTCCGCAAGAGCGCACAGCTGGGCCTTATCGGTGATGATCTGCTTGTGGGCGATGATATAGGCGGGGTAGTCCGTGGCGCGGAGGGACTCCTTGCTCTCCAGATCCTTGGCGATGAACATGCTGGTGGGCAGCTTGGCCGCGTCGATCAGGGCATGATCGATGAGGCAGTCGCCCAGATAGGCCGCGCCGTCCGGCGTGACAAAGCCCAGCTGGCCTGCCGAATGGCCGGGGAGAGACAGTACGCCGAACCGGGCGCCGTCTACGTCGATGTGGTCCTCCTGGGGGAAGATGACCCGATCTGCGGTGAAGCACTCCTCCAGAAACAGCTCACGGCTTTTGCCGTAGGTCAGGGCCACGTAGTTAGCGCGGTAGCTGTCCGGGTTCACAGAGATACCGGCTTCGATCAGGGAGATGGCGGCTTTCGCGCCGTATCGCTCCTGCAAATACCGGACGTTGCCGGTGTGGTCGAAGTGGGCGTGGGAGCAGAGAATGGCGCGCAGACGCCAGCCGCTGCCGTCGATGAGCGCGGTCAGGCCGGCTCTGTCCAGCTTGGCGTAGCCGGTGTCGATGAGCACCACATCCCGGTCATTGAGCTTATAAACGGGCAGCAGGGCGGTGGCGGCGACGGCCGCATATGTATTGCCCAGCACGTGCAGAAGTTCCATGAAAATCAGCCTCCGGAAAAATGTTTTTTCCATTATACACCGCCGGTGGAAAAAAACAAAGCTTTTCGTTTTTGCGTTCCGCGCCGCAGGCGCAGGGCACGCGGGAGAATGTGGAGGGATCTGCAAAAAAGAATTCAGAAAAATTTTCGATTTTCCCCCTATGCAAAACGGGAGAAATAAGGTAAAATACCTGATAGAAAATTAGGGAGGAACGGCGATGGAGCAACCAGTATTCAAACGGGTGCTGCTGAAGATCAGCGGCGAAGCGCTGGCCGGCGATAAGCACTTCGGTCTGGACTTTCAGGTCATGGGCCGGGTGGCGGACGTTATCAAGCAGTGTGTGGACATGGGTGTGCAGGTGGGTATCGTCATCGGCGGCGGCAATTTCTGGCGCGGCGTGAAGGACGGCGAGGGACACATCGAGCGCACCCGGGCCGATCACATGGGTATGCTGGCCACGGCCATGAACTGCATGGCCATGGCGGACGTGCTGGAGCAGAAGGGTGTGGACGTGCGTGTGCAGACGGCGCTGGAGATCCGGGCCGTGGCGGAGCCGTATATCCGCGCCAGGGCCATTCGGCACCTGGAAAAGGGGAGAGTGGTCATTTTTGGCTGCGGCATTGGCTGCCCGTTCTTCTCCACCGACACGGCGGCGGTGCTGCGGGCGGCGGAGATCGACGCGGACGTCATCCTGCTGGCCAAGAACATCGACGGCGTGTACGACAGCGACCCGGCCAAGAACGCCGACGCGGTGAAGTTTGACAGCATCACCTACGACGAGGTGCTCAAGCGCCACCTGGCTGTGATGGACTCTACCGCCACCAGCCTGTCCATGGACAACCATATCCCGGTGCTGGTATTTGCCCTGAAAGACCCGGAGAATATCATCCGCGCCCTGCGCGGCGAAAAAATCGGAACGATCGTGAAGGAGGACTGACCCCATGTTGAAGGACGAGTACAAGGTTTACGAGGAAAAAATGAAGAAGAGCATCGAATCCGTGATGAGCGACTTCGACACCGTGCGTGCCGGCCGCGCCAACGCTTCCGTGCTCAACCGCATCAGTGTGGACTACTACGGGACCCCCACGCCCATCCAGCAGATCGGCTCTATCGGCTCGCCCGACCCGCGGACGCTGGTCATTACCCCTTGGGATGCCAGCATTCTGAAGGGTATTGAAAAGGCCATTCAGGAGTCCGACTTGGGCATCAACCCCCAGAACGACGGTAAGTGCATTCGTCTGGCTTTCCCCCAGCTGACCGAGGAGCGCCGCAAGGAGCTGGTCAAGCAGATCCACAAGTACGCCGAGAACGGCAAGGTGGCTGTGCGGAATATCCGCCGGGATGCGATGGATAACTTCAAGAAGCAGCAGAAGGCGTCCGAGATCACCGAGGACGAGCTGAAGATCGCCGAGAAGGACCTGCAGAAGCTGACCGATGACAGCTGCAAGGAGATCGACAAGATCCTGGACAACAAGGAAAAGGAATTGATGTCTGTTTAATGGGACTGTTTACGAAGAAAACGCCCCATACGGCGGGGGAGGTGGACAGGAGCCGCCTTCCCCGCCATATCGCTGTTATTATGGACGGCAACGGCCGCTGGGCGAAAAAACGCGGCCTGCCCCGCACGGTGGGGCACAAGGCGGGGGCAGAGGTGTTCCGCGACATCGCCACCTACTGCAAGGAACTGGGCGTGGAATACCTGACGGTATACGCCTTTTCCACAGAGAACTGGAAGCGGCCCGCCGATGAGGTGAATACCATCATGGGCCTGTTGGAGCAGTATCTGCGGGAAGCTATCGACACCATGGAAAAGGAGCACATCCGCCTGCGGTTCTTCGGCGACCTCAGCGCACTGTCCCCGGAGCTGCAGGCGCTGGCGCATGAGACGGATGACATCTCCGGCCGCTATGCGGGGTTCCAGGCCAATGTGTGTCTGAATTACGGCGGCAGGGCGGAGATACTGCGGGCGGCGCGGCTGTGCGCGGAGCAGGGGGTGGACTGGACGGAGGAGAACCTCTCCGCCAATATGTACTCTGCCGGTATCCCCGACCCGGAGCTGATCATCCGCCCCAGCGGCGAGATACGGCTGAGCAATTTCATGCTGTGGCAGTGTGCCTACAGCGAATTCTATTTCTGCGACACGCTGTGGCCGGATTTTACCCGGCAGGATATGGACAGAGCGATCATCGACTATCAGCGGCGGGATCGCCGGTTCGGCGGCGTAAAGTGAGGTGACGACCATGAAACAGAGAATATTGGTGGCGGTCGTGGGTGTGCCGGCACTGATCGGCGTGCTGTGCTTCGCACCGGATTGGGCCACGGCGGTGCTGGTGGCGGCGCTGTGCGTCATCGGCTGCCATGAGTTCATGGCGGCCGCCGCGCCGGAGAAAGCGGCGCGCTGGTGGGGGCTGGCGGCCACGCTGGCGGTGTTCACCGTGTTCACGGTGTATTTCAGCGGCGGTGACTTCACGGGTACCGCCATACATACGATCATGGTATGGCTGCTGGCGGCGCTGATCGTGGTGATGTTCATCGCGGCGGTGCAGGCCTTCGGCAAAGACGACGAGCTGGATTTTCCGGATATCAGCGCTATGGCGGTGTCCGGATTGGTGATCCCGCTGGCGCTGGGCTGCATGGTGCGGCTGCGGATGCTGGAATACGGCGCCGGACTGGTACTGATCCCGCTGGTGTCGGCGTTTATGAGCGACTCTCTGGCGCTGTTCGGCGGTATGCTGTTCGGGAAAACAAAGCTGGCGCCCAGAGTCAGCCCGAAGAAGACACGGGAGGGTGCGGTCAGCGGTCTGGTGGGCGGCATGGTGGGAATGATCCTGTTCCGGATATTCTTCTTCCTATGTACGGAGGTGCAGCTGCACATCGGCTGGTGTGTGCTGCTGGGCTTCGTGGGCGCGGTGCTGGGGCAGCTGGGCGACCTGAGCTTCTCCTGCGTGAAGCGGCAGTGCGGCATCAAGGACTACGGACGGCTGCTGCCGGGCCACGGCGGCGTGCTGGACCGGTTCGATAGTGTGATCTTCGCTGCACCGGTGACGTGGATGCTTATCAACGCTGTGACGCTGTATTGAGGAAGGACCTATGACGAAAACCATCGCCCTGTTGGGGGCTACCGGCTCCATCGGGCGGCAGACGCTGGAGGTGGCCGGGGAGCTGGGCCTCCGCGTGGCGGCGCTGACCGCCAATACACAGGTAGACCTGTTGGAGCAGCAGGCGCGGCAGTATATGCCGCGCCTTGCGGTGCTGTATGACGAAAATGCGGCGCTGGCGCTGAAAAAACGGCTGCGGGGGACCGGCATTGAGGTCATGGCAGGGGAGGAGGGCCTGTTGGCTGCCGCCGCTATGACCGAGGCGGACACGGTGGTGACTGCCGTGATGGGCAGCGTGGGGCTGCGTCCCACACTGGCGGCGATCCAAAAAGGCAAGCGCATCGCGCTGGCCAATAAGGAAACGCTGGTGTGCGCCGGTGAGCTGGTGATGGACGCGGCGGAGAAATACGGCGCGGAGATCGTGCCGGTGGACAGTGAGCACAGCGCGGTGTTTCAGTGCTTGCAGGGCTGCCGGGACCGGGGTGAGGTGCGGCGTATCCTGCTGACCTGCTCCGGCGGGCCGTTCTACGGAAGGACCTTCGACGAGCTGGAACACATGACGGCGGCGGATGCCCTGCGCCATCCCAACTGGCACATGGGACCGAAGATCACGGTGGACTCCGCCACACTGATGAACAAGGGACTGGAGATCATCGAGGCCATGCGGCTCTATCGCCTGCCGGTGGAGCAGGTGCAGGCGGTGATACACCGCCAGAGCATCGTGCATTCGCTGGTGGAGTTCCGGGACGGGGCACTGCTGGCGCAGCTGGGCACGCCGGATATGAAGCTGCCCATCCGCTATGCGCTGACGTATCCCTACCGGGCCGAGAGCCCGGATAAGCCGCTGGACCTGCTGACGTGCGGGGCGTTGACCTTTGCCGAGCCGGACGAGAGGGCGTTCCCCTGTCTGCGTCTGGCACGGTATGCCGCAGCGGTGGGCGGCACCGCCTGCGCCATACTCAACGGCGCCAACGAGGCGGCCGTGAGAATGTTTCTGCGGGGTGAGATCGGCTTTAACGATATCTCCCGGCGGGTGGAGCGCGCGTTGGAACGGGTGCCGGTGCAATATCAGCCAGGCCTTGCGGATATACTGGAAGCAGACAAGGCGGCGCGGCGCGCCGCCCTGTGACATCCGGAAAAGGAGCTTGCATACATGATCGTATATATCATAGCGGCCCTGCTGGTGTTCGGTATTTTGATCGCCGTCCATGAGCTGGGGCATTTTCTGGCGGCCAAGGCCTGCGGCGTGCGGGTCAACGAGTTTGCCATCGGCATGGGACCGGTGCTATGGAAAAAGCAGCGGGGGGATACCCAGTATTCTCTGCGGGCTTTTCCGGTGGGCGGTTTCTGTGCCATGGAGGGGGAAGAGGAGGACTCTGACGATCCGGCGGCGCTGAACCGCCAGGGCTTTTGGAAAAAGCTGATCATTTTTGCCGCCGGCGCGGCCATGAATTTTCTGGCGGGGCTTATTATCATCTTCTGCCTGTATGCGCCGGCGCAGGGGTTCTATCAGCCGGTGATCTCCGGCTTTGCCGAGGGTTGTCCGTTGGAGAGCGCCGACGGCTTGCAGACCGGGGACCGGCTGGTGTCCATCGATGGGGAGCGCGTGTACATTTACAGCGACGTGAGCCTGCTGCTTGGCCTGAATAAGACCGGCACATTCGACCTGGTGGTGGACCGCGGCGGGGAGAAGGTGCGCCTGGACGACTTTGCCATGACGAGACAGACGTATACCGATCAAAGCGGAAATGCGTACAGCGGCTACGGAATATACTTCGGTGCGGCGGCGGCCACCTTCGGCGACAAACTGGCCTACACCTGGAACAACGCCGTGGATTTCGTGCGTCTGGTGCGGCTGAGCCTGCAGATGCTCTTTACCGGGCAGGCGGGCCTGCGGGATCTGAGTGGCCCGGTGGGGATCGTGTCCACCATGGTACAGGTAGGTGAGCAGGCGGAGACGACCCAGGCGGCGGTGGAGAACATCGCCTACATCGCGGCGCTGATCGCAGTGAATCTGGCGGTGATGAACCTGCTGCCGCTGCCGGCGCTGGACGGCGGGCGGATATTCTTCCTGATCATCAACGCGGCAGCCATGCTGCTGTTCCAGAAGCAGATACCGGCTAAATATGAGAACTATATCCACTTCGCGGGACTTATTCTGCTGCTGGCGCTGATGGTGGTGCTGGTGTTCAGCGACGTGGGAAAGCTGATCCACTGAGGAGGCGGGAACAGTGACAAGACGCATACAGGTGGGCTCGATACCGGTGGGCGGCGGCGCGGCCGTGAGCATACAGTCCATGTGCAATACACCCACGGAGGACGTGAACGCCACGGTGCGGCAGATACAGCGCCTGGAGCAGGCGGGCTGCGAGATCGTGCGTGTGGCGGTGCCCACGGAGGAGGCCGCACGGGCCATTCCGAGCATCAAGGCGGCTATACACATCCCGCTGGTGGCGGATATCCACTTTGATTACCGGCTGGCGCTGCTGTGTGTGGACGGCGGTGTGGATAAAATACGCATCAACCCCGGCAACATCGGGTCGAAGGACCGCGTGCGGGCCGTGGCCGACGCCTGCCGGGAGCGGGGCATTCCGATCCGTGTGGGCGTCAACGGCGGCTCGCTGGAGAAGGACCTGGTGCAAAAATACGGCGGCGTGACCGCCGAGGCGCTGGCCGAGAGTGCACTGGGACATGTGCGCCTGTTGGAGGAGTGCGGCTTCGGGGATATCTGCATCTCCGTGAAGTGCTCCCGGGTGCCGGTAAATATGGCGGCCTACGAGCTGCTGCACGAAAAGGTGGACTATCCGCTGCATCTGGGCGTCACCGAGGCCGGCACACCGGAGATGGGGGTGCTGAAGTCGGCCATCGGCATCGGCGGACTGCTGTGTCGGGGTATCGGCGATACGCTGCGGGTGAGCCTGACTGCCGACCCGGTGGAAGAGGTAGTGGCCGCCAAGCGTATTTTGCAGGCCTGCGGTCTGCGGCAGACGGGGCCGGACCTGATCGCCTGCCCCACCTGCGGGCGGACGAAGTATGATATGTTGCCTATCGCCCGGGAGGTGGAACGGCGGCTGAAGAGCTGTGACAAGCCCATCACCGTGGCGGTGATGGGGTGTGTGGTCAACGGACCGGGGGAGGCCTCGGCCGCGGACGTGGGTATCGCCGGAGGCAAGGGCGAGGGACTGCTGTTCGCTAAGGGAAAGGTTCTGCGAAAAGTGCCGGAGGACCAGCTGGTGGACGCGCTGTTCGAGGAGATCGACAAGCTGTGACAAGAGATACGATAGGGGAGAAACATGGCGGAGAGAGTACCGTTTTTTACGCTGTTTGAGAGCTTTCAGGCGCCGCGGCAGCTGCGCCTGCTGCTGCACGATGCCTGCATCATCAGCGGCGCGCTGGATATGGCGGGCCGGACGCTGGAGGTGCAGGTGGAAAGCAGCGAGACGCTGCCCCAGGCGGCGCAGGACGCCCTGCAGCAGATGCTGGCGCAGCAGTATGATCTGCGGCAGGTGCTGCTGCATTTCTGCGGCACCGGCGAGCAGAAGGGCGACAGCGGGGTGATCTGGGGCAAGACGATCACCGGAAAGCTGACGCCTATCGGCGAACTGAATATCAAGCAGGGCAGCGCCATTGTGGAGGGCCGGGTGTTCAAGACGGAGTGCTATGAGACGCGGCGCAAGGGAATGTGGACGCTGAACTTCAACATCACCGATGAGCGCGGCTCCGTGGCCGTGCGGAAGGCCATGGATGAAAAAGAGGCCAAGGTGCTGGGCGGCGCGATCAACGACGGGATGTGGCTGCGCCTGCAGGGCAAGGTGGAACTGACCTACGACGGGAAGGATATCCTGCTGCGGCCGGTGAATATTATGAAGATCAGCCATACGGCCCGGCAGGACAATGCACCGGAGAAGCGGGTGGAGCTGCACCTGCATACGCAGATGAGCAGCATGGATGCTCTGACGGATGTGGGCAAGGTGGTAAAGCAGGCGGCAGCCTGGGGCCACCCGGCTATTGCCATTACCGACCACGGCACGGTGCAGGCATTCCCAAAGGCGCGGGACGCGGGCAAGGGAAAGATCAAGATCCTGTACGGCGTGGAGGGGTACTACGTCAACAACCTGGACGACCGCATTGCCGTACACGGTGCGCAGGATCAGGACTTTGACGACGAGATCGTGTGCTTCGACATCGAAACTACCGGATTGAAGGTACAGCGGGAGGCCATCACGGAGATCGGCGCAGTGGTGCTGAAAAACGGGCAGATCACGGATACGTTTCAGACCTTCGTGAACCCCGGTCGTCGTCTGACGCCGGAGATCATCGGCCTGACGGGCATTACGGATGCCATGCTGGCGGACGCGCCGCCGCCGGAGGAGGCACTGGCGGCATTTTTGAAGTTCGTGGACGGGCGACCGCTGGCGGCCCACAATGCGGAGTTCGACATCGGGTTCATCCGAGCAGGGTGCCGCAGGGCGGGGCTGGAATTCGACCCCACGTACATCGACAGCCTGATCCTGGCGCAGAATCTGCTGCCGGAGCTGCACAAGCATAAGCTGGACATCGTGGCGGAGCATTTGGATCTGCCCGCCTTCAACCACCACCGGGCGTCGGACGACGCGGGGATGGTGGGGTATATGCTGATACCCTTTTTTGAGAGAATGCGGCGGGAGATGGGAATTTCCCGTCTGCAGGAGATCAACGGGCAGATGGAGAAGCTGCGGCCCCGGGGCGGCGGCAGCCGGCACCCCAAGCATATTATCATCCTGGCGAAGAACAAGCTGGGCCTGAAGCACCTGTATCAGCTGATCTCGGCTTCCAACCTCAAGTATTTCAAGCGTGTGCCCATTATCCCCAAGACGGAGCTGATCGCCCATCGGGAAGGCCTCATTATCGGCTCAGCCTGCGAAGCAGGCGAGCTGTTCCGGGCGGTGGCGGACCGCAAGGACTGGGCGGAGCTGAAGCGCATCGCATCGTTCTACGATTACCTGGAGATACAGCCCATCTGCAATAATATGTTCATGCTTCGCAACGGCGCGGTGCAGTCAGAGGAGGAGCTGCGGGAGTTCAACCGTACCATCGTCCGGTTGGGCCGGGAGTTGGGCAAGCCCGTGTGCGCCACCGGTGATGTGCACTTCCAGGAGCCGGAGGACGAGGTATACCGCCATATCCTGCTGGCCAGCAAGAAGTTTGCCGACGCCGACGCACCCCTGCCCATTTACTTCAAGACCACGGAGGAGATGCTGGCGGAGTTTGCCTATCTGGGCGAAGAGGAAGCGCATCGGGTGGTCATCGATGACCCGCGCGGCGTCGCCGACCGTATCGAGGAGATCGAGTTGCTGCCGCCGGGGCGGCTGTTTCCGCCGCGGCTGGAGAATTCGGAGCAGGAACTTCATGACAGAGTGTGGGACAAGTGTCACGAGCTGTACGGCGACGAGCCGCCTCAGCTGATCGTGGACCGGCTGAACGTGGAACTGAAAAGCATTCTGGGCAAGTACGACGTGGTATATATGTCCGCGCAGAAGCTGGTGCAGCGCAGCTTGGAAAGCGGTTATCTGGTGGGCAGCCGGGGCAGTGTGGGGTCCTCACTGGTGGCGTATATGTCCGGCATTACGGAGGTGAACTCCCTGCCGCCCCATTATCGCTGCCCAAAGTGCCGCTATACGGAATTCGTCACCGATGGCAGCTACGGCTGCGGTGCGGATATGCCCGATAAGAATTGCCCGATGTGCGGGGCAAAGTACGCTAAGGACGGATTTGACATCCCCTTTGAGACGTTTTTGGGCTACGGCGGCGGTAAGGTGCCGGATATCGACCTGAATTTCTCCGGTGAGTACCAGGCCCGGGCACACCAGCACGCCATCGAGATGTTCGGCAAGACCCAGGTGTTCCGCGCGGGGACCATCGGTACCCTGGCGGAGAAGACCGCCTTCGGCATGGTGAAGAAATACCTGGAGGAACGGGGCGAGACGGCCTCCAACGCGGAGCTGGACCGCCTGACGCTGGGCTGCGTGGGCGTGCGGCGTACTACGGGGCAGCACCCCGGTGGGCTGGTGGTGGTGCCGGATGATATGGATGTGGAGGATTTTACCGCGGTGCAGCACCCGGCAGACGATGCCAACAGCGACACTGTGACCACTCATTTCGAGTATCACTGCATGGAGGACAACCTCCTGAAGCTGGATATGCTGGGACACGATGACCCCACCATGATCAAAATGCTGGAGGACCTGACCGGCGTGAACGCGCGGGCTATCCCCTTGGATGACCCGGATACCATGAGTATTTTCACCTCGTCCAAGGTGCTGGGCTTTGAAAATGACGAGATACTGGGGCCCACCGGCGCCGTGGCTATCCCGGAGTTCAACACCCGGTTCACCCGCGGTATGCTGATGGATACCATGCCCCAGGATTTCAATACCCTGGTACGGTTGTCCGGCTTCTCCCACGGTACCGACGTGTGGCTGGGCAATGCCCGGGACTTGATCGTGGGCGGCACGGCCAGCGTTTTGGAGACGGTGGGCTGCCGCGATGATATCATGTTGTACCTGATCTCCATGGGGCTGGAGCCGAAGATGAGCTTTAAGATCATGGAGGCGGTGCGTAAGGGCAAAGTAAAGAAAAAGGGCTTCGAGGACGGCTGGGAGGAGGCTATGCGGGAGCATCAGGTGCCGGATTGGTATATCGGCTCTCTGGCCAAGATCGGCTATCTGTTCCCTAAGGCCCACGCTGTGGCCTATGTGATGATGGCATTCCGCATCGCGTGGTTCAAAGTCCACCAACCTCTAGCATTCTACGCTACGTTCTTCTCCATCCGGGCCAAGGCCTTCGACGCGGAGTACTGCTGCGCCGGCATGGATGCGGTGAAGCAGAAGATCAAAGAGATCGAGAACAATAAGGACGCCACCGATGTGGAACAGAACCTGCTGGTGACGCTGGAGGTGTGCTACGAGTTCTATCTGCGGGGCTTCCATTTTGACACCATTAGTATTTACGACTCCGATGCCACACACTTCAAGATCACGGAAAACGGCCTGCTGCCTCCCTTTGTAACGGTGCGCGGTCTGGGTGAGACGGCGGCGCTGGACACGGTGGAGAAGCGAAAGGGAAAAACCTTCATCTCTGTAGAGGAGTTCGCCACCATCTGCAACAAGCTTAGTAAGACCCATATCGAGCAGCTGAAGGCGCTGGGCGCCTTTGCCGGTATGGCGGATACCAGTCAGGTGACGCTGTTCTGAGACAGCCAAAAGCACAAAAAAGAAGCACCCGTCGGGGTGTTTCTCACAGGTACACAAAGTGACATGACCTTTTGTATGGGCAGGCAGTGGCGCAAGCCGCTGCCTGCCTGTTCTTTTTTTCTGCCTTGATTTTCTGCGCTTACGACACCTGCGTCTGCGCTGCCATCTGCTGCACGACCATTTCCAGAGAGGGAATGAAGTGGACTTCGGCACTCTTGGCATCTTCTGCGGACATGGCACTGTCTACGACACCGATGTCGCGGTAGATGATCCGTACCTCCTGCATACCATTGCGGTTGTAGCGTCCGGGCCTCTCGCCAATGTCGATGCGTTCAATGAACAGCCACAACAGCTCCGGCGTCAGCTCGGTTATCTCCGTGTGCTGGCTGGCTTTCTCAATAAAGGCGTCCACGTTGGCGGCGGAGGCTTTCAGCTTCTCCAGCTTCGCCTGCTTCTCCGGGATGGCTGCGGCCAGCTGCTTCTGCTCTGTATTGTAGTCGGCAGACAGCATTCGGAACTGCTCGTTGCTGATCTTGCCCAGCACGTTGTCCTCGTAGAGCCGCTTGAAGAGAGTAGACAGCTCCGCGTTCCGCTTCACCATTTTGTCCAGCTCCCGCTGGGTGGCGGTCATCTCCTTGCGGAGCTGTGCCGTGTTCTTGCGGTTGATGTAAGCAGCGAACTGGTGCTTCTTTGTTCTCGCAAAATGCGTCACCCGCCGCAGGTCATCCAGTACGATAGCATTCAGATTGGCTTCCGTGATATGGTGAGCCGTGCAGGCATCCTTGCCTCGCTTGCCGTAGGTGGAGCAGCGGAAGTAGTACCGCTCCGGCTTCATCTTACCCGTGCGGCACAGCACCATGTACCCGCCGCAGTCAGCGCAGTAGACTAATCCGGCGAACAGTCCCGGCGCATCCATGTGCTTGGGCGGACGGCGTTTGTGTTCCCGAACGCGCTGCACCGTGTCCCATAGCTCTTGGTCGATGATGGTCTCATGGGTGTTCTTCACCAGCACCTGCTCCTCCGGCGGACGGTGGAATATCTGCTTGTTCTTGTAGGACAGGGTGCTGCTCTGCATATTCAGTGTGTGACCCAAGTACACAGGGTTGGAGAGGATGTTCGCCACCGTTGCGCCGCACCAGTTATACGGGCGTGTGGTATCCAACCGTGTGCAGGCTACGCCGGTCTGTTGGTAGTACTGGTTAGTGGGGTTCAGCACATGGTCGTCCCGCAGTATGCGGGCGATCTGGTTCGGCCCTTTCCCTTCGGCGCAGAGCTTGAAGATACGCTGGACGACCCCCTTTGTCTCCTCGTCGGGTACGAGTCGCTTGCTGTCATCGTCCCGCTTGCGGTAGCCGTAGGGCGGCTTGCCCCCTAAACGTTCCCCATTCTCCGCCTGCATCCGTTTCACGGAACGTACCTTGCGGCTGGTGTCCTTGGCGTGGAGTTCGTTGGCCCAGTTGCGGATGGGGTTGAAGTCGCTGCTGCTCTCTACCAGAGAATCCACGCCATCGTTGACCGCGATGAAGCGGACGCCTTTGGACGGAAAGTACAACTCCGTTAGTTCACCGACCTTCAGGTACTCACGGCCCAGGCGGGACATGTCCTTTACGATCAGGGTACGTACCAGCCCCGCCTCGATGAGCGTCACGATGTCCTGCCACGCGGGACGGTCGAAGTTGGTGCCGCTGTAGCCGTCATCCGCCATGAACACGGGGTTCTGAAAGCCGTTGTCGGCGGCGTACTTCTCCAGATAGCTGCGCTGGTTGACGATGCTGTTGCTGTCACCGGCGTGGTCGTCCTCCTGACTCAAGCGGCCATACAGGATGTCCACCGGCTCTCCGTTCTTGATGATGTTGGCTGTGATTTGACTTGCCATGTTTCCTCCTTTCTCAAGGGCAAGCCGATGCGGTACACACACCATACCGCAAGGCTTGTCCAAAGTCTACTGAAAGAATTACCGTTTTTCTTTCTCTACGCTTGCGTCGATATAGGCTAACAGCTTCTTCGTGGCGGTGGCCGTTGGTTGGCTGGGAAACACAGAGGTGACATGGAAGCAGTGCTTGCCTACCATCATGTCACGCTCCACGATGACAGCATCCTCGTCATAGTGATAAGTTGTATCACGGAATACAGGCTGCACACCATCGTCTGTCTCACGCAGCAGAGCACGTTCCGGCCGGTAGCTGCCCAGCATACCGGTCTGCTTGTATTCTTCGTATTCAGTCATAATAGCCCTCCTGAATCACATCTTTCAGTGAGATCGTGCCGCGTGTGCTGGTGACCTCGCGGACGCTGCCGCCGCGCATCTTGTTGTATTCCTCGCGTGTCATGTCCACGTCTGCTGCCAGCAGGTGGTTGGTGATGTTGTGCTCCACGGCCAGGTTGAACAGCAGCTTGGCCATACGGTTTTCGAACACGCCCAGCGTACCTTCCAGCACATCCGCCACTGCGTGTGGCAGGAACGCACCGGCGTTCTGCACCTTCAGGTAGCCGTTATAGAACCGAACAGCCTTCTCCACGACCTCACTTTGGCTGCCGCAGTTAGCCAGCGGTGCGTTTATTTCTATCATTTTCTTCGCTTCCGGCGTAAGCCAAAAAGCGTACTTTTCCTTGTTATTTGTCATCTCGGCTTTCCTCCTTGAATTTTTGCCACGACCCCGCAGCTTTTCTCGCAACTGCGGGATCATTTCTGTTCTCGACCCCACCGCCCTCCGAAAATTCCCTTCTACGACGCCGCTGGTGGAACGGCGCAACTGCCCGCACTGTGGGCAGAAGTGACCGGGGCGGGGGCGTCCACGACGCCGCCCCTTTCTCCTGCTTCGCTTTCGGCGCACCGAAAAGCTCCCCAACACGCGTCCAAATAGGCTGGGTGGTATCCCGTACCCCACCTCCGCCCTACGAGGCCACACAGCGGCCCACAGACGGCAACACGGCGGGCAACGGGCGCGAGGCGCAGTGGGACTGTGAATCTCCCTTTTCCTTCCCTGGGTTTGCTCCAAAAGCGTGATTTTCCGGAGCGAAATAGCATCGTGTACCTCTGTCAAAAATCGGTACATTTTCACTCTGTGACGGCTGTGACAGGTGTGACGGCAAATTCAACACAGGCACCATATCAGTTTTTCCCGTCACTGCCGTCACTCCCGTCACACGGAAGGCAAAGGATACTCAGCGTCCGTGCCATCCGTGTGCGTTCGCTGACCACGCGGATGCCGTTCTGCTCCAGCACCTCCGCGTACTTCACCAGCCGCTTGGACAGCACACTGGGCGTTAGCTTTTCGCCCGTCTGTGCTTCCAGCAGCGTGCTTAACTCCGTAGCCGTTCCCTCGAAGCTGCCCAGCCCCCGCAGAAAGGCAGAGAGGGAAATTGCCTCCGGGTCGATAGAAATGTGCTCCCCCTCCACCGGCTCTGTCAGCCGCCATGTGTAGCCACTCTTATCGAATACCAGCGGCAGCGCACGGTATTCTATGTCCCGTCCTGTGCAGTACAGGGTCGCTTCACCGCTGCCGCGCCTACGTTCCTTCAGCACGAAGTTGCTGTCTGTCGCTCCGCTGATGCCCGTTGTGCCGGAGATCATGTTCATGGGGTCATCATCGTTCATCTTACGGAGGTGGTGAATGAGCAGGATGGCGATGTGGTGCTTGTCCGCCAACGCTTTCAGTACAGAGATGTCACGGTAGTCGTTGGCGTAGGGATTGCCGCTGTCGCTGCCGGTGCGGATACGTTGTAATGTATCGATGACCACCAGCGAGGTATCGGGGTGCTGCGTAAGAAAGTTGGTGAACTGCTCCTCCAGTCCCTCACCGATGCCTGCGGCAATGGTGGCAAAGTGCAGTGCCTCCGGCGCGTCGTCGGTGATCTGAAACAGGCGGCTTTGGATACGGGTGAGGCTGTCCTCCAGGCAGAGGTAGAGCACAGTACCTCTATGGGTCGGGAAGTCCCACACGCTTGTTCCCCGCGCCACTTGCAGACACAGCCACAGAGCCAGCCACGATTTGCCCACCTTCGGTGCTCCGGCAAGGATGTGTAACCCCTGCGGCAGCAGCCGGTCTATGATGAACCGTGTGGGCGGCAATGTAGTGGACAGCAGCGTGTCCGCGTCGATGGTTTGCAGTTGTTGATGCGTCATGCATATCATCTCCAATCTAAAGTTTATTTTTCTGTACGACCCAGTGTGTTCATGGTATAATGAATGCAGGACGCTATACATGAAAAAGTGATCTTCCTCCGCTGCGGAGAAAGATCACTTGTGGACAAAATGGGAAGGTACGCCAATGGAGAGAAAACTCGGCCTGTATGTCACGCCGGGCGACGACGGAAGTCTGAAACGCACGTTGGTTTCCATATCTGGCGAGACAGAATTGGAGGCGACAACGCTGAATGACGAGGTCATCCTGTTCTCTGAACTCATTTTTGATTTCTATGCCTTTATCGTAGATCGCATCCGGCTGTCCGCTGCATATCTGGTCACGCAGGACGGCGACGGGAAGGATACCGTCGATATGCGTGTATTTGAGTTCATACAGGATACGGTGCAAGATTTGATCGAGGAGTTTGAAGAAGACGATCCCCTATATGGAACGCTTACGAGAACCATCATGGAAGACCGAATCCCCGCTGCTGACGGGAGCGACACATATCCCGTGACTGCCGTGGAGGAAATCATTTCAGAATTGTCCGCGGTGATGCTTACACAATTCTCTGTGAACAATATCCTGCGGGATATGCGCTTCCATGTCCCCGTCGATCTGGACAAGAAATACCGGAGCTTGCAGGAGGTAGAATTCACACAGATTTCCAGCTTTTCAAATCTGCATGCCCCTGAGTATCTGTTCCGTTCAGCGGCTGACTACTACACGTTTCTGGTACTCCACTTTATCGCTGCCGAACCGCGCGTAGCATTGTGTGAATGCTGCGGCAGATACTTCATTCCAAAGACCGCCAAGAAAACCTTGTATTGCGACAGAATGCTGAAGGACGATAAAACATGCAAGGACTTGGGCCCTGCATTGAAGCATAAGCTGCAGGCGCAGAACAAAAAGGTCGTGGAGGAATTTGACCGTGCAAAGCAGCGAATGTACAAACGCTATGAGCGTGCGCTGGACCCGAACAAAAAGGCATCCAAAAGGGATCTGAGCTATGCGGAGTATTATGAGTGGTTGGAAAATGCAACGGAAGCACGGGATGCGTACCTTGCAGGAAAGCTCTCCGAGAAAGACGCTCTGAAGGTTATTAGGGAAGATTTTGTAAACAGAGACAAAATGTAAGAACCAACGCAAATCATAAAATGCAAAACTGCGAACGGCACGAAGGGTACCCCTTCGTGCCGTTCGTTACATAAGATCAGCCGTACAGCACCACTACGATGTACTCATCTCCTGCCGCGTTATAGCGAACGGTGCAGTTGAACCGTGCGTATGCGCTGACCACATCCGCGTTGTCCAATGCCGCGAGACATGCAAAGGTGGCATCCACATTGCCGCAGACGGCGGCATTCAATGCGGCCTGTCCGCCGTGTTCGGTCAGCCGCGCTACACTGTCCGCTGTGCCGGGATAGTAGCTGGAGTCAGCGGTGGTCATACTGGTGTCGATGGTCACGCCGTACTGTGCCTTGGCGTACTCGTTGCCCACACGCACAGCCTCCTCGACGGAGTAGATGCCACCGGTGGCGGGAGGCACAGAGGGCACTTCCTCTGCCGTCTGCGCCGGCACGGTGTCTAAGCCTGTATTGGGTGCAGGTTCGGGTGTCTGTGTGGGTGTGTCCGCTGTTGGCGGTTCGGCTGGCACAGTGACCGCGGGTTCCTCCAGCGGCGCAACAACGGGCGCGTGTTGCGACTGCGCGGGGATTTCTGATATGGTTGGTTCGACAGCTACTTCCGCTATTCCCGTCGGCACATCTTGTGTGTCAGTTGTGGGGATAGTCTCCTCCTGCACTATCGCGGGAACGGTGTCCACTTCCGGCACAGCAGCCTGCCCGCAGCCTGTAAGCAGCAAGATGGTACAGATGGTCAGCAGTATCAACTTTTTCATAGTCGTGTTCTCCCTTCGGTTTTGGTAGCAAACACAACTACCACACAACCACAAACAAGTCAATGGGAATGTGAAAGCCAGAGATGGTCACAAAGGGCCATCCCTGGCTTTTTGTACATTATTTTGTGTTGTCTGCCCGCACGGTTAGATGGTCTCTCGAATATCTCCAGAGGCCAATGCGTTCTGGAAATCCCGCTTCCTATACCAGCGTTCTCTATATCACGGTGCCTCCATTATCCGCCCATACCACTGCCAAGGTCATGACCCAGGTCACAGGTATAGCACCACTCCACGACGTCGCCGTCCTTCACCTGGTAGCGGGAGCAGCCGTAGTTGGGATACCAGCCGTTGACGTTGTACATCCAGCCGGACAAACTGCCCACGTCGAACTCATAGAGGTTGTTGATACCCTCTACATACGCGCTGTTGTACATGGGTGTCCAGTTGGACTCCATGTGAATAGCGTTGTCACGGCATACGCGCTGGAGTACATCGAATACGCTCTCGCCCTCGCTGAACTCTACCTCCGTGGCAGGAAAGATAACGCCGTCCTCCGGCACGAGCGTCCTCTTGTTCTCCACGCACTTGTCCATGTTGTCCAGAATGGTCTCGCAGGAGATGGAAAACGTGCATCTGCCCACGGCATCGCCGTCCACCACCGCGTCCTGCGGCTCCACCGGTGCTGGCTTCCCCTCCGGTACCGGGTCGGTCATGTACCGATCCTTCTCCCCGCCGCCCTCCGTTGTCTGACGGCTCCCGCAGGCGGCGCAGCAAAGCATCACCGCCGCCAGCAGCAAGCATATCCCTCTCTTTTTCATGTGACAAACCTCCCCATCACTCTCACCGCCGCCCATTTCTCCCGTCATTCCGAGCCAGCCCCCAATATTGCTGTCACTGGTTCGCGATCCGCGTTCCCCGTCTCCGCGCCCGCAGGCGCGGACACCCTGTCATTCCGAGGCAGCCCGCAGGCTGGCGTGGGAATCCGTCCCCCCGTCCCCGCGCCGCAGGCGCGGTTTCCCCTATTTTAATGGACATCCCGTCGGAAATCAACCCCCGCCATATTGACAAAGCATCATCTCCCCTATATAATTATAATGTAGAATTGAATATTCAGGTTCTGTGATGTCGTGTGGCTGCCGCCGTAAAGACCGATTCCGGTCAGGCGGCAGTTCAAAAGGAATTGGGTGATACCCTCTGCGAACGGCACTGTGAACGCAAGGAAGTGACCAAAGCGGCGAAGCCGTGGCGAACAGCATCCATTGGGGCGCAAGCTCCGAGAAGGTAGGTCATGTACGGGAGACGTCAGTCTCGCGGCGTTAGGGCAGGAGAATTGCACGAAGGAGAAGCTGTGAGTGTAGCGGGCGTTCTCTCCGTGTGCAGGAAAGTCATCGTGCGCTGCTTTTATGGATAAAAGCAGCGTTTTTTCCGGGAAAAAACGTACCGCCTGTCCCTCCGGGGACGGGCGTTTTGTTTTGTATACCGGCGCGGCATAAGCCGTGTTTCCCACGAGCCGGGAGAGGTACACCGACCTCTCCCGGCTTCTTCCTTTCCCCGGCACCATGTTATCCTGTTATTTCAAATAGAGATCAACAGAAAGAAGGAGAAAAGAGAATGAAAAAACGTGTACTATCTCTGCTGCTGGCGGTAGTCATGCTGTGGAGCCTGCTGCCCACGGCGGTGTTCGCCGCAGACGGCGAGCTGTCGGGTAGCGGCGCAGAGGACGATCCCTACCAGATCGCCGGCGCGGCTGACCTGATGGCCTTTGCCGAGATGGTCAACGGGGGTAAATCCGGTATCTGCGCCGAGCTGACGGCGGATATCAACCTCACCGGCGAGAACTGGGTGCCCATCGGAAGCACCTGGGGCGCCCCCTACAAAGGTACTTTCGACGGAAAATATTTCACGGTCACGCTGGACATCACGGCGGACGACAGCTATGAATATGAGTACATCGGCCTGTTCGGCTATCTGGAGGGTTCCGCTATCCGGAACCTCAAAACCGACGGCAGCATCCGGGTGACCGCAGATTGCCAGAGTTATCCCGTTGTGGGCGGCATTGCGGCGTACGTAGGCTCGGATTCCCGCTTTACAAACTGCAAAAATGCCGCAAGCATTACGATAGAGGAAGGCGCAAGTGTTCTCGGCTATGTTGGCGGTATCTTGGGGCAGGCCGGAGCACCTGTTAAATTTGTCGCGTGTGCCAACTGGGGCGACATTTCCATGGATGCCGGAGATGATCCATGCATAGGTGGAATCGCCGGATTCGTGGGTGAAAACAGCAGCGGAGCGGCCACACTGACAAACTGCTACAACTATGCGGACCTCTCTGTCGGCGATGCGTTGGATCTCTGTGAGGCCGGAGGTCTGGTTGGCCGGGCCGGCGACGACCTGAATGTTACCGGCTGCTACTCCGCCACTACACTTGATGAAAACCGAAATCGCTTGTCGGATGTAGAAGCAAAAACATTCACTATCCCATCAGGTTGTTATGATAGTTGTGGCGATCTATTCGGGACAATAAGCTCTTGTACCGTGCTGCGTCTGCTTACCTACTGCTCGGTGTACGCAGGGGGTATGGATGCTTCTGACGAAGAAGAGGTCACTAATCTTGATGCAAACTACATGTCTCCCCAGGAGATGGTCGACTACCTCAACGGTGACGATGGCGCCATATACACCGCCGACAGCGACATCGCCGGCGGCTGGCCCGTCCTCGCCTGGGAGCTGAAGACCCCCACCGTGGTGACCAACCCGGAGGAAGCGGCCTATGCCAAGGCGGAAAGTGATTTCAATACCGCCAAGGCCGCTGCGCTGAAAGCGCTGAACGACGACTTCAACAAGTACAATCAGGCCCAGTACAGCGGCACCGGCTGGGACTCTCTGAAAAGCATCTATGACAAGGCCACGGCAGCCCTGAACGGCGCCAGCCTTACCCCTTATGGCGAGCTGGAGAACAAGTCTGTCGACGCGATCACCGCCTACGCTCAGGCGGAGATCGACAAGCTGATGCCCATCGCCCAGGCGGCGCTGGATGAAATGAAGGCGGTGCCCACCAAGGCACAGGAGACCCAGTTTGTCAAAGAAAAGGAAAACGCGATACGCGATCTGGAGGACGCCTATACCAACGAGCTGAAAAAGCTGAACGACCTCCGGGGCGAGGCCGCCGCCGTGTGGCACGGGATAAACGGCGACGTCCTGACGCAGCTGGCGGCGAAGTCCGCCGCGCTGGAAGCCGCGCTGGACGCCGGCAGGGCCAAGCTGGATGCCTGCACCAACACGGTCGCGCTGGACGCCACCCTGCGCAGCAGTCAGGCCGCGCTGTCCGCCGTGCTGCAGGACTTCACCGTGTCCGTGGGCAGCGGCGTGAGGGACAAGTGGGACGGCAGCAGCAAGACCCAGCCCTCCGGCAGCGGCACCGCCGCTTCTCCCTATGAGATCGGCACCGCCGCGCAGCTGGCCTGGTTCGCCGACGCCGTCAACAGCGGCAGCCGCTCCGCCTGCGCCGTGCTGACGGCGGACATCGACCTGAACGGGCAGGAGTGGACGCCCATCGCCAACGGCGGCATCAACAACGGTTACACCGGCACCTTCGACGGCCAGGGCCACGTCATCCACGGCATCTGCGTGACCACCGGCGTCAGCAGCCATCCCCAGGGTCTGTTCGGCATCATCGCCCGCACGGGCACGGTGCGGAACGTCAAGGCCGCCGGCCGCATTCTGGTCCGCCAGAGCAGCGGCGCCGGCCTGATCGCCGGAGAGAACAACGGCGTCCTCTACAACTGCGAGGCATCCGCCTTCCTGAAAAACAGCTATAACGCCGGCAGCACCGGCAGCAGCGTGGGCAACATCGGCGGCATCGCCGGACACATGGCCGCCGGCTACATAGAGAATTGCCGCGCCTATGGCCTGTTCCTGGCCAACCCGGAGAGCTACGACGAGGGATACCTGGTGAACTCCTCCATGCTCTGCCAGATCGGCGGCATCGTGGGCGGCATGGGCGCCGCCCAGGAGAAGGACGGCTGCCTGGTGCGCTACTGTGAAAACCACCTGCAGATCGACTGCTACACCTTCACCTACGGAAATTCTTCCCCCTGCGGCTACGCCATCGGCGGCATCGTGGGCGGCAGCGGCATCGGCAAGGCGCGGGAGTGCGTGAACCACGCCGCCGTCACCGGCGGGTACGACGTGGGCGGCATCGTAGGCTCGGCGACCCCCGGCGAGGGCGCGTCCTTCTCTGCCGCCTATGTGGAAAACCGCGGCACGGTCCGCTCCGGCAGCTCCACCGCCGGCGGCCGCGGTGCCGGCGGCATCCTCGGCAAGGCCGGCAGCGAAAAGACCACCGGCGGCAGCAGCCAGTATGTGGGCGATGTGTCCCTGACCCACGCCTATAACAGCGGCACCGTCTCGGCGGCGGCCAGCGGCACCACCGACGGCATTGCCGGCGGCATCATCGGCGTATGGCTCAGCGGCGCCGTCACCCACGCCCGCAGCAGCAGCGCCAACGCCCTGTGGGGCATCGCGAAAATGGCCACCACCGGCAGCAGCGACACCGCCAAGGTCGCCAGCTATGACTCCCCCGTCCGCGCCGACGGCGGCACCGCACAGAAGCTCTCCGCCACCCAGGCCCTGCTGGGTAAGCTGATCCGCTTTGACGCCAAGCGGGATGCCAACTACGCCGTCTACGGCGACCAGAGCGCGGCCTACAACGCCGTTATCATGGACTACGTCCGCCGCATCGAGGAGGCGGCAGACAGCGCCGTGGACGCCCTGCTGACCGAGGCCGATGCCGCGCTGTCCGCTGTGCCCACCCAGCTGCAGGCCGACAAGGCCGCGCTGCTGGCGGATATGCAGGCCTACGCCGCGGCCAACATCTACGACACGGACGAGCAGTCCGCCATGGACGCCCTGCTGGAGACCGCCGCCCAGGCCATCGACAGCGCCGCCACCGTGGCGGCCGTGGCCAAGCTGCGGTAGGTCTATATGGGCACGGAGCACATCGACGGCGAGCTGGCGGGGATCAAAACCTATCCCGCCAAGGCCGCGGACGAGCTGTATAACAAGTATATCTACGACCGGAACTACGCCCCGGAGGACATGGCCAAGGCCCTGCGCGCCTACGAGGGCTGGAAGCTGAAGCTGTTCAGCGCCCCGGACCTTGACGGCGTGGAGGCGGTGTACGCCGACGCCCGCAAGGCCATGGACGCCCTGACCAGGGACTTCACCACCGGCGACACCGCGCCGGACATGGACACCGCCGCCTCCGCCGCCCGGGCGCTGGCCCGGCAGGAGGTGCTGGACAGCCTGGCCATGCTGGAGCAGGGCTACATCGACGCTCTGACGGCCATCGCCGGTGACATGGACGCCCTCTCTTATGCGTGGAAGGCGCGTCTCACCGCCGTGCTGGACAGCGGCAAGGCCGCCCTTCACGCGGCGGCCACTCCGGCGTTGGAGGACATCGACGACTACGGCGTGCTGGAGGACAAGCTGGCCACCGGCAAGCAGGCTCTGTCGGACATCTTCGCCGACGTCTCTGCCCGGCTGACGGCCCTGGCCGCCTCCGCCGCCAACGAGAGCGCCTGGAACGGCACCACTGTCGAGCCCGGGAAGGACGCCAGCGGCGTCTATCAGATCGGCACCGCCGAGGAGCTGGCCTGGCTGGCCGCGGAGATCAACAATTCCTCCAACAACTCTCAGAGCTACAGCGCCGTGCTGACGGCGGACATCGACCTGGGCTACCGCCCCTGGACGCCCATCGGCTGCTATGTCGATTGGCAGAACAACCACCCCTACCGCGGCGTCTTTGACGGCCAGGGCCACACCGTGTCCGGCCTGTACGTCACCGCGCTGAGCAACGGCTATGCCGGCCTGTTTGGCTATACCTCCGGCAGCACCACCATCAAAAACCTCACCGTCGAGGGCGAGATCCGCCTTGAGGACGTCTCCACCACCGCCAAGCACATAGGCGGCATCGTGGGCGAGGCCAACGCCAAGCTGGAGCGCTGCGTATCCCGGGTGCGCATCAGCGCCGCCGGCTTCGGCACCAGAGATACTTGCGCCGTGGGCGGCATCGCCGGCAAGCTCAGCGGCGCCATGACCGACTGCCGCTTCGAGGGCAGCATCGATATTACCTGCAAGCGCGGCGGCGCCTATATCTCCGGCGGTGTGGGCGGTCTGGCGGGCAATGCCGCCGGCGGCGCCCTGACCAGATGTGTCAATACCGGCGCCGTCACCGTGGACAAGGGCACAGGCGTGGGCGGCATCGCCGGCATCACCTCCCGCGAGGTCACCTTCACCCAGTGCGCCAACACCGGCCATATCTCCAACGACACCACCGCCGTTCTCAGTAGCGGCGAAAAGCCCAAGGGCGGTACCGGCGGCATCCTCGGCGTGGGCAAGAGCGGCAACGTGTCCATCTCCCTCTGCTACAACACCGGCACTGTCTCCGGCACCACCATCGTCGGCGGTATCCTCGGCGGCGAGGCGGGAGATTATGGCACATCTATCTCCAATGGCAACCCCTCTCTCACCGTGGAAAACTGCTATAACGCGGGACTTCTCGACGTGGGCAGCAGAACCAACCGCATCGGCTCTCTGGTGGGCTTCCCCATTGCCGGACAGTACCGTGACGGTCTTTACGTCCTCGGCAGCAGCTCCCGTCAGGCGAAGGGCTGGTTCAGCTCTCAGGGCGAGTGCATCACCGTTCTGGACACACTGACGGCGGCGGCGATAAACCGCACCGGCGACATGGTGGACAGCATCGCCCAGCTGAACAGCGGCTGCCCCCTGTTTATGTGGCAGCTGGAGGAAACGGCAAGCCGCAGCGCGGTGATCGCCTATCTCCGCAGCTACTATACCGACAACGTCCGCACAGCCGCCACACCCGCCCAGCGGGACGCGCTGGAAACCCAACTGGCCGAGACGGAAGCCGTTATCAACGCTCCCGCCTCTAAAGCCCCGGCTATCGTGGAAGCCTACGAGACCATGCTCTCCGCCATGAACGCCGACACGCTGGTGCAGGCAGCGAAGGACGAGGCGAAAGCCGAGCTGAACAGGCTGAAGGAGGACAGTGCCAAGACCTACCCCGCCATCAAGGACAAGCTGAAAGCCCTTCTGGACGACCGGCTTGCCGCGCTGGACAAGTGCAAGACCGGTGCCGAGGTGCAGAGCTGCGTGGATGCCTTCGCCGCCGGCGTGGTGGATCTTCTCATCGACGACGCGGCGGGTGCCAGGCTGAAGGAGCTGGCGACCAAGCTCAAGACCATCGAATCGGCATACAACGCTCTGGACAAGACACGGCAGTCCCTTGTGACGAAATACGGCAAGCTGGCTGGTATGCAGCAGCTGTACAAGCAGTACACGGAAAACCTTGAAGCCCTGAAAAAGTGGTACGGCGAGGACTGCAAGCGATACGACTACATCAAAAAGACGGTGGAAAAGCTGTACAACGGTGCTGTGACGCAGCTGGGCGAGTGCACCGACAAGGCCGCCATGGACGCGGTGATGAACGGCTACGTGGTGGATATTGCGGAAGCTCTGACCGGCGACATTGCCTACAAGCCCGGCAAGACCCCCGCCTCCGCACTGAAGAATCTGGAAACGCGCATCAAGAACGCCCGCACGGCGTACAACAGCCTCACAGCGGAGCAGAAGCAGCTCTTTGACAAGGATCTGCTTGCATCACTGCAAGGTGCGGAATCGCTGCTCTCCGCCTACAACAGCGGCATCTCCTCTCTAAGCTCCCGTCTCCAGCAGGATAAAAAGGCGTACCCCGACCTGTCGGACAAGCTGGAGCGTCTGGCGAGCCGCGCCCGCAACGCCATGGACAGCAGTGTGGACACCTCCGGCATCCTTTCCGCGCTGGATCGCTACGCCGCCTCCGTGGTGGACGCGCTGATCGACGACATCGGCTACGTGCCGGACGTTATGTCCGAATCCGATGCGGCGGTGCTCCGCGGCAAGATCTCCCGGGCGCAGTCGGCGTACAACGCCCTGACCGCCGCGCAGAAAAAGCTGGTCAAGGGCGTCACCGCACTGGAAACCGCTGCGGCACGTATGGCGGCCTACGAGGAAAACTACAAGGCGGCGCAGAGGGTCGTGGAGTTCATCAAAGCTATCGGCACCGTCACCAAGGACAGCTATGACGCCATCAAGCGCGCCACCGACGCCTATAACGCGCTGACCCCCGTGCAGAAGGCTCTGGTGCCCCAGTGGGCGATCGATCTTCTGGAGGAGGCGACCGCCAAGTACAAGGAGCTGACGGCGGCGGACGATACCGTCTCGGCGGAGCAGCCTGCGGAGCTGCCTCTGGACGACCTGCGGACAGAAGAGGCTGCAAAGCCTGACCGCCCCTTCGACTGGACGATCATCTGGATGGGCGCGGGCATTCTGGCGGCACTGGGCATCATCGTGCTGCTGTGGAAGTGGTTCTCCGCTACAAAGCAGACCCGCCGCAGAAACGACGAATAACCTCGCCCGGAGGGGGAGACTTCTATGGTCTCTCCCTTCGAGCGGCGTTCTGAACCAAGGAGAAAATCAATGAAAAAGAGAACGATACGTCTCCTGCGCGGCGGTCTGTGGCTGCTGCTGTGCGTCGCGCTGACGCTATGCGCGCTGTCACTGCGCTCAGAGGCCCCGCCCCGCGAGGACGTGGACGCCGCCTCCCGTATGCTGGTGTCCTCCTCGGAACTTCTCTACGACGCGGACAGCACCTCCCAGATCGACAGTTCCTCTCTCAGCGGGGAAGCGGAGGAGCCGCCCCCGCCGGAGCAGCCGGAGCCGTCCCAGGAGACGCCCCCGGAGCAGACGGACGCTCCCGCTGAGGCACCGCCCCAGGACGTGCCCTCGGACGACAGCGGCATCGGCGACCTTATGGACATCGGCAGCAGCGGCGGCGGCTCCGGCGGTCAGCTGCCAGCCCGCCGCCCCGGCGAGGCACAGGGCAGTGCCGAGGTCGGCGACCCGGATCGCTACTTCGAGACCAGCATCATCGACGGCGACGTGGTGGACTACGAACGCTACACCTTCACCATCCGCCATCTGAAGCCGGAGCTTCAGGTGCTGGGGCTCACCGTCACCCTGAACGGTCAGTCCCTCGACTATAAAGCGTCCTCCTCCAGCGTGCTCCTGAAGCTCGCCGAGGGTGCCAACTCCATCGTGGTTCGCGCCTTTTACAGCGACGGCGCAAACACCGTCACTGCGTCTCAGGGCTACACGGTCTACTACGGCGCAGGCGGTGAGGTGGTCATTATCGCCGTCCGCGACAGCGACGGCGTATCCCTTGCGGATCTCCACACCACGTCGGACAGCACCCTCTCCTTCACCGCCTACGGTCTGAAGGACGGCAATAAGCTCCGCGCCTCCGTCCGCTTCAACGGCAAGACCGTCACCGGCAGCGGCGACCGCTTCTCCGCAACGCTGGAATACGGTGTCAACACCTTCGAGATCAGTGCCGGCGGCAGAAACGACACCGTCACCGCCCGCTACACTGTCGAATACAAGGAGGACGGCTTCAAGATCACCAACAGCTTCAACGGCACCGTCATCGACAATACCACCAGCCAGCCCTCCCACATTGCCGAGGAACTCCCCGTCTATCTGGACACTGAGTTCTTCCGCTTCCGCTTCTATCTCAATCAGGAGACGGGCAGGGAGCAGCTCCGGCAGGTGCGCTACAACAACAAGCCCCTGTCCCCCGACGGCGACGGCTGGTACACGGCGACGCTGGACACCCGGCGGCCCGCGTACCTGTCGCTGCACTATACCAACGCGGACGGTACGGACCTTGTCTACAAGTGGCTGGTGCGCTTCCACCGGAACGCAGAGGCGACGCCGGAGGAGAAAAAGCCCGTCATCAACGCCTCCATCGAGGTGGGCAGCACCGTGATCGGTCTGGAAAACGGTCTCGTTCTGAAAAGCCCGGATGTCATCACGATCATCAACTCCGTCAGCTCCGGCGGCGAGCAGCTCTACCTGAACAACTACCGAGTCTGGGTCAACGAGCAGGAGATCTACTCCCCCTGCAGCCAGACGGGCAGCTCCTTCGGCTACGAAACGTACCTCTCCAACGAGGGAGCCAACACCATCACCATCTCCGCCACGGACGCGGATGGATACGCGGTCAAGCAGAGCTGGACGGTGTACTATGAGAAGGGCGACGTGACCGTCACCATTAGCGTAGAGGCGACCACCGTAGGTCTTGGCTATCTGGTGCCCCCCACGGACGTAACGGTTCCCGGCGGCACGAATCTCCTGACCATGGTGACGCAGCTGCTGTCGGACAACGGCTTCTCCCCCTCCGTCAGCAGCAACTATCTCGCCGCCATACAGAGGCCCGGCATCTGCGACGGCTTCTACATTGACGAGGAGCTGATGGAACTGATCGTGAGCGACGAAATGGACGACTTCGGCGCAGGCCTTGACCCCCAGCCCGCGTCCATGGACAGTCTGGGTGAATTTGACTTTTACCGCTGGTCGGGCTGGATGTATTCCTACAACGGACGCTATCCCGGCTACAGCATGAGTGCCTGCAAGCCGCAGGACGGCGCAGAGATACGCCTGCGCTTCACGCTGGCGTTGGGCAAGGACATCGGCGGCTTCAATGCCGACGCCGGCGTCTACGGTGCCTCCAGCGGCAACTATTATAGAGAATGGTGAGGAGAAAACAGTATGAACGCACACATTGAAAAGATATTACAGGAGGTCGGCAAGGTCATCGTGGGCAAGGAGGCGACTCTGGAGAAAATTCTGATGACGGCGCTCTCCCGCGGACACGTGCTGCTGGACGATGTCCCCGGCACCGGCAAGACCACCACCGCGCTGGCTTTCAGCCGTGCGCTGGGTCTGCAATACGGCCGCATCCAGTTCACGCCGGACGTGCTGCCCTCGGACATCGTGGGCTTCTCCCTGTACCGCAAGGAGAGCGGTGCCTTCGTCTACCAGCCCGGCGCGGTGATGACCAACCTTCTGCTGGCAGACGAGATCAACCGCACCTCCAGCAAGACCCAGTCCGCGCTGCTGGAGGTCATGGAGGAGCGACAGGTCACCGTGGACGGTCACACCCACAAGTTGCCCGACCCCTTCGTGGTCATCGCCACCCAAAACCCCGTTGGCTCCGCCGGCACGCAGCTGCTGCCCCAGGCACAGCTGGATCGCTTCATGGTGCGGCTGGAGATGGGCTACCCCGACTTCGCCAGTCAGGTGAACATCCTCCGGGATCGCCAGACCGGCGACCCGCTGCAAGCGGTGCAGACCGTCTGCTCTGCGGAGGAGCTCCTGACCATGCAGGCGCAGGCGCAGCAGGTGCACATGGCGGACGCGCTGCTGGAATACGTGACAAAGCTGGCGGAGGCAAGCCGCAGCCACCCTCTCGTGGTGCTGGGCGTCAGCCCCCGCGGCGCGCTGGCGGTGTGCCGTATGTGCAAAAGCCGCGCCTTCATGGCAGGTCGCGACTACGTGCTGCCCGACGACGTGACCGACGTATTCGCGGACGTGTGCGCCCACCGCATCGTCCTCTCCCCCAAGGCGCGGATCTCCGAAACCTCCCCATCGGACGTGCTGGCGGAGGTGCTCCGGCAGGTCACCCGCCCCGACCACATCTGAGCCATGGCGAAAAACAGAGTTTTATTCGCGCTCTGGCTGCTGCTCTGGCTCTCCATCTGGCTCTGGGGCAGCGGAAACGCGGCGGGCTTCCTACTGCTGGCAAGTCTGCTGGCAGCCGCCTTGGAGATCTCTCTCTCGCTGCTGGTGCGCCGCCGCATCACGGCTTCTCTTTCCGCACCCGTCTCCTGCCGCAAGGGCGAGGACTTGACGGTGGAGCTCCGCGCCTCCAACGCCTGCTTTTTCAGCTGTGCCGGTCTCCGCGCCGTCCTCCGCTGCCGCAACCTGCTCACCGGCGAGACGGAGGACGCGGTATTTCGTCTCTCCGTGGGCGGCAGGGGCTCGCAGCAGCTTCAGCACACTCTCCGCCCCCGCCGCTGCGGCAAGCTGACCGTGGAGCTGACCCAGCTGCACGTGTTTGACCTGTTCGGTCTCCGGGGTGCGGCGGTGCCTGTGGACTGCGGTGCCGCCACGCTGGTCATGCCCACCGTCTACCCGGTGGAGCTGACCGTCTCCGAGCGGCAACGCTCCCTCGGCGACAGCGACGAGTTCTCCATGTACCGCCCCGGCGATGACCCCAGCGAGACGTTCGCCCTGCGGGAGTACCTGTCCGGCGACCGCATCCGGAGCATCCACTGGAAGCTGTCGGAAAAGACGGATCACCTCATGGTGCGCCAGCTGGGACTGCCGGTGGACGACTCCCTCCTTCTCCTGCTGGACAGCAGCGCGGATGCCGCGCCCTCGGCAGCGGAGCGGGAGGCATTGGGTGAGGCGGCGGTCTCCGTCTCCGCCGCCCTCTGCGGCGAAAGCATCCCCCACCGCCTCGCGTGGCTGGATCGCGCCTCCGGCGAGCTGACGTTCCGTGAGGTCACCTGTCTGGAGGAGCTGACCCAGTCTCTCCCCGATGTCCTGTCCTCGGAGATCCGCTGCGAGGAGCCATCCGTGCTCCATCACCTGATGGCAGCAGCCTCGGAATACGCCCATATCATTGTGGTGACGCTCCGTCCCGCGCCGCCTGCGGCGGATAGCCGCTTTTCGTTCCTGTCGGTATCACCGGAAACACTGTCTGGAGAGGAGGGTGTCTACCTTGCGCTTTAAGAATACCCCTTGGCTGTCGGCACTGCTTCTGGCGGCAGGACTGTCCGCCCTCCCGGTGCTGCTGTTTTCACTGCCGGTACCGGTGTATATCCCCCTTCTCGCCGCGTCGGCGTCGTCCCTGTCCGCCGCCCTGACCGCCGAGCGAAAGCGTTTCTGGGCTGCGCCCGCTCTCTGGATGCTCCTGTGCGCGGCAACGCTCCTTCTTGCGCGGGACGGCGTCGCCCCGCTGCTGGACAGCCTCCTTACCGCGTGGCAGCAGCTCCACCCCCGCATCTACCCCGCCTACGCCGCTGCGGACTCTGCCGCGCCGCCTGCGGCGGTGGCGGCGGCTCTGGCGTCGCTGCTGGGTCTGTGGAGTGCCGCTTACGCCCGCCGTCCCCGTCCCGTATGGTTCTGGACGGCCTCCCTTCTGCTGTCACTGCTTCTGCTGACGTTTTCACCGACAGCCTCCCCGTGGCAGCTGGTGCTGGGCGCGTTGGTGCTGCTCCTGCTGTACGCCATTCGCTTCGGCAGGCGCGGCAGCACCGCCGCCGTCCGCGTATGGTGCCGCGCCGCCCTGCTCCTTCTGGCCGCCGCCGTAGTGCTGACCGCCCTCGGCGACACGGCGCGTCCCGCGCTTCTCACGTCCCTCCAGCAGCACCTCTCCCGCACGGTGCAGGAGATACGCTGCGGCTCCAACGACGATGCCGGACTCACCGACGGCGATCTGACCTCTGCGGGAACGCGCCGCCAGAGCGAGGATGCCATGCTTCGCGTCACCATGTCCCAGCCCGGCTCCTACTACCTGCGCGGCTTCGTGGGGGAGGTCTACGACGGCAGCCGCTGGCTTCCCCAGACCAACGCCACGCTCTCCGCCAATGCGGACACCTTCTACTGGCTCCACCACGACGCCTTTTACGGGCAAGCCCAGATCGTGGGGGCGGCGCAGTCCGCCGCCCCGGAGGTGCTGCATGGTGAGAACCGCATCACCGTCACCAACGCCGCAGCGTCCTCCCGGTATCTGTACGCTCCCTATGAGACCATGCCCACCAGCCCCACTCTGGATGCCGCCGCCATCGGCGACGCGGCGCAGTACGCGCCGGGGTTGCGCGGTCAGCGGAGCTACACCGTCCTCGCGGCGAACAACATCATCGTTCAGTACCAGAGGATCGCCGCCGGCCTCACCTCGGACGCGGTGCTGCCCTCCGCCTTCCTGCAAACGGAGGGTGCCTATAACCGCTACGTCTACACTGTGGACACCGCCCTCCCCCCGGAGCTTGACAGCTTCCTGCGGGAGAAGCTGGGAGCCTACACCGTAGAGGACGGGCAACGCCACTTTGACTACCAGAAGGCGAAGCAGAACATTCTGTTCTACCTGAGCACCTACGCCACTTATAGCGAAAGCGTATCGCCGGTGCCGCCGGGCGTCGATTTTGTCCTCAGCTTTCTGGACGGTGCCCAGACGGGCTACGATGTCCACTACGCCTCGGCGGCGGCGATGATGTTCCGCTACTACGGCATCCCCGCCCGGTACGCGGAGGGCTTCCTCGTAACGAAGGACGATGCCTCCCGCCTACAGCCCGGCGAAACGCTGACGCTGAACGGCACCAGCGGCCACGCCTGGGTGGAATACTACCAGGACGGCGTGGGCTGGCTCCCCTTCGAGGTCGCTCCCGGCTACCTCTCGGCGATGGAGCAGGCGGAGACATACCGCAGCATCTCCGGGCTTGTGGGACACTCCTCAAGGGCGCAGGAATCCGAGAATCTTGACGCCCCCCAGCAGGAGGACGAGGAGCCGCCCCTGCTGTCCTTCTGGCTGAAATACCGGCTGAAAATACTGCTTTTCCTGTCGGTACTGGCGGCGGTGGTTCTCCTGTGCCTGTTCGTCCTGTGGCTGGCGTGGCAGCGCAAAAAGACGGCGCGCCGGAAGGCTGCTTTCCTCAGTGACGACATTCCCCGCGCCATCCGCACCATCTACCTCTACACCATGGACGTTCTTCTGTCTCAGGGTCTGCCCCTGCGGAACTGCTCCCCTGCGAACTACGCGCAGGACATCGACGAGGATCTCCGTCAGGAGTACCTGTCGGTGGTGTCTCTCTGGGAGGAAGCAAAATTCAGCGGTCACCCTATGGAGGAGAGCCAGCGTCAGCGCGCCCTGCGCCTGAAGGACGAGGTCTGGACGCGCACATGGTGCGCCTCCGGTCCCCTCCGCCGTATCCGTCTGAAATACGTGCTGTTTCTGTAAGCGAGGTGCACTATGAAAAGGCTCTTTACGTCTCTTGTGGCGGCCGTCGCGCTGCTTCTCTGTGCCTGCGGCGGGCAGGCGCAGGAATCCCCGTGGCAGACCGCCTACCGGGAAACCGGTCAATACCTGCTATCACAGCCCGCCCCCACCACAGGCTCCATCGGCGGTGAGTGGGCGGTAATCGGTCTGCGCCGTGCCGGTCTCCTCACCGATGAGATGGCGCGCAGCTACAAGGCGGCAGCGGAGGATTATGTCCGTCAGGCCGGCTCTCCGCGTCTCCACCGCGCAAAATCCACGGACACCTCCCGCACCATCCTTGGTCTGACCGCCGCCGGATACGACGCCACGGCCGTGGCGGGCATCGACCTGACGGCGGGTCTTTCGAACATGAGCTACCTCCGCATACAGGGTCTCAACGGCCCCATCTGGGCACTGATCGCACTGGACTGCGGCGGCTACGCCATCCCGCAGGCGGCGGAGGATGAGGAGCAGACCACCCGTGAGGGTCTGGTGTCGGAGATCCTCTCCGCCCAGTGCCCTGATGGCGGCTGGACGCTGCTGGGTGAAGCATCGGACGTAGATATGACCGCCATGGCGTTAACGTCCCTGTCCCCCTATCTGGAGAACAGGGACGTCCAAGCCGCCGTGGAGCGGGCGTTGACCTGCCTTTCCCGCGTCCAGCAGGATAACGGCGGCTTCATGAGCTGGGGTACGGTCAACAGCGAATCCTGCGCTCAGGTCATTGTGGCTCTGACGTCGCTGGGCATCGATCCGACAGCGGACAGCCGCTTCATCAAAAACGGTGCGTCACCGCTGGACGGACTCTGTGCCTTTGCCTGCGCGGGCGGCGGCTTCCGTCACAGCGATGAGCTGCCGGAGCCTCCCGCCGTAGCACCCACGGTGACCAAGCAGACCGCACCGGTCACCGCAGCAGCCAGACAATCGCACCCAAACAGCGTGACAGCCAGTCAAGTAAACCCGGATAGGGCGGCAGCCAAGCAGGTGGCGTCGGACGGTGCAATAGTCGTTCCAATAGAGCCGGACGGCATGGCGACTGAGCAGGGCTTCTACGCGCTGACCGCCTACGCCCTCTTCTGCCGGAATGCCCCCCGCCTCTTCGATCTGACCTCCCTCCTCCCTTAGCCCCCGCCTCGCGCAGAGAGAGGTGCCCCGCGGAAAGCAAAAACGAAAAATCTGCCGCAGCCGTCCGCGCCACCCCCGTCATTCCGCCCCCGCTTCCACCAGAACTGTCATTCCGAACCCCACGATGTTCCTGTCATTGCGAACCAGTGACCGATGTCACTGGCGTGGCAATCCGCGTCCCTCGTCGTTTCGGACGGACATAGTGTTGTCATTCCGAGCCAGTGCTCACACTGGCGTGGGAATCCGTTCCCTAAATTCTTCATCATTCATTGAACCCCCGCCATCCGGCGGGGGTCTTTTACGTGTTGCCTCCGGCGGGGTACTTTTGTCACCAGCGACAAAAGTACCCAAAAACGCCGCTTGAAACTACGTTTCAAGACTTCCTCAGCGCGCTATGCCCTGTGTCAAACCTGCCTCATGTTCCTCGCGTAATCGGTTTTCCCGTGTACCGCTGTCGGTCAAAAGGACTGTGCCACCACAGCTTTCCGCTACCGCTTCGCTGCCGCTGCCTGTTGCCACGGTAGCAGTTTTCCCCTTTACTGCCGTACTGTGGCACTCCCACTAACGTAACTGCACTTTCCCGCTTCTTAAACACAGCGGAAAATGTGAAGTGCCTGTACTATCCATCTCTGACAGCGTGTACGGCGAAAGTGTAGATCAATATGTTTTTCCAAGAATAACACTCTTAATTCGGCAAATCGCTATGGGGTGCATAAGTGCGTTGCCGGGTGCTGGTAACCGGGTATGGATTGAATCTTACGCTGCGAGCGGGAGGTTTTATGGACGCGATCGTTTTAGCAGGCGGCTTTGGAATTCGCCTGAGCCATATAGTCAAGGCTGTACCAAAACCGATGACCCCGGTGGCGGGAAAGCCGTTTTGGGCGCAATAATCATAACCACCAGTAAACTGGTGGTTTGACCTGCCCCTAAAAGGGGCTATTACGACCGTAGCCCCTAAAAGGGGCGTTGAAGGTTTGACACCGCATTACCATTTCAGGCAGCCGCTTCAAGCGGCTGCCTTTTTATGCCTTCTTATTCTTGTCACCCGTAAACGGGTCTACATATTCTTTGATGCTGATCTGATCTGCGGCGTAGTCCTCCTCCAGTTGGTTTCGGATATGCTCCGCTATGATCTTTTTATTGCGTCCCACGGTATCCGCATAGTATCCTCTACACCAAAAATTTCTCGACCCATACTTGTACTTCAAATTCGCATGCCTGTCGAAAATCATTAAGCTGCTCTTCCCCTTGAGAAATCCCATGAACTGTGCTACACTCAGGTACGGTGGAATACTCACCAGCATATGTATGTGGTCTACACACGCCTCTGTCTCCAGTATTTCCACATTCTTTTGCTTGCACAATGTCCGCAGTATTTCTCCTATGTCTTTTTTCAGCTGCCCATAGATTTCTTTCCTGCGGTACTTCGGTGCAAATACGATGTGATACTGACAACGGTATCTTGAATGTGATGTACTTTTTATCTCGTTTCTTTCGTCTTTCTTTATCTGCATAAAACCTCCTATCGCACTGGTAATGCGGTCGCCAAACCTTTACCAGTATACCGCAATAGGAGGTTTTACTCATGCTAAAGCTATTTTTCTTCCCCCGGTAGAACCGGGGGTTTATTTCCACGCCTGAAGGCACCAAAAGAAAGCCGGCGCAGGAATTTCCTGCGCCGGCTTCTGCATCAGCCGCCCTTGTGCCACAATGTGTACTTACGAAAACATAGCCTCGGCGGTCTCTTTTTTGCGCTTTATTCGGCTTTCTGTTTCACGGGGAAGTCGATCTGGGCCAGGAGGACGGCGGCGAACATTACCGCGCAGCCGATGTATTCCCGGACGGACATCTGCTGCTTGAGAATGATGGCACCGGCGATGACGGCGAATACGCTCTCCAGACTCAGCAGGATGGTGACCACCGTGGGATTGGAGCCCTTCTGTGCCAGAATTTGCAGGGTGTAGCCCACGCCGCAGGAGAAGATGCCCACGTACAGCAGGGGCAGGATGCAGCCCCAGATGGCGGCGAAGTCCACGTCCTCGAAGAGGAACATACACACGGTGGAGATAACGCCGGCAAACAGGAATTGCAGACAGCTGAGCTTTACGCCGTCCACCGTGGCGGTGAAGTGGTCGATAACGAGGATATGTACGGCGAAGCACACGGCGCACACGAGGATCAGCAGGTCGCCGGGAGCCAGCGTGAAGCTGCCCTTGATGCACAGCAGGTACAGAGCCACTACGGACAGCACCACGGCGATCCAGGTGGGCAGGTTGACCTTACGCTTGAAGAACAGACCGAACACGGGCACCAGCACCACGTACAGGGCGGTGATGAAGCCGGCCTTGCCGGCGTCGGTGCCGGCCACCAGACCCGCCTGCTGGAAGTTGGAGGCGATGGCGAGAGCCGCGCCGCAGCACAGGCCACCGATCCACAGCTGCTTGTTGGCGGCTTTTTTCTCAGCAGGGGAGAGGGCGGGCTTGTCCTTTTTCAGCTTGTCGCTGATGACGATGACCACCAGTAGCGCCAGCACCGCGATAAAGTAGCGACTGGCGTTGAAGGCGAACGCGCCGATGGAGTCGGCGCACATATCCTGCGCAACGAAGGCGGTGCCCCAGATGAAGGCGGCCAGAATGGGGAAGACCACCTGCCGCATCTGATTGTGTTTCATGTCAGTGATGTCCTTTCTCTGTTTACTCTTTCTCTTTCGGTGTGCCGGTGTGCCATTGGAATTTGCGTTCCTGATGATGCAGCAGGCGCGTGATATTCTCCCGGTGGCACCAGATCACCAGCGCGGCGATCAGCACGGCCAGCGCCGTGTAGAGGAGGCTGCGGCCGCAGAAGAAAAATGTGGTGACGGGCATGGAGGCGGCGGCGCAGACGGAGCCGAGAGAGACGTATTTCGTCAGCAGCCACAGTGCGGCGAACAGCCCCCAAGCGATGAGTCCTACGCGCCAATCCAGCAGCCACACCAGCGTACCGCCGGACAGGATGCCCTTGCCGCCTTTGAAGCCGAAGAACACCGGGAACATATGACCCAACTCACAGCCAAGGCCGCCCAGCAGGACGCCCAACATCCAGTCGCCGGCCAGATAGTCGAAGGCTGCACCGCCAATCAGGCAGGCGATCACTGTTTTACCCATGTCGAAGAGGATGACACCCAGTGCGTATTTGGCACCGTAGGTGCGGTAGAAGTTGGTCAGGCCCGCATTGCCGCTGCCGTGCTGCCGCACATCGTCCTTGATGATGAAGTGGCTGACCATTACCGAGCCGTTGAGACAACCTAAGAAATAGCCCAGCAGCAATATGACCAGTGAGGCCAGCAGTGTAGCACCGATGAGATGGTTCAACCGTCGTCCTCTCCCTTCTGGCGGATAGTCAGCACGATGGGGGTGCCCTCCAGGCCGAACACGCTGCGGAGCTGGTTTTCCAGATACCGCTGGTAGGAGAAGTGGAAGAGCTTTTTGTCGTTGCAGAAGATGACGAAGTGGGGCGGCTTGACGCCCACCTGCGTCATGTAGTAGATCTTCAGGCGGCGTCCCTTGTCCGTGGGAGGCTGGACGCGGGTCTGCGCGTCTGCCAGCACGCTGTTCAGCGTGCCGGTGGTGATTCGCATGGCCGCCTGATCGTTGACGTAGTTGATAAGCTCAAAGAGACGGCCCACCCGCTGGCCGGTCAGGGCGGAGATGAACAGGATGGGGGCATAGGGCATATAGCTCAGGTCCCGGCGGATGTCCTCACGCATACGGTCCATGGTCTTGCCGTCCTTTTCGATCAGGTCCCATTTGTTCACCACGATGATGCATGCCTTGCCCGCGTCATGCGCCAGACCGGCGACCTTGGTGTCCTGCTCGGTGACACCCTCCTGAGCGTCGATGAGAATGAGGCAGACGTCGCTGCGCTCAATAGCCATGGTGGCCCGCAGAACGCTGTATTTTTCGATGTTGTCATCTACCTTGGACTTTTTCCGCATACCGGCGGTGTCGATGAAATTATATTTGCCGTACTGGTTCTCAAAGTAGCTGTCGATGGCGTCACGGGTGGTGCCGGCTACATTGCTGACGATAACGCGTTCCTCGCCCAGAATACGGTTCGTCAAGCTGGATTTACCTACATTGGGCTTTCCGATAATGGCCACCTGTACCACGTCGGAGTCGTCCTCCTCATCCGTTTCCGGCGGAAAATACTTGATGCATTCGTCCAGCAGATCGCCGGTGCCGTGGCCGTGAACGGCGGAGACAGCCACGGGGTCGCCCAGACCTAGGTTGTAGAACTCATAGAAATCCGGGTCGACCGCGCCCACAGAGTCCATCTTGTTCACCGCCAGCACGATGGGCTTACGGCTGCGCTGGAGCATACCGGCCACCTCCTGGTCGGAGGCAGTCAGGCCGGTCTTGATGTCGGTGACGAAGATGATGACATCCGCGTTGTCGATGGCGATCTGGGCCTGCTCCCGCATGAAGGACAGAATCTGGCTGTCTGTATTGGGCTCGATGCCGCCGGTGTCCACCAGGCGGAACCTGCGGCCCACCCACTCGCTCTCGCCGTAGATACGGTCGCGGGTGACGCCAGGGGTGTCCTCCACGATGGACAGCCGCCGGCCGATGATCTTATTGAACAGCATGGATTTGCCCACATTGGGCCGCCCCACGATAGCGATCAAAGGCAGTGCCATAGTTTATTCCTCCCTATCCAGCATGGCGTCCAAGAGGTCGCCGCCGTCTATCCCCACGATCTGCACCGGGCAGCCCAGCTCGGCGCTGAGACGCTCCACGGTGTAGTCATCCAAAAATACGTTTTCGCCGTGCCGCAGCATATGCAGCGGCAGCAGCACCCGACCCAGATTCGGGACCTTTTGCAGCTGCGCCGACAGGTCCTGACCTGTCAGCAGACCGGCTACGTCGATGGTGTGGCCGAAAAAGTCGTTCTCCACGGCGATCACCTGTCCCCGCAGGGCGGGGAAGTACGCCTTGGCCTGCTCCAGCAGGTATGTCATGAACGGCGCTGCCGCCGTGCCGGTGGCGACGGTAAAGGGTGCAGGGGCCTCGTCGTGGTCCTCCAGCCGCATAGCGCTGAGAAAGTCCTGCTCCAGTGAGCGCAGCATACCAACGCCGTTTTCCAGCTGCCGGTAGCCCTCGTAGTAGTCCTCTTGAGGCAGCTCCAGTCCGGCCCGCAGGAACAGCTCGTCAGCACAGAAGAACCTACGGGTGCCGAAGCGGCGCAGATTTTCCAGCCCGAATTCCTCGGCGATGGCAATGATGTCCCGGGCACAGTCCCTGTCCACGGGCCTTAGCTTGGCCAGACCCTGGCGGTACTTGGTGATACCCACCGGCACAAGAGAGCAGCTGGAGAACTGCCACTCGGTCAAGTCCCGCAGGGTGCGGCGCAGTTGGTCACCGTCGTTCCAGCCGGGGCAAACCACGATCTGCCCGTTCATGACGATACCGGCCTTGCAGAAGGCCTGGATATAGTCCAGCGACCGGGCGGCGTTCTTGTTGCCAAGCATGGTGCAGTGCAGCTGTGGGTCGGTGGCGTGGACGGAGACGTTGATGGGGCTGATGTGCAGGTCAATGATCCGCTGTGCCTCCCGCTCCGTCAGGTTGGTGAGGGTGATGTAGTTGCCCAGCAGAAAGCTCAGCCGTGCGTCGTCATCCTTGAAGTACAGCGTGGAGCGCATACCCGGCGGCATCTGGTCCACAAAGCAGAACAAGCAGTGATTGGCACAGGAGCGCATTTCGTCCATCAGATACGTGTCGAAGTTCAGCCCCAGGTCCTGGCCTTCGGCCTTGCGGCAGGTGACGTGCCGCACGTTGCCTGCCGCCGTTTTCAGCTCAAGGCGCGACAGGGGATCATAGCCGTAAAAACGATAGTCCAGCACATCCACGATGGGGTGGCCGTTGATGGATAGAAGCTGTTCGCCCACCTGAACGCCGGCGCGCTCCGCGGGGCTGTGCCGGTCGATGGCGGTGATGATGGTACTCATAATACGTCCTCACTCATGCAAAATGCGGCCTTGTCCACAATAGGACATAATACCACATAATAATCAACTCATTATACCGTTTTTTGACGTGAGACGCAAGCACAATATAGTATAGCCGCCCACGAGCATAAAGTAAAACGATGGATTTTGATACTTCCCATGACAAAAAGTGTGGGAGCAGTAAAAAAACAAGAGGGAAGCGGCGCTTCCCTCTTGCAAAGGCACAACAGAACTTATTTCGCGGCCACAGACTTGACGACCTTGACCTCGCGGCCGTTGTAGCTGCCGCACTCCGGGCACATTCTGTGGGGGAGATGCAGCGCGCCGCACTTGGCGCACGCCACCAGCGTGGGAGCTGCCAGCTTCCATACGGAAGAACGTCTCTTATTGCGTCTTTGCTTGGATACTTTTCCCTTAGGGACTGCCATGTTGACACCTCCTTGGTCTTAATTGCCTGAGCAGCAATGTAATACAAAAGTAATTCACTCATCCTTCTGCAGCAGCTGCGCCAGCTTCGCCAGACGGGGATCCACTGCCTTTTTGCATCGGCAGTTCTCCCGGTTCAGGTTCACACCGCAGCCGGGGCACAGCCCCTTGCAGTCCTCTGAGCAGAGAAACTTCGTGTCCATATCGAGGATAAAGGCGTCGCGCGCCAACTCCTCCACATCTACCTCGTCGTTATCCAGCAGGATGATGTCGTCGCTTTCGTCAGACTCGCGCGCCTCTGCCAATACGCAGTCGTAGCGTGTCGTCTTGTCCGCGTCGTACGCTTCACCGCACCGGTCACAGATACAATGCAGCGTGGTGGTCAACGTCATTCCGCACAGCAGCAGCCCAGCCTTATTCTCCAGCCGGCAGTCCACAACAACCGGATCGGAAACAGGATAGGAACCGCCGAATTCCAAGTCGGACAGATCCATTTCAAAACGGATGTCCTGCCGGGCATCGGGGGTATGCAGCAGCTTGTTGACGTTCAAACGCATAGTACACCTCACAATGGCACGTGTAGTATTATAGCCGACACAAAATGCCTTGTCAAACATTTTCTTACAAATATTTTGACTTTTTTCAAAAACACGGTACAATAAACAGAGAAACACAGGGGAGGACGCCGTTATGCGGGAGCTGACCATCGGAAAAAATGACGCCGGACAACGGCTGGATAGATTTCTGTCCAAGGCGCTGCCTCTGCTGCCGCCTGCTCTGGCGCAGAAGTACATCCGCATCAAGCGGGTGAAGGTAAACGGCGGACGTGCCCAGCGGGACCAGCGGCTCAGTGCGGGCGATGTGCTGCAATTATACATCAACGACGAGTTTTTCGACAAGCCCTCAGAGGAAAATCTGTTTCTGACGCTGTTCAAGCCGCACCTGACGGTGGTGTACGAGGATGAGCACCTGCTGCTGGCGGACAAGCCGCAGGGAATGGTGGTCCACGCCGACGAGACGGAGAAGGTGAATACCCTCATCAACCACATTCAGGCATATCTGTATCAGAAGCGGGAGTGGAACCCCAAGTGGGAAAATGCCTTTACGCCGGCGCTGTGCAATCGTATCGACCGCAATACCGGCGGCATCGTCATCGCGGCCAAGGACGCCGAGACGCTGCGGGTCATCAACGAGAAGATACGGGACCGGGAAATGGACAAGCGCTACCTCTGCATTACCGCGGGCCGGCCGAAAAAGCCGGAAGGCCGGGTGGAGTGCTTTTTGCTGAAAGATGAGAAGAAAAAACAGGTGTCCGTGTACCATAAGCCGATCCCCGGCGGAAAGACCGCCATTACCGATTACAAGGTGCTGGAGACGCGGGGAGAGCTGAGCTTGGTGGAGATCGGGCTGGAGACGGGCCGGACCCACCAGATCCGCGCCACGATGGCGGATCTGGACTGCCCGCTGCTGGGGGACGGCAAATACGGCCGTGGGGACGTAAACCGCCGCTACGGCGAGACGCGGCAGGCCCTGTATGCCTACAAGCTGACCTTTGACCTGCCCACGGACGCGGGGCACCTGAACTACCTGCGCGGGCAGAGCTTTACGGTGGAAAATGTGCCCTTCCGGGACAAATATTTCGGCTGAGTGCCGTGCAGCGGATGGCTTTTGCCATCCGCTGTATTTTTTTCGGAGAAAAACGGGAAAATCCATTGACTTTCCCGACGCTTTTATATATAGTGTACTCGCCATCTTTCGACAGAAACGAGCGCGTGAACAGACGCGCTGCCGCCGCGCCGGAGGGGGGCTATTTTACTGATGAATGGAGGAGGATAAATGTCCAAAGAGTTGATTCGCCTGCGGGATCTCTGCATGGCGTTTGACGACGAGCTGGTTCTCGATCACATCAATCTTTACATCAACGATTCCGAATTCCTCACGCTGCTTGGCCCCAGTGGGTGCGGCAAGACCACCACACTGCGGATCATCGGAGGTTTCACCACGCCCACAAGCGGCGACGTGACCTTCGACGGCGAGAGGATCAACGATGTCCCGCCCCATAAGCGGCAGATCAACACGGTGTTCCAGAAATATGCGCTGTTTCCGCATCTGGACGTGTTTGAAAACATCGCCTTTGGCCTGCGTATCGCAAAAGTGCCGGAGGACGAGATACGGCAGCGTGTCGGTGAAATGCTGGAGGTCGTCAGCCTGAAGGGCTTTGACCGCCGGCGTGTCGACCAGCTCTCCGGTGGTCAGCAGCAGCGTGTGGCGATCGCCCGTGCCCTGGTGAACCGGCCGAAGGTGCTGCTGCTGGACGAGCCGCTGGGCGCGCTGGATCTGCGTCTGCGTAAGGATATGCAGAACGAACTGAAACGTATCCAGCAGCAGATGGGCATCACGTTTATATATGTCACCCACGATCAGGAGGAAGCCCTGACCATGTCCGACACCGTGGTGGTCATGGACAAGGGCCGTATCCAGCAGATCGGCACACCGGAGGATATCTACAACGAGCCGAAGAATGCCTTTGTGGCGGACTTCATCGGCGAGAGCAATATCCTCAACGGCACGATGGTCCGCGACAGGGTCGTGAAAATGTACGGCAAGGAATTCCCCTGCGTGGACGGCGGCTTCACCGAAAATGAACCGGTGGACGTGGTCATTCGCCCGGAGGATATCGACATCGTGCCGGTGGAGCAGGGCCAGTTGGTAGGCACTGTCACCAACGTGACGTTCAAGGGGATGCAATATGATATCATCGTGGATTTCCGCGGCTTCAAGTGGTTGATTCAAACCACCGATCACTCTCCGGTGGGTGCCCGTATCGGCGTGAAGATCGATCCCGAGGGTTTCCACATTATGAAGAAGAGCGAGTATTCCGGTATGTTCGGCGACTATTCCTCTTACTCCGAGGAATACGAGGAACTGGCGGACGCCGGTGCTGAGCCGGAAGAGGAGGAGAGCGAGGATGAAGAGTAAGCTCTCCCGTTTCGCCGTGCCCTATGTGGTGTGGATGGCTATTTTTGTAGTAGCCCCCATTGTCATTATGGTGGTGTATGCCTTTGCCGGCAGCGAGGGCGGCTTCACGCTGGACAACTTTGTCCAGATGGGCGGTTACGCTGCCGTGTTCGGCCGTTCCTTCAAGCTGGCGCTGATTGCCACGGCTATCTGCCTGCTGTTGGGCTATCCTGTGGCGTACCTTCTCAGCCGGGAGGGCGAGCGCTTCCGCCGCACGGCCATGGTACTGATCATGCTGCCCATGTGGATGAACTTCCTGCTGCGGACCTACTCCTGGATGACCATCCTGGAGAACAACGGCCTGCTGAACCAGCTGTTCCAGAAGCTGGGTATCATTGCCCTGTACAACCATCTGACAGGCAGCAGCCTGGAGTATTTTACCATGATCGACACCCAGGGCGCTGTGGTGCTGGGTATGGTCTATAATTACCTACCCTTTATGATCCTGCCTATCTACTCTGTGATCTGCAAACTGGATTACTCCCTGCTGGAGGCAGCCCGCGACCTGGGGGCCAACACCGTCACGGTGTTCCGCAAGGTCATCCTGCCCCTGAGCCTGCCGGGCGTGCTGTCCGGCATCACCATGGTCTTTGTGCCCTCTGTGTCTACGTTCGCCATCAGCCGTATGCTGGGCGGCGGCACGGAGCTGTTGCTGGGCGACCTGATCGAACGGCAGTTCCTGGGCGGGGCGTATAACCCGCAGCTGGGCGCGGCTATTTCCCTGGTGATGATGCTGATCGTCGTTGTCTGTATGCTGGTGATGAACCGCTTTGGCGAGGGCGAGGAACAGGCGGTGATGCTATGAGACAGAGAAAGGGCAACTCCGTCGGCGATCGCCTGCTGATGATCCTGGTGGGCCTGTTCCTGTACGCACCCATCATCATCCTGATCGTCTTTTCCTTCAACGCCGGCAACAGCTCCAGTGTGTGGAAGGGCTTTTCCCTTCACTGGTACGCCGAGCTGCTGAACGACCGGCTCATTATGCACAGCGTGTACACCACGCTGCTGGTATCCTTGCTGGCTACCGTCATCGCCACCGTGGCGGGCACCTTTGCCGCTATCGGCTTTTACGGTATGCGACGCCGGGCGCGCACCGGGCTGATGGCCGTGAACAACATTCCCATGATGAACGCGGACATCGTCACCGGTGTCAGCCTGTGCCTGCTGTTTGTGGTGTTCTTCAACGGCTGGCACAGCTTCGCCGTGTGGGTCAACGGCTGGCAGTCACTGGTGGTGCTGCCTGAGCGACTGACCCTGGGCTTTGGCACACTGTTGATCGCCCACATCTGCTTCAACATCCCCTACGTCATTTTGTCCGTGGGGCCCAAGCTGCGGCAGATGGACCGCAATTTGATCGATGCGGCCCAGGACTTGGGCTGCACCTGGATGCAGGCCTTCTGGAAGGTCATCATTCCGGAGATCAAGCCCGGTATCGTCTCCGGTGCACTGACGGCTTTCACTATGTCCATCGATGATTTCATTATCAGCTACTTCACGGCGGGTACGTCCTCCTCCACGTTGGCCATGACCATCTACGGCATGACCAAAAAGCGCGTCAGCCCGGAGATCAACGCCGTATCCACGCTGCTGTTCGTCACGGTCATCATCCTGCTGGCCATCATCAACCTGCGGGAGAACCATGCCGAGCATCACCGCAATGTCCATCACGAGAGCGCTACGTTCGCTCCTGCGCCGAAGAAATATTCCGGATTGGGCAAGAAGATCGCCGCAGGCGCTATGGCCTGTGTGCTGTTGGCGGTACTGATCGTCACCGGTGCCGCGGCCCGCAGCGAGCGCGTGGTCAATGTGTGCTCCTGGGGCGAGTATATCGATGAGTCCCTGATCACCGAATTCGAGGAGAAGACCGGCATCCGTGTGAACTACCAGACCGCCGAGAGCAACGAGGCGCTGTACTCCCTTATCAAGATGGGCGGCGCAGACTTCGATGTGATCGTACCCTCCGACTATATGATCGCCCGGCTGATCCAGGAGGATATGCTGGCGGAGCTGGACTACGCCGCCATCCCCAATTTTCAGCTGATGGACCCCCAGTTTACCCATCTGAGCTTCGACCCGGAGAATAAGTACACCGTACCCTACACCTGGGGCAGCGTGGGCATCATTTACAACACCACTATGGTGGATGAGCCCATCACCAGCTGGGGCGCTATGTTCGATGAGAAGTACGCCGGGCAGGTGCTGATGATCAACAACTCCCGCGATGCGCTGATGGCCGCCCTGTGCTATCTCGGCTACGACATCAACACCACCGATGAGGGACAGCTGACCGAGGCCTTTGAGCTGGTGAAGAATGCCAAAGACAAGGGTGTGTATCAGGCCTTCGTCATGGACGAGGTCTTCGGCAAGATGGAGGGCGGCAACGCGGCCATCTCCATGTATTACGCCGGCGACTACCTGACCATGCTGGAGAACAACGAGGATCTGGCCTTCGTCATTCCCGAGGAGGGCAGCAACTGGTTCGTGGACGCCATGTGCGTGCTGAAGTCCAGCCAGCATCAGGACGAGGCCTATGAGTGGATCAACTTCATCGCCTCCACCGACAGCAATCTGGCCAATATGGACTATATCTGGTACGCCTCCCCCAACGCCGAGGCGCTGGAGGAGTATCCCGCGTACTACGAGGAGACGTATGGTGAGCCGCTGGACGAGGAACTGTACCACATCATGGCCATCCCCGATGAGGTGCGGGCGCGGTGCGAGATCTACGTCAATCTGCCGCAGGAGACGCTGAAGTTCTATGATAAGCTGTGGACGCAATTAGGCGTATAGCATGAACTGTGTGCAGGCAAGAAATGCTTTCAAGTTTGGAGGAAAGACTATGATCGAAGTAGGTATGACCTATACCGCTGAAAAGACCGTCACCCCGGATATGACCGCCAAGGCCATCGGTTCCGGCGGGCTGGAGGTGTTCGGCACCCCCTTTATGATGGGACTGATGGAGTATGCCGCCATGCAGTGCGTGCAGCCGGAGCTGCCGGAGGGCAAGGGCACCGTGGGCGTGGAGATCAGTTCCAGTCACCTGGCGCCCACGCCGGTGGGCATGAAGGTCACCGCCACTGCCGAGGTGACGGGTATCTCCGCCAACGGCAAGATGATCACCTTCAAGGTCACGGCCCACGACGCCGATGGCCTGATCGGTGAGGGCATCCATACCCGCGCTGTCATCGACAACGCACGGTTTTTGCAGAAGTGCAATGACAAGCTGGCGCGTGTGTAAAAGACAAAAAGCCGCCCGTAGGGGCGGCTTTTTTCTTGTCACAGGCAGCTATATTTGGTATAATAAAACAATACTATGACCGGGGGAGGGGAGAGAACGATGCGCGTTTTGGCCACGATCGGGTTTTCCTTCTCTGCCGGTGTCTTCCTGGCGGCATTGTTGCCCTGGAACGGCTGGCAGCTGTATGCCGCTGGGGGCGTTTTGCTGCTGGCGCTTGCGTGGCTGTTTGCTGCACGCAAGCAAAAATATTTTCGCCGGGGGCTGCTGATCCTGCTGCCGCTGGCGGTATCGCTGGCCTATTTTGCCGGGTATGACTACCTGGTGCGCCAGCCGATAGAGGACCGCTGCGGTGCGGCGTCGGACTTTACCGCAACCGTTTGCGATTGGCCGCAGGCTACGGAGCGCGGTGCCAGGGTCACGGTGGAGCTGGAGGGCTATCATCGGGCCAGGGCCGTGCTGTATGGCGAAGCGGAGCTGCTGGCGGCCCGACCGGGCGACACGGTCACGGGCACGGCCCAGTGGCAGTCTGCCGCCCATTTCGACAGCGATGATGTGACCCATTTTAACGCCCGGGGCGTGTATGCGCTGCTGTATGGCCGTGAGGATGTGCGTCTGTCGGCGGGTGATGGGGACGCCCTGCGCTGGCTGCCCCAACAGGCGGGCAAAGCTTTCCGCGAGAAGGTGGCCGCCATCTGGGATGACCCGCGTGTCAGCGGATTCCTGACAGCGGAGCTTACCGGTGATAAGTCCGCTATGGACGACGGAGATTATCTGGCCATGCAGGAGACAGGCCTGGCGCATCTGTTTGCGGTGTCGGGTCTGCACTGCGCTTTTCTGGTGACGCTGCTGGCGTTGCTGATCTCCCGGCGGCAGAGACTGCTGTGCGCCGTGACCATTCCGTTGCTGCTGTTTCACATGGTGATGGTGGGCATGAGCCCCTCGGTGGTCCGCGCCTGCATCATGCAGATATTCCTGCTGATCGCGCCGCTGTTCCGGCGGGGCAGTGACCCTCTGACCAGCTTGGCTGCCGCACTGCTGGTGATCCTGCTGTGCAATCCCTTTGCCGCGGCCAGCGTCAGCTTGCAGCTGAGCTTTTCCGCCACGCTGGGAATGGTGCTGCTGTCGCCCCGGCTGTACAAGCTGCTGACCGGGTGGTATAAGGGCAAATGCCGTCCACTGCGGACCGCGTTGTGCTTCGTCGCGGCGAACCTGTCCGCCACCCTCAGCGCCGTGGTGTTCACTGCCCCGCTGACAGCCTGGTATTTCCGCATTTTCGTGCTGGTAGCACCGCTGTCCAGCTTATTGGCGGTGCCTGCGGCGGGATGGAGCTTCATGGCTGCCTTTGTGACGGTGCTGCTGGGCTTTGTGTGGCTGCCGCTGGCCAGCCTGCTGGGTTGGATCTCCTGGGCGCTGGTGCGGTACATCCTGTGGATCGCCAACGGCATGATGTCCTGGCGCTATCACGCGGTGTATTTCACCAATCCCTATCTCATCTACTGGCTGCTGTTTTTGTACGCGGCCTTTATCGGCTGTGCCGCCACGCCGGACGGCAAGCGGAAATACCTGCTGGCATCGGCATTGTCGGTGCTGACGCTGACGGCGGCCATCTGGGTCAACCGTCAGGACTATCAGTACGGCGTGCTGACCGCCCTGACGCTGGATGTGGGACAGGGCGAGAGCGTCATTCTGACCTCCGGCGGTGAGACGGCACTGGTGGACTGCGGCAGCAGCAACAGCTATAAAGATCCCGGCGGTCTGGCTGCCGACATGCTGCACAGCATGGGCGTCCGGGAACTGAGCGCTGTGGTGGTGACCCACTATCACGCCGATCACACCAACGGCTTGTATGAGGTGCTGCGCCGCATCCCGGTGCAGACGGTCTACCTGCCGGATATCGAGGATGAGTATGGCGTTCGGGAGCGTCTGGTGTCGCTGGCGGAGGAGAAGGGCGCGCAGGTGACCTATGTGACGAAGGAGACGGCCGATACGCTGGGCGATACCGTTTTGACCATCTATCCGCCGGTGCAGTCCGGCGGCGATCTGAACGAGCTGGGCCTGACAGCGCTGGCCAGTGCCGGAGACTTTGATCTGCTCATTACCGGCGATATGTCCGGCAGCACCGAGAAAAAGCTGGTGGAAACCTATGCCTTGCCGGATATAGAGGTGCTGGTGGTCAGCCACCACGGCTCCCGGTATAGCTCAAATATACGCTTTTTGAAGTCGGTGACGCCGGAGGCGGCGGTCATCAGTGTAGGCGACAACAACTATGGCCACCCGTCGGAGGAGACGCTCCAGCGGCTGCTGGCGGTGGGGGCGGATATCTGGCGCACAGACCAGCAGGGTACCATCCGCATCACCGTGAACGGAGGATAGCATGGCAAAGGAGAAAAAAGAAAAGACCCCCGGTTATGAGGAATTCCACGACGCGCTGCAAAGCGGCGCCGTGGGGAATGTCTATATATTCCACGGCGAGGAGACGTACCTGATGCAGCAGGCGGTGGCGGAGCTGCAAGCACGGCTTGTGCCGGCGGGCTTTGAGGAGTTCAACTATCACAGGCTTGCAGGCAAGGGCCTGACTATACAGGAGGTCGTCGAGGCGGCGGAGGCCATGCCTATGATGGCGGAGCGCACCCTGGTCACGGTGGAGGATATGGACCTGTTCAGGCTGGACGAGGCCCAGCGGGGTGCGCTGGTGGCTCTGCTGGAGGACTTCCCGGAGTACTGCACGCTGGTGTTTTTGTACCGACAGATACCGTATAAGACCGACGCCAAGCTGAAGAAGCTCACCGCCGCCCTGGCGGAGCGCGCCCAGGTGATCGAGTTTGCCCAGCAGGGACAGCAGAAGCTGCAAAAGTGGGTGCGCCGCCGTTTTGCCGCTGCCGGGAAGGATATCGATGCAGGCACGGTAGACCATCTGCTGTTCACCTGCGGCAGCCTGATGACCGGTTTGGTGCCGGAAATCGCCAAAATCGCTGCCTATGCCAGGGGAGCGAAAATCACAGCGGCGGATATCGCCGCTGTGGCGGACCCTGTGCTGGACGCGCGGGTGTTCGACATGACGGACGCAGTGGCGGCTCGTGACTATGACAAGGCGGCGGAATGCCTTGCAGAGCTGCTGCGGATGCAGGAAGAGCCTATCCGCATTCTGGCGGCATTGGGAAAGACGCTGCGGCAGCTGTACACAGCTCGGCTGGCGATCGACGGCGGCAAGGACGTGCTGTGGCTGAAGGATTTGTGGCGTATGAAGTCCGATTACCCAGCTAAAAAACTGATGCAGTCGGCTCGGGGTGTGCGGCGCAGCTGGTGCCGTGAGGCGGTGAAGCGCTGTCAGACACTGGACCACCGTATGAAGAGTGAGCGAAACATGGACAGTGAGGGCGAACTGAAGCTGTTCCTCATGGAACTGGGAGGTGTGAAGTGAAGCCGCGGGTCAGGGAAGTCATCGTAGTAGAGGGGCGGTACGACAGAAATACGCTCCTGCAGGCGGTGGACGCCGCCGTGGTGGAGGTGGGCGGCTTCGCCCTGTTCAACGACCGGGAGAAGGCGGCGTATCTCCGCCGTCTGGCGGAGGCGCGGGGCGTGATCCTGCTGACCGACCCGGACGGCGCGGGCTTCGTGCTCCGCAGCCACCTGAAGGGGCTGCTGCCCCCGGACAGAGTAAAGCAGGCGTATGTCCCCGACGTGTACGGCAAGGAGAAGCGCAAGAGAAAGCCGGGGAAGGAGGGCAAGCTGGGCGTGGAAGGTATGACGCCGCAGGTGCTGACGGACGCTCTTCGCCGCGCCGGTGCCACCTTCGAGGGGGAGGACGCACCCCGCCGCTCCGCCGGTATTACGAAGGCGGATCTTCTGGACAAGGGACTGATCGGCCCCGGCTCCGCCGAAAGGCGGGCAACGCTGCAAAGGGAGCTGGGTCTGCCCACACGGCTGACCGCCAACGGGCTTCTGGAGGCGTTGGATCTCCTGCTGACCCGGGAGGAATTTGACGCCCTGTGAGTTTTTTGCAGGAGGGAGGGCAAACCTCTTGCAATTCCCCTCATGGGCGGTTATAATTAAAAATTGCTTTTGCACAATATTACGACATACAAGGAGTGTGAGAAAGATCATGGCCGAGGAAATCAAGACCCCCGAAACGGAGGAGTCCGGCAAAAACTTCATTATCAATTTCATCGACGAGGACATCGCAGAGGGTGGTCAGTTCCAGGGAATGACCGTCCACACCCGTTTCCCGCCGGAGCCTAACGGCTATCTGCATATCGGCCACTGCAAGGCGCTGACCATCGACTTCGGCACCGCCGAGCGGTATAACGGCCTGTGCAACCTGCGTATGGACGACACGAACCCCACCAAGGAGGACGAGGAATTCGTGGAGGCCATCAAGCAGGACATCCACTGGCTGGGCTTCGACTGGGGCGACCGCTTCTTTTACGGCAGCGACTACTTTGAGGAGGATTACCGCCAGGCGGTGCTGCTGATCAAAAAGGGGCTGGCCTATGTGTGCCAGCTGACACCGGAGGAGTTCAAGGCCAACCGCGGCGACATCGGCATCCCCGCCGTATCGCCCTATCGGGATCGGCCCATCGAAGAGAGCCTGGACCTGTTCGCCCGTATGCGGGCCGGGGAGTTCCCCAACGGCGCCATGACGCTGCGGGCCAAGATCGATCTGGCCAGCGGCAACTTCAATATGCGTGACCCGGTCATCTACCGTATCAACCACATGAGCCACCACCGGCAGGGAAACAAGTGGTGCATCTATCCCATGTATGACTTCGCGCACCCCATTCAGGACGCGCTGGAGGGCATCACCCACAGCCTGTGCTCACTGGAATTCGAGGCGCACCGGCCCCTGTACAACTGGGTCATCGAGCACTGTGAGCTGCCTGCCCATCCCCGGCAGATCGAGTTTGCCCGGCTGGGCATCGACCACACGGTGATGTCCAAGCGGAAGCTGCGCAAGCTGGTGGAGGAGAACTATGTCTCCGGCTGGGACGATCCCCGGATGCCCACGCTGTGCGGTCTGCGCCGCCGGGGCTATACCGCCGCCGCCATCCGCAGCTTCTGCGAGCGCATCGGCGTGGCCAAGTCCCCCAACACCATCGAGTACGGTTTTCTGGAGCACTGCCTGCGGGAGGACCTGAACGCCCATGCGGAGCGCACCATGGCGGTGCTGCACCCGGTGAAGCTGACGGTGACCAACTATCCCGAGGGCAAGAGCGAGGTATTCACGGTGGAGAACAACCCAACCGATCCGAGCCAGGGCACCCACGACATTACCTTCTCCCGGCATCTGTGGATCGAGGCGGAGGACTTTATGGAGGTGCCGGTGCCCAAGTACAAGCGCCTGACCCCCAACGGCCCGGAGTGCCGGCTGAAGGGCGCGTATCTGGTGCAGTGTACCGGCTGCGTGAAGGACGCGGACGGCAACGTCACCGAGGTGCTGTGCACCTATGATCCGGAGTCCAGCGGCGGTGATCCCGCCGACGGCCGCAAGGTCAAGGGTGCCACGCTCCACTGGGTGGACGCGGAGAACTGCATGGACGCGGAGGTCCGGCTGTACGACAACCTGTTTTCCGACGAGCAGCCCGACGGCCCGGACAAGGACTTCCTGGACTGCCTGAACCCGGAGAGCCTTACGGTGCTCACCGGCTGCAAGGTGGAGCCGGAGATGCGGAAGGTGGCGGAGGCATTCGACAAGCAGGCCGACCGCACCGGCGTCAACGCACCCACGTTCCAGTTCATGCGTGTGGGCTATTTCTGCCTGGACAACCGTGACAGCTCCGCGGCGCACATGGTGTTCAACCGCAGTGTGTCGCTGAAGGACAGCTTTAAGAAGTGAGAAAAAGCACCCCGCAGGGGGTGCTTTTTTTTATGTGTGATTTAAGCGCCGGACCTCGAAGGAGGTCTCGGCCAGGGTGCTGTCGGCGGTGCCCACCTGAAGGGCTACGGTAAAGATGCCCGAAGCACTGTCGTAGCGCAGACTGACATCGCGGACCCGAAGACCCCGGGGATAGGCGGCGCTGCTGAGCAGTCTGGTGCTTCCCAGGGTGAGCTGGCCGTCGGCATCCACCTGAAAGGCGGCGCCCTCGCCCTCCACGCTGCCCAGATCCTGAATAAAGATGTGGTCCAGACTGCCGTCCGCGCCGGGGGTCACGGTGCCGCAGAAGCGCAGCTTGTCGCTGATAACGCTGGTAAGGGTGGAGCACAGCTCCTGGGCCTCGGACAGCTGCATGGAGCTGTTGTAGGTGCGGCCGGCGAAGCGGACGCCCACGGTCAGCAGGGCGCTGACGAGCAGGACGATGAGAACGGCGCACAGCAGCTCCGTCAGGGTGAAGCCGCGGCGGTCACGAAGCTTGTTCATGGCGTGACCTCCTCGTAATAGAGGCAGCCGTTGTCCTCATAGACCTGCACGGTGGTGCGGCCGCTGCGGGTGCCGCCGCCGGAGGCGGTCAGGGCGGCGGTGCCGTTCGACACCGCGCTGCTGTAGTGGAAGGAGATGTCGGCGGAACGGACCTTAGCGTTGATCTTGGCGGCGGAAACGGCGGCGGTGGTCAGAAATACGAAGGTCAATACGATGATCAGGATGGAGACCAGCGTCTCTACCAGTGTTTCGCCGCGGGTGCTGTTCAGCTTTTTGATACGACCGCCTCCTTTTCGATGGTGGCGTTGTCCGGCGACCAGGAGATCGTTGTTGTGGTCGTGGTGACATCGCGGACCCAGAGACCGCCGCCGCTGACGGTGCTGACAGTGGGATCGGCCTTGTTTTCGCGGAGCGTCAGCACCAGGCGGCAGTCACTGTCGCCGCCGTCGGCCAGGTGCAGGACGATGGTGATGTCGTAATTGGGCGCCATGGTAAAGACGGCGGAGACATCGTCCAGCCCGTCCACGGAGAGGGTGATGGTGTCGGTAAAGCTCTTGCCGCTGCCCCTGTCCACGGCGGCCTTGCCGGCCTTGAGCCATGCGGCCGTAAACCCGGTGGGTGAGGTCGTTTCGCGGCTCGTTTCGGTGGAGGTGTCATCGGTATAGGTGGTTTTCACCGTCTCCTGGACAAAGGAGGCGTTCAGGATATCATCACGCAGCAGACGGGCCGCGGAGCTGACCGTCAGATACGCCTGCCGGGCAGCCCGGTCATTCTCCAGACGGCGGGCCGAGGAGGTGGCGGCGGTGAGGATCACCGCGCTGACCATACTGGCCGCCAGCAGCAGAAGGAGGGCCATCATCAGCGTGGTGCCCTGTTGGTTTTTCAGTTTGTGCACGGGAGGGCCTCCTTTCTGCGGTGGATCATGGAAGGGTGTCCGGTGACGGCTCGGGCGTGGGATCGGTGCCGGAGCTGCTGCTGTCCGGGGCGGATGGATCGTCGGAGGGCGTGTCCTCCGGGTCCTTGCTGCCGGAAGCGGGGATATCGGCGTCCGGGACGGTGGGGGCGCCGCCGCTGTCCGTCGTTTTGGGCACGGCGGTGAAGACCGTGTCGGCATACAGCGGCTGGGTGATGTCCGGGGTCCAGCTGTCGATGGTGTCCGGGGAGATGCCCTTTTCCGTCAGAAGCCGGGCCACGTCCTCCGCCGTAGGCGCTGTGCCGTAGGGGACAGACAGGGCGAGCGCCTGCCCATCCACTTGGAGGGTGGCGGTCACCCGGGTGTCCTCCTCCGTCAGGGTGTAGGGAATGGAGAGGGTGAACGTGCGGCCTTCGGCGTCCGTCAGGGTGACGGTGAGCGTCACGGGGCCGGGCTGCCTACCCTTGACGGTCAGGGGCCGGACGGTGAACAGGGTGTCCGGCAGGCTCTGGGGCTGGCCCTCAAAGATGCGGTAATCCGCCGTGCCGGAGAGGGCGTCGCAGGTCACGGCGTCGGTGCCGTCGCCCACAGTGACGGTTGCGGCGGAGAGGGTGAAGCGGTAGCTTCCGTCCTCGTTGGCGGCCGTCAGGTCCGCGGCGCTGCCCTGACCGTACAGGTACAGCGGCGCGCCGGTGTAGGCGGGGGTGTCGGTGTAGGGGGCTCCGTTGTAGGGGGGAGCCGAGGCATCGGTGTCGGCCAGGAAGGCGTCGCCCGCGCGGGTCATAATGCCCTGCTGATAGGCCGGTGCTTCCGGAACAGAGGTATTGGCGATGCCCAGCACGCCCTGCATGCGGACGGGAAACATAAGGGGCAGCTGGCTGGTGAAGCTCTCGCCGCCGGGGGCGGTGTAAGTGGCGGTGACCAGGGTGCGGTCCTCGCCCTCACCGGTGGCGGTGAGGGTGACAGAGGCCGTACGGTCGGCATTGGTAACGGGAAGAGAGGCCGTGAGGACCCTGTTGCCGTGCTGGGGCGTGACTGCCCATTCGACATCCAGTGCGCTGCCGCGGCTGTCGCGGGCGGTGAGCGTTAAATTACAGGTGTCACCGACAAAGAGGTCATCGCCGGGCAGGCCGTCCACGGAGATGTCCAGCGTGGAGGTGACGCTCACCAGCAGTCGGGCGGTATAGTCGCCCAGCGTGGCGAAGACCTCGGTAGAGCCGACGGCCTTGCCGGTGAATTCCACGGTGTAGGTGGTGGGGTTCTTGCCGGGGGCGGAGGTGCGCACCGGCTCGGAGACGGTCACCACATCGTCCCGGGCGCAGGTGATGACGGGGAGCTCGTCCCCGGCGTCGCCGGAGAAGGTCAGCGTCAGCGTGGCGGTGGGGGTGGTGATACGGTCCAGAGACAGCAGGCCGTTGCTCCAGTAGAGACCGGAGGTGGGCCATGCGCCGTAGTGCAGATGAGCGGTGCCGTACTGGGTCTCCTGGGTCAGCACGGTGGGGAAGGGGTAGTTCTGGCCCTGCAGGGCTGCGGCGCTGCCGGGGAAGCTGTATTTGCCGTGGGCCGCCTGGCCGTTTTCCTCCGTGGTGACCCAGTGGAAGCTGCTGCCGCCATTGCCGTTGAGCAGCTCCACGAAGGTCTTGCCGCCGGCGGAGGTTTGCGCGGACATCTGGTCGTAGGTCAGGGCAGTAAGGCCGTTGATGTTGTAGGTGCTGCTGCCGGTGTTCCAGGTGTACTTGGACAGATAGCTCAGATCGCCACGGAGCATATCCATCCGCGCGGTATCGGTGCTCAGCAGGGTGGCCAGGGAGTAGTAGGTGTAGATGTATTGCCACTGGGATGGGGACCAGGTCCTGTTGGACTTGCTGTAGAAGGTGGGGAGGCTGTTGAAGGAGATCGCGGCGCTGCTGTCCAGGTAGTAGCAGTTGTTGATGGTCAGCTGGGCGGTGCCGCCGTTCACGCCGGCACGGTCGGCGATGCTGCCGATGAGGGAGATGCCGGTGATGGTGCCCTCCATGGCAGGGAAGGTCATGTAGGTGTAGCAGTTGTTGTAGGTGGGTTGGCCGTCCTTGCTGCCGGAGAAGTTGGAGAAGGTGGCGGAGAAGCCGCTGCCGCCGATGCCGCCGATGTACACGTAGGTGTCCGGGCCGACCTCCGCGCCGCCCTGGGTCATTTTGACGGATTTAGGCGTCGACTCATAGCGATCCACGAAGGAGGTGTTGGTGCTGTCGCCGGTAAGGATGCGCTCGTTCAGCAGATCGCTGGCGACGGTGATGCTGCCGCCGGTGTAGCAGTCCGACACATCATAGCGGACGCCGCCCACCAGACCACCCACGCGGACATAGTTGCCCCACTGGGCCTTGTTCATGGCGCCGGTGTTTGTTTCACTGGCGTAGCGGTGGGTACAGTTGATATTCAGCTTGACCACGGCGGAGCACCTGTTCAGATTGGCGCTGGATACGCCCACCAGCCCGCCGATAGCGGCTTCGCCCAAGAACTGCCGGTTTTTGCTGTTGTCGGTCACGGTGTAGCCGGCGATAGCGCAGTTGCTGATGGTGCTGACCTTCGTCTTGTCCTTCAGGTTTTCATCATAGTCGTAGGCAATGCCTACCAGACCGCCCAGGGCGTAGGAGGTGGCGTAATTCTCCGGCCCGGTGGCACCGGAGGCGGGGGTGGCGTCGGTCTTGCGCTGGATAACGGCGTCGTTGTCGCTGTAGAGAACGATGTTTTTGATCTCCGCGCCGGCGGTGGTGCCGAACAGACCCACGTTGTAGCAATGGGAGGTGATGTTCACATTCTTGATGTAGTAGTTGCCGCCGTCGTAGATACCGCCGAACCAGTTGTACAGCGTCAGATCATAGGTTTCATTGCCCCAGCCGTTCAACTGGCCGTTGTTCACCGCGCCGGCAATGGGGTGGAAGTCGTAGTTTGCGGCCGTGCCGTCGGCGGCGGTGCCGTGTCCTGCGCCGTTGAGGTCGTGGGTCTGCTGCCAGGTGAGGATAGGACGGGGGCCGCCGGTGCTGTCGCCGGCCAGCGCCATCGCCTTTGTCTGCAGCGCATTGTCGCGGCGGTTGGTGTATTGCAGATAGGGATAATACTTGTAGTCACTATTACTGCCTGTGACATCGCGCGTCGTGCTGCCCTGACTGTCGATATAGCTCCAGTTAATGTATTGCAGCTGCTCTATGGAGCGCACCTGGTAGGGCTTGGAGGCCGTTCCCGGCGCATTGTTGGAGGACAGGGCGAAGGCATCGGCAAAGAAGGGACTGACGGTGTAGGTCAGCGCGGCGTCCTCGTGGGTCAGCGTCCAGGCATCGTTGGCCTGGGTGCCGCTGGTCAGGTGCAGACCGCTATCGGAGGTCTTGTAGGTGACGAAATTGAATTCCGGCATCTGCCGGTGCAGGTCATCGGCCGCCTCGGTATAGCGAGTGCCGGTCACGGTGATGCCGGTGGAGAGCGCAGGCTCGGTGGTGCTGCCGGCGGACCAATAGTAACCGTAGCCGTAAGCGGTAACGGTGCCGCCGTCGTCATGGGAGACACAGAGACTGCTGTTGGTCTTGTATTCGCCGTCCTCGACACCGATCGAGGAGAAATAGTAGCCGCTGCCGGTGGGCTTGGACTCATATTCCCAGTACAGCAGGCCCAGAACGCCCATATCGGCAGGTGTCACCCAGTCGCCGTAATGGACGCGGCTGCCGTCGTGGCCGGCGACGATGCCGGGATAGGGGTAGGCCTTGCCGGCGGAGTCCAGGGTCTTATCGTGCTGGAAGGTATTGGCGGCGGAGACGGCGCCAAAGCCGCCCAGCCGGGTGGCCATGCCGCGCAGGGCCGGCTCGTTCACCGGAGCTGCGCCGGATCTGTCCGTGTACTGGTATAGGTGAACGCTGTCTACAAAGCGGTATGTGCCGCCGTTGAGGTAGCAGCAGCCGGATACGCCGCCGGCAGTGGGGGCAAAGCCGTGAATATCCGCATTGGGTGAAGTCATGGCTGTGGCGCAGTAGCTGGCGCGGAGGGAGCCGGTGTTGCTGCCGGCAAAGCCGCCCAGCGTCACGCCGCCGCCGTTGATCGTGCCGATCTCAATGTCGGCCATGGCGTAGCACTGCTGGACAACGCCGCTGTTGCCGCCCGCGAAGCCGCCGGCGCAGAGCGTGGCGTACAGGCTATTGGCGAAAAGGCGCGGTGCGCTGACGCCGGAGGCGCGGACCGTACCGCTGTTGCGTCCCACCAGGCCGCCCAGATACAGGATACTGCCGTGACGGGCGTCGCCGTTCACGGAGAAGCCCGCGGCGGCGCAGTTGTAGACCGTGCCCTCGTTGCAGCCGGTCAGGGCGCCGATGCAGGCGGTTTGCAGAGAGAGCTGACCCTCCAGAGAAACGGTACGATCCTTATTGGCGGTGAGCAGTATGATATTGCGCAGGGTGCCCCGGTTCAGACCGAACATACCGGCATAGCTGGTGCCGTCGGTGTTGACGGTGCCGGTAAAGGAGGGCGCTGCGATGGTATAGCCGCCGCCGTCGTAGGTGTGGATGAAAGGCTTGCCGTCCGCGGCACCGATAGGCGGCTGCGTGTGCACCGTGAGACGGGCGTAGCTGTTGTAGTCGATGGGGCGCTCCTGCCGGAAGACGGCTGTCTTGTCCAGCAGGGTACGGTAGGTGTCGTAATACAGGCTCAGGTCGTGCAGATGACGGGCCGTGCGGAGGCCAACCTCCGCCGGGGCGCTGGGCAGGGCGGCGCTCTGGATCACGCGGCAGACGAAGTGGGGATTGAAGAAGTAGGAGATGTCATCCACCGTCACCTGACGGTAGAAGGCGGGGGACACCTCACTGGTATAGACCAACTCGTCGGGCAGGCGTACCAGCCAGTATTCGCTGTCGAGTTTGATGGAATTCAACAGGGGGGCGGTGCGTGCCGTATCGCCCAGGGTATAGGCGACGGTGATGGCGTCCGTGGGCTGGGCGCGGTAGACCATGCCGTAGCCGTCGTCCACGACGGTGCCGCCGGAACGGAGGGTGGAGCGGTTGGCACCCAGGAAGCCGTAGGTGCCGTCGCTGTATTTTTCATAGTAGGCCAGCGCGCCGGACTCGAAATCCGCCTGCCAGTCGCCGTAGTGGGACAGACCGGTGAGCCGGGGATAGGAGTAGGTGCTCAGGCCCATGTTGTCCATGAGATTGTAGGCCACGGTGTCGCTTGTCTCCGCGGTAAAGGCGGTACCCAGGGCCTTGACACCCTCGGTACGGTTCTGGCCGCTCCATTTAGCGTAATTGACGAAGCTGGTGCCGGACAGATCGTTCCGGCTGGGGAACAGGTAATAGACAGTGTCTATGTCGGCGGGAGCCGTGCCGGCAGCGGGGGGCTTGACGGTGGAGTAGGTCAGCTTCATGTCGGTGCCCAGGCGGACGCAGGCACTGTAACAGGCCTTGAGACTGTCACCGCCGGAGAGCTCGCCGCCGGAGAGACCGGCGGTGGTGCCGGCGCTCTGGAAGCCGGCGGCGTAGCAGTTGGACAGGGCGATATTGGCGGTGCCGTTGCAGGCGCCTATCAGGCCGCCGGCGACGCCGTTATTGGCGGCGGCATACAGGTAGCAGTCCGCGTAGGAATGGTCCACAGTCAGAGCAGCACTGTCCGTATTGCCCACCAGGCCGCCAGCATAGCGGACGCCCTGAATCACGGTAGCCGCGAAGCTGCGGCGGATGGTCAGCGTGCCGTCGCAACGGCCTGCCAGACCGCCCGCCGTGCTGCCGCGGAGCCAGATGTCCTGTTCGGTCTTGGTGCTGAGTTTGTCGCGGGTGGGACTGAGGTACACCTGACAGTCGAGGATCTCGGTCTTGCCGCTGAGACGGCCGGCCAGGCCGCCGGCATTGCCGGAGGCGGTGATGTCGGCGCCGCAAAGGCGCAGGTTTTTCAGCGTGCCGGAGAAGGCGGCAAAAAGACCGCCGTCGCCGGTGGTGTTCACGGTCAGACCGTAAATGACCGGGTGGTAGACCTGGCCGTTCACGATGGCCTTGCTCTCGCAGTAGGTCAGGCGGCTGTTGGTGATGGGCGTGAACGTGCGGGAGCCGTACAGGCGGTCCCAGCCGTCGTCGGCGTTTTCGTTGACAAATTGGATATCCTGTTCCTGCACGGCGCGGGTGATGCTGTCGGGCAAGCGGGAGGCCGTGTCCAGATTTTGCAGGTGGCGGGCGTAGGTAACAACGGCGGTGTCGCCGCCGCGAACCTCGGCAAACAGACTGTTGGCGGTCAGCGTGCCGGAGGCGGAGTCCACCAGACGGTTCTCACACGTCACCTCCACGGTGATGGTCAGGTCCGCGCCGGGGGTCAGGTTTTTGTTTTTGAAGCGGGCCTGCTGGCCGAAGCGCATACCGTCTGTCAGAGAGTCCAGGACCATGGTGGCGGTGTAGGTGAGATAGTCGGTCTTGACCTCGCTGCCGGTCAGCTCGATACGGGAGGTGCTGTGGACGCCATCGGAGACGGTCACATAGAAGTGCAGCGGCTCCATAGGCGTGTCGCAGGTGACGCGCAGAAGAAGCTGCTCTTTGTTGATGATCTCCATATGGGGCGTCAGCTTGCCGGTGATCTCGGACTGCACACTGTCGCCGCCGTAATAGCCCACGGTGGCGCCGGCGCTCAGCCGGCCATCACGGAACCGCAGGGGATTGAAGCTGTCAAAGTCGTAGGTCAGGGGTTTTTCACTGTAAAACACGGCGTAGACGCTGCCGCTGGCGGGGTCGAGCTCGATCACCCAATGGTTGTCCCACAGCTGGCGGTCCACCTGGTCCTCCGGGAGGATGGCCGCGGCGGCAGAGCCTTCGCCGGTCTTGGCGGCGGAGGTCACATAGTACAGGGAGGTTTTTCTCTCGGCGGCGTCCAGCGGTGTGTTGTTCAGGGGCTGCAGATCCTCCGCATAGCAGTCGGAAATACGGCCATTGGCCAGCAGCTCGGACAATTTGTTCTGGGCCGCGTGGTAGACGATCTCCGCCCTGGCGTCCAGCTCCGTCTGGCGCAGGTCGCGCTGATGGCGGGTGATGGGGATCATGGCCAGGCCCATCAGCACGATCAGGATGGCGACCGCGATGAGGACTTCGGACAGCGTAAAGCCGGAATTATTCTGTTTTGAGAGCTTTTTTTGCATAACACAATCGATACGCTGCCCCGCAAAGGGACGCGGGCGGGAAAATGGTGGGGACGCAGTCAGGGCATCAGCTCGAAAAAGATGAGGTGAAGCACGGTTTTGTACTGTGCTTTGTCGGCGTCATACTGCACGTCCACGTTGGAGAGGAAGTTGACATTGGCGCTGGCACTCAGCGCGTCGATGATCTGGCGGGACTGGGCATAGGAAGCGGTCTGGTAGGTCAGCGTCACGGGGCGCAGCACGAGATAGCCCTCCTGGGTGGTGCCTTCGGTGCAGTCCACCTCATATTGCAGGGTGGCGGCCATGAGCTTGTCCAGCTCGGTCATCAGGGCCTGGTCGTTGTCGTACTGGGGCAGGGCACGCTCCTGGCCGGAGGCCTTGATGGCGGCAATGGCCTGCTGCATCTGCTCCAGCTGGGCCAGACGGACACGGTCGGTGTCCAGCTCGGCCTGCTCGATGTCGGTGTTGGTGCGGAGGGAGGTTATCTGGCGGTCGATGGGCTCCAGAAACAGCTTGCAGTAGCCCAGGACCAGCACCAGTACCACCAGGACCAGCAGCAGGGTCTTTTCCCGCTTGGTAAGCTCGCGGTTCATTGAGACACCTCCTCCGGCTGGCGCAGTTCGATGCGGACGGTGAAATCCATGATGGTGGCGGCCTTGCCCTCCTCCGTGGAGGCGACGCTGAGGGAGACGCTGTCCACGATGGGGGAGAGGCGCAAGCGGGCGAACATGGCGGAGATCTGGTCCAGGGTCATGCCGGACATATCCACGTTCATGGTGTTTTGGGTGATCTGGAGCGCCGTGAGGGAGCCGTGGCTGAGCATCTCCTGCTCCAGCAGGTCCAGGGCCGCCTGACGGTCCACGGCGGCGGGGATGTCCTCGCTGCCGGCGGCGGTCATCCAGTCCATGGAGTAGGTGCGGTATTCCAGCAGGACGCGGTCGTAGTCGGCCAGGGCCTCCTGGGCGCTCACATACTGGGTGTGGACGCGGTCATAGGCGGCCTGGGCCTTGTCCAGACGGCGGTACTGCTGGAGCACGCCGAAGTTGACCACAACGGTTACCAGCGCCGCAATGGCCAGAATACCGATGAGCAGGGTCCGGCGGTCACGCTGGCGGTCCTCCTGCAGGTTCAGGTTGATGCCGGTCTTCTGGGGGCACTTTATCATTTTCCGCGCGGGCGCGGCAGTGCGCGTATCCACGGTGATACCGTTCTTTTCCGCGATCATTGCAGACCTCCTCTCAGTCCCTCGTCCACGCCGCCGATGGCGCGGAGATACATCCACGGCTCATCCAGGGCCACATCGTCGCCCAGCAGCTCCTGGGCGGTGTGCAGGTGCAGGTGCGTGGTCTCGGCCAGCGCCTGACGCAGGGGGACAATATTGCAGCCGCCGCTGCACAGGCACAGGTCAGTGAGCTCCTGCTGCCGGTTGTTGTAGTTGAAGAAGTTGACGGCCTTCATCACCTCCACGGCGATGCGGGCGTAAAACGATTGGGCATAGTCGGAGGAGAGCACGTCGTTGTAGTTTTGCAGCACATAGCTGTGGGCCACATGGATATCCACGCCGCAGTGCTCCGCTACCAGCTGCTCCAGACGGTTCAGGCCCAGGTCGATCTCCCGGCGGCTTTCGAAGAAGGCGCCGCGGTAGATGTAGAGATAGGCGGCGGTGTGGCCCAGGTTGACGATGCACATATCCCGCTGGGGCAGGCCGGTGCGGCGGTAGTAGGCCGCCAGCACGCCGGCGTAGGCGCACTCACTGGGGGTGAGGACCTGCAGCTTGAAGCCGGCGCGGCGCATCATGGCGCGGTAGCGCTCCGCCGTCTCCTTGAGCATGGCGCAGGCCAGCAGCGTCATTTCGGTGGGATAGCCGTCCTGGTCGCGGAGGATGTCGCGCATGGAGTAGTCAAAGTAGTACTTGCTCTTCTCGTCCGTAAGGAAGTCGCGGAACTCGTAGGGCAGGTTGTAGCGCAGCTGCTGCTCCGTCATGGCGGGCATGGTCAGCTCGCGGGTAAAGACCTCGGTGGAGGGCAGGACCACGGCGGCGTTGGTCAGGGGAATGCCGTTATCCCGGGCGGTCTGGCGGAGGAAGTCCGCCATGGCGTCCATGGACAAGATCCTGCCGTCAGCCACCATGTTGTCCGGCAGGGGGGCCATGGCGGCCTTTTTCAGCGTACTGCCGGCGAAGTAGGCCAGCTTGACGCTGCTGCCGCCAATATCAATGCCAACGATCTTCTTCAAAACAGAATACCTCGCTTTCTTGGAGATGGGGGCTCACAGCAGGGAAAGATACCAGTCGATAAGGTTCTGGCCGAACAGGGCGGCGCACCAGGCGGCCAGCGCGATGCCGGGGCCCCAGGGAAGGCCCTGCTGTCCGCGCTTGGCGCGGACAAGGCCCCATAGGAGGCCGACGACGCAGGCCAGCAGCAGGCACAGCAGGTTTTTCTGCCAGCCCAGAAACAGCCCTGTGAGAAACAGCAGCTTGATATCGCCGCCGCCCATGGCGTCGCGGCGGAGCAGCTTCTCCATCAGCAGCGCCAGCAGCAGGACGCCGCCGCCCACGGCGACGCCGCCGATGAGACCGTCCAGCGCCCGTTTGCCCGGGTCCGGGACAAAAAACAGGGTGACGATAAAAAGCACAACGCCGACCGCGATAAAGCGGTCGGGGATGATGTACCCCTCCAGGTCCGCGAAGGCGCAGGCCAGCAGCAGGCAGGCCACGGCCCAGGCTTCGAGGGTCCGGAGGGAGATATCATAGCGCAGCAGCAGCGACACGAACACCAGCGCGGCCACCGCTTCACCCACCGCGTGGCGGGGGGAGAGCTTCGCGCCGCAGTAACGGCAGCGGCCATGGCTGAACACATAGCTGAACACCGGCACCAGGTCGCGGGGCGCCAGCACATGGCCGCAGACGTCGCAGTGGGAACGGCCACGGAGGACACTCTCGCCATGGACGATGCGCCAGGCGGCGCAGTTGAGAAAGCTGCCCATGCAGGCGCCCAGCAGGGCGGCGATGAAGCAGCTGTATATGGTGATGGCGGGGGCGGCGTACAGCATGGGAACAGGCTCCTTTGTGTCGTTGCGGGTGTCCCCGCCCCGGCTGTGCCGGGGCGGGGGATCATTTAGCTGTTTTCTTGACCCAGAGTCCAAGTGTAGGTCTTGTTACCGTTCGCATCAGCCAGCTTGGTAGCTGCGTACTCAATTTTGCCATTAGTGTACGTGAGCTTTCCATCAGCGTAATTGAAGGTGAACTCAGTTTTGCCGTTTTTGTCAGGGCCGGCAAGGAAATCATCCTTGGTAGCAGGGATGTCCTTGTTCTCGGTCAGGATACCGACCTGCCACTCGGCGTACAGAGCGCGGACATTGGCCACGTCAGCGGCCTCCTTGGACTTGGTCAGAGCGCCGTTGAACACGGGAATAGCGATGGCCACCAGAACAGCGATGATGGCGACAACGATCAGCATCTCCATCAGGGTGAAGCCCTTTTTGTTGTTGAGTTTTTTCAGCATGGGTAGTTTCTCCTTTTCTGTTTGTAGTTCTATATCGTCCCGCGGCGTTGCGCGCGGAAGTGATACCTTGGTTATATGCCGCCGTACAGGGTGAACATGGGCAGGTACACCGCCAGCAGCAGCAGGACCACCAGCACGGCCAGGGCAATGGTGATGGCCGGCTCCAGCACGGCCAGCAGCCGGGCGGTGGTGACGGACACCTCGTTGTCGTAGTAGCCGCCGATCACGTCCAGCGTCTCCTCCAGTGCGCCGGAGCGCTCGCCCACGCCCACCATCTCGGTGAGCATGGCGGGGAAGCACTCGATGCCGGCCATGCTCTCGGCCATGGGACGGCCGCGCTCCACGTCCTGCCGGACCTGACGGACCGCCAGCGAGAAGGTGTAGTTGCTCACGACGTTGGCGGTGACCTCCAGTGCCCGGGGCAGCGGCAGACCTGCCGCCAGCAGGGTGGCCATGCTGTGGGCAAACTGGGCGGCGGCATTCATGGAGTGTATGCGGCGCAGCGGGGCGCGCGTCAGGCTCCAGGCGGCCAGCGCGGCGCGGCCGCGCTCCGTGCGGCGGAAGGTCAGGCAGGCGATGACCAGCAGGGCCAGAACGCCCAGCACCAGCCACCACCACCTGGTGAAGAAGGCGCTGACGGCCATCAGGGCTCTGGTGACGCCGGGAAGGCTGCCGGAGCCCAGGTCCGTGAAGGCGTCCGTGAACGCGGGGACCGCCACGGCGATGATGATGACAAAGACGACGATGGCCACGATGATGACCATCACAGGGTACGTCAGGGTGCTGACGATCTTGGCCCTGGTCTTGGCGGAACGGTCGTAGTAGGCATGCAGACGCTGGAAGCAGCTCTCCAGCGTGCCGGACTGCTCGCCGGCGCGCAGCGTCTCGGTAAAGGTTTTGGGCAGGTAGGGGGCATTGTTCTCGAAGCTCTGGGCAAGGGAGTAGCCCGCGCCCACCTCCTCGGAGACCTTATCCAGCATCCGGCGGAGGTATTTGTTCTTCGTCTGGGCGGCTACCATGGACACGCAGCGCTCCACCGACAGCCCGGAGGCCAGAATGATGGCGAACTGGGAGCACAGGAGCGCCAGCTCCTTCTCCTTGACCTTGAAGGCCACGGGGCGGGAGAGCACGCTCTCCTTCTTCTCGGGAACAGCCTCCAGCTTCGTGATGATGGCAACACTCTCGCGGAGCTTGTCCGCCGCCTCAAATTCATCGTAGGCGCGGAGCACACCGGAGACTTTCGCGCCGCCGGCGGTCTGGCCTTTATAGCGGAATGTGGTCATGGGCGCGGGGCGCTCCTTTCTGTGAAATCAGGTCTCGGCGGCGGTGTTGATGACGCGGGCGGCCTCCGCCGCGGAGGTGACGCCGGCAAGCACCAGCTCGCGGCAGCTCTCCCGCAGGGTGGTGAAGCCGTCCTGCCGGGCGGCGGAGAGCAGCTCGTCGCCGTCGGCGCCGTGGCTGATGCGCCGACGGAGGCGGCTGTTGAGCAGCAGTATCTCGAACACGGCGCGGCGGCCGATGTAGCCGGAATGGCGGCACTCGGGGCAGCCGGCACCCTTGTAGAAGGTGACGTCGCTGTCCTCGGGCAGGCCGAGAAGAAGCAGCTCCTCGGCAGAGGGACGGTAAGCCGTTTTGCAGTGGGGACAGAGCTTGCGGACCAGACGCTGGCTGACCACGCCCCGCAGGGCGCTGGACACCAACCAGGGCTCCACGCCGATGTCCTCCAGACGGTGGACGGCGGAGACGGCGTCGTTGGTGTGCAGGGTAGAGAAGACCAGGTGGCCGGTGATGGCTGCCCGCATGGCGATGGAGGCCGTCTCACCGTCGCGTATCTCGCCCACGGCGATGATGTCCGGGTCCTGACGCAGGATCGCGCGCAGGCCGCTGGCAAAGGTCATGCCGGTCTTTTCGTTGATCTGACACTGGTTCACGCCGGGGAGGTGGTACTCCACCGGATCCTCCAGCGTGACGATGTTCAGCGCGTCGCTGGACAGGTCGCGGAGCATATTGGACATGGTGGTGGACTTGCCGGAGCCGGTGGGGCCCACCAGCAGCACCACGCCGCTGGTGTTTTTCAGCAGGGCGTTGTAGTTGTCCAGGTCGCGGCCCTCCAGCCCGAGGACGGACTTGTCCAGCACCTGGGCGGACTTGTCCAGCAGGCGAAGGACGATCTTCTCACCGTAGACGGTGGGCATGGAGGAGATACGCAGGTCAAGGCTGTGGCCCCGGACGGAGAACATGGCGTGGCCGTCCTGGGGCACCTTGTGCTCGGCAATATTCATGCCGCCCATGATCTTCAGGCGGGAGATGACGGTGTTCTGCAGATCGGCGGGCACAGTGAGCACACGCTGCAGCAGGCCGTCAATACGCATACGCACCAGCATTTCACCCTCCTGGGGCTCCAGATGGATGTCGCTGGCGCGCTCGGTGAAGGCGCGCTCGATCAGGGAGTTGACAAAGCGGATGGTGGGGGCGGAGGCCTCCGGGTCGGCAGTGTCCCGGGCCATCTGGGCGGGGATGATGTCCTCGCCGGCACCGGCCTCGCGCTTCATCTCCTCGATGACGCGGGCGGTGCCCTCGCTGCCATACAGGCGCTCGATGGCCTGCTCCACCGCCTTGCGGGTGGCGATCATGGGGATGATGCGTTTGCGGGAGGCGGTCTTGACCTCGTCCTGGGCCACAAAGTCCAGGGGGTCGTGCATGGCCAGGTACAGACGGTCCTGCACCAGCTTTACCGGGACCACGAGAAACTTTTTGGCCAGGTTCCGGGGGACGTATTTGGCCAGCTCCACGGGAATGGACACGGCGGTCAGGTCCACGAAGTCCACGCCCAGCTGCACACGCAGCGCGTCAATGAGCTGCGCTTCGGAGATAACCCCCTGCCGGATGAGAACATCGCCCAGACGCTGGCCGTCCTCGCGGGGCAGGGCCAGGGCCTGCTCCAGCTGCTCGCCGGTGATGATACCGGAGGAGACCAAAAGATCGCCCAGCCGCATATATGCCACGGAATACACCTCCAAACGGTAAAAAGCAAAAAAATTAAGTAGGGGCAAAAACGCGGGACGCAGTCTGCGCCTCGCGGTAGTGTTTTCAACCCCTACAATACCCTACTGCATGTAGTAAAAATTACTATACCGCATTGTCACCGTAAAGTCAATTCCTTTTTCGACATTTTTCCACATAAAACCGGCAAAAATGGAGGGTTGATGTGTGAAAATCATGCGCTCATATGACAAATTTCGGAAGAACCTGCAACAAATCCGATCGCGTGCTAAGAAGCGGTTAACAAGCATGGTTCAGGAAAACCAACCCTTTTTACGGCGGGGCGGTGGCGGCGGGTCCCGGCGGAAGGGTTTATCCACCAGAATGATGTCATCGCCGAACTTCTGGACGCACTCCCAGGGGATGTAGTAATCCTCGCCCCGGCCGAACAGCCCGAAGAACCGGCAGGGACCGAAGACGATCAGCGCCTTGACGGAGCCCTCCGGCACCGTGACCTCCACGTCGCCCACACAGCCAAGGCGGCAGCCGTCGCACAGATTGATGACCTCTTTGCGCCGCAGCAGCGAAAATTTGCACAGCATCGGCGTCACCTCCTGCCGTCAGGATATGCGCGGCGGAGGCTGTCCCATACCGTCGGATCTTAGGGCTTTTCGCCGGGGAGAATAACCGCCGCACCGGCGGGAAATACTGCCACTATCACGAAAGAGGCAGGTGGCGTCATGCGGGGCAGAGTGGAGATCAGCGGCATCAACACAGCGAAGCTGCCTGTACTGAAAAACGATGAGATGACGGCGCTGCTGCGCCGCGCCCACGCAGGTGATACAGCGGCGCGGGAGCAGCTGATCTGCGGCAATCTGCGGCTGGTGCTGTCGGTGCTGCAGCGGTTCGCGGGGCGGGGCGAGAGCGCCGACGACCTGTTCCAGGTGGGGTGCATCGGTTTGATGAAGGCCATCGACAACTTTGATGTGGAGCAGCCGGTGCGGTTTTCGACTTACGGCGTGCCCATGATCGTGGGGGAGATACGCCGCTATCTGCGGGACAACAGCGCCCTGCGGATCAGCCGCAGTATGCGGGACACGGCCTACAAGATCCTGCGGGCCCGTGAGGCGCTGCTGGTGGAGACGCAGCGGGAGCCCACGGTGGAGCAGCTGGCGCGGTATCTGGACATCCCGCGGGAGGACGTGGTGTTTGCCATGGACGCGTTCAGCGATCCGGTGAGTTTGTACGAGCCGCTGTATGCCGACAGCGGGGACACGGTGTGCGTCATGGACCAGGTGCGGGACGAGAAGAACACCGACGAGAGCTGGCTGGACCGCATCGCGCTGAAGGACGCCATAGCCCGGTTGGACCCGCGGCAGCGGAGCATACTGGCGCTGCGGTTCTGCCAGGGGAAGACGCAGATGGAGGTCAGCAGCGAGATCGGCATCTCACAGGCGCAGGTGTCACGACTGGAAAAGACAGCACTGAGCAGCATCAGGAAGAATATGTGAGTATCCCCCGGCTTCGCCGGGGGATACTTGTGTCTTTTGCGTCTTTTGAAAAACGCCCTCTTTTCTTTTGGAAAAGTTTGGTGTATACTATACGCTGAATGAGTATTTGCACCGGAGGTACTGACTATGTTTGATAATCGACGGGAGATCATGCAGGATGTATTTCTGACGTATCTGCCCGCACAACGTTTCAAAACCAGCCGCATGACCGTGCAGCTGATCGCGCCTTTGCAGAGAGAGACAGCGGCGGCCAACGCGCTGCTGCCCGCCGTGCTGCGGCGGGGCACCGTCCGCTGCCCGGATATGGAGAGCCTGTCCGCCGCGCTGGATACGCTGTATGGCGCCAATATCGACTATACCGTCCGCAAAAAGGGTGAGCGCCAGTGTGTGGGTTTTGCTGCCGGCTTTATCGACGACGCTTTCACGCCCCACGGCGAGAAGCTGCTGGAGCCTGTGTCGGCGATGTTTGGCGAGCTGCTGCTGGACCCTGTGACCCACGGGGGACGTTTTCTGAGCAGCTATGTGGAGAGCGAAAAGGCCAACCTGATCGACGCCATTCGGGGCCTGAAGAACGACAAGCGTGACTGGGCGGATATCCGGCTCATGCAGGAGATGTGCGCCGGCGAGCCGTACAGCGTGCTGCGCCTGGGAGACGAGGAGACGGCCGGGCGTATCACCAACCAGTCACTGTATGTCCACGGGCAGGAGCTGATGGCGTCCAGCCGGGTGGAGGTCATCTACTGCGGCAGCGCGGAGGCGCAGCGTGTGGAGGACGCAGTGCTCACGGCGCTGGCGGCACTGCCCCGCGGCGCCCAGACGGCGCTGCCGGAGGTGCAGCGCATACAGGCACCGGATACGCCCCAGCGGATCGTGGAGACGATGGACGTGACCCAGGGCAAGCTGGCCATGGGCTACCGCTGCAGCAGCGACGACTATCCGGCCATGGTGCTGGCAAATCTGATTTTCGGCGGTACCAGCAACTCCAAGCTGTTTTTGAACGTGCGGGAGAGGCTGAGCCTGTGCTACTATGCCTCCAGCAGCTATGCCCGCAGCAAGAACATTCTGACCGTGTCCAGCGGCGTGGAGACCGCAGACTTTGAACGGGCGGAGGCGGAGATCGGCCACCAGCTGCAGGCAGTGCAGCAGGGCGATTGGGAGGACTGGGAGCAGGAGGGTGCTCTGCAGGCCATCCGTGCGTCGCTGCTGTCACTGTCGGACTCTCAGGGTGCGCTGGAGAATTTCTATCTGGGCCAGATCGCGGCTGGGGTCGAGGAGACACCGGAGGAGTTGGCTGCGGCGCTGGAGCAGGTGACAAAGGAGCGCATCGTGGCGGCGGCACAGACGGTGAAGCCGGATACGGTGTACTTCCTGCGGGGAAAGGAGGAGGCGTAACATGGACAAGAAGCTGTATCCCCGCATCGGCGAGGAAGTGATATGGGAGACGCTGGACAACGGACTGCCGGTGTGCATCGTGCCGAAGCAGGGCTTTTCCCGAAAGTACGCGCTGTTTGCCACCCGTTACGGCGGCATGGATATGCGCTTTGAGCTGAAGGGACAGTGGCTGGACACTCCGGCGGGCATCGCCCACTATCTGGAGCACAAGATGTTCGACACGAAGGACGGCAACGCCCTGCAGGAGCTGGCGAAAAACGGCGCGGAGCCCAACGCCTTCACCTCCAACGCCATTACGTGCTACTATTTTGACTCTACGGAGAAGTTTTACGAAAATCTGGAGATACTGCTGTCCTTCGTGTCTGTGCCCTATTTCACCGATGAGAGCGTGGAGAAGGAACAGGGCATCATCGGCCAGGAGATCGGCATGATCGAGGACAACCCCGAGTGGCAGGTGTACAAGCAGATGATGCAGGCGCTGTACCGCAGCAGTCCCGCGCGGACGCCGGTGGCCGGCAGCGTGGAGAGCATCAGCCATATCACGGCGCAGACGCTGTATGACTGCCACAAGGCGTTCTACACCCCGGCAAATATGTGCCTGGTGGTGGTAGGCGATGTGGACCCCGAGACGGTGCTGGCCACGGCAAAGCGGGTGCTGCCGGCGGAGAGCGGGGCGATCATCCGGCGCGACTATGGCGCGGAGGAGAGTACCGACGCTGCCTGCGGCTATGCCGAGGCACAGATGGAGGTGGCCATGCCCACGTTCCTGGTAGGCTTCAAGTGCCCGCCCCAGCACGGAGGGGAGGCGCAGCACCGGTTTGCCGCCATCGGCGAGCTGGCTTGTGATGTGCTCATGGGCGAGTCCAGCCCGCTGTATGCGCGGCTGTACAGCCAGGGACTGATCAACGGCTCCTTCGGCGCGGCGTTCGACCTGCTGCCCGGCGCGGCCTATGCCTATGCCGGCGGCGACAGCAAGGACCCGAAGGCCGTGGCGGAGGCCATTCTGGACGAGGTGCAGCGGCTGGCAGCGGAGGGTGTGGACGGCGACTATTACAAGCGGATCGTCAACGCCAACTTCGGCGCGGCGCTGCGGGAGCTGAACGCCTTTGAGTCCATCGCCGTGTCCATGGCGGAGGGGCGGTTCCAGGGGTATGACCCGTACCGCTTCCCGGAGATATACGATGACATCACCGCGGAGGATGTGCGCGCGTTCCTGCGGGAGAACTTCACGCGGACGCACATGGCGCTGTCGGTGATCGCGCCCAAGGAGGGATAACATGAACGTGAGGATCATGGCGGACAGCCCCATCCGGTTTCCGGGGCTTTTCGGGGACTGGGCCTTTACCGGCTCGTCCGTAGCCTTCCATATCGGAGGAAAGGCCATTTATTGGTACGGAATCATCATCGCGCTGGGCGTGCTGCTGGCGCTGTGGTTCTGCATGAAGCAGAAGGAGAAGTACGGAATCACCGAGGATAACTTGATGGACGGCGTGCTGTGGGGCATTCCCCTGGCTATCGTGGGGGCGCGGCTGTACTATGTGCTGTTTTATCTGGACCGGTTCAAAAAAGCGGATGGTTCCTTTGACTGGGCGGAGTCCGTGGCCATATGGGACGGCGGGCTGGCTATCTACGGCGGCGTGATCGCGGCGGTGCTGGTGTGCTTCGTGCTCAGCAAAAAGCGGGGCTTCAAGCTGGGGGCGCTGACCGACCTGATCGTGATGGGGCTGCTGATCGGGCAGGCCATCGGGCGCTGGGGCAACTTCATGAACCGGGAGGCCTTCGGCGCGGAGACGACGCTGCCGTGGCGGATGCAGCTGACCACCACTGCGGGGACGCTGGTGGAGGTGCATCCTACGTTCCTGTACGAGAGCCTGTGGAATGTAGTGGGGCTGCTGCTGATCGTCTTTATCGTGGCGAAGGGACGCCGCTTTGACGGTGAGAACACCTGGTTCTACTTCCTGTGGTACGGCATCGGACGGTTCTGGGTCGAGGGGCTGCGGACCGACAGCCTGTACCTGTTCAACTGGACCATCGGCGGCGAGCCCATCCGCGTCAGCCAGGCACTGAGCCTGGTGATGGTGCTGGTGTCGGCGTTTATGCTGCTGTACAACATCAAGCTGCACCCCCACAAGCCGGAGGAGCTGTATGTGAATATCGCCGCGGCGCAGAAGGCGGCAGAGGGCGAAAGCGCGGACGGCAGCGCGGAGTGACGCGATGCAGCTTCGGCGCGGTGTACAGGTCCATTGCAGAACACCATATGCAGCCCGCTTTCGGAACGGGCGGCGCTGTAAAAAAGAACACCCACGGCTGAAGCCGTGGGTGTTTTGTCTGCATCAGTGCCGCCGCGCGGTGAGGTAGTGGTTGTTGTAGTACGTCTCGGACAGGGAGGTGATCACCACGCAGTGCCCGTTGTAGTAGGAGGACGAGGCGTGGATGAACTGGTCGCCGCCGATATAGATGCCCACATGGGAGGCGGTATAGCCGTAGTCCTGGAAGAATACCAGATCGCCGGGCTGCAGATCGCTGCGGGAGACCTCGGTGCCGTAGCTGAGCTGGCTGGTGGCGCCGTGGGGCAGCTTGATGCCCACCTGGGCGAAGACATACATGGTGAAGCCGGAGCAGTCGAAGCCGCTGGCAGAGGAACCGCCGTAGACGTAGGGCACGCCCAGATACTGCTGGGCAATGGAGACGATGCTGCTGCCGGAGGCGGAGGCGGCCGGCGTTGCCGGGATCTCGGCAGGTGCTTCGGCGGGAGACCCTTCGGTCGTTGTATTCTCGGCGGGCTTGTCCGCCGTGCCGGTCAGGGCGGAGGTGGGGCAGATCAGTACGTACTGCGAGGCCACATAGCCGCTGATGCCGTTGTAGGTAACGGCGAACCAGCCGCCGGACTCAATGCCGGTGACGGTAATGACCGTGCCCTGAGATACGGTGCCCAGAGAGGTGCTGCCGCTTTTGGCGGCGGTACGGATGTTCAGCACGTCCGCGGTGACACGTCCGGCGCCGTTAAGGCCGGAGGCGGTGTCGTAGCGGGTGACATACTGGGCAGACACATAGCCGCGCTTGCCGTCGAAGGAGATACGGTACCAGTCACCCTCCTGGGCGGTGAGCTCGATAACGGCGCCCTTGTCCAGGGTCTTGAGGATGTCATAGCCAGTGCCTGCGCCGCTGCGCATACGGACGCCGGTGCCGGAGATCACGCCCAGTGCCTGAACGGCGGTGGAGACGGGCGCCTCGTCGGCCTCGGGCGTCTCCTGGGGCGGTTCTTCCTCGGCGGCCTGTGCGGCAGCAGCCTTGGCGGCGTCCTCGTTGTTGAGCAGGGCATCCTCGGCGGTCTCGCCGCCGGGATGGGCCGTCAGCGCCGCTGCGCCCAGCAGGCCGGAGAACAGTGCTGTCTCGGGAGAGGGCTCAGTGGTGTCGGTGGGCAGGGCGGAGACGGAGGCAACGGTCAGGGGCACGGCGGGGGCGGCGTCGGTCATGCTGGCGGCGGCACCGCCGAAGTTGACCACCGCGTCACCGCCGATGACCAACAGCGTGGCCAGAGCCACTGCCAGTGCGGAAAAAATACGCTTCATGGCTTACAGCTTGCCGGCGAGGGCACGCTCCAGCCAGATGCAGCCCACATCCATGGCGGCATAGAGACTGTCCTTCTCGGATTTCTTGACCACGCGGTCCCGGGACTTGAGGTCCGGGTCGGTCAGCTGAAGCTGGACGGATACACGCTTGGCCACGTCCATGTCCTGCTCCTTGAAGGTGTCGAGAATCTGCAGGAGGACAATGTACTTGTCTGCCATGCTGCCGTAGTAGATGAAATTGTCCACGCGGCGCAGGGGGTGGTTCTTATAGACAAGCCCTTCGGGCTTTTTGTTTTCAGCCATGATGATACCTCCGAAAATTTTTGTAACCAAATTGTAACACATTTGGACGGGGCTGTCAACGCAGGCGCGGCAGGAAAAATATGGGACTTTGTGCCGCAAAGGAAAAAGGGGCTGCCGCGCTTCTGCACGGCAGCCCCTTACAGCGGTACGCTTACAGCTCCAGATAGCTCTTCACCAGGACCTGCAGCAGCTCGTCCCGGTCGATCTTGCAGATCAGGGACCGGGCGGAGTTGTGGTTGGTGATGTAGGTAGGATCCTCGGAGAGAATGTAGCCCACGATCTGATTGATGGGATCATAGCCCTTCTCCTTGAGCGATTCGTAGACGGAGGTGAGGATGTGGTGTACCTGCTGCTCCTTATCCTCTGCCGCGTTGAACTTACGGGTAAATTCGTCCATGTGGGCACCGCCTTTCTCATTTTCTCAATATCACTTTTAGTATACGCTCTTTTCCCGGAACTGTAAAGGGGAAAAAGTGCGCGGTACAGGGGGAAATCTGCGCGGGATCAGCGGCGCAGCTCCGCACCGAAGCGCTTGGCGATCTTGTTGAGCACGCCGGAGGCGACCTCCTCGATCTCGGCGGAGGTCAGGGTCTTATCCTTGGAGCCGATGGCCAGGCGCAGCGTCAGGGACTTCTTGCCTGCCGGGACCTGCTTGCCGCGGTACTCATCTACGAAGGCCGCGCCGTGGAGCAGCTCACTCTTGATGCCGCGGACGGTCTGGGCCACGTCCTTCCACTGGACGGAACCATCCACCAGCAGGGAGATGTCGTAGTCGGTCATGGGATACTCGGCCAGGTGGGTGAAGGTGTTGGTGCGAGACTTCAGGGGGACCAAAGAGTCCTGATCCAGCTGGAAGAGCATTACGTTCATGTTCTTGATGCCGCAGGCCATGGAGACCTTCTTGGCCAGCAGGGCCAGGTCGCCTACCTTCTCGTCACCGCGGTAGATGTTCAGCCAGACCACGTTGTCGGCCCAGACGGGCTTCTCCGTCTGGCGGAAGGTCAGCGCCTCCATGTGGACGTAGCGCGCCATCATCTCCACCACGCCCTTGGCCTTGCGGAACAGGGCGGTGATGTCCTTGTCGGTGGTGGCGAAGGCGCCCGCCACGTTCTTGCGCTGGGAGGGCAGCTTCTCGCGGGGATCGTAGGGGGAGGTGTAGTTCTCGTCGCGGAACACCTGCGCCGTCTCGAAAATGGAGAACTCGTTGAAGTAGCGCTCGTTCTTCACCACGGCCTTGCACAGGTTGGGCAGCAGGGAGGAGCGCACGAACCGCTCGGCGGGAGACGGCGGCGTGGACAGGGACAGAATGCCCTCTGTGCTCTGCAGCACCGCGTTGACGTAGGATTCCTCCATCCACGGATAGGTGAAGATCTCCTGCATACCGCAGCGGATGGCCAGATACTCCTTGATGCGGCGTTCCAGATCCTTGTCCAGCTGGTTGATGGCGCTGTCGAAGGTGGTGGTGATGGGCTCGGCCTCGAAGTTCTCGTAGCCGTACATCCGGGCGACCTCCTCCATGATATCCGCCTGAATGGATACATCGCCGGTGGAACGCCAGGTGGGGACCACCACATGCATATTGTCGCCGTTGAAGGTGATGCCGTAGCCCAGCAGCTCCATTTTGTGCTTGATCTCATCCGGGGACAGGTGCTTGCCCAGCCGGCGTTCCAGCCAGCTGAGGGCCACGTCGATCTCCGCCGGCTTCAGGTGCTCGGGGTACTGGTCCACCAGGCCGGTGACCTTCATCTCCGGGTACAGCTGGGAGAACAGCTGCATGGACAGGTCGAAGGCCTGGTCGCAGCGCTCCGGGTCGATGGCCTTTTCGTAGCGGGCGGAGGCCTCGGTGCGGTTGTCATACCGCAGGGCGGTGCGTCGGATGCCCTTGGCGTCGAAGTTGGCGACCTCCAGGATGACCTTAGAGGTATCCGGCAGGATGGAGTCCTTGGCGCCGCCCATAACGCCCGCCAGACCCACCACGCCGGCGTCGTCTGCGATGACCAAATCGTCGGAGGACAGGGCCAGCTCCTTGCCGTTCAGCAGCAGGAGCTTTTCACCTTCACCGGCGCGGCGGACGATCACGTGGCCGGCGATGTGGTCGGAGTCAAATGCGTGGGTGGGTTGGCCGGTGGCCAGCATGACGTAGTTGGTGATGTCCACCAGCGCGTTGATGGGACGCATGCCCACCTTCCAGATGCGGTTCTGCATCTGATAGGGGGCGGGCTTGACGTTCAGACCCTCGATCTGGGCAGAGAGGTAGCGGGGGCAGCGCTCAGCGTCCTCCACGGTGACGTGGAACCCGGAGGTGTTCTCCACGTTCCGGTCGAAGTGGGGGAACTGCGTCATGGGCAGGTCGTACAGCGCTGCGATCTCCCGTGCGATACCGTAGTGGCCCCACAGATCGGGGCGGTTGGTCATGGACTTGTTATCGATCTCCAGAATGATATCGTTCAGGTCCAGAGCGTCGGCCAAAGGGGTGCCGGCGGGGGCGTCAAAGTCACTGAGGTCCAGAATGTGGGCTTCCTCCTTGGTGGGGAACAGGTCGGCCAGGCCGATCTCCACCGCGCCGCAGATCATGCCGTAGCTGTCCACGCCGCGGAGCTTGCTTTTCTTGATCTCCACCAGGTCACCCTCGCCGTGCCACTTGCACATGGCGCCGGGCAGGGCCACAGCTACTTTCATGCCCTCGCGGAGATTGCTGCCGCCGCAGACAATGTCCTCCACACGGCCGCCGATATCGGTCTTGCACACCTTCAGCTTGTCGGCGTTGGGGTGCTGCTCGATGGTGTTGATAACGCCCACCACCATGTCGTGGAAGGACGCGCCCAGATCGGTGGCGTCCTCCACCTCCACGGTGGACATGGTCAGGTCGTAGGCCAGCTTTTTCAGGTCGGCGTCAGCCGGCAGCTGGACGTAATCGCGGATCCAATTCAAAGATACTTTCATGTCGTGTACCCTCCCTTATCAGCGGAACTGTTCCAGGAAGCGCAGATCGGCGCTGTGGAACAGACGGACGTCATCCACGCCGTAGCGCATCATTACCAGGCGGTCCAGACCGATGTTGACGTAGAAGCCGGTGTATTCATTGGGGTCCAGGCCGGCGGCCTTCAGCACGTTGGGATGGGGCGTGCCGCCGGGCATGACCTCGATCCAGCCCACGTGCTTGCACACACTGCAGCCCTTGCCGCCGCAGACCAGGCAGCCCATGTCGATCTCAAAGCCGGGCTCGACGAACGGGAAGAAGCCGGCGCGCATACGGACCGGAACGTCGCGGCCGAAGACCTTGCTGAGGATGCTCTTGATCATCACCTTGCCGGAGGCAAAGGTGAAGTCCTTGTCCACGATCAGCGCCTCATACTGGAAGAAGGCACGCTCGTGCCGGGCGTCGGTGGTCTCGTTGCGGTAGACCTTGCCGGGATACACGAAGCGGTAGGGGGCCTTGTGGGTCTGGAGATAGCGGACGGAGCCGCCGGTCAGGTGGGGTCGCAGGCACAGCTTGTCCCAGCATTCGCCCTTGTCATGGCCCGCCAGCCAATAGGTGTCCATGCTCTCGCGGGCGGGATGGTTGGGGGGGAAGTTTAGGTTGTCGAAGCCGTAGAGCTCGCTGGTGATGTCATCCTCCTCGAAGATCTCAAAGCCCATGGAACGGAAAGCGTCGTTCAGGTCGTAGCACATCTGGGTGATGGGGTGCAGACCACCGCTGAGGGGCATGGTGCCGGGGACGGAGATGTCAAAGTCCGGGTCCACCTCGGAGGCCTTCATCTTCAGCTCGTCACGGCGCTCGTCCAGCAGGGCGGACAGCTGTCCTTTCACCTGGTTGACGGCCTTGCCCATCTCGGGCCGCAGGGATACGTCCAGTTTGGGCAGCTCCTTCATCAGCTCGGTCAGGCTGCCCTGCTTGCCCAGCAGCGCGGCCTTGATGTCCTGCAGCTCCGTCTCGGTGGCGACGGAGGCGATGCGCTGCTTGCCCTCGGCCAGCAGCTGTTCCAGTTTTTCTTTCATGTATTTGCTTCCTCCTCTTCAGAGTTGTTTAATGGGGTAAAGCGCAATAAAAAACACCTTTCATCCCATGTCTTGGGACGAAAGGCGAACTTCCGTGGTACCACCCAGCTTCGCGGACCTTCTCCGCGCACTCATTGCCCGGTAACGGCGGGGCCCGGCCGCGCATTTCCTCGCGGCAGCTCCCGGGCGAACACTGCGGTACATCCCAAGTCGGCTTGCAGCCGGTGGCCGACTCTCTCTGCCGGATGCGTGGGCGCAGATCTTCCCGTTCACAGCTTTTTTGCTTGATGGATAACTTATACCACAACAAAAGAAAACTTGCAAGCACTTTTTTCGCGGCGCGATACGAAAAAAGCAGGTTTTGTAATTGACATATGTGCTATACTGTACAAAAAGGCACGGGGAGGTGCGCTATGCAGGTCATCGACAGGGCGTTTGTGCGGGGCCTTATGCCCGCCCGGGACCCGGGCGGACACAAAGGGACCTTCGGCAAGGTCTATCTGCTGGGCGGCAGCGTGGGGTACACCGGCGCGCCGGTGCTGTGTGCCGGCGGGGCGGTACACAGCGGCTGCGGGCTGGTGTTCCTGGGCGTGCCGGAGACGGTGTGGCCCATCGCTGCGGCCAGGTGCCTGTGCGCTATGCCTCATCCGCTGGCGGAGCAGGACGGAAGGCTCTCCGCGGCCGCGGAGACGGAGATACGCCACCGTGCCGCCGTCTGCGATGCCGTGGCCGTGGGCTGCGGCCTGGGGCGGAGCGAGGGCAGCGATGCATTGGTGAACGCGCTGCTGACGCTGGAAAAGCCGCTGGTGCTGGACGCCGACGGCATAAACGCGCTGGCGGGGCATATAGATACATTGTCCTGCCGCCGGGGCTGTGTGACGGTGCTGACGCCCCACGACGGGGAACTGGCCCGCATCGGCGGCGACATGACCGCGCCCCGTGAGGCGGCGGCCGCCGCCTTTGCCGTCGATCACGGCGTGTACCTGATCCGCAAGGGCCATCGGACTGTGGCAGCCGCGCCGGACGGCCGTCTGGCGGTGAACACCACCGGGAACGACGGTATGGCCAAGGGCGGCAGCGGCGATGTGCTGACGGGCCTTTTGACCGGACTGCTGGCCCAGGGCATGGAACCATTTGACGCCTGCTGCGCGGCGGTGTGGATCCACGGCCGTGCCGGGGATATGGCGGCGGAGGAAAAGGGACGGCGGGGCATGACCCCGGCGGATATGATAGAGAAGCTGCCCTATGCGCTGAAAGAGGTGGAATGACCGGAAAGCCCTTCTGAAAAAAGGAGGGACGGACCATGCGAAAATGTGTGCTGCCGCTGTTGCTGTGTGCGGTGCTGCTGTGCGGCTGCGGCGGTGAGAAGAGTCTGACGGTGCAGGACCAGTACCGGACGGTGGTATCGGCGGACATGGAGGCGGAGGTGGTCAGCCGTACGGTCAGCGACGACCGCACCTTCACCCTGACGTGCCGGTATGACCGGGCGGGGCAGTCTGTCACCACGGTAACGGCGCCGGAGGCGCTGAAGGGCCTGACCGCCGTGCTGGCGGACGGACAGCTGTCGCTGAAGAGCCGTGACCAGCTGCTGCCGGCAGGGGATGCCACGGATATCTGCCCGGCCAACTGTCTGCCAGAGCTGCTGCGAACACTGGCGGAGGGATATCTGAAGGAGCAGGGCACGGAGCCGTTGGAGGACACGCCATGCCTGCGCCTGACGCTGGAGACCACCGGGCAAAGCGGCGCGGCGGTGCTATGCAGCGTGTGGCTGGACGAGAGCAGCCTGATCCCGCGGTATGCGGAGTTTTCACAGAACGGAAATGTGGTGCTGACGGTGCGAATGATATCCTTTGCCTGCACCACGGGAGATACGGAGGCGTAACAATGGAATCGACACTGAGGAGAACATGGGCGGAGATCGACCTGGACGCGCTGGCGCACAACTATCGGACGCTGCGTGACCGGGTAGGCACGGAGGTGAAGTTTCTGGGTGTGGTGAAGGCGGATGCCTACGGCCACGGGGCCGTACAGGTGAGCCGGACCCTGCAGACGCTGGGCGCGGACTACCTGGCGGTGTCCAGTATAGACGAGGCGACGGAACTGCGATGCAACGGCATCACCATGCCTATCCTGATCCTGGGCCACACGCCCCGTGAGCAGGTGGGACGGCTCATCGATCTGCACATTACCCAGGCGGTGTCCTGCCAGGCTAAGGCGCTGGAGTACAGCGAGGAGGCCGTGCGCTGCGGCGGCGAGCTGACGGTGCACATCAAGGTAGACACCGGTATGTCGCGGTTGGGATATCTGGTCTCCGGCAGGCATTTCGACACCGGCACGGCGGATATCTGCGCGGCCTGCGCCCTGCCGGGTCTGCGGGCGGAGGGAATCTTCACCCATTTTGCCGTGTCGGACGAGCCGGATGCGGACAGCCGCGACTATACGGAAAAGCAGCTGGCGCTGTTCCGCAGGGTCATCGACGCGGTGGAGGCAAAGCGCGGCCAGCGGTTCGCCATACGCCACTGTGCCAACTCCGGCGGCGTGGCGTCGTACCCGGAGACATATATGGACATGGTGCGTCCCGGCATTTTGCTGTACGGCTGCGGCGACCTGGCGGAGAAGCTGGGGCTGCACCCGGTGATGGCGCTCAAGACCACAGTGAGCACCATCAAGACCTATGAGCCGGGCACGGACGTCAGCTACGGGCGGCGGTTCACCACAGAGCGCGTCACGCGGATGGGCGTGGTGCCCTACGGCTACGCGGACGGCTTTCACCGGTGCCTGTCGGACCGGTGCGGCTTTATGACCGCGGAGGGTATGGCGCCTCAGCGGGGACGCATCTGCATGGACATGAGCATGATCGATCTGACGGACCTGCCCGGCGTGCAGGTGGGCGACGAGGTGGAGGTGTTCGGCAAGCGGCAGCGGGTGGATGTGCTGGCGGCTGCCGCCGGGACCATCCCCTATGAGCTGACCTGCGCCGTCAGCCGGCGGGTGCCGCGGGTGTATTACAAGGACGGACGGGAAGTGGAAAAGGAGCTGCTGCTGCGGTTCTGAGGCTTCACACTGCCGCCGCGGCGTGCATAGGATAGACCGGGCGGGACAAAACGGAATTTACGGCGCTGCGGCGTATAAATCCGGCGGCTGCGTGGGACAATGGAAGTGACCTGGGGACATATCTCCCTCCGGTACTTCTTGCCTCGGAGTGTGAACTGTGTGGATACGACTGTCAGACGCGGCGACATTTACTATGCGGACCTCAGCCCCGTGGTGGGCAGCGAGCAGGGGGGCGTGCGCCCGGTGCTGATCGTGCAGAACGATACCGGCAACCGGCACAGCCCAACCGTCATCGCCGCCGCCATCACGTCGCAGTTGGGGAAGGCGAAGCTGCCTACCCATATCGCGCTGGCGGCCCAGGGCAGCGGACTGCCGCGGGATTCCGTGATCCTGCTGGAGCAGATACGGACGCTGGATAAAAAGCGCCTGCGGGAGCGCATGGGCCGTGTGGACAGCGCGGTGATGGAAAAGGTGGATGCCGCCATTGCCGTCAGCTTCGGGCTGACGGGGAGCCATCTGGTGTGAACGGCGGCGATGACATGAGAAAACAGGCCTGTGCATAGTATGGCACAGGCCTGTTTTTGTGAAAGGGGGCGGTGCGCCGTGGAATATCCGGTCTGTCTGGCGGATAGCTGCGTGGGGACGCTGTACGTGTGTCCGCGGGGAGAGGAGACGGAGCTGCGGGCGGTGTGCCGGGGAACGGAGAAGGGACTGTACCGGCTGTACGTGCAGGGCAATAGGGGCGAGGTGCTGCTGGGCGTCACCGAGGACGGCGGGCTGCGGCGCTGCTTTTCCCGGGAACTGCTGGCTCCCGCCGGGGAATTGCGCCGCGGTGTGCTGCGGCCGTGCGGCGGCGAAGCGCCGGAACGGCGTGGGTTTCTCTCCCGACTGCCGGAGATGGCGCGGACGGCGCGGCAGGGGCGCTGTGTGCGGGCGCTGGTCCCGTGGCGGGAGGGGGAGCCCTTCCCGATCCCGGAGCTGTTCTGCTTTGCAAGCGTGGGGCAGGGACGGGTGACGTACCTCTTTGATGGCGAGGGCCGGCCCATTATGCCGAAATAACGGCGAAAATTTGAAAAAAGACTACCATATGTTGTGGATATATGCTATACTGTCTCTGACTATACGGCATCTGCCGTAGAGATAAGGAGGAGCAAGAGAGATGAGATGCCCCTATTGCGGTTATAAAGAGAGCAAGGTGGTGGATTCCCGCCCCGCCGACGAGGGCAGCAGTATCCGCCGCCGCCGGGAGTGTTTGCAGTGCGAAAAGCGCTTCACTACCTATGAGACGGTGGAGAGCCTGCCGATGGTGGTCATTAAGAAGGACGGTTCCCGCCAGAGCTTTGACAGAAGCAAGGTGCTGCGGGGCATCCAGCGCTCCTGCGAGAAGCGGCCGGTGCCTGTGGCGGACATGGAGCGCATGGCTCTGGAGATCGAGCAGGAGCTGCAAAACTCCCTGGAGCGCGAGGTCAGCACCGATGTCATCGGCGAGAAGGTCATGGAGAAGCTGAAAAAGGCCGACGAGGTGGCCTATGTCCGCTTTGCCTCCGTGTACCGGCAGTTCAAGGATATCAACACGTTCATGTCCGAGCTGAATAAGCTGCTGAGCGAGAAGTGACCGTCAGAAGATATTTTTGGGACTGAGCTGCTGTGTTTCGGCAATGAGCCGGAACTGGTGGCGCAGCTGGGCCAGCACGGGGTACAGCTCTTCGGTGCTGCCCTGGGCAGACAGGGCCTTGGCCTGGGCCATCAGGGCCTCGGCCGCATCCAGATCTTCATGGGAGACGATGATGTGCATATAGCCTTGAACGTCCTGCCACAGGTCGTCCAAGGTGCCCAGCGCCGCCCCGCCGTCGCCGCCGGCATCCAGGTCGGCGGTGACTGTGTCCACCGCGGCAGTCCACTCGCCGCAGCGGTCCGTGACCCAGGCGGCGTTCCACAGGATGAAGAACAGCACGGCCAGCAGTACGAACAGGGGGATGCGGACGGCCCTCATCGCGCCGCCTCCTTCCGCAGACACACCACGGTGCCATGTTGGTCCACGGACAGCAAAAACACGTCCTGACTGCGGGCGATGCCCTGCCGGTGAAGCTCCTGTGCCAGCCAGCGGTCATCGCGGCCCGCCTGCCGGAGGTTATCCGTCAGCACCCGGCCGTCGTTGATGAGGATGATGGGCAGGAATACGTTGTCCTGTACGTCCAGCCCCAGCTGCTCCGGCGTAACCGGCTGGAGGGGACTGCGGGGCAGCACAGACAGCCGGCCGTTCGTCTCCAGCACGGCGTACTTTACGTCGCTCAGGTCGGTGATCCCCTGGCCCCGCAGCTGCTCGAACAGCTCGTCCAGCGTCAGTCGGTTGCGGCGCATGGTCTCCTGCCGCAGCTTGCCGTCCACGATCACCAGGGCCGGCTGGCCGCAGACCAGGTCCCGGAAGCGTACATTCCGCAGGCTGATGGCGCTGAACAGTGTGGACAGGGCGATCAGCGTGATGATGGGAATGACGCCGTTGAACAGCGGCAGGGCGAAGTCCTGCATGGGTACGGAGGCCAGGTCGGAGATCAGCAGCGTCAGCACCAGCTCGATGGGCTCCAGCTCGCCGATCTGCCGCTTGCCGCTGAGACGCAGGCCCGCGATCAGCAGCAGATAGAGAATGACCGTGCGGAAAAAGGCAGTCGCCATGATCGTACACCCCTTCGGAAGTTGTATTCCGGAGCAGTATGCCCCGCGGCGGGGCAAATTATGTTGGTATACAGCGGCAAAGCCGCTTTGTATATGGCTCGCAGAACGGAAAGGAGGATCTCGGCACAGGCCGACATAAGCGCCAGCGCTCATACAGCCGACGGATGTTTCCCGCCGGCTTGTCGCTGCTCTTTTTGAAGGCGGCGGCGAACATGAGACGACGAGGCGGAGAGTGATCGAAGTATTCGGCGGATGCTCTCCCGTGCCGTCCGGGTGCGTACACAGTCAGCAAATATGCGGGCGACCGCAAAACAGAGAGGCTGTGACCGGATGTGAAGACAAATGATCTGCGCGTTTGTGCTTCCGACCTATTATATTGATCGGAGGATTTTGCTTATATGTGTGGTATCGTAGGATACGTTGGACAGCAGCAGGCTGCGCCGCTGCTGCTGGACGGATTGTGCCGCCTGGAGTACCGGGGCTATGACTCCGCCGGTATCGCGGTCTGCAGCGGAGACACCCTTCAGGTACGCAAGACGCCGGGGCGTCTTGCGGCGCTGGAGACGCTGACCCACGGCGGGGCGGATCTGCCGGGGACAGTGGGCATCGGCCACACCCGGTGGGCTACTCACGGTGAGCCCAATCAGGTGAACGCCCATCCGCAGGTCAGCGGCGACGGAAAGTTCGCCGTGGTGCACAACGGTATTATCGAGAATTTCGCCCGGCTGAAGCAGGAACTGATCCAGAAGGGCTGCACGTTCGTGTCCGAGACGGATACGGAGGTGGTGGCCCAGCTGTTGGCCTGGTATTACAGCCAGTGCGGCGATGTGTTCGAGGCGGTGAACCAGATGCTCTCCCGGGTGGAGGGATCCTATGCGCTGGGTATCCTGTGCGCCGACACGCCGGACCGGATCATCGCCGCCCGAAAGGACGCGCCGCTGCTGCTGGGCTGCGGCCGGGGGGAGAACTTCCTGGCCTCGGATGTGACGGCGCTGCTGCGGCACACCCGTGACGTGGTGTATATGGATGACGGCGAGCTGGCTGTCATCACGGCGGAGGGTATCCGTATCTACGACGAGCGCCGCCGGCCCATCGACAAGGAGCACCGTCACATCGACTGGGATGTGGACGCCGCAGAAAAGGGCGGTTACGACCACTTCATGCTCAAGGAGATCTATGAGCAGCCGGCGGCGGTGCGCCGCGCCATCACCGGACGCATCCGGGACGGCCGGGTGGTGCTCAGTGACCTGACTATGACTGACAGAGAGATCCGTGATATCGGCCGCATCTGCATCGTGGCCTGCGGGTCCAGCTATCATGTGGGTATGGTGGGGAAATACACACTGGAACGGCTGCTGCGCCGCCCGGTAGAGGTCTGCCTGGCGTCGGAGTTCCGGTACAGCGACCCCCTGGTGGGCGAGGGCGATCTGGTCATCGTCATCAGCCAGTCCGGTGAGACGCTGGACTCCATGGCCGCCCTGCGCGAGGCCAAAAAGCGCGGCGCCCGGGTGCTGTCCATCGTGAACGTGGTGGGCTCGTCCATCGCCCGGGAGAGCGACGACGTGCTCTACACCTGGGCCGGACCGGAGATCGCCGTGGCCACCACAAAGGCATACAGCACCCAGATGGCGGTGCTGCACCTGCTGGGACTGTATTTCGGCGACGTGCTGGGCACCGTGGATTATGAGACATACAGCGCTATGGTACGGGGGCTGGAGGCCCTGCCGGGACAGATGGAGCAGGTGCTCTCCCATACGGAGGATATCCGCGCGGCCGCCAAATGGCTGGCGCAGGAGGAGGACGTGTTCTTCATCGGCCGGAATCTGGACTATGCATTGTCCCTGGAGGGGAGCCTGAAGCTGAAGGAGATCAGCTACATCCACTCGGAGGCCTATGCCTCCGGTGAGCTGAAGCACGGCACCATCTCCCTGATCCGCCAGGGAACGCCGGTGATCGCTGTGGCTACCTATCTGCCGCTGCTGGATAAGGCGGTCAGCAATGTGGTGGAGGTACAGGCCCGCGGCGCGCGGGTGCTGGCCCTGACCACCGAGGCCGGGGCCGAGGCCCTGCACAAGCGGGTGGATACGGTGTTGACCGTGCCGGAGGCGGAGGCTATGCTCCTGCCGCAGCTGGGCGTGATCCCGCTGCAACTGCTGTCCTACTACACAGCGCTGGAGCGCGGCTGCGACATTGATAAGCCGCGTAATCTGGCAAAGAGCGTCACCGTGGAATGACCGCTGGTATACACAGGACTTACGAAAAGGAGAAACAGCTATGGAGATCCGTTTGGCAGCAATGGACGATCTGGCCGCTGTAACGGCGCTGGAGGCGGTGTGCTTCCCACCGGCCGAGGCGGCGCAGGAGGACAGCCTCCGCGCACGGTTGGCCGCATACCCGAACCACTTCTGGCTTCTGGAGGACGAGGGACGGCTGGTGAGCTTCGTCAACGGCCTTGTCACCGATGTGTACGATCTGACGGATGAGATGTTCGATGATGTGTCCTATCACAGCGAGAACGGCGGGTGGCAGATGATATTCGGCGTGGTGACCCACCCGGATTATCAGCGCCGCGGCTGCGCGGAAAAGCTGCTGCGCTACGTGGTGGAGCAGGCCCGCCAGCAGGGAAGAAAGGGCCTTGTGCTGACCTGCAAGGAGCATCTGCTGCACTTTTACGGCAAGGTGGGCTTCGTGGACGAGGGCATCTCTGGTTCTACCCACGGCGGTGCGGTGTGGCACAAGATGCGCCTGACATTCTGACAAATGGCAAGGAAAGGTGGGGAAAGCATTTTCCCCCCTTTCTTTTTTCAAAAGGGTATGTTATACTCAAAAATTGACTGAATACCAAGGAAAGGGCGTGTACGCCATGCACGACGAGCTGATCCGGCGGCTCAACGAAACAAAGACCATGTCCATCGTGGGTATGTGCAAGAACGCGGGCAAGACCACCATGCTCAACTGGCTGCTGACGGCGGGCCATCTGCGGGGCACGCTGGGGCTGACCTCCATCGGGCGGGACGGCGAGTCCACCGATGTGGTCACCGGCACGGAAAAACCGGGCATCTTTGTCCGTGAGGGTACACTGATCGCCACGGCCAAGGATATGCTGCGGCTGGGCGATGTGACAAAAGAGATTTTGATGACCACAGGTATCCCTACCCCGCTGGGCGAGGTGGTCATCATGCGCGCCCGCAGCGCCGGCTATGTGCAGCTGGCGGGGCCCTCTATCACCACGCAGCTGCGGTCGGTGTCTGAGAGCTTTTTTGCCCTGGGGGCGGAGAAGTCCGTCATCGACGGTGCGCTGGGGCGCAAGAGCCTGGGCGCCCGGGCGGTGGCGGAGGGCGTTATCCTGTGTACCGGCGCCAGCTACAACGCCAGCATGGAGAAGGTCATCGCCGACACGGTGCACATCTACCGGCTGATGAACCTGCCCAAGGCCGAGACACTGCCGCCGGAGTGCCCCGACGGGCTGGAGGCCTGCGTCAGGGAGTACGGCGCAGCGCTGGTGACCGGCGCACTGACGGATACGATGGTGGTGCCGCTGCTGCGAAGCGGCGTGCTGCGGAAGTGCCGCCTGGTGGTCAAGGACCCCAGCAAGGTGCTGCTCAGCGCCGATACGCTGGATAAGCTGGCGGTGCGTGAGGTGGCGCTGGAGACGGAGGACGCGGCGAAGACGCTGTGCGTCACCGTGAACCCGGTGTCCGCCTACGGATGGAAATTCGACAAGGATGAATTCCTGTTCCGTATGAAAGAGGCGGTGGACGTACCGGTCATCAATGTGAAGGAGGAACTGGCATGATCGCGGTCAAGTTTGAGGAAAAAGAGAAGATCGGCCTGCAATACGCGCTGGAAACACTGCACGGCTGCTCGCCCTTCGGGCAGGAACGCATCCGGCGGTTGCGGTTTTATGCGCCGGAGGAACGCGCTGCACTGGAGGAGGAGCTGTACAACGTGGAGCAGGCGGCCAACGCCGCCGGCGAGCTGAAGGACGTGTACAACAAGCTGATGACCGGCCTGTGCCAGATGAAGGATATCCGCAACTCCCTGCGCCGCTGCGCGGCGGGGGAGACGCCGGACCATGTGGAGCTGTTCGAGATCAAGGGCTATTTGCAGCGGCTGGACGGTATGCGCCCGTTGTTTGAGCAGATCAACGCGGTGACGCACTTCAAGGGCATGACCTTCCACGAAGTGAAGGACGCATTGGCGGTGCTGGACCCGGATGGTACCGGGAGCCGGGGCTTCTATATCCCGGACAGCGCCACGACCAAGCTGAAGGAGATCCGCAGCGCCAAGAAAGAGGTGGAGGAGCGGCTGTTCCACGCCCAGACCGACGCGGAAAAGGACGATCTGCGCCTGAAGCGCACCCGGCTGTGCGGCGAGGAGGACGCGGAGGAGATGCACGTCCGCAAGGCCATGGGTGCGGCGTTGGCCCCCATGGTGGACGATCTGCTCTCCGATGCCGAGACGGCGGGACGTCTGGACTTTATTATCCAAAAGGCACTGTTTGCCGTGCGCTACGGCGGCGTGAAGCCGGAGCTGACGGAGAAGGACCTGGAGCTGGAGGATATGATCAATCCGGAGATCTGCGACCTGCTGGAACAGCAGGGCCGCCGCTTCGTGCCGGTGTCCATCTCCCTGACGCCCGGGGCCACGGTCATCACCGGCGCCAACATGGGCGGAAAGTCCGTGGCCATGAAGACGGTGGCGCTGAACGTGCTGCTGCTGCAGGCGGGCTTCCTGGTGTGCGCCAAAAAAGCCCGTATGCCGCTGTTCCACAGCGTGAAGATGCTCTTTGACGATCTGCAGTCCATCCAGTCCGGCCTGTCCGGCTTCGGTTCGGAGATCGTACAGTTCCAGAAGGCGCTCTCCGAGGTGGAGCAGGGCTATTCGCTGTTCCTGCTGGATGAGTTTGCACGGGGCACCAACCCGGACGAGGGTGCGGTGATCGTGCAGGCGGTGACGCGGTATCTCAACGGTGTGGACGCCATCTCACTGCTGACCACCCACTATGACAAGGTGGCGGAGTACGCCCGGACCCACTATCAGATCATCGGCCTGCGGGATATCGACCCGGAGGCTATCCGCCGGGAGCTGGCCGTGACCAGCGAGGACGGCGTGGCGGTCATCGCGCGGCACATGAACTACGGCCTGTATCGGGTGGAGGGAAAATCCGACTGCCCGCGGGACGCGCTGAATATCTGCCGGATGTTGTCCCTGAAGCCGGAGATACTGAAAATGGTGGAGGAAAGCTATTAAAAAAGCGCCCTGCGGGGCGCTTTTTTCTGTGCGGGGTGCGGACATGGAGGGAGGAGGGCTTTCTCGGAGAAATGCCGAAATACAAGGCTGAAATTTATTCGTATCGCACAAAAAAATTATTGTCTTTTCTGTCACAATGTCACTTGACAAGACCGCTGAAAAAGGTATAATTTATAGATAGAAATTTCATAATATCAGTCAATAGAGGCGCGGAGGACAGGGTACTGCATATTTGGGGACAGGCACCCGGTAAATTTGCAGGAAGGGGTCTTCCGCCGAAGGGGCCGGACGGGTCTGTGCGTGCGGTTCCTGGCAGCGCGGTGTAAGCGGCGCTGCTGTCATGTAGTGATACATGGAGCGCTATTGGTCAACGACCTTGACCGATAGCGCTTTTTTCATACCCAAAAGAAGTGCCGAGGCCAGCTCTGGTATTGGAAATGCACGTCCAAAAATTTGAAGGAGGAAAAACTTATGGAAAAGATGACATCTCTGCTTCGTCTGCGTATGAGCGCGAAGGACGCCCACTACGGCGGCAACCTGGTGGACGGCGCACACATGGTGCACCTGTTCGGCGATGTGGCTACCGAGCTGCTGATCAAGTGCGACGGCGATGAGGGCCTGTTCTGCGCGTATGACAACGTGGAGTTCCTGGCGCCCGTCTATGCCGGCGACTACATCGAGGCCTACGGCGAGATCGAGAAGATCGGCAACACCTCCCGTACCATGAAGTTCGAGGCCCGCAAGGTCATCGTCTCCCGCCCCGACATCAGCGCTTCCGCCGCTGACGTTCTGGCTGAGCCCGTGGTGGTCTGCCGTGCCCACGGCACCTGCGTCACCCCCAAGGACTGCCAGCGTCTGCCCATCGAGAAGTAAGGAGCGGAAACAATGGAGAAGCTTATCATTACCGCTGCTATCTGCGGCGCTGAGGTCACTAAGGCCCAGAACGAGGCTGTTCCCTATACCGTCGAGGAGATGGTCCGCGAGGCCAAGTCCGCGTACGAGGCCGGTGCGGCGATCCTGCACATCCACGTCCGTGAGGATGACGGCACCCCCACCCAGGGCCGCGAGCGTTTCAAGGTCGTCATGGACGCCATCCGCAAGGAGCTGCCCGACGTCATCATGATCCCCTCCACCGGCGGCGCCACCGGCATGAGCCCCGAGGAGCGTCTGCAGCCCACCGAGCTGTTCCCCGAGATGGCCACTCTGGACTGCGGTACCTGCAACTTCGGCGATGAGATCTTTGATAACACTATGCCCACCATGCGCGCCTTCGGCAAGCGTATGATCGAGAACGGCATCAAGCCCGAGTACGAGTGCTTCGAGCTGGGCCATATCGACACCGTTCTGGGCATGGCCAAGAAGGGCGAGGTCCCCGGCGATCCCATGCAGTTCAACTTCGTGCTGGGCGTGCACGGCTGCACCCCCGCCACTGTGGAGAACCTGGCGTTCTTCGCCAGCAAGATCCCGGCCAACGCTACCTGGACCGTGTCCGGCGTGGGCCGCGCTGCCTGGACCATGGCCGCTGCCGCTATCGCTATGGGCGGCAACGTCCGCGTGGGCTTCGAGGACAACATCTATCTGGGCAAGGGTCAGAAGGCCGCGTCCAACGGCGAGCTGGTGGCCAAGGTCGTCCGTATCGCCAAGGAGCTGGGCCGCGAGATCGCTACCCCCGCTGAGGCCCGCGAGATCCTGAGCCTGAAGCCCCTGAAGTAATGAAGCAGCCACTGAACGAAGTGCTGTCGGCGGCTGAACGGAAAATTTTCCGCCTGCCTTCCCGTGTGTTTTTTGAAATACACAAAGTATTCCTGCAAACCACACGCTTCGACAGACAAAAAATTTTCTCGCCCATCCATCCGACGCATCCGTTCAGTGTCCGCTGAAAGCTATTAAAAGAAAGAATTATAAATAAATTTAGGAGGAAACTAAAATGGCTGAACTGAAAGGCAACAAGTACGGTACCCACCGCGTTATCGAGCCCAAGGGCGTTCTGACCCAGGCTGCTTGGAAGATCGACAACGACATGAGCAAGGTCTATTCCAACGAGATCGTCTGCGATGTCACTTCCCTGAACATCGACTCCGCCTCCTTCACTCAGATCTCCGAGGCCTGCGGCGGCGACGAGAAGAAGATCGGCGAAATGATCCTGGGCATCGTCGCTGAGCGCGGCAAGCAGCAGAACCCTGTCACCGGTTCCGGCGGTATGTTCAAGGGTGTCGTCGCTCACATCGGCGAGGACCTGAAGAAGAAGCCCGGCTTCGACCTGAAGGAAGGCGACAAGATCGTCTCTCTGGTCTCCCTGTCCATGACCCCGCTGAAGATCGACAAGATCCTGGCCATCCACAAGGATATCGACCGCGTGGACATCGTCGGCAAGGCCATCCTGTTCGAGTCCGCTCTGTATGCCAAGATGCCCGATGATATGTCCGAGCCTCTGGCCCTGGCTGCTCTGGACGTGGCCGGCGCTCCCGCGCAGGCCCGCAAGCTGCCCCACGAGGGTGACAGCGTCCTGATCCTGGGCGCCAACGGCAAGTCCGGCGTTCTGTGCGGTTGGGAAGCTATGAAGAAGGTCGGCCCCAAGGGCAAGGTCGTGGGCGTCGTCCGCAACCCCAAGCAGGTCCCCGGCCTGATGGAGCTGGGCGTGTACACCGACGTGATCGTCGCCGACTGCACCAAGCCCGTTGAGGTCATGGAGGCTGCTCTGGCTGCCAACGACGGCAAGGAGTATGATCTGTCCATCTGCTGCGTGAACATCGAGTCCTGCGAGATGTCCGCCATCCTGCCCGTCCGCGACGACGGCATGGTGTACTTCTTCTCTATGGCTACCTCCTTCACCAAGGCTGCCCTGGGCGCCGAGGGTATCGGCAAGGACGTCACCATGATCATCGGCAACGGCTACACCAAGAACCACGCCAACATCACCCTGGACGTGCTGCGTGAGAACCCCAAGCTGCGTAAGCTGTTCGACGAGAAGTACTGCTAAACGAAACTGACCGAAGCTGGGTGTCCCCTTCGGGGGACTCCCAGCCTTTGGCGTACCTAAAACAACGATTTTTGTGAAGGAGAAACGACATGAAAACTCGCAATGGTTTGTTTGCTGACGTTCCCGAAAATCTGTGGAACGACTGGCATTGGCAGGTCGCTAACCGCGCTGAGACGGTTGAGGATCTGAAGAAGTACATGACCCTGACCCCCGACGAGGAAGCCGGCGTTGCCAAGACCCTGGGCAAGCTGCGCATGGCCGTCACCCCCTACTATCTGTCCCTGATCGATCTGGACGATCCGTTTGATCCCATCCGCAAGATGGCTATCCCCCGCGCTGAGGAGCTGGAGTATGCCGATTATGAGGATGCCGATCCTCTGCACGAGGACACCGACTCTCCCACCCCCGGCCTGACCCACCGCTATCCTGACCGCGTGCTGCTGCTGATCACCGACCAGTGTTCCATGTACTGCCGTCACTGTACCCGTCGTCGTTTTGCCGGTCAGAACGACTGCGAAGTGCCTATGCAGCAGATCGACAAGTGCATCGATTATGTGGCCGCCCACCCCGAGGTCCGCGACGTGCTGCTGTCCGGCGGCGACTGCCTGATGGTCGAGGACGACACCCTGGAGTACATCATCAAGCGCGTGCGCGCCATCCCCCATGTGGAGATCGTGCGTCTGGGCTCCCGTACGCCCGTTGTGTGCCCCCAGCGTATCACCCCCGAGCTGTGCGCTATGCTGAAGAAGTATCACCCCGTGTGGCTGAACACCCACTTCAACACCCCCAAGGAGTTCACTCCCGAAGCCGCCAAGGCCTGCGCTATGCTGGCTGATGCCGGTATCCCCCTGGGCAACCAGTCCGTGCTGCTGGCCGGCGTGAACGATTGCTCTCACGTGATGATGGAGCTGGTCCACGGTCTGGTCAAGATGCGTGTGCGTCCCTATTACATCTATGCCTGCGATCCTTCCCTGGGCCTGAGCCACTTCCGTACCCCCGTGTCCAAGGGTATCGAGATCATGGAAGCTCTGCGCGGTCATACCTCCGGCTACTGCATCCCCACCTTCGTGGTCGACGCTCCCGGCGGCGGCGGCAAGACCCCCGTTATGCCCAACTACCTGATCTCCGAGACGCCCCGCAAGGTCATCCTGCGCAACTTCGAGGGCGTTATCACCTCTTACACCCAGCCCGAGCACTATGTTCAGGATTGCCACTGCGACGTCTGCACCGGCAAGAAGAAGGTGGAGAAGACCGGCGTGGCATGGGTCGCCGAAGGCACCAAGCAGCGCTATCTGGAGCCCACCAAGCTGCTGCGTAACGAGCGTCACGTCAAGAAGTAAGAGAGAGGAAAAACTATGGAAAGCAAACTCGGCTTGAATTTTGAGCTGGTCAACCGTGCCCGTGCCTCCGCCGCCAAGATTGCGGACGACACCCAGCACTTTATCGACCAGCACACCACCGTCACGGTGGAGCGCGCTGTTTGCCGTCTGCTGGGTATCGATGGCGTCAACGATATGGACGTTCCTCTGCCCAACGTGGTCGTTGACCACCTGATGGCAAACTCCCTGCTGCCCGTGGGTGCCGCGTGGGCTATCGGCAACGCTATGGTGGAGACCGGCAAGGATCCCCAGGGCGTGGCAGATGCCGTGAACAGCGGCGAGCTGGACCTGAGCAAGGTCCCCGCCCATTCCGATGCGGAGATCCGCGGCGCCATCACCCCCGTGGTGAACGCTACCGTGGAGCGCATCAACAAGAACGTCGCCAAGCGTAACAGCTACCTGAAGGCGTGGGGTGATAAGGAAGGCCCGTACCTGTACATCATCGTGGCTACCGGCAATATCTACGAGGATATCACGCAGGCCAAGGCCGGTGCCAAGCAGGGCGCGGACATCATTGCCGTCATCCGTACCACCGGTCAGTCCCTGCTGGACTACGTGCCTTACGGCGCGACCACCGAGGGCTTCGGCGGTACCTACGCTACCCAGGAGAACTTCCGCCTTATGCGCGCGGCGCTGGACGAGGTGGGCGAGGAGCAGCACCGCTATATCCGGCTGTGCAACTACTGCTCCGGCCTGTGCATGCCCGAGATCGCCGCTATGGGCGCTCTGGAGCGTCTGGACGTGATGCTGAACGATGCGCTGTACGGCATCCTGTTCCGCGACATCAATATGCAGCGCACCATCGTGGACCAGTACTTCTCCCGTGTCATCAACGGCTATGCCGGCGTTATCATCAACACCGGTGAGGATAACTACCTGACCACCGACGACGCTATCACCGCGGCCCACACCGTGCTGGCCTCCCAGTTCATCAACGAGGCCTTTGCCAAGACCGCCGGTATGCGCGAGGAGCAGATGGGTCTGGGCCACGCGTTCGAGATGGATCCCGCCGTGGAGGACACCTTCCTGTATGAGCTGGCACAGGCACAGATGGCCCGCGAGATCTTCCCCAACGCGCCCCTGAAGTATATGCCTCCCACGAAGTTCATGACCGGCAACATCTTCCGCGGCCACATTCAGGACGCCCTGTTCAACATGGTGACCATCCTGACCAACCAGAAGCTGTGCCTGCTGGGCATGATGACCGAGGCTATCCACACCCCGTTCATGTCCGACCGCGCGCTGTCCATTGAGAACGCGCAGTACATCTTCCGCACCATGAAGGATCTGGGCGATGAGCTGACCTATAAAGAGGGCGGCATCATCCGCAGCCGCGCCAACGAGGTGCTGACCAAGGCCACCGACCTGCTCTCCGAGATCGAGAAGCTGGGCCTGTTCACCACCATCGAGAAGGGCATCTTCGCCGACGTGAAGCGCCCCAAGGACGGCGGCAAGGGCCTGGCCGGCGTGGTCATCAAGGACGACAAATACTTCAACCCGTTCATTGAAGTCATGAAAGGCAAGGTGGGAGCATGAGCAGCGGACTGTATAATACCCATAAGATCGATTTCGATACAACGCTGGATCTGACCCGCCTGAAGCCCTACGGCGACACCATGAACGACGGTAAGGTACAGACCAGCTTCACCCTGCCCATCAAGGACGATGAGCGCGGTGAGGAGGCTGCCCGCCAGATCGCCAAGAAGATGGGTCTCGAGGAGCCCAACGTGGCCTATCACACCGCGCTGGACAAGGAGTTCACCTTCTATGTGGTCTATGGCAGCTGCGTACACTCCGTGAACTACGAGGATATCCATGTTATTACTGTGGAGTCCGACGTGATGAGCATGGAGGATACCAATGAGTACATCAAAGAGCACATCGGCCGCAAGGTCGTGATGGTGGGTGCCTCCACCGGCACCGACGCTCACACCGTGGGTATCGACGCTATCATGAACCGCAAGGGATTCGCCGGCCACTACGGCCTGGAGCGCTACGAGATGATCGAGGCCTATAACCTGGGCTCTCAGGTCCCCAATGAGGACTTCATCAAGAAGGCGCTGGAGCTGCACGCGGACGTGCTGCTGGTCAGCCAGACCGTTACCCAGAAGGATGTACACATCCAGAACCTGACCAACCTCATCGAGCTGCTGGAGGCCGAGGGCCTGCGCGACAAGTTCGTCGTATGCTGCGGCGGCCCCCGCATCACCCATGAGCTGGCCAAGGAGCTGGGCTTTGACGCCGGTTTCGGCGCCGGCAAGTATGCCGACGACGTGGCGTCCTTCGCCGTGACCGAAATGGTCAAGCGCGGCATGAAGTAAAACCATACGGCACCACTGGGTCAACTGCATAGGCAGATGGCCCAGTGGTTGCTGTCATAAAAAAGTAGGAGGAACAGAAATGGCAAAGAAACCTGTATTGACTGCCAAGGAAGCGGCGGCCATGATCCCCGACGGCGCCACGATTATGTGCGGCGGTTTCCTGGCTTGCGGCCAGGCCCGCGCTATCGTCAAGGAGCTGGTGGCCCGGGGCACGAAGGACCTGACCCTGATCGCCAACGATATGGGCCGCGCGACTGGCCCCATGGGCGAGGAGTTCTTCGGCATCGCGGAGCTGATCCACAACCATCAGGTCAAGCGCGTCATCGCCACCCATGTGGGCATGACCCCCGAGGTCGGCCAGCAGAACACCGAGGGCACGCTGGAGGTCAATCTGCTGCCCCAGGGCACCCTGGCTGAGTGCATCCGCGCCGGCGGCGCCGGCCTGGGCGGCGTGCTGACCCCCGTGGGCATCGACACGCTGGTGGAGGAGTCCCCCTTCTGCCTGGGCCGCCACACTGTGGACGGCAAGGATTATCTGCTGATGAAGCCCATCCACGCCGATTTCGCCCTGCTGGGCGCCTATAAGTGCGATGAGTACGGCAACTGCTGGTACAAGGGCACCATGCGCAACTTCAACGTGGTGATGGCCACTGCCGCAGACACCGTGATCGCCGAGTGCGAGTATATCGTCCCTGTGGGCGACATCGAGCCGGAGAACGTCCATACCTACGGTATGTGCGTGAACTACATCGTGGAAGGAGACAGAAAGTAATGGAAAAGTCTGAGATCAAGGGCTTTATTGCCAAGCGCTGCGCCAAAGAGCTGAAAGATGGCGACGTCGTAAATCTGGGCATCGGTCTGCCCACCCTGATCCCCCACTATCTGCCTGAGGGCGTGGAGCTGATCATCCACGCTGAGTTGGGTATCGTCTCCGCCGGAAAGGCGCCCAAGGAGGGCGACGAGAACTACGATCCGTACCACGTTGTGGACGCCGGCGGCAGTCCCGCTTCCGTGGCCTATGGCGGCGGCTTCATCGACTCCGCCAGCAACTTCGGCCTGATCCGCGGCGGCCATGTGGACGCCTGCTTCCTGGGCGCTCTGGAGGTCGATGCTGAGGGCAACCTGGCCAACTGGATCATCCCCGGCAAGAAGATGCCCGGCATGGGTGGCGCTATGGACCTGTGCGTGGGCGCCAAGCACTGCATTGTGTGCATGGAGCACACCGCCAAGGGCAACCCCAAGATATTTGAGAAGTGCCGTCTGCCCCTGACCGCCTCTCACTGCGTGAACAAGATCATCACCGAGATGTGCGTGTTTGAGGTCACTGACAAGGGCCTGCTGATGACCGAGATCAACCCCGAGTTCACTGTCGATCAGATCAAGGAAGCCACGGCCGCACCCTTCGAGGTCGCCGTTGACCTGAAGAGTATGCTGGACTAAGTGAAAATGCGTATGACTCCCCCGGCGAAGCCGGGGGAGTTGTTTTTTGGGGGGAGCGGTGAGCCGCGACACCTCATCCGGCGCTGCGGGGAACCTTCCCCTCGAGGGGAAGGCAAGGGGCTGGGCTGACCGATGCGGGAATATTTCCAAAATGTGGAAAAATGCAAGAAATTTCTTACCAGGAATGGTGGTTTTAGGGGGAAATGCTGAAATTGGGGTGGACAAATGGGGAGAGTGTGGTATAATCTGTGTATCCGCAGGAGTACTCCTGCTTTAGCGTTTTAACAGAGATTAAAACGAAGCGTCCTGCGGAAATATCAACCAAAAGAGGTAGAGGACATGAAAAAGTGGTTTGCGACTGTTTTGGCGCTGGTGTTGGTGCTGGGACTGTGCAGCGTGAGCTGGGCGGAGGAATATGACGGTTTTGTTAAAGGCGAACAAGGCGCCAATGGGATGGATACTTATTCCGTTGATGTGACGAGCCAAGAGCAATTGCAGGCAGCAGTTAAGGCAACGGATTGCTTTGGCGCAAATATGATCATCAATATTAAAAATGATATTACGATCACAGGGAGTTGGGAGCCTGGGTACATCAACGGCTATGGAAAGAGCGGAAAGGCTGGAACCGGTGTTGTGACAGTGAACGGGAATGGCAATAAAATCACCGGTCTGAGTGATATGCTGTTTTCGGGATCATGGGCGGGTAAGTGTGCACTAATCGTTAAAGATCTGACGATTGCGAACGCGAATATCAAAGTTGAAATAGATGATAAAACAGAAAGCAAAGGAGTAGGTGCATTTCTTGGCAGCGCTGGGGCAACGACAGAGGTTGTGTTCTCAAATTGCCATTTGGTAGATTCTCATGTGGAAGGCGGACATTGGACGGGTGGTTTTGTCGGATATTCTGCTGGTTATAGCGGCAGTGATGGACCGGTGTTCCAAACAGTCAAGTTCACGGGGTGCACGGTAAGCGGCAGCATATTGACAGGTAAAGGCTCTGTTGGTGCGCTGATGGGACATGCTACTGGTGACGCTTGGACGTCGGTGGAGGTGAAGAATACCTCTGTTACTGCGAATGAAGTGACATCTACCGGGAGTTCTAACAACAAGGCTGGCGCTTTGTTTGGTACGACGGGAGCAGCCGGTACGGAGAAGAACGGGAAAACTGGTGGTATCGTGGTTGAGGCGGTAGTTGAGGGAAACACTGTAAAATCCAACGGAACGCCGGTAACGACCATCTATGGGCGTCAGGGTTCGTCCGAGGGCAAGCTGGAGCTGACTGGCGGTTGCTATGATAATATGCCTATTGCAGAAGGAGATGCGAGTTGGGCGGCTCCTAATGGAAGCCTGGCGATGGCGGAAGTGACAGGTGAGTCCGGCGAGATCACGTACAACTATGGTACGGATTATATCCAGGCAGCAGCGACCGCTGAAGGTGTAAAGACCATCGTCATTAAGAACGGTGATGTACAGTTGACCGGCGTATCAGCGGGAGTGAACGTGAGAAACGATGCCGAGGGGAATACGGTGACAGTTAACGGCAGCAAGAACATTACCAAACAGGATGAGGAAGGATATACTGTTCCTCAGCCGGAGCAGAAGCCGTCCGGAAACCACTACTACTATTACGCACCCAGCACCGATACCACAGAGACCAAGGGTTCGCCCAAGACCTTTGACGCGGGCGTGGGCATCTACGCCGTGACGGCGGTGCTGTCCGTGACCGGTATGGCGTGGGTCGGCAAGAAGCGGCACTAAGTCAACAAAAAAGAAAGCCCGTACGGGCTTTCTTTTTTTGACATTTGCGGGGGCGAGGGCTGTGTCTGCGGGCGGCTGCGCTTTTATTTTTCACCCTTGGTCAGGTTGGTCAGGACGGTCTTGACGCCCTCCAAACCTTCGCCGGCGGCCTTTTTCACGCCTTCAAACCCCTCGCCGGCGGCCCTTTTCAGCTCGTCCTTCACGTCCACGGCCAGGCGGCGGAATATCTCGGCGATGATCTTCTTTTTCTCCTCGTCCGCGCCGGCGTACTGCTTCAGCAGCGCCGCGCCGCCGGCCAGACCGCCGCTGCGGAGGTCGTCCAGCGTCCGGGCTTTGCCGGACAGAGAGAGCACGTCAAACAGCGCGTCGGTGAACTGCTCGCGCTCGGCGGGGGTCATGGAGCCGATCCACTCCCGGAGCACATCGTCGGAGAGCCTGCCCATCTGGGAGCGCTGGCCCAGGTGGACAAAGCGGGTGCCCACCACGCTCCAGGACAGGGGCTCGTGCTGCATGATGGAACGGTTGGCGCTGTCGATAACGGCGTAGTCCTCGGCGTGTTCCAGCAGGACGCCTACGATGGAGGACTCGGGGATATAGGTGTGCAGCTTATCGGCCACCCGGCGGTATTCCGGGGTGTCCAGCATATCCCGGGCGAAGCCGGGGCCATCGTTGTTATAGGCGGACAGCAGGCGGTCCTTCTGCAGCTCGGCAGGCAGATAGATTGCCGCCCAGGCGGCCAGATTGCCGCCCTTGCTGTGGCCGCCGATACGCAGGGGCAGGGCGGGGCAGAGGGACGCCATCTCCGTAGCGTAGGACACGGCGCGTGTCTGGGCGGGGACGGCGGAGAGGAAGCTCATGTTGAAGTCCTCTTTCCAGCCGGCCAGAGAGGTGTCGGTGCCCATGAAGGCCACAAACAATGTGCCGTCGGGCACCAGGAAGGAGAGCGCATCGAATTGCTTGGCGCTCTGTTCGTCGTATTCGTGGGTGTAGCCGAACAGGCGCAGGTCCCGGAAGCGTTCGGTCTGTGCCGCCAGACGCAGCAGGGGGAGATAGCTGAGCTCGGAGAGGCCCAGCTGGTCATCCTCGTCGGTGAGCAGGGGTGCGACCTGGGCCAGGGTGGGCGCCGCGGCGGGGTCCTTGGTATGGACCGCGTCGATGCGGCGGAAGTTGATATAGGAGAGGATGCACAGCACCAGGTTGTCCACCTCGTTGAAGCCGTCACGGGCAAAGGTCAGGTCGCCGCGCCAGCGGAGGTAATCGAAGGGTGTGCCGTTGACGGGGGCCAGCTGTTTGGGTGTGTTCTTTTCCATATAGACCTCCTTGCGTATGGTATATGCAGTATACCACACTTTGCCCGCGGCCACAACGGGCAGCGCGGCAAAAAATGTTGGCGAAAAATGTTTACAGTTGCGGCGTTGACGATGGGGGACTTCTATTGTATAATAAACTGATTTATTATGGGGAGGGTCCGTCTGTATGTGGATCGCGAAGGATTGGAAGGATTATGAGCTGCTGGACTGCGGTGGCGGCGAAAAGCTGGAGCGCTGGGACCGGCAGGTATTGGTGCGCCCCGATCCCCAGGCGATCTGGGAGACGGATAAGACCACGCGGCTGTGGCGCGGCGCAACAGGACGCTATTCCCGGTCTTCTACCGGCGGCGGTCATTGGGATAAAGGCAAGCTGCCGGAAAGCTGGCAGGTGCATTACAAAGACCTGACATTTCAGGTGAAGCCCATGAACTTCAAGCATACGGGATTGTTCCCGGAGCAGGCGGTAAATTGGGATTTCGCCATGGACAAGATACGGCATGCCGGAAGGCCTATCCGAGTGCTGAACCTGTTTGCCTATACCGGCGGGGCTACGGTAGCCTGTGCGAGGGCCGGGGCTTCTGTGTGCCATGTGGACGCGGCCAAGGGTATGGTGGCCTGGGGTAAGGAGAACGCCCGGCTATCCGGCCTGGGCGAAGCGCCCATCCGCTGGATCGTGGACGACTGCGCCAAGTTCGTGGAGCGTGAGATACGCCGGGGCAAGACCTATGACGCCATTATCATGGATCCGCCCTCCTACGGGCGCGGGCCTGGCGGCGAGGTGTGGAAGCTGGAGGACAATCTGTACCCCTTTGTGGAGCTGTGTAGCCGGGTGCTGTCGGACAAGCCGCTGTTCGTGGTATTGAACAGCTATACCACGGGGTTGGCGCCGTCGGTGCTGGGGTACATATTGCAGATGCTGGTAGGGCGGAAATTCGGCGGCACGGTCACATGGGACGAGCTGGGCCTGCCCTGCACGGAAAGCGGCATGGCGCTGCCCTGCGGCGCCACGGGAAGATGGTTTTCCGAGTAAACGAGAACGGAAGTAATTGCGTATGGCAGTGATGATAGAGACAAGGAACCTGACCTATACGTACCCTGCGCCGGAGGGGGAGACAAATCCTCCGGCCCTGCGGGATGTATCGGTACAGATCGAAAAGGGCAGCTTTACGGTGGTGCTGGGCCACAACGGCTCCGGCAAGTCCACCTTTGCCAAGCACCTGAACGCGGTGCTGCTGCCGTGCGGCGGCGCTGTGTATGTGGACGGAATGGACACGCGGGACGAGAAGCTGCTGCTGGAGATCCGGCGGCGGACGGGTATGGTGTTCCAGAACCCGGACAATCAGATCGTGGCCAACGTGGTGGAGGAGGATGTAGCCTTCGGCCCGGAGAACCTGGGTGTGCCTACGGCGGAGATACGCCGGCGGGTGGACGACGCGCTGGCGGCGGTGGGCATGGAGCAATTCGCCAGCCACGCACCGCACCTGCTCTCCGGCGGGCAGAAGCAGCGCATCGCCATTGCGGGTATTCTGGCCATGGAGCCGGAGTGCATCGTGCTGGACGAGGCCACGGCTATGCTGGACCCGGCGGGACGGCGTGAGGTCATCGACACCGTGCGGCGGCTGAACCGGGAGCAGGGTATTACCGTGGTGCTTATCACCCATCACATGGTCGAGGCGGAGCGTGCAGACCGAGTGATCGTGATGAACGACGGCGAGGTAGCGATGGACGGTACGCCACGGCAGGTGTTCTCACAGGTGGAGCGCCTGCATGAGCTGGGCCTGGCGGCGCCGGATACGGTGGAATTGCTGTATCGGCTGCGGCGGGACGGAGTAGATGTGCCACTGGAAAACCTGACGGTAGACGAGTGCGCCGATACCATTTGCCGCGCTTTCGGCGAGGCGGAAGGGAAGTAACATTGGAACCGATTTTGCAGATAGAGGACCTGACCCACACCTATTCGGCGGGGACACCGTTCCAGCGCAGCGCCGTGGAGGGGCTGAGCATGACTGTGGGCGCAGGGGAGTTCTTGGGCGTGATCGGACACACCGGGTCCGGTAAATCCACGCTGATACAGCATCTGAACGGGCTTTTGCAGCCCACGTCCGGGCGTATTCTCCTGGAGGGGGAGGATATCTGGGCGGATCCGAAGAAAATACGTGACGTACGCTTCAAGGTGGGGTTGGTGTTCCAGTACCCGGAATACCAGCTGTTCGAGGAGACGGTGTATAAGGACATCGCCTTTGGACCGAAGAACATGGGATTGGACGCGGAGGAGATCGACCGACGGGTGCGGGACGCGGCGGCCTTTGTGGGACTGCACGAGACGCTGCTGGACAAGTCGCCCTTTGAGCTGTCCGGCGGACAGAAGCGCCGGGTGGCTATCGCGGGCGTCATCGCTATGGAACCGAAGGTGCTGGTGCTGGACGAGCCTACGGCGGGGCTGGATCCCCAGGGGCGGGACGCCATACTGGCACAGATACAGGCCTATCACCGCGCCAAGGGCGCGGCGGTGGTGCTGGTGAGCCACAGCATGGAGGAGATCGCCAGGAACGTGGACCGCATCGTGGTGCTGTCCGACGGAAAGGTATATATGGAGGGCACGCCGAAGCAGGTGTTTGCCCGAGCGCATGAACTGGAGCAGGTGGGGCTGGATGTGCCTCAGGTGACGAAGGTGGCCGCCGCGCTGAAAGCGCGGGGGCTGGATATCGATACAGCGGTATACACCGTGGAGGCGCTGGAGCAGAAGCTGCTGTCGCTGAAGGGGGGTGCCGGCGGATGCTGAAGGATATCACACTGGGACAGTTCTTCCCGGCGGATACGCCGGTACACCGACTGGACCCCAGGACAAAGCTGCTGTGCGTCATCCTCTACATCGTGGCACTGTTCAGCGCCAAAAGCGTACTGACCTATGGTATCATGATCACGGTGCTGGCGGTGTCGGTGCTGGTGTCGAGAGTACCATTCAAGTCGCTGACCAAGGGCTTGAAGCCCGTCTATTTTGTGGTGGCCTTCACGGCCGTTATGAATATGTTTTTCACCGCCGGTACGCCGGTGGCGGATGTTTGGCTGCTGCGGAGCATCACCTGGGAGGGTGTTGTAGCCGCCGTGCAGATGGTGCTGCGGATCGTGATGCTCATCATGGGCACATTTTTGATGACGTACACCACCAGTCCCATCGCCCTGACGGACGGCATGGAGAGCCTGCTGGGGCCGCTGAAAAAGCTGCGCCTGCCGATTCACGAGCTGGCTATGATGATGTCTATCGCGCTGCGGTTCATTCCCACGCTGATCGAGGAGACAGACAAGATCATGTCGGCACAGAAGGCCCGCGGCGCGGACTTCGAGACAGGCAATATCTTCCGGCGTGCCAAAGCGCTGGTTCCCATTTTGGTGCCACTGTTCATCAGTGCGTTCCGCCGTGCCGATGAACTGGCTACGGCTATGGAGTGCCGCTGCTACCACGGTGGTGAGGGGCGTACAGCCCTGCGGGTGCTGCGGTATAAGGCGGCGGACTGGCTTGTGCTGGTGGCGTTCCTGGCGCTGACGGCAGGCATTATCGTTTTGAAAAAGCTTGGCTTTTGAGTGAGAGGAGGCGGGGCCTATGCGGAATATCGCGCTGGTATTGATGTACAACGGCACCGCCTATCACGGCTGGCAGGTGCAGAAGACGGAGGTCTCCGTGGCGCAGACGCTGGAAAAGGGCTTGTCTATGGTGTGCGGCCATCCGGTGAAGGTCATCGGCTGCGGGCGCACGGATGCCGGCGTCCACGCGGAGCACTATGTGGCCAATTTCCGTACAGAGTCGCGGATACCGGTGGATCGCCTGCCCTTTGCGGTGAATACCCATATCCCGGAGGATATTGTGGTAAAGGCGGCCTATGAGGTAGCCGATGACTTTAACGCCATCGGGTCGTGCATCCAAAAGGAGTATACCTACCGTATCTACAACTCCCGGATCAAAAACCCCTTTTACGTTCACCGGGCGTATTTCTATCCCAAGAAATTGGATGAGAACTTGATGGACCGGGCGGCCCGGATGTTCGAGGGGACCCACGATTTCGCCGCTGTGCGGAGTGTGGGGACCAACGTGCGGAGCACCGTGCGGACTATCCACTACTGCCGTGTGACGCGGAATGGGGAACTGCTGGAGCTGAAGGTATGCGCGGACGGTTTCTTGTATAATATGGTACGTGCCATTACCGGCACGGTGCTGTACGCGGCGGAGGGGAAGCTGATGCCGGAGGACATCCCGGAGATACTGAATTCGGGCAACCGGACGCTGGCGGGGCCCACGGCGCCGCCGGGAGGGCTGTATCTCACGCGAGTATGGTATGAGGATGAACGGTTGAATGGATAACAACACCAACAACTGGAAAGAGTTTACCCTGGGCGACGTCCAGGAGGAGCATCCCCGGCGTGTGGCCAAGCGCAGCCGGAAGCCGCTGCTGGTACTGCTGATCGTGGCGGTACTGGCGGTAGCGGCGGTGACGGCGGCGGTGCTGCTGGACCGCAGCGGTTTTGATGGCCTGCGCCGCAAGGTCATTTACGCCAAGGCGGTGAAGGATGAAAACGGCTGCGCCCAGCTGTATCGTTACAGCAGCGACCAGTCGGGTCATTTTGCCTCGCTGGAGGGCAGCCTCGTGTCTGTGTCCATGCACCAGCTGACGGTGCTGGATGAGCAGAACAAGACGCTGTATGACGAGGCGGTGAAGTTCCAATCACCGGCGTTGTCCGTCGGCGGTGGACGTGCCGCAGCCTATGACGTGGGCGGAACGGTGGTATACGTCCTGTCGGATAAGGGCCTGGTGTACACACTGGACTGCGCCGGCGAGGTGCTCAGTGCATCGTTGAATACCAAGGGCTGGCTGACTGTGGTGTGCAGTGAAAGCGGCTGCAAGGCCGCGGTACGGGTCTATGACGGCAACGGAGAAGCGGTGTTCGCCTTCAAGTCGTCGGACCGCTTTGTGATGACGGCGGCGCTGTCCGCCGACAGCCGTACCTTGGCGGCGGTGACCATGGGGCAGGAAAACGGCACGTTTGCCAGCTATGTGATCTTCTACCGGGTGAACAGTGATCAGGAGGCTGGACGCTGCACCCTGCGGGGCAGCGTGGTCTATGATCTGATGGCCGCAGGCAGCGGATTTTGCGCCGTGACGGAGGAGCAGTTGTGCTTCATTGACGGCAGCGGTGTGATGACTGCCGCCTATGATTACGGCGGAGACTATCTGCGGCGGGTCAGCATCAGCGGCGACGGCTATGCCGCTCTGCTGCTGGGTCGGTACCGTACCGGCACGCAGCACCGAGTGGTGACGGTGAACAGCGAAGGTCAGGAGTTGGCATCGCTGGAGCTGGACGCGGAGGTCAGCAGCCTGTCCGCCGCGGGACGATACGTGGCTGTGCTGTGCAGCGACCATCTGACGATCTATGATAAGCAGCTGCTTCCCGTGGCGGAGCTGGAGGAAGTTAGCCAGGCACGGGGGGTGCTGATGCGGAGCGACGGCTCGGCTGTGCTGGCGGGCAGTACCGCCGCAAGCCTGTATCTGCCGTAAGGTGTGACGGGGCGAGGCCCTATGTGAGGTGATCACCAATGAGTGGAAATGTTGGAATATTTGTGGATCTGATTTTACTGGCGCTGCTGCTGATCGGCTTGGTACTGGGCTGGCGGCAGGGCTTTGTACAGGCGCTGACACGCATTATCGTGGTGGTGGCGGCGCTGCTGCTGGCCAGCTGGATCGCCGGGAAGCTGGCGGAGCCGGCGGCCAGATGGCTGGAGCCGATCCTGTCAGAGAAGCTGGAGCAGCGGCTGACGGCCCAGGGCAACACCGACGACGCCGGCGAGATGCTGGCGGCCTTCGGCTTTGAGGGCGATACGCTGTCAGAGCTGGTGGACAACGCTGTGGAGAAGGCCCAGCAGGCGGGCGAGACGCTGCTGAGCGCTGTGGTGTCCACCGCGCTGAAGTCCGCGGCCTACGCGGTGGTGTATGTGGTGTCGTTTTTGCTGCTGCTGCTCTTGCTGCGGCTGGTACTGACACCGCTGCATCTGTTCACAAAACTGCCGGTGGTACATGGCGTCAACGCCCTGCTGGGCGGCGTGCTGGGCTTGGTGAAATGCGCGCTGCTGCTGTTCCTGGCGGTGTGGGTGCTGCAGAAGCTGCAGCTGCTGGTGACGCCGGAGCTGGTGAACAAAACGGTGCTGCTCAAATTTTTCGCCCAGAACAGCCCCATCGATCTGATCGCTAAGCTGTGAAAACGGCTATAATGGATATGCTTTTTTGATAAGAGATAACGGAGGAAAACCATGCAACCGACTCTTTGTTCCAAATGTAAGAAGAATGTGGCCGTTGTGTTCATCTCCCGGATGAATGAGAAGAATGAGATGGTCAACGAGGGCCTGTGCCTTAAGTGTGCCGCCCAGCTGGGTCTGCCCCAGGTGGAGGACATGATGAAGCGTATGGGTATCACGCCGGAGGACCTGGAGAACATCAACAGTGAGATGATGCAGGCCTTTGGCGGCGCGGAGGAGCTGGATGCGCCGGTGGACGAGGGCGAGGAAGATGATGAGGAAAGCGGCAAGACCGCTACGTTCCCGTTTCTGAACCGCCTGTTCAACAACGGCAGCAATCCGCCGGCCGAGCAGCAGCCGCCCCAGAACGGCGGTACTGGACAACAAGGGACCGGCCGCAAGACGGAGAAAAAGCGCAAATTTCTGGATAACTACTGCATCAATCTGAGCCAGCGTGCCCGGGAGGGCAAGCTGGACGCCGTTATTGGCCGGGAGCAGGAGATCGAGCGCGTGGTGCAGATCCTGAACCGCCGCCAGAAGAACAATCCCTGCCTGATCGGCGAGCCGGGTGTGGGCAAGACCGCCATCGCCGAGGGCCTGGCGCAGCGGATCGTCAAGGGCGAGGTGCCGTTCAAACTGCGGCAGAAGGAGGTCTATCTGCTGGATCTGACGGCGCTGGTGGCAGGCACGCAGTTCCGCGGTCAGTTCGAGAGCCGGATGAAGGGCTTGATCGAGGAGATACGCAAGGCCGGCAACGTGATCCTGGTCATCGACGAGGTCCACAACATCGTGGGTGCCGGCGATGCCGAGGGCAGTATGAACGCCGCCAATATCCTTAAGCCTGCCCTTAGCCGGGGCGAGATACAGGTTATCGGTGCCACCACGTTCAACGAGTACCGTAAGCACATCGAAAAGGACACGGCGCTGGAGCGCCGCTTCCAGCCCGTTACCGTCAGCGAACCCAATGTAGAGGATACGCTGAAGATACTGCAGGGCATTGCCCACTACTATGAGCAGTTCCACGGTGTGTCCATCCCGCAGGGGGTGCTGCGCCAGGCGGTGCTGTTGTCCGAGCGCTATATCACGGACCGCTATCTGCCGGATAAGGCTATCGACCTGATCGATGAGGCCTGCTCCGACCGGAACCTCCATGATCCGGAGATCAACCGCCGGATGGAGCTGGAACAGGAGCTGTCCAATTTGATCTTTGAGCGCGAGAACCTGATGTCCGCCCAGCCGGCGGATGGTCAGCAGTTCACGGAGCAGGAACTGGACCAGCGGTACGAGCGCATCGCGGAGCTTCGCAGCCAGGAGCTGCGGGTGACGGATGAACTGAATGTCATCAGGGCCAAGGGGATGCCGGAACTGACCATGGAGAACATTGCCCGGGTCATCGAGATGTGGACAAAGATCCCCGCCAGCAAGATCAAGGAAGAAGAGTTCAAGCGTTTGGCGGAGCTTGACCAGCGGCTGCGCGCCCATGTGGTGGGCCAGGACGAGGCGATCGCCGCCGTGTCCGCCGCGATCCGCCGCAACCGCGTGGGTATTTCCCCCAAGCACAAGCCGGTGAGCTTCATCTTCGTGGGTCCTACCGGTGTGGGCAAGACGGAACTGGTGAAGCAGCTGGCTGACGATCTGTTCAATGCGCCGGAGAGCCTGATCCGCCTGGATATGTCCGAGTTTATGGAGAAGCACTCTGTCTCCCGTATTGTGGGCAGTCCTCCGGGCTATGTAGGCTATGACGAGGCGGGGCAGTTGACGGAGAAGATACGCCGCAAGCCCTACTCCGTTGTGCTGTTCGATGAGATCGAAAAAGCGCACCCGGATGTGCTGAATGTGTTGCTGCAGATTTTGGACGACGGACAGATCACAGACGCCCACGGACGGAAGGTGAATTTTGAGAACACCGTCATCGTGATGACCTCAAATGCAGGGTCCGACACTAAATCCGCCGGTGCAGTGGGCTTCGGCGGCAGCGCTGATGACCAGGGCAGGGAGCGAATCATGAAGGCACTGCAGGACTTCCTGCGGCCGGAGTTCCTGAACCGCGTGGACGAGATCGTGTGCTTCAACCACCTGACAAAAGAGAACTTTGCCGGGATCGCCCGTATCATGCTGGATGAGTTGAAAGCCTCGCTGGGCGACAAGGGCTATACCCTCCGCTATGACGAGACACTGGTGGACTATTTGGTAGAGAAATCCTACTCTTTGACCTACGGCGCCCGAAACCTGCGGCGCCTGATCCAAAAGGAGCTGGAGGACCCCATGGCCGCCCGTATCATCGATGCATTCGAGCATCCCATTACACAGATCAGCGCCACCGTACGTGACGGTGCGGTGCAGCTGTACACATTGTGAGGTGAGTCTATGCTGTTTCGCAAGGATATGGACCCCCGGTGCGCATACTGCGCCAAAGGAAGCCGCATCGGCGAGGACAAGGTAGCCTGCGTCAAGCGGGGGGTCGTGATGCCGGAGGACCACTGTGGCGCGTTTAAGTACGACCCATTGAAGCGGGTACCGCCCCGGCCGATGAAGCTGGATACAGACAAGCTGCGGGAAGAGGATTTTCAACTGTAAGCACAATAGGCAGCCGCCTCTGGGGCGGCTGCCCGTGCAGTGAAAGGAGAATGGCATGACTGTTAAAAAAGTATGGGCTGTGTACTTCAGCGGGACCGGCACCACGAAGAAAACAGTCGACCGCATCGCCCGCCGTCTGGCAGAAGCGTTGGGCACAGACTGCGAAGTGTATGACTACACGCTGCCTGCCGCACGCCGACAGGAGTTGACCATTCCGTCCGGTGATGTGGCCGTAGTGGGTTGTCCCACCTACGCTGGGCGCGTTCCAAATCTGCTGATGCCGTACCTGCGGGATATGGTGCACGGCGAGGGTGCTTTGGCGGTGCCTGTGGTGCTGTTCGGCAACCGCAATTACGATGACGCACTGATGGAGCTGTCGCGGCTGCTGACGGCTGACGGCTTTTCCTGCGTGGCCGGAGGGGCCTTCGTGGGGGAACACAGTTTTTCCCGCACCTTAGGCGCAGGTCGGCCCAGTGGGGCGGATGTGGGGGAGATGGATGCCTTTGCCGAGCATGTGGCCGCCAAATTGGTAGCGGGAGATACTGCGCCCGTCACCGTGGACGGCTGCGACCCCATACGGCCCTACTACACCCCCCGTGACCGTCATGGAGAACCCATCAATATCCTGAAGGTCAAGCCCAAGACGGATATGACAAAATGCGGGGGCTGCGGTCTATGTGCTGCCCGGTGTCCCATGGGAAGTATCGACCCGGCGGACGTGTCCCGGATCAATGGTGTGTGCATCAAGTGCGGTGCCTGTGTCAAGGGCTGTCCCAGCGGTGCTAAGTATTTCGATGATCCCGGGTATCTATACCACAAGAGCGAACTGGAGGAGGTCTATGCCCGTCCGGCAAAGAACGAGACGTTCCTATAAGTATCAAAGAGGCGGGAGATGGAAATAATACATAAGCTGTGCTGATGGTGTGGAAGTTTCTATTCCAAGTGAACAAAATGTGGAATTGACCGTTGACAAAAGGCACGGTGTATGGTAGTCTAACAAAGCTGTCCGGGAGGGCGGAGCGCGTGTAAAGCGAGTCAATGAAAAATGTCTAAAAAAGGTAAAATAGTAGTTGACAAGATGACAGACATGTGCTAAGATAATGACTGTTCCGCGGTTATGGGACGTGTACCTTGTAAATTAAACAACGAACGAAACGAAAAGCACCAGACGGGAGCACATTGTAAGATGTGCAACTGAGAACTTGGCGGAGCCGGGTTAAGTCAATTACCGGCAAAGCTAAGTATAAAAAGTTTTTGAAGCTATGACAAATAGCTCTGTAAAGATTAGCTCGATGGAGACATCGTGTTGATACAATTTATAGAGAGTTTGATCCTGGCTCAGGACGAACGCTGGCGGCGTGCTTAACACATGCAAGTCGAACGAGAATCTGTGGAAAGAGGATTCGTCCAATTGAAGCAGAGGACAGTGGCGGACGGGTGAGTAACGCGTGAGGAACCTGCCTTTCAGAGGGGGACAACAGTTGGAAACGACTGCTAATACCGCATGACACATAGGTGTCGCATGGCACTTATGTCAAAGATTTATCGCTGAAAGATGGCCTCGCGTCTGATTAGCTAGTTGGTGAGGTAACGGCCCACCAAGGCGACGATCAGTAGCCGGACTGAGAGGTTGAACGGCCACATTGGGACTGAGATACGGCCCAGACTCCTACGGGAGGCAGCAGTGGGGAATATTGGGCAATGGGCGCAAGCCTGACCCAGCAACGCCGCGTGAAGGAAGAAGGCTTTCGGGTTGTAAACTTCTTTTGTCAGGGACGAGTAGAAGACGGTACCTGACGAATAAGCCACGGCTAACTACGTGCCAGCAGCCGCGGTAATACGTAGGTGGCAAGCGTTGTCCGGATTTACTGGGTGTAAAGGGCGTGTAGCCGGGAGGGCAAGTCAGATGTGAAATCCACGGGCTCAACTCGTGAACTGCATTTGAAACTACTCTTCTTGAGTATCGGAGAGGCAATCGGAATTCCTAGTGTAGCGGTGAAATGCGTAGATATTAGGAGGAACACCAGTGGCGAAGGCGGATTGCTGGACGACAACTGACGGTGAGGCGCGAAAGCGTGGGGAGCAAACAGGATTAGATACCCTGGTAGTCCACGCGGTAAACGATGAATACTAGGTGTGCGGGGACTGACCCCCTGCGTGCCGCAGCTAACGCAATAAGTATTCCACCTGGGGAGTACGATCGCAAGGTTGAAACTCAAAGGAATTGACGGGGGCCCGCACAAGCGGTGGATTATGTGGTTTAATTCGAAGCAACGCGAAGAACCTTACCAGGGCTTGACATCCTACTAACGAGATAGAGATATGTTAGGTGCCCTTCGGGGAAAGTAGAGACAGGTGGTGCATGGTTGTCGTCAGCTCGTGTCGTGAGATGTTGGGTTAAGTCCCGCAACGAGCGCAACCCCTATTGTTAGTTGCTACGCAAGAGCACTCTAGCGAGACTGCCGTTGACAAAACGGAGGAAGGTGGGGACGACGTCAAATCATCATGCCCCTTATGTCCTGGGCTACACACGTAATACAATGGCGGTTAACAGAGGGATGCAAAACCGTGAGGTGGAGCGAACCCCTAAAAGCCGTCCCAGTTCAGATCGTGGGCTGCAACCCGCCCACGTGAAGTCGGAATCGCTAGTAATCGCGGATCAGCATGCCGCGGTGAATACGTTCCCGGGCCTTGTACACACCGCCCGTCACACCATGAGAGTCGGGAACACCCGAAGCCCGTAGCCTAACCTAACGGAGGGCGCGGTCGAAGGTGGGTTCGATAATTGGGGTGAAGTCGTAACAAGGTAGCCGTTCGAGAACGAGCGGCTGGATCACCTCCTTTCTAAGGAGACCTGTCAGTGCCGACAGCAATTACATGGCGCGCGAAGCGCGGCATATAATTCACTCAAAAGTCGGAACAAATACTGACGGACATCCTGGTCAGACGTCTGGGCAAACGCGAAAGCGTTTGCGGCGATGTGCAAAGCACAGCGCGCGAGGTAGTTCGTTGTTTAATTTAGAGGGCACAAGTCCCTGGGCTGTGGATATGGGCCCGTAGCTCAGCTGGCTAGAGCGTACGACTGATAATCGTAAGGTCGGTGGTTCGAGCCCACTCGGGCCCACCAACAGTCTAAAAGAGATAGATGGGGATATAGCTCAGCTGGGAGAGCGCCTGCCTTGCAAGCAGGAGGTCGCCGGTTCGATCCCGACTATCTCCACCAATTTCGAATTGAAGATGGATGGAAGCGGACAAGAGGTTGTACGTTTCGATCTGGTTTCAAGCGAGACTGGAAATTGCACCTTGAAAACTGAACAATGAAGAAAGTGATGAAAAGCAAGGCAACAGAGAGGTCTTTCAACGAAAGTTGAGAGAAGTTTGTAAAACATTTAATTGTGGAACATCTGAAAAGATGTGGGTAACAATTACAATTTTGCGAAGTAACCTGTAGATTGCCTGCATAATTCAAGAGAACCAAAATCTCTTAGACGAAGTCGACGCGAAGCGTCACCTTAAGTGTCGTTTCACAAACCAGCGAAGCGTTTGTGAAACGAAGAAGAGGCGACGCGATGGAATGTATGAGTTCTGTTGTTTACAACAGAACGAAGGATATGCAATCCGCGTCGCCTCAAGGTCAAGCTATAAAGAGCGCAAGGGGAATGCCTTGGCATCAGGAGCCGAAGAAGGACGTGACAAGCTGCGATAAGCTTCGGGGAGGAGCAAATATCCGTTGATCCGGAGATTTCCGAATGGGGAAACCCACCAGAGCAATACTCTGGTATCGTGCGTTGAATAAAATAGGCGTACGAGGGGAACGCCCTGAACTGAAACATCTAAGTAGGGGCAGGAAAAGACATCAACCGAGATTCCGCAAGTAGTGGCGAGCGAACGCGGAGGAGGCCAAACCGGAGGATTTATTCTCCGGGGTTAGGACTGGCATCACGATCAGAGGTATCTAGAAGAACGGCATGGGAAGGCCGGCCATAGAGGGTGAGAGCCCCGTATTTGAAAGAGAAGACTGACAGCCAGTATCCAGAGTACCGCGGGACACGTGAAACCCCGTGGGAAGATGGGTGGACCACCATCCAAGCCTAAATACTACCTGATGACCGATAGAGGAGCAGTACCGTGAGGGAAAGGTGAAAAGGACCCCGGGAGGGGAGTGAAAGAGAACCTGAAACCTTGTGCTTACAAGCACTCAAAGCACGTTAAAGTGTGATGAGGTACTTTTTGTAGAACGGTCCGGCGAGTTATAGTAACGAGCAAGCTTAAGGTATTCAGTACCGGAGGCGAAGCGAGAGCGAGTCTGAATAGGGCGCATAAAGTTCGTTGCCATAGACCCGAAACCGGGTGACCTAACCATGAGCAGGCTGAAGTGAGAGTAAAATCTCATGGAGGGCCGAACGCACGTTCGTTGCAATGACCGGCGATGACTTGTGGTTAGCGGAGAAATTCCAATCGAACTCGGAGATAGCTGGTTCTCCCCGAAATAGCTTTAGGGCTAGCGTTGATTTAGATTACCGGAGGTAAAGCACTGAATGGGCTAGGGGGCGATAAGCTTACTGAACCCTATCAAACTCTGAATGCCGGCTAATTGATGATCAGCAGTCAGACAGTGTGAGATAAGTTTCATTGTCAAAAGGGAAACAGCCCAGACCTACAGCTAAGGTCCCAAATGTATGCTAAGTGGAAAACGATGTGGAGTTGCGAAAACAACCAGGATGTTGGCTTAGAAGCAGCCATTCATTAAAAGAGTTCGTAATAGATCACTGGTCGAGTGACTCTGCGCGGAAAATATAACGGGGCTAAGTATGCAACCGAAGCTTAGGATGTCCGCAAGGGCGTGGTAGGGGAGCGTCGTGTACGGGGTGAAGTCGCAGCGGAAGCAGCGGTGGACTGTACAGGAGTGAGAATGCCGGAATGAGTAGCGAGAATTATGTGGGAATCATAATGGCCGAAAATCTAAGGTTTCTTGGGGAAGGTTCGTCCGCCCAAGGTAAGCCGGGAGCTAAGGCGAGGCCGCGAGGCGTAGTCGATGCACATACGGTAGAAATTCCGTAGCCACCGAACTTTAAACCAGAAGGACACTTTCAGATAGCGGGACCCAGCCGTTGGTAGAGCTGGGCGCAAGGGACCGAAATATAGTAGGGAAGTCCGCGATGCTGGGAGGCGAGAAAAGCTCTGGTGAATACTAAGGTGCCCGTACCGCAAACCGACACAGGTAGATGAGGAGAGAATCCTAAGGCCAACGGGAGAAGGGTTGTTAAGGAACTCGGCAAATTGACCCCGTAACTTCGGAAGAAGGGGAGCCTCGAAAGAGGCCGCAGTGAATAGGCCCAAGCAACTGTTTACCAAAAACACAGGTCTATGCTAAATCGAAAGATGACGTATATGGGCTGACGCCTGCCCGGTGCCGGAAGGTTAAGAGGAGAGCTTAGCGCAAGCGAAGGTTTGAATTGAAGCCCCGGTAAACGGCGGCCGTAACTATAACGGTCCTAAGGTAGCGAAATTCCTTGTCAGGTAAGTTCTGACCCGCACGAATGGCGTAATGATTTGGGCACTGTCTCGACAGCCCGCCCGGCGAAATTGTAGTACTGGTGAAGATGCCAGTTACCCGCAACTAGACGGAAAGACCCCATGGAGCTTTACTGCAGTTTAATACTGGGAATCGGTAATTCATGTACAGGATAGGTGGGAGACTGAGAAGCATGGCCGTCAGGTCGTGTGGAGTCACCGGTGGGATACCACTCTTGGATTGCTGGTTTCCTAACCTGCGGCCCTGAATCGGGTCGGGGGACACTGTTAGACGGGCAGTTTGACTGGGGCGGTCGCCTCCAAAAGAGTAACGGAGGCGCTCAAAGGTTCGTTCAGCACGGACGGAAATCGTGCATTGAGTGTAAACGCATAAACGAGCCTAACTGCGAGACCGACGGGTCGAGCAGTAACGAAAGTTGGAGTTAGTGATCCGGTGGTATGTGAGTGGAAATGCCATCGCTCAACGGATAAAAGCTACCCTGGGGATAACAGGCTGATCTCCCCCAAGCGTCCACAGCGACGGGGAGGTTTGGCACCTCGATGTCGGCTCGTCGCATCCTGGGGCTGTATTCGGTCCCAAGGGTTTGGCTGTTCGCCAATTAAAGCGGCACGCGAGCTGGGTTCAGAACGTCGTGAGACAGTTCGGTCCCTATCTGTTGCGGGCGTAAGAGATTTGAAGGGAGCTGTCCTTAGTACGAGAGGACCGGGATGGACGTACCTCTGGTGCACCAGTTGTCCTGCCAAGGGCATAGCTGGGTAGCTATGTACGGACGAGATAAACGCTGAAAGCATCTAAGCGTGAAACTCTCCCTAAGATGAGATCTCTCATCCATTATGGAGTAAGGGCCCAGAAAGACGATCTGGTTGATAGGCCGGAGGTGGAAGCACGGTAACGTGTGCAGCTGACCGGTACTAATAGCCCGAGGGCTTGACCTACAATTTGCAGGCAATCTTAGCCTTCTCCGTTCACCTCTTCATTGTTCGGTTTTGAAGGTGCAAACCTTCAATTGAATAGTTGGTGCTGATTAGGGCGAGGGTCCACCCGTTCCCATCCCGAACACGGAAGTTAAGCTCGCTTCTGCTGACAATACTTGGCTGGAGACGGCCCGGAAAGATAGGTAGCGCCAACACAACAGCCCCACGACATTTGTCGTGGGGCTGTTGCTTTTTGGTTTACTTTTGGGTCATATGGTAGTGAGTTTTTGCTGAACTTGATTGAACAAAAGCACCCGCAAGGGTGCTTTTTATGGCTGTAAGGGGGCTTTTTATGGCCGTTTTGACTTGCTGAAGTTCCAACCTTTCGGGCCTTTTGGCCAGTTGCTCATGTAGATAGAATAACACAATAATGGGATATATAGTAGAACAAAATAGGCGCCAATGAAAAAATAGGCGAAAAGAGTGATAGAATGAGTTGGGGGAAAGATGTAGGCTAAGACCAGCATAGCGATGATCGCAGCCCAATTGAGTGCCCGCAGCGCCTGGAATAGCCGCATATGCCGGGGGGCACCGCAGTATTTCATATGGCTGTAAGGCAGCAGTATGCGATACCACAGAGAGCGCGTTTTATCATATTGGCGTATTTCCCGGTGGCTCATTTTGAACTGATATGCGTCCTCGATTCCGGAGCGAAGTATTCCGCCACATTGCAGGGCAAAGAAAATGAAAACGATACACAGTTTATCTAAGGGCATGGGCGCCTCCTGTTCCTGGTCGGTTACAATTTCGCCCAGTACCCCTCCGCCAGCGCGCCGTATATCACCGGGCAGGGGAGGGTATACACAAGGGGCTGCAGCGCTGCGATGGGATCCTCCAGCACATCCGCTTGGTTGATGAACAGCACATCGAAGCCGCCCTCCTTCGCCAGCACCCGGGCGGCAATGGCCGGGGTGATGACCGCCTCCGGGGAGACCTCCGCCAATGATGCGTACAGCTCCGGGCGGTGGGCGGCGTCCTGTATGGGCTGTCCCAGCGCGGAGGCACCGAATACGCAGACGGTGCGGTTTCGTTCCGGTGGCAGTACTGGTTCCCAGGCGGCGTGGGCCTTGGCGGGCAGGCGCTTGGAGCCGTCGGCCTCCACCAGCACAAAGTCCGCGGCGTACTGCCAGCCGGGGAAGTCCGGGGCGGTCAGTTTGCCCTCCGGGTTATAGGACCCGGCGCAGACGATGGGGCTGTGGGCAAAGCCCTCACACAGCTCCGCTGCGGTGGCGGCGAAGGGACACCAGTCCGGGCGCATGATGTGGGTGGTGGTGGCCAGCAGCACCGTGCCGCGGTGGGATAGCTCCTGTGCCAGCACGCGCAGCAGGGAGGTCTTGCCGCCGCTGCCGATCACCGCGGTCAGGCCGGGACGAATCCCCAGCAGTTCCCATAATTCCATGCCTGTCACCACCTTTCATACCCATTGTACCACAGAAATTTCCCGCCGTAAACCTCTTGACAAGGGTTGCTTGTGGTGTTAAACTGTGAAAAGTAAGAAAAGTTATACCAATCCAACTGAAAGGAGCGAGAATGTGAGCAGAGATGAGCGCTACTTTATGAGCAGCGTCAAGATCGGCCCTAAGGGACAGATCGTCATCCCCAAGGAGGCGCGGGATATGTTCGGCCTGCAGCCGGGAGATACGCTGGTGCTGATGGCGGACAAGAAAAAGGGCCTGGCACTGCAGACCGTGGATAAGCTGAACCCGCTGATGAAGACGGTATTTAACAGTCTGCCCAGCGGGGAAGAGGAGGCGGAGGACGAATGAACGTGCTGGAAGTGCAGGGCCTGACCAAGCGCTACCCGGCGTTTACGCTGAATGGGGTGTCCTTTGACGTGCCGCAGGGCGCGGTGATGGGGTTTATCGGCCGCAACGGCGCAGGCAAGAGCACCACGCTGAAGTCCATTCTGGGTATGGTACACCCGGACGCGGGTGCGGTCAGGGTATTCGGTATGGACTACGCGGAGAATGAGCGCGCTGTCCGGCGTGAGCTGGGCGTGGTGCTGGGAGGTATTGATTTTTACCCAAAAAAGAAGATAAAGACCATCACCGATGTGACCCGCCGATTTTACGATAATTGGGACGAGGAAAAATACCGCCACTATTTGGAGCTGTTCCATATTGATGAGAGCAAGCGGGTGGATCAGCTTTCCAGCGGCATGAAGGTCAAGTACATGATCGCCTTGGCGCTGAGCCACAATGCCCGGCTGCTGATACTGGACGAACCCACCAGCGGCCTTGACCCGGTGAGCCGCGACGAGCTGACGGAGCTGCTGCGCCGGGTGGTGGCGGATGGTACGCGCAGCGTGCTGTTCTCTACTCACATCACCTCCGATCTGGAGAAGTGTGCCAGCCATATCGCTTTTATCAAGGACGGCGAGCTGCAGTATACCGGATCGCTGGAGGATTTCCGCGGCCATTACAGGGACGTGGGCGCTACGCTGGAGGATATCATCGTGCACGTGGAAAGGAGGCCGCTGGATGAAGACGCTATTATATAAGCAGCTGCGGCTGGTGTGCCATCCCATGACGCCGGTATTCTGCCTGTTCGGCTTCATGGTCATCATTCCAAACTACCCCTACACCGTCATCTTTTTCTATGTGATGCTGGGGCTGTTTTTCACCTTTCTGAATATGCGAGAGCAGAAGGACCTGTACTACACGGCGCTGCTGCCGGTTCCCAAGCGGGACGCGGTGAAGGCCGGCTGTCTGTTCACGGCGCTGATCGAGCTGTTGTCGCTGGCGGTGCTGGTGCCCTGCGCCCTGCTGGCGGTCCGCTTGCAGCCGGGGAAGGACAACCTGGTAGGGCTGGATCCCAATCTGGCGCTGTTTGCCGCCGGGTTCCTGCTGTATGCGGTGTTCAACGCCGTTTTTCTGCCGTCGTTTTACGCGAACGGCTACAAGGTGGGCGTGGCATTTGTCAAGGCGATCATTCCCACCACGCTGGCGATGATCGTGTTTGAGGCGCTGCCCCATGTTCCCGGCCTCATGTGGCTGGACGATATGGACGCGGCCACGCAGGTGCGTCTGCTGCCGTATTTCGTCGCCGCCGTGCTGCTCTACGGCATCGGCACGGTGCTTACGTTCCGGAGGGCGGCGGCGCAGTATGAAAAAGTTGATCTGTGACAGCAACGACCGGCGTGAGCCGGTCGTTGCTTTATTAGATCATCCAGTAGGGAGGCTGAGGAGTTTGCCCCTCGGGTAGGGGAATGACCACGTCTGTCCGCACGTCGCCGTACAGCGTCTTGTGCTGCGCCATGATATTTTCCAACGGTTCGACAGTGCCACACAGCAGCGCCTGCCAGACCATGCCGCAGGTGGACATGATATAGGCGGGAGTGAACCCATTGCGAATATAAAACTGGATACGCCGCAGACGCAGTGCGTTTTCCGCGTCACTGCCTCCTGGCACAGGAAACTCCGCCTCCGCTACCAGAGGCCGTCCCTGCTGCTCCAGCCGCAAAAGCATATCACTGCCCAGCCCTTCGTTACGACGAGCGCGTGTGGTTCCCAGATAGTCCAGCAGTACCAGAGGTGTTGTCGCATTTTTCCACAGGGCGGCGTAACTCAGCAGCTCATCTTCGTCAAACAGTCCCCATACCTCGTAACGTCCTTCCTCCAGCAGACGGAGAATATCGGGCAGAGGCTTGCGTTCCTGCGGGACAAAAGCCTCGGATAGCTGGTCGTGATACCAGCGGGGGTATTCCTTTGCGGTTAACAGGCGAAAATTCATAGACGTTCCTCCTTCAGAAAACTCATAGACGTTCCTCCTTCAACAGCCGCTGCATATCCTCCGGCAGGGGCGCGGTCACATCGATGGTCGTGCCGGTGAGGGGATGCGTCATCCGCAGGTGATAGCTGTGCAGCGCCGGGCGGGCGATCAGGGCCCGGTCCTCTGTACCGTAGAGCCAGTCGCCGGTCAGCGGGTGGCCGATGGCGGCCATGTGGACCCGCAGCTGATGCGTGCGTCCGGTGGCAGGCGTCAGGCGCAGCAGCGCACGGCCCTGAGAGGCTGCCAGCACCTCATAGTGGGTGTGGGCGGGTTGACCCAGGGGGTCGGCCTGCCGCTTCAGCAGCGAGCTCTCAGCGCGGCCTATGGGCAGGTCGATGTCGCCCTCTGCCGGGGAGGGGATGCCCTCGCACACGGCCCGGTACTCCCGCCGGAAATCGTCCGTGTGCAGCATGGCCATACATCGGGCATGGATGAAGCCGGTCTTTGCCACGGCCATAACGCCGGTAGTGCCGCGGTCCAGCCGGTTCACCGCATGGAAGCAGCTGCTGTGGAGATAGTGTGCCGCGGCGCCGGCAATGGTGGCTGTTTCCTCTGTCAGCGCCGCCGGATGCACGGCAATGCCGGCGGGCTTATTGATAAGCAGCAGGTCTTCATCCTCGTACAGGATATCCAGAGGGAAGTCCACCGGCCGGATGTGTGGGTGTTCTCCCGGCAGATCGGATACGTCCGCCGCCAGCACATCTCCGGGGCACGGCACGAAGCGTACGGTGACGGGCGCACCATTGACGGTGATGGCCTGCCGGAATTTCAACCGACTGAGAAAGCTGGCGGAGATGCCCCACAGGTGCAGCAGCAGCTGTTTTACAGGCTGACCAGCCTCCGCTTCAATGACGGTGTGGGTCAGAACACGCATAGACGGCACCTCCTGTTGCTCTTGAATGAAATTAGTATAGCAGAATTTATGGGAATATGGTATACTAACTTCACAAAACGTGAAAGCGAGGGCTTTTTATGGCATCCAAGGTATACTTCGCCGACCTGCGGGCCGACGTGCATGAAAATCTCCAGCAGAAGCTGACCCGCCTGATGAAGACCGCCGGTATGGGCGATATCGACTTTCGGGATAAGTTCGTGGCCATCAAGCTGCACTTCGGCGAGCCGGGAAACCTGGCGTTCCTGCGCCCCAATTGGGCGCGGACCGTGGCGGATTTTGTGAAGGAAAGGGGCGGTAAGCCGTTCCTCACCGACTGCAACACCCTGTATGTGGGCGGGCGCAAGAACGCCCTGGATCACATGGACAGCGCCATGCTCAACGGCTTCAACCCCATGACCACCGGCTGCCAGATCATCATTGCCGACGGCTTGAAGGGCAGCGACGAGGTGGAGGTGCCCGTGGCGGGCGGCGAGTATGTGAAGAACGCCAAGATCGGCCGCGCCGTTATGGACGCCGATGTGTTTATCTCTCTGACTCATTTTAAGGGACATGAAGAGGCAGGCTTCGGCGGCTGCCTGAAAAATATCGGCATGGGCTGCGGCAGCCGTGCCGGCAAGATGGAACAGCACAATGCCGGCAAGCCCCATGTGGCACAGAAGCACTGCATCGGCTGCGGCCAGTGCCGGAAGATATGCGCCCACGGCGCGCCCATTATCGAAAACGGCAAGGCCCATATCGATCACGACAAATGTGTGGGCTGCGGCCGCTGTATCGCAGTCTGTCCCAAGGACGCGGTGCGGATCGACTGGGACGAGACCACCACCAATCTGAACTGCAAGATCGCCGAATACACCAAGGCGGTGGTGGACGGCCGACCCTGCTTCCACATCTCGCTGGTCATCGACGTATCGCCCAACTGCGACTGCCATGCGGAGAACGATATGGCCATCGTGCCCAACGTGGGCATGTTTGCCTCCTTCGACCCGGTGGCGCTGGACATGGCCTGCGTGGACGCCGTCAACGCCCAGACACCCCTGCGGGGCTCCGCCGCCGATGATGAGCACGCCAAGGCCCATGTGCATGACCACTTTCAGCGCCTGCACCCGGACACCAACTGGCGCAGCTGTCTGGAGCACGGCGAGAAGATCGGCATCGGCACCCGGGAGTATGAGTTGATCAAGATATAAAAAGCGGAAAGCCACCCGTCAGGGTGGCTTTCCTTATGTATTTATTCCGCATCATCTGCGGACGTTTCCTCTGAGGCGTCCTCGTCCTCCGGGTCGTCGATGTGGGCGAACCACTCCCGGTAGCGGTGCATATCCTTGGCGAACAGCTGCCCGTTGCTGGGCGGTGTGTAGGTGATGGCGTTGGCCCCGGCGGCAATGGTGGACAGGATCGTCTCCTCCGTGGGACCGCCGGTGGCGATAACGGGCAGCTCCGGATAGCGGGCCCGAATTTCCGCCACAATGGAGGGTGTCCTGTCCGCACCGGAGACGTTCACAAAATCGATGCCCGCCGCCAGCTTGCTCTCCAGGTCCACTTTTTCCGACACCACCGTATAGACCACCGGGATCTCCACGGTGGCCTTGATGGCCCGGATGGTATCGTCGTCAATGAACGTGTTGCACACCACGCCGAAGGCGCCCTGGTGCTCAGCAAAAGCGGCGATGTGGGCCGAACGCTGGCCCTTGGTCAGACCGCCGCCTACGCCAACGAACACCGGCACATCGGACACGCCGATAATGGCCTGGGTAATGCCTGCCTGGGGCGTAAAGGGATATACGGCGATGACCGCATCGGCGTTGATATTCTTAATGATGGCCACGTCGGTGCTGAATACAAGCGACTTGATACGCCGGCCGAATACGCGGATGCCGCTGCATTTGCTGATACAGTGGGGCACGGTCAATGCGTGCTTACGCAGGGTGCCTTCGTAAGTGGGGACATATTTCTTCACAGTTCCTTCCTTTCCAGCAATTAAGCATTTTCTCATTTGAGAACATTATAACAGAAAAAGGACGCAGTGTAAAGGAAAACCATGCGGTTTTTAACAGATCGTTCACAATGACTATTGCGCGGGAAAGTGCAGAAGGCAGCGAGGGATCATGCCTTGGTGAGATAGTCCCGGCACTTGTTGTTGGCTTCCCGGGCCACCAGCTCCTCATCCACAGTGACAAGATGCCCCTGCCGCACGGTGACGCGTCCCTGCACCACGGTGTAGTCCACCGGCCCCCGGACACCCACGGTACCCAGCACAGAGCCGGCGTCCTGATCACAGCCTACCAGCTCCAGCCGGCGGCTGTCGATCATGAACAGATCGGCGCACTTGCCCACGGACAGCTGCCCGATGTCGTCCCGGCCCAGCAGCTGCGCACTGCCCCGGGTGGCCATTTTGAGGATGTCATAGCCGGTGGGAGCCTGACGGCTGGCGTGCAGCCGGTGCAGCAAGAAAGCTACCCGCAGTTCCTCCAGCAGGCTGGAGCCGTCGTTGCTGGCGCTGCCGTCCACCGCCAGTCCCACCGGCACGCCCAGCGCCAGCATCTCCGGAATGCGGGCCACGCCGCTGGCGAGCTTCATGTTGCTGATGGGGCAGTGCGCCACGCCGGTACCTGTCTGGGCCAGCAGCCGCAGCTCCTCGTCATTGAAGTGTATGCCGTGGGCAAACCACACATCGTCGCCCAGCCAGCCCAGCCGCGCCATGTATTCCAAAGGCCGGATGCCCTCACGCTGCAGCATGAAGTTCTCCTCGTCCTTCGTCTCGCACAGGTGGGTGTGCAGCCGAACGTGGTACTGTCGGGCCAGGATGGCGCTCTGACGCAGCAGCTCCGCCGACACGGAGAAAGGAGAGCAGGGGGCCAGTGCCACACGGCACATGGCGCCGTAGCTGGCATCGTGGTATTTCTCGATACAGCGGACGCTGTCTGCCATGATCTCGTCTACCGTCTGCACCACGCTATCCGGCGGCAGGCCGCCGTCCTTGACGCTCAGGTCCATGCTGCCCCGGCTCATGTAGAGGCGGATGCCCAGCTCCCGTGCGGCGCTGCGCTGTGCGCCCAGCAGGTCGCCGCTGTGGGCGGGGAACACATAGTGGTGGTCAAAGCAGGTGGTGCAGCCATGCTTCATCAGTTCGCCCATGCCGGTCAGGCTGGACAGGCGAATTACATCCTCATCCAGGTTTTTCCAGATCTCGTACAGGGTCTTCAGCCAGTCGAACAGCTCCATGTTCTGCACCTGCGGCAGATTGCGGGAGAATACCTGATAGAGGTGGTGGTGGGTGTTGACAAGACCGGGGTAGCAGAGCATATGGCTGCCGTCGATGACCTCGTCGGCGCTGATGTCCGGCACCGTACCGATGGACTTGATGAAGCCGTCCTCGCAGTAGATATCCGCGTTTTGCAGGACGCGGTCGCCGTCGTCGCAGGTGACCAGCTGGTGAATGTTCTTGATAAGCAGGGTGGACACGGTAATTCCTCCTTGTGGTGATAAATGGGTAGGAAAAAGAGCAGGCCGCAAAGCGGCCTACTCTTTTCATTATCAGGTCAGCGTTCCTCGCGGAAGTAGGAGAGACCGAGGGACGCAGGGGGCTGATCCTCCCGCTTTTTACGCAGGGACACGATGATCAGCACGATCAGAGTGATGACGTAGGGCAGCATCTTGTACAGCTCCTTGACAGCCATCTGTGCGCCGGTGGGCAGATAGATGTTCAGAATGTACAGACCACCAAACAGGATGGAGGCCAGAATACTGACATTGGGACGCCAGATGGTGAAGATGACCAGCGCGATGGCCAGCCAGCCGCGGTCACCGAAGGCGTTGTTGGACCACACGCCGTTGGCGTAGTCCATGACGTAGTACAGTCCGCCCAGGCCCGCGATCATGGAGCCGATGCAGGTGGCCAGATACTTGTACTTGGTGACGTTGATGCCAGCGGCGTCGGCGGTGGAGGCACTCTCGCCCACGGCGCGCAGGTGCAGGCCGGGACGGGTGTGGTTCAGGAAGTAGGAGGCGCCCAGAGCAATGATGATGGCCACATAGGCCAGGAAGCCGTAGGACAGGAACAGCTCTCCGAACCAGCCGGTGCTGTCGGCGCCGGGCAGCGTAGTCTTGAAGTACAGACTGGTGCTGGACAGAGCGATGGAGGGAACCTCACTGTTGGCCAGCTTGATGAGGGAGCCACCGAAGAAGTTGCCCACGCCCACGCCGAAGGTGGTCATAGCCAGACCGGTGACGTTCTGGTTGGCGCGCAGGGTGACGGTCAGGAAGCAGTAGAGCAGACCCATCAGCAGGGAGCCCAGCAGGGAGCACAGAATGGGGATCATGATGGCCAGAAAGCCGTTCAGCTGACCGCCGGCGGCTTGCTCATAGAAGAACGCGCCGATAACGCCGCTGATGCCGCCCACGTACATGATGCCGGGGATACCCAGGTTCAGGTTACCGGACTTTTCTGTCAGAATTTCACCGGTACTGCCGAACAGCAGGGGAATACCCTGCATGACCGCGCGGGGGAAAAAGGATACAAAGTCGAAGCCCATCCGTTACGCCTCCTTTTTGCTGCTCTTGCGCAGAGTGACCTTGTAGGTGATGAAGAACTCGGTAGCAATGATGAAGAACAGGATGATACCGGTCAGAATATCCGCGAAGGACTGGTTCAGGCTGAAGGCGGTGGAGATCTCGCTGGCACCGCGATCCATGGTCACCAGCAGCAGGGAGGCGGCAATCATGATGAAGGGGTTGAACTTGGACATCCAGGACACCATGACGGCGGTAAAGCCGCGGCTGTCCACGATGGTGGTGGTCAGGGTGTGGCTGATCCCGGCGGTCAGGATATATCCCATCAGGCCGCAGATCGCGCCGGAGAGCACCATGGTGCGGATGATCACGCGATCCACCTTGATACCGGCATAGCTGGCGGTGCGCTGGCTCTCGCCAACGACGGCGATCTCATAACCGTGCTTGCTGTATGTGAGATAGATATACATCATGCCGGTCAGCAGTGCGACCACCAGAATGGGGAGCAGCTGTGCCTGTCCGCCGATGCGGGGCAGCCAGCCGGCCTCGGAAGCCTGGTTGATGATGCCGATCTTACCGGCGCCTTTGGGCACCTCCCATATGATGATAAAGTAGGAGGCCAGCTGCATGGCGATGTAGTTCATCATCAGGGTGAACAGCGTCTCGTTGGTGTTCCATCTGGCCTTGAAGAAGGCGGGCAGGAAGCCCCATACGGCGCCGGCCAGCAGGGCGGCCGCCAGAGAGATGACGATCAGCAGGAAATTGGAGACCTTGCCGCCCAGCAGGATCATGCAGGTGGTGGTGGCCAGGCAGCCGATCAGGGTCTGCCCCTCGGCGCCGATGTTCCAGAAGCGCATCTTGAATGCGGGCGTTACCGCTAAGGAGATACCCAGCAAGACGGCAACATTCTGTCCGGTGACCCAGATTTTACGGGAGGTGCCGAAGGCACCCTTGAGGATCGTGCCATAGACGGCGATGGGATCCTGACCGGTCAGCAGGGTGGTGATCAGTCCGCAGAACACCAGTGCCAGCAGCAGGATACCGCCGCGGATCAGCAGTGCCTTGGGCAGAGGCAGCGCATCGCGCTTGGAAATATGAAAGAGCGAACCTTTTTTATTCATCTGCCTTGCCTCCTTCCACGCGGGTCATCAGCGCGCCCACTTCCAGCTTGTTGGTCTTGCGGCCGTCCACCACGCCGGAGACCTGACCGCCGCAGAGCACCACGATGCGGTCGCACAGCTCCAGCAGCACGTCCAGGTCCTCGCCTACATACACGACGGCGACGCCCTTCATCTTCTGCTCGGTCAGCAGGTTGTAGATGGTGTAAGATGTATTGATGTCCAGACCACGGACAGCGTAGGCGGTCATCAGCACGGAGGGCTGCTGGGCGATCTCACGGCCCACCAGGACCTTCTGCACGTTACCGCCGGACATACGGCGTACCGGGAAATTCGTGCTGGGGGTGACGACCTCCAGCTCCTGCCAGATGCGCTGTGCCAGCGCCTCAGGATTTTTGCGGTCCAGGAAAATGCTGGCACCCTTGCGCCAGGAGCGGAGCATCATGTTGCCGGTCATGCCCATGGAGCCTACCAGACCCATACCCAGACGATCCTCGGGGACAAAGCTCATGGCCACGCCGCTCTTGCGGATGTCCATGGGATCCATGCCCACCAGATTTTTCTCCTCGTTGGTCTCCGGGGAGATATAGGTCACGGTGCCGGAGCTGACGGGATACAGGCCCGCGATGGACTCCAGCAGTTCACGCTGGCCGGAACCGGCGATACCCGCTACGCCCAGCACCTCGCCGGCGTTAACAGTAAAGCTCACGTTGTCCAAACGCTTGACACCCAGCTCGTCGAACACGGTCAGCCCCTCGATCTTCAGCCGGGGCTCCACATTCACGGGGGTGGGGCGGTTGATATTCAACGACACGCTGTGGCCCACCATCATGTCGGTCAGGGACTGCTGGTCGGCGTCCTTGGTCAGCACGTCGCCTATGTATTCGCCCTTGCGGAGCACGGCCACCCGGTCGGACACGTCCAGCACCTCGTGGAGCTTGTGGGTGATGATGATCAGGGACTTGCCGTCGGCCTTCATGTTGCGCATGACGGCGAACAGCTTGTCCGTCTCCTGCGGGGTCAGCACGGCGGTGGGCTCGTCCAGAATCAGAATATCGGCACCGCGGTACAGCACCTTGACGATCTCCACGGTCTGCTTCTGGGAAACGGACATATCATAGATCTTCATGTCCGGGTCGATATCAAAGCCGTACTTATCACAGATGTCCTTGACCTTTTGACGTGCATTGTTCAGGTCAAGCTTGCCCTCCAGGCCGAGGATGATATTCTCGGTGGCGGTGAACAGATCGACCAGCTTGAAGTGCTGGTGGATCATGCCGATACCCAGATCGAAGGCATCCTTGGGAGATGCGATGGTCACAGGCTTGTCATGGACGTAGATCTGCCCCTCGTCGGGGAAGTAGATGCCGGAGAGCATGTTCATCAGCGTGGTCTTGCCGCTGCCGTTCTCGCCCAGCAGGGACAGGATCTCGCCTTCGTACAGTTCAAGGTTTACATCTTTGTTTGCGATGACCTTGCTGCCGAACCGCTTGGTGATGTTCTCCATTCTGATCGCGCATTTCTTTTCCAAGGCTGTCATCCTTTCTTTCGGCGCAGATGGCTGCAACACCTCGAATACGCCGGGGATAAATTCCATACGACTTATTCTACCATACATGTTGAGCGTTGTAAATCAAAATCAGCAAAAAATTTGTCAGGTATATACAAAGAATGTGAGGTTACACAAGAAAGAGTCATTCTCTTTGTGTAAATCGTCAAAGCCGCGTGTAGGAGGGAAAAAGCAAGAGGTGGGCTGCCTGTGCAGCCCACCTCGTTGTGGTGCAATATGCTATTCCTTACGGAATTTACATTACATCTTGGTGTCCAGACGGGTGATGCCGTCGATCTCCAGATCGAAGTAAGGAGCAGAGCGCTTCTCAGACTCGGCAAAATAACCATCGTGGACGACCTCGGTGTCACCGGCATAGGCCTGATCGGTATCGACATCAGCCATATAGGAGGTGATGTGACCGTCAGCATCGACCTTCAGGTAGTCGACCTTAAAGGCGTTCATGGTGTCGTCCGCCTTGGTGGTAAAGGTGGAGCAATCGAACACGTGGATCTCGCCCTTCTCCAGCTTCTCGGTAGCAGCGGCAATGGCCTCGGCAGTGCCTTCGGCGGCCACGGTGGTGTTCAGGTCAGTCAGGACCACAGAGTTGGTGGCCAGAGTGCCGGTCCAGTCAGTATCGATGGCGGTGCCGTCCATGACAGCCTTGATGGCATACTCATAGTAGGGCGCCCAGTTGATGCGGGAGGAGATGATGTAGGTGTTGGGGCAGGCAGCCTGAGTGGAGCCGTTGTAGGAAACGTTGGGAACACCGGCGTTCTCGCAGGCGGTAGGAGCACCCAGAGAGTCGGCGTGCTGGCTGATCAGCTTGCAGCCGCCCTGGATCAGCTTCTCGGCGCCTTCCTTCTCCAGAGTCTCATCGTACCAGCTGCCGGTGAAGGTCACATCCATGGTGACGGTGGGGCAGACGGACTTGGCACCCAGATAGAAGGAGGTGTAGCCGGAAACCACTTCGGCGTAGGTGAAAGCACCCACATAGCCCATCTTGGCCTCTTCAGCCTTGATGTCGCCGGCCTCGATCATCGCGTTCAGCTTCAGACCGGCAGCGATACCGGCCAGATAGCGGCCCTCATAGATGGAGGCGAAGGCGTTGTGGTAGTTGGCCAGACCCTCGGTGTGAGCGCGGGTACCGGTGCTGTGGCAGAACTGCACCTCGGGGTTCGCCTTGGCGACCTCGATCATGTAAGGCTCATGACTGAAGCTGTCGGCAAAGATGATGTTGCAGCCGGCATCCACCAGATCAGCGGCGACCTCGGCGCACTGCTCGGTCTCGCCCACGTTGGTCTTGATGAAGTAATCCTCATTCTCGACCAGACCCAGGTTGGCGCAGGCTTCCTTGGCGGCATCGATGAAGTTCTTGTCATAGGTGGAGTTTTCATCATGCAGGGTGATGAAGCCGACCTTGACCTTGGCAGCGGTGGAATCACCGTCGCCGTTACCCTGAGTGTCGTCCTTCTTCTCACCGCAGGCCACCAGGCTCAGAGCCATGACCAGGGCGAGGAGCATTGCAAGGAACTTTTTCATTCTTGTTTTCCTCCTTAAAATATGTGACGCACGCTTAAAAGTAAGGCAAATTTGGCGCGCGCCTGAACAACGGGCGTCCGGCCCGGTATTCACGCGACTCATAAGAACGTGGGTATTATACAGGATTTCACCGCCGATTTCAACAGAAAATGTGAATTACGGCAAAATTTCTTTGTGACGCACAAAAAATCTTTGTAAATCTTGTGCAGTATGCGGCATTTGATAGAAATTTCCCGTTCCGAAATACCCGTTCCATATGGCAGGGATAAGCGCGTTACTGATGAATACGGGTGCCGGTCTTGCCCTCGATACCGTCCTTGGCCTTTTCGAGCAGGGTGATAAGGGCGGTACGGCCGGCCTTGGACTCGGCGAACTTCACCGCGGCCTGGACCTTGGGCAGCATGGAGCCCTTGGCAAACTGGTTCTCCTCCATGTACTTGTAGGCTTCGGCGGGGGTCAGATCGTCCAGACCCTTCTGATCGGGCTTGTTGTAGTTGATGGCCACCTTCTCCACGGCAGTCAGGATGATGAGCATATCGGCGTCCAGCAGCTCGGCCAGCAGCTCGCTGCCGAAGTCCTTGTCGATGACGGCAGGGGTGCCGGAGAGCTTGCTGCCCTCGCGGATAACGGGGATGCCGCCGCCGCCCACGGCGATGACCACGTGACCGGCGTCTACCAGCGCCTTGATGCTGGCCTTTTCCACGATGTCAAAGGGCTTGGGGGAGGGAACCACCTGGCGATAGCCGCGGCCGGCGTCCTCTACCATGGTGTAACCCTTCTCGGCGGCGATGCGGTCCGCCGTCTCCTTGTCATAAAAAGCGCCCACGGGCTTGGTGGGGTTCTGGAAGGCGGGGTCGTCCTTGGACACCACGGTCTGGGTCACGATGGTAGCCACGGGCTTGTCCATGCCGCGGCTGGCCAGCTCATTGCCGATGGCCTGCTGCAGATGGTAGCCGATGTAGCCCTCGGACATGGCGCCGCACTCAGGGAAGGGCATATCGGCCTTGATGGCCTTGGCCTCGGCAGCGGTGGACAGGCCCAGATTGATCATACCCACCTGGGGGCCGTTGCCGTGGGCGACCACGACTTCATTGCCCGCGGCGATCAGGTCCACGATGGACTTGGCGGTCTCGGTGACCAGCTGGAGCTGCTCAGCGGCGGTATTGCCCAGTGCGTTGCCGCCCAGCGCGATAACGATTCTCTTAGACATAATGCTCTACCTCACTGTTTTCGTTTTTTCGTCTCCGTGTGCCCGCTCTGAAGCGCAGGGGGAAAGGGCGTTTTCGGGGCGAGGAGGAGACGGTGCTTAGATAGTATAACACAGATTGTATACAGTGCACAATATCTATCACCCACAACATTTACACAAAAATGCGGCAGGGGACAGAAAATAGCGGGAGGGGGAGCCCCTCCCGCTATCGGGTCGATTATTTAGAACTTCTTGCGGGTGTCCTTGGTCTCGTCCAGCTCCATCAGGGCCTTGACGGGATCCTTCACCTGGGCCATGAAGATCATGGCGGCGATGATATAGGGCTTGTAGGAGGCCTGCTTGTACAGAGGCACGATGTAGCGGTCGAACACGGAGTTGTCCACCTCGCCCTCGGCGCAGCTCAGGCCGGTGATGTCGGCGGGCAGGCAATGCAGGTACAGGGCCTTGCCGTCCTTGGTGAGCTTCATCATCTCTTCGGTGCAGGCCCAATCCTTGTGCTGGGCGTTCTGGGCCAGCAGGCGCTTCTCCAGTGCGTCAATGCCCTCCTTGTCACCGGCGGCGTACAGCTTGGTGCGCTCTTCCATGGCGGCGTAGGAAGCCCAGCTCTTGGGATACACGATATCGGCATCCTTGAAGGCCTCGGCCATGCTGTTGGTCTTGTGGAACTTGGAGCCGTACTTCTCGCAGTTCTTGCGGGCGACCTCTTCCACCTCGGGCATCACGTCATAGCCCTCGGGATGGGCCAGGGTCACGTCCATGCCGAAGCGGGTGAACAGGCCGATCACGCCCTGGGGCACGGACAGGGGCTTGCCGTAGGAGGGAGAATAGGCCCAGGTCATAGCGACCTTCTTGCCCTTCAGGTTCTCCACACCGCCGAAGTAGTGGATGACGTGCAGCATATCGGCCATGCACTGGGTGGGGTGGTCCACGTCGCACTGCAGGTTCACCAGGGTGGGCTGCTGCTCCAGGATACCGTCGCGGTAGCCTTCCTTCACGGCGTCCATAAAGGTCTTCTGATACTTGTGGCCCTCGCCGATGAACATATCATCGCGGATGCCGATGACGTCGGCCATGAAGGACACCATGTTCGCGGTCTCGCGGACGGTCTCGCCGTGGGCGATCTGAGACTTCTTCTCGTCCAGGTCCTGAACCTCCAGGCCCAGCAGGTTGCAGGCGGAGGCGAAGGAGAAGCGGGTACGGGTGGAGTTGTCGCGGAAGATGGAGATGCCCAGGCCGGAATCGAACACACGGGTGCTCTTGTTGCGCTCGCGCAGGTCGCGCAGGGCGTCGGCCACGGTGAAGATGGCGTCGATCTCATCGTCGGTCTTGTCCCAAGTCCAATAGAAATCGGTCTTGTACATATTGTTGATGTTCAGGGTAGACAGATGGCGTGCCAGTTCAACAGTCTTGCTCATTTTGATCGTTCTCCTTGTATGTTTAATATAGCGTATATGGCGTATGATCGATTACTTGATGTCGTTGCCGGTCAGCTCCTGGCGGAAGCTGGTGGCGGAGCCGTCCTTGTTCTCGGGCTTGTACAGGCCGGGAACGGCGGCGTACAGGGCGGCGCAGGTCACCAGGTCCTGCTTGAAGGTCACCTCGTTGGGGGCGTGTGCCTGAGACTCGGCACCGGGGCCAAAGCCCACGCAGGGGATGCCGTAGCGACCCTGGATGGACACGCCGTTGGTGGAGAAGGTCCACTTGTCGGTCAGGGGACGGCCCTCGCGCTTGGAGGCGGCCAGCTCGGTGGGCATCAGGCGCTTGTCGCCCCACAGGCTGTGGTGGGCGTCCACCAGGGCCTGGACGTGGGGCGCGGTCTCCTTGTTGATCCAGGTGGGGAAGAAGCACTCGGTCTCGTACACGTGGCCGGTCCATGCGGGACGGTCATACATATACATGGACACCTTCACGTCCTTGGCATACTTCTTGCAGGCGGGCAGGTCCTCGATCTCCTTCAGGCAGGACTGATAAGTCTCGCCGGCGGTCATGCGGCGGTCGATGGAGATGGCGCAGCTGTCGGCCACAGCGCAGCGGGAGGGAGAGGTGTAGAAGATCTGGCTGGTGGTGCAGGTGCCGCGGCCCAGGAAGCGGGCATCCTCGTAGTGCTCGGGGTTGAACTTGGGATCCAGCATCTTCACCAGACCGTTGATCTCGGTGGAGCCGTCGGCGGGGTTCTCGTTCAGGTCGCGGACGTTGAGGATGACCTCGGCCATCTTGTGGATGGCGTTGTCGCCGCGCTCGGGGGCGGAACCGTGGCAGGACACGCCGTGCATATCCACGCGGATCTCCATACGGCCGCGGTGGCCGCGGTAGATACCGCCGTCGGTAGGCTCGGTGGAGATAACGAATTCGATCTTGCTGCGGGCGTCCTCAGGACCGTTGAAGTACTCATTGACGATGGACTGCCAGCACATACCGTCGCAGTCCTCCTCCTGCACGGAGCCCACGACCATCATCTTGTAGCCCTTGGGCAGCAGGTCCAGATCCTTCATGATCTTCACGCCGTAGGCGGCGGCGGCCATGCCGCCCTCCTGGTCGGAACCGCCGCGGCCGTAGATGATGTCATCGGTCTCATAGCCCTTGTAGGGGTCGGCTTCCCAGTTTTCGATATTGCCGATGCCAACAGTATCGATGTGGCTGTCGATGGCGATGATCTTGTCGCCCTCGCCCATCCAGCCGATGACGTTGCCCAGCTTGTCGAACTCCACCTTGTCATAGCCCAGGGCCTTCAGCTCCTCGGCGATGCGCTTGACGACGCCCTCTTCCTCACAAGACTCGGAAGGGATGGCGATCATGTCCCGCAGGAACTTGACCATAGCGGGTTTGTACGCCTCGGCGGCGTTTCTGATGGCAGCAAAATCCATAATGTACCTCCGCAAAAATTTTATCAAATTCTGTGTTAAAAACGGGTAAACGGTTTTTACCATCTCCTATCATAGCACATGGCGGCCGGATGTCAAACAAAAATTTAGGAAATCAAAAAGTTTTTCAGAAAAAACCGTTGCTTTTTGTGGGAGGTGTGGTATTATGTAAGAGGAGAAAAGCGGAAAAGGAGGGCGTTATGGAGGCGAAACGATTAGAATCGCTGAAGCAGATCGCCGCGGGCATCGCGGCGCAGTTCGGCGACAAGTGCGAGGTGGTCATCCACGATGTGGCCAGCAGCCACCCGGAGCACACCATCGTACACATCGAAAACGGGCACGTGTCCGGCCGGAAGATCGGCGACGGTGCATCCAGGGTCGTCATGGAGCAGCTGGAGCATCAGAACGAGCAGCCCCAGGACCATCTGTGCTACCTGACGCGGACGCCGGGCGGGAAGATACTGAAATCCTCGTCCCTGTATATCCGCAACAGCCGCGGCGCGGTTACGGCCATATTTTCCATCAACTACGACATCACCAACATCATGATGATGCACCAGGAGCTGGGCGAGTTCATGCTCACCCGCGACCGGGAGCAGTCCGAGCCGGAGAAGATCATCAACGTCAACGATGTGCTGGACGAGCTGATCCAGCAGTCCGTGGCGCTGGTGGGCAAGCCTGCGGCCCTGATGAACAAGGACGACAAGATCCGGGCCATCCGCTTCCTCAGCGACGCGGGCGCGTTCCTGGTCACCAAGTCCGGCGACAAAGTGGCAAAATACTTCGGTATTTCCAAATACACCTTATATTCCTATATCGATGCGAACAAACAACAGGAGGAAAAGAAACATGGGTAAAATCGATCTGTCCATCAACAAAGTCGGTCTGGCGCATAACATCCAGAAGGCCAAGGAGAACAACGTCATCATCCCCACCATCGCCCAGATGCAGAACCCCGACCTGATCCCTGAGAAGATCAAGGCCAAGCTGAGCCACACCGGTCTGTGGGATGTGGATCCCGTCAACCTGTTCCGTATTTCCTGGCACAACGAGGCCAAGGAGTCCGGCGGTCTGTTCCAGGCGGTCCCCAACTATGTGGAGATCCCCAGCAAGCTCTCCGGCGTGCCCTGCCGCATCGTTGCCATGTCCGGCAAGTGGTTCCCCACCGGCTGCCACAAGGTCGGCGCCTCCTTCGGCTGCCTGGCTCCCCGCCTGGTGACCGGTCAGTTCGATGCCACCTATCACCATGCCGTGTGGCCCTCCACCGGCAACTACTGCCGCGGCGGCGCCTTCAACTCCAAGCTGCTGGCCTGCGAGTCCGTGGCCATCCTGCCCCAGGATATGTCCAAGGAGCGTTTTGACTGGCTGAAGTCCATCGCCGGTCAGATCATCGCCACCCCCGGCTGCGAGTCCAACGTGAAGGAGATCTTCGACAAGACCTGGGAGCTGAAGCAGGATCCCACCATGATGATCTTCAACCAGTTCGCCGAGATGGGCAATCCCCTGTGGCACTACAACGTCACCGGCTACGCCCTGGCTGACCTGTTCGAGGCCGTCAAGAAGCCCGGCCAGAACTTCGCCGGCGCCTGCTTTACTTCCGGTTCCGCCGGCACCATGTCCGCCGGTGATCTGCTGAAGGAACGCTATCCCCACCTGAAGCTGGCCGTGGGCGAGGCCCTGCAGTGCCCCACCATCCTGGATAACGGCTTTGGCGGCCACCGCATCGAAGGTATCGGCGACAAGCACATCCCCTGGATCCACAACGTGAAGAACACCGATATGGCCATCGCCATCGACGACGAGGACAGCCAGCGCCTGCTGCGCCTGTTCAACACCCCCGAGGGCCAGAAGTACATGAAGGACGAGCTGGGTATGTCCGACGAGGAAGTCCAGAAGATGACCTGGCTGGGCATCTCCGGTATCGCCAACGTCCTGTGCTGCATCAAGATGGCCAAGTACTATGAGCTGACCGAGAACGACGTGGTGGGCACCGTGCTGACCGACTCCGCCGTGATGTACCAGTCCCGCGTGGAGGAGCTGAATCAGATGTACGGCGCGTACAACGCACATGAGGCGTCTCTGGACCACAACCTGCACATGCTGGGCCTGAAGACCGACTCCATGCTGGAGCTGACCTACACCGAGCGCAAGCGTGTCCACAACCTGAAGTACTACACCTGGGTGGAGCAGCAGCAGATGAACGTGGAGGACCTGAACGCCCAGTGGTACGACACCAAGAACACCTGGGATGCCGTTCACGCCCAGGCCAAGGATCTGGACGAGCTCATCAACGAGTTCAACGAGGCCACCGGCCTGCTGAAGGCTCTGTAAGCCAAACCATACCGGACCCTCACCGGGCGGGGCCTTCGCCCCGCCCGGTATTTCTTATTTCATATAAGGAGAACCACCATGAAAAACGTAAAATACGGCAAATGTGTCCGCTGCGGTAAGACCTACGACGCCGTTCCCGACCTGACCAACTGCGAATGCGGCGGTATCCTGGATATCGTCTATGACTACGACTACATCAAGTCCGTGCTGACCAAGGAGAAGCTGGCCAAGCGCGAGAACCGTTCCATGTGGCGCTACCGTGAGCTGCTGCCTGTGGAGGAGACCATGCCCGACACGCCGCTGCGCGTGGGTTGGAGCCCCCTGTACGAGGAGCCGAAGCTGGCGGAGATGCTGGGCATCAAGCGCCTGTGGGTCAAGGACGACGGCCAGAACCCCACCGCATCCCTGAAGGACCGTGCCAGTGCCATGGCCGTGGCCAAGGCCATGGAGGCCGGCGCCAAGACCATCGCCTGCTCCTCCACCGGCAACGCCGCCAGCTCTCTGGCCGGCAACGCCGCCGCCGCAGGTATCAAGACCTATATCTTCGTTCCCGAGCGCGCCCCCAAGGGCAAGGTGGCCCAGCTGATGATCTTCGGCGCCAACGTCATCTCCGTCAAGGGCAACTATGAGGACACCTTCAAGATGTCCGCCGCCGCCATTGACAAGTACGGCTGGTACAACCGCAACGCCGCCATCAACCCCTACCTCTCCGAGGGCAAAAAGACCGTGGCGCTGGAGATCGCCGAGCAGCTGAACTGGGAGATGCCCGACTACCTGGCCATCTCCGTGGGCGACGGCTGCACTATCGCCGGTGTGTGGAAGGGCTTTAAAGACCTGTACGCCATCGGCTTCATCGACAAGCTGCCCCGCCTGATCTCCGCCCAGTCTCTGGGCTGCTATCCCATCAACCGCGCCATCCAGGAGGACAAGCCCTGGGAGCCTATGGAGGAGAACACCATCGCCGACTCCATCTCCGTAGGCGTGCCCCGCAATGCAGATAAGGCCCTCATGGCCATCCGCGAGTCCAACGGTATCGCCGTCAACGTCTCCGACGAGGAGATCCTGGCCGCCCAGCGGCTGCTGGGCCGTACCTGCGGCGTGTTCGGCGAGCCTGCCGGCGTCACCGGTGCCGCAGCGCTGAAGAAGGCCTGCGAGGAGGGACTGATCCCCCACGACGCCACCGTGGTGTCCGTGGTCACCGGCAACGGCCTGAAGGACGTGGCCAACGCCATCAAGTCCGCCGGCGAGCCCATTCACATCGAGCCCGACCTGGATCTGATGGTCGAGGAGTTCAAGAAGCGCGGCGTCACCGTGGAGTAAAATGCATCATTCCCCGGCAAATGCACAGCATTTGCCGGGGATTTTCTCTTGCCAATCCATCAGGAATGTGGTACAATGTATCCCGTAATACAGCTCATATAGCCCCGCGAGAATGGCGCGGGGCGTTTCTACGGAGCCGCCGTCGGCTCTGCTATGGGTGTTTCGATGCAGGGTGCATCGGAGCATCCATTTTTATTTTGCTTGCAGGAGGTACCTCACCATGACACAGGTCTTACGCGGCAATATCGTCCACGCGCCCGCCATGGGCCGCCTGGACATTCTCGAGCACGGCTGCCTGGTGCTGGAGGACGGCGTTATCGCCGGCCTTTATCCCGATCTGCCCGCCCATCTGGAGGGCGCGGAGGTCCGTGACTTCGGCGACCGCATCATCATGCAGTCCTTCGCGGATATGCATCTCCATGCGCCCCAGTACCCCATGCTGGGCATGGGCATGGATCTGCCGCTGCTGGACTGGCTCAACACCTACACGTTCCCCACCGAGGCGCGGTTCGCCGACCTGGACTATGCCCGCCGCGTCTACCGCCGGCTGGCTACAGACCTGATCACCAACGGCACCACCCGCGTCTGTATGTTCTCTTCCCTCCACACCGACGCTACCCTCGTCCTCATGGACGAGCTGGAGCGCGCCGGCGTCACCGGCTATGTGGGCAAGGTCAACATGGACCGCAACGGCCTGCCCGGCAAGCTGCAGGAGACGACGGAGGAGTCCGTGGCCGAGACGCTCCGCTGGCTGGATGCCTGCCATTTTGAGCACGTCAAGCCCATCCTCACGCCCCGCTTTACTCCCAGCTGCACCGACGGGCTGATGACCCAGCTGGGAAAGCTGGCCAACGAGCGGGGGCTGTACGTCCAGTCCCACCTGTCCGAGAGCACCAATGAGATCGCCTGGGTGAAGGAGCTGCACCCCGAGTGCAGCCAGTATTGGGAGACATACGACAAGTACGGCCTTTGGAAGGACCACACACTCATGGCCCACTGCGTCTGGTCCGACGAGCGCGAGCGCGCCGCCATTCGTGACGCCGGTGTGGTGGTGGTCCACTGCGGCGACTCCAACGTGAACATCTGCTCCGGCATCTGCCCCGTCCGCCGTATGGTCAACGAGGGCCTGTGGGTCACCCTGGGCAGCGATATCGCCGGCGGCGCCCAACTGCCCATGTACAAGGTCATCACCATGTCCATCCGCACCTCCAAGGCCCGCCGCGTCACCGATGAGCAGCACCCCGAGTTCCTGACCGTGGCCGAGGGCTATTACCTGGGTACCACCTCCGGCCACAAGTATTTCGGGGCAGGGGAGGGCTTCGCCGTGGGAGATAAGCTCCACGCCGTGGTCATCGACGACGGCGACTTCCCCGAGGCCGCCCATCCCCTGAACGTGGAGGAACGCTTCGAGCGCGCCATCTACATGACCCACCGCCACAACATCGTCTCTGTCTGGTCCGACGGCCGCGAGGTCGTCCGCATGGAAAGTGAAAAATGACCGGGTATCCCGGTCATTTTTCGCTTTCCATGCCAGAATTATTCAAAAAACCCTTGCCAAATAGGAATTCTTTGTTATAATGAAACCAACCGACAGGGTGGCAGAGGTACCTCTGCATTTGCGTTTTAACGAGCTTAAAACGATGGTCCCTGCGGAAATCTAAAGAAATCGGGGTAGAAACGATGAAAAAATTGTTGGCAACCATACTGGCACTGGTCATGGCGCTATCCCTCTGCACCGTGGCCTTCGCCGCGGAGACGGCGGTCTCCGATGCCGCTGGCCTGAAAGCCGCAATCGACGCCGCGCAGGACGGCGATACCATCAAGCTGATGGTGGATGTGACACCGTCCGAGGTCATCAAGATATCCGATGGCCGCTCTATCACCATCGATATGAACGGAAAGAATATCAACAGCAGCTCCTATATTGAGGTAGATCACGGCAGCCTGACGCTGTCGGGAACTGGCACTTACACGGCAAGCAGTCCGTATGCGCTCAAGGCGGTAGGCGCAGCAACAGATCAGGGTGCTGGGTATAGCGTGATTACAGTCAAAAAAGGAATCACAGTTACCTGCACAAATACGGCGTACGGCTATGCGGTGATGCAGTCCCCGATTGAAACAGGGATAGCCGATAAACCGGAAAATGAAAGATATTATGGCGTGGAGATCAACTTCTTTGGTTCGACGAACGGCGCGATTTATACAAATGGCCGGTGCAATAAGACGACCGGTAGCGTAACCAAGGTTGACCTGACGGGCGCGGTTATCGGGGCGGATAACACGAAAGCGGGAATATATGCGGCCGGTTACGCCGAGTGGACACTGAAAGATACAACCATTACGGGAGGCACGGCGCTGTCTGTGAAGTCCGGTACATTTGTTATTGACGGCGGAACGTATACAGCTAACGGAGCGTACGCTGTCCCGGGCAGCGATGACGGCAACAGCGCGGTATTAACCGGCGCGGCATTAAGCATGACAAGCAACAAGGGCTACGCGAATAAGCTGGATGTTACCATAAAGAACGGAAAGTTTGTGTCCCAAAATGGAAATGCCATCTGCGAGGGGATTCCGAACAAGGCTTCCGGGGGTGGTACTGTCGCAGATGAAAGCTATGCCACACTCAGAATTGAAAATGGAACATTTGAAGGCAATAGCACGAATGGCGGTGCGGTTGATTTAAGAACTATGGAGAACAAAGAAGTCGTCTCCGGCGGAAGCTTCTCTAACCAGCTTCAGGAGGATTATCTTGCTGCTAACGTGGACTATAAGGTTTACAGTGGCGGCATGACCAGCTATTTCACAGATATTAATGACGCTGTTGCAGCAGCTACAGAGGATGATATAGTCGAAGATTTCAGAAGTCCTCGAGGTGATGGAGAGGATGGCTATATTGTGAGGCTGGAGGATAATAATGCAGTCGTTGCCCAGATACATTCGTTTGCAACGAGCGTTTCCCTGCCTACGTTGAGCAAGTCCGGCTATACCTTCAAGGGATGGAAAGATGCAGAAGGGAAGACCTACACCAGCCAATACAATATCCCAACAGCAAGCAACGGTGAGATCATTCCGCCCGTGAGCGATGCATACGTTCTCACCGCTGTCTGGTCTTCCAACTCCTATTACTACTACGCCCCCACTACGACCGACACCAAGACCGATACCACCAAGGGCTCGCCCAAGACCTTTGACGCGGGCGTGGGCATCTACGCCGTGACGGCTCTGCTGTCTGTGACCGGTATGGCGTGGGCCGGCAAAAAGCGGCACTAAGTCAACAAAAAAGAAAGCCCGTAAGGGCTTTCTTTTTTGCTCCGCTGGCAGACAGAAAAGCGGCCGCCATCAGGCGGTCGCTTTTCTGATAATGATCTCGTTCTCCATCAGGTCGATCTTCTCGATCTGCCCATTTACTACCGTGGGGATGCCCATGATATCGGTGAACACCAGCTGTCCGTCCTTCTGTGTCACGGACGCCACGTTTTTGCACACCGGCTGCCGTTCCGCCGTCCATACTGTGGAAAGACACATCGTTTATTCCTCTCCTTTCAGGATACGCAGGGCCTCCGCCAGCTTCTCGTTGCCCACGGTCAGGTCCACCACGGCCTCGTGCAGCAGCTGCGCGGCCTCGCCCTCCACGCTGTGGGCCAGCTCGTGCAGTTCCTCGGCGTGGTGCTGGTTATGCGTCACCATGTACGCCAGCAGCGCCACCGTTTCCTCCGGCGAGTGGTGCTCATGCGTATGCCCGTGATCGTGCCCATGCTCATGGGTATGGGCGTGTGTGTGCGGCGCGTCTGCACCGGCATGATCGGCCGAATGTACGGCCGCTTTCTCGTCAATAGTACACATATCCGCACCTCTGTTTTTTTCTGTGCTCATTCTACCACGGCGGCGCTGAAAAGTCAATTTTCCTCCCCAAATCGTCAAAAAACCGACGATAACAGACACATCTCCTGAAAGTGTCCGAAATCTGTGCAAACAACACAATTTCATTGACAAGTTTTTTGCAATTATGTATAATTTTACTGGATAATGCTGCGCGGTCCGTACGGCAGGGAGGACCGCGATCCGCTGAAGCAGAAGTACGATATGAACAAGCCCCGATACGAGTATAACAAGTGAGGCGATACCCTTGAGCGAACACAGTCATACCCACACCCATGTGGACGAGAACGGCCGGGTCTATGAGCACAGCCACGGCCACCACCATTCCCATGCCCAGACCAAAGCCGTGCTGAACCGGCTCAGCCGGGCCCAGGGCCATCTGGATGCCGTGCGGAAGATGGTGGAGCGCGGCGAGGACTGCGCCGAGGTGCTGGTGCAGCTCAGCGCGGTGATCTCCGCGCTGAACGGCACGGGCCGCGCCATTCTCAAGGATCACATCAGCCACTGCATCGTGGATGCGGTGGAGGCCGGTGACCAGGAGGCCATCCAGGCGCTGAACGATGCCATCGACCGCTTTATGCGGTAGCGCTCCGGACACCGGCGGCAGAATGTCTGAATACCGCCCTGCGGCATTGACAGCGGCAGGGCGGGGGACTATACTAAACGTGAGTGACAGAGAGGGAGGAAGACTATGATTTCCGGCATCGTCTACACATCCAATTCCGGCTACACGGCGCAGTACGCCCGTCTGCTGGGCGCCGCGCTGGATCTGCCCGTGACCGACGCCAAGTGGGGCGCCGATCCCCATCCGGGCAGGGCGGTCATTTACCTGGGCTGGCTCATGGCCGGCAAGGTCCAGGGATATGCGAAAGCGGCCAAAGAATTTGATATCCGCGCCGTCTGCGCCGTGGGCATGGGTCCCGCCAGTCAGGCCGGAGCCGAGAAGGTCCGGGCCAAGATGGGCATTCCGGCGGAGGTGCCGGTATTCACCCTGCAGGGCGGCTTCGATATCAACAAGCTGCACGGACCCTATAAGTGGATCATGCAGCTGAAGTGCAAAGAGATCCGCAAAACGCTGACGGGGAAGGCCAGTCTCAGCCCCGCCCAGCAGCTGACCTACGACATGGCGACCAAGGGTGCCAGCGCTGTCAGCGCGGAGGACCTGGCACCGATCATCGACTGGTATAAAACGAAGGAGGGCTGACCATGAAGAAGTTTTTACACATGGCGGGCGGTATCGCCAAAAAGACGCTGGCCACTGCTGCAAAGCTGGCGAAGAAGCTGGCGCACATCGTATTGCAGGCTGCCGGCGCGGCGGTGTCCGCCGTGGGCAGGGCCGTGAAGGGCCTGCTGGGCAAGGCGGCCTGCGGCGTGGGCAAAAAGGTACAGAAGTTCATTCCGCCGGTGTGCAAGGTCGTGATGATCGTGTCCGGCGCGGTGGCGCTGCTGTCCTGCGTGGGCTGGCTCATCAGCCGCAAAAAATTCGCGTAAGCGAAACGCGTATACCACAGGGAGATGCGCCAGGGCGCATCTCCCTTAAACAAAGCCCCGCGTTTCCACGCACCGCGCAGGGAAGGGCGGGGGAGAGCAAAGGAGATCTGAGCAAGTATGAAGAAAAAGGCATTCAAAGCGGAGAGCAAACGCCTGCTGGACCTGATGATCAATTCCATCTACACCCATAAGGAGATATTCCTGCGGGAGATCATCTCTAACGCCTCCGACGCTATCGACAAGCTGTGCTACCTGAGCCTGACGGACGACAAGGTGGGCTTGACTCGGGACCAGTTTGAGATCAAGCTGTCCATCGATAAGGAGCGCCGTCTGCTGACCGTCAGCGACAACGGCATCGGCATGAGTCAGGAGGAGCTGGAGAACAACCTGGGCGTCATCGCCTCATCCGGCAGCCTGAAGTTCCGTCAGGAGGTGGCGGGTGACGAGAGCGCCGATACAGACATCATCGGCCAGTTCGGCGTGGGCTTCTACTCCGCTTTCATGGTGGCCGACGAGATCACCGTCATCACGAAGAAATACGGCGAGGACCAGGCCTGGAAGTGGCAGTCCACCGGCGTGGACGGTTATACCATTGAACCCTGCGAGAAGGATACGGTGGGTACCGACATCATCATGCACATCAAGCCCGACACCGAGGAGGAAAAGGACGAATACAGCCAGTATCTGCGTGAGTATCCCCTGTACAAGCTGGTGAAGAAGTATTCCGACTATATCCGTTTCCCCATCCGGATGCTCATGCCGCACCCGGAGCTGAAGGAGGGCAGCACCCAGGAGAACCCCGAGTACGAGGAGAAGTTCGAGTGGGAGACGCTGAACAGCATGGTGCCCCTGTGGCAGCGGAAGAAGGCCGACGTCAAGAAGGAGGAGTACGACGAGTTCTATCAGCAGCGTTTTGCGGATAGCCAGCCCCCACTGAGCGTTATCACCGTCTCCGCCGAGGGCGCCGTGACCTATAAGGCCCTGCTGTTTATACCAGAGAAGGCGCCCCTGCGCTACTACTCCGAAGAGTTTGAAGGCGGGCTTCAGCTGTACTCCGCCGGCGTGATGATCATGGACAAGTGCAAGGAGCTGCTGCCCGAGTGCTTCAACTTTGTCCGCGGTGTGGTGGAGTCCCCGGATCTGAACCTGAACATCTCCCGTGAGCTTTTGCAGCACGACCGTCAGCTGAAGCTCATCGGCGCCAACCTGGAAAAAAAGGTCAAGGCCGAGCTGGAGCGTCTGCTGCGGGACGAACGCGAGAAGTATGAGTCCTTCTGGCAGTCCTTCGGCCGCCAGATCAAGCTCAGCGCCATGGACAACTACGGCGAGAAAAAGGATATGCTTCAGGATCTGATGCTGTTCTATTCCTCCATCGAGAAAAAGCTGGTGACGCTGGACGAGTACGTTTCCCGTATGCAGGAGGGCCAGAAGTACATCTACTTTGCCTCCGGTGACACGGTGGACGCCGTGGACCACATTCCCCAGACGGAACTGCTGAAGGACCGGGGCATGGAGATACTCTACTTTACCGACAAAGCCGACGAGTTTCTGTCCGATATCCTGAGGTCCTATAAGGATAAGCCCTTCCGTTCCGCCACCGACGGCGATCTGGACCTGCCCGGCGAGAGCGAGAAGCAGGAACAGGATGAGCAGCAGTACAAGGAGGCCTTTGCCTTTATCAAGGAGGCCCTGGGCGGTCAGGTGAGTGAGGTCAAGGCCTCCGCTCGTCTGAAGACCCACCCGGTCTGCCTTTCCAGCGGTGAGGGCGTTACCTTCGAGATGGAAAAGTACTTCATGGCTGCCCAGCCGGAGCTGGGGCTCAAGGCCAAGCGTATTCTGGAGATCAACGTGGATCACCCCGCCTTCCTGACCTTCGAAAAGACCCGGCTCACCGACCCGGAGAAAGCCAAAAAGTTCGCCCAGGTCTTCTACAACCAGGCACAGCTGATCGCCGGTCTGCCCATCGACGATCCCACCGCCTACACCGACCTGCTCTGCTCCCTGTGGCAGTAGATCATCAGAAAAAGAATGACCGCCGTGAGGCGGTCATTCTTTTTCCAAAACGACAAAAAATACGGCGCAAATAGTTGCAAAAATAGTTGAAAAATGCTAAAATATAAATAGTGTGTGAACCAGCAAGACCCACGACCCAAATCCGGGGAGAAGTCCCCATTGAGAAGGAGTTTTGCCCATGAAAGACTTGAAGCACCTGATCTGGTTTGAGGACCTTTTGCAGCAGGCCAACAACGAGTTGGTCCAGCGCGCCGCGGCGGAGGGCCAGCTGGCTCTGGGATATAACTGCTACTATATACCCGAAGTGCTGCTGAATTTGCCAGGCTGCTTTTCCAGCCGCCTTCGGGCCCCCAACAGCGGCACCGCAGAGATCGCGTCCTACTACATGACCACCCGCAACTGTCCCTATGTCCGCTGTATCCTGGAACGGGCCATCGAGGGCGGCTTCAACTATCTGAACGCCCTGTTCGGTGCGGAGGGCTGCGCCGCCATGGAGCGCATGGAGGAGCATTTTACCCTGCTGAAGCCGGTGAAGAACGACCGCTTTATCACCACCATCATCGACCCACCCATGAAAGGTGACAGGACCAGCCTGGATTACTACAAGGCACAGCTGAAAGCAAAGGTGCTGGATGCTCTGCGCGACAGCTTCGGCGTGGACACCTCCGACGATGCGATTCGTGCCGCCATTGAAAAGCACAACCGTCTCTGTCGGGTCATCACGGAGATCGGCGACCTCCGTAAGGCGGAAAACCCGGTCATCACCGGCTATGAATACCACGTCATCGTCCTGGTGAGTCAGGTCTGTCCCCATGACCTGATTTTGCCGTATTTGGAGGAGACGCTGGCGGAGCTGAAAACACGCCGGCCGGAGGCGGAATTCCCCTTCCGTGCCCGCGTCGTGCTGGCCGGAAGCGAGATCGACGACCCGGAATTTACCAAGCTGCTGGAGAGCTGCGGTGCCATGGTGGTGGCAGATCGCTATTGCTTCGGCACCTTCCCAGGCCGGGAGGAGATCAAGATCCACGGCGGCGAGACGGCTTTCGACGCGGTATGTCGGCACTATCTGCACCACAACCAGTGCGTCCGGTTTATGGACGGCGCCAAGATCGACCAGCGGCACAGTGAGCTGCGCCGTCTGGCGGAGGACTACGGCGCCGACGGGATCATCTACGAGAGCATGAAGTTCTGCGAGTTCTGGAGCTATGAAAAGGTGCTGGCCAGCCACGTGCTCCAGCAGGAGATGGGCATCCCCTGCTGCACCATCGAGAAGGAGTACACCCTGGGCAGCGTCGGTCAGCTGCGTACCCGCTTCCAGGCCTTTGTCGAGAGCCTGGAGATCAAAAAGCTGGGCCATAAGGAGGTGTGACCATGGTACTGAAGCAGTGGACCAATGCCGTCATCGGCGTGATCGATAAAAAGCTGGAACGCTTTGACCCCAAGTGGCAGGCAGCTAACGGCAAGGGCGGTCTTCGCAGCCGCTATGAGGATAAGACCGGTATCGCCCGCCACCGGGAGTGGCGCGGTGTGAAGGATACCTTTGTGGACTACACCGCCTGGCTGAACAACCTGCTGGCCATGGGCAAAATGGTGGCCTCCGCCCCGGTGCCGATCCTCAAGGGCTTCTGGGAGTACCGTTGGATGGGCTCCTATCTGGGCACCTTCGCCTTTATTGACCGGCTGTTTGAGGGCTACCGGGAGGACGAGCTGAAGATCGCCCACATGAATATGCACTGTATCGTCAGCAGCCTCACGAAAAAGATCGCCCTGGTCCTGGCCAACGACAAGCGTCTGGGCGGCGGAAGGGACAGCGACAACATCGTTCCCATGGACGAGGTCATGCCGCCCCTGTTTATGACTGGCTTCCCTGGCCTGATCCCCATCCCCATCCAAACACTGCCGGAGTTCATCATCTGTGACATCGACCAACACTTGGAGCCCTACTACATCGATGTGGCCGAGTCCTTCGGCTTGGCCGCTGACGTCTGCTCCCGCTGCTCGGCGGAGACCGGCGTTGCCATCGACGACGATTTCCCCATTGTGGGCCGCGCTGTTCTGACCACCAATATGCCCTGCAACGCCAGCGAGGCCACCTCCATGTTCCAGCGCCGCCGCTTTGGTCTGCCGGATTTCCCCGTTACCATGGCCATGATCCACAACGAGCCCGGCGCGCACCCCTACTCCACCCAGGTCCTGCGGGATGCCATCGCCTTTATTCAGGAGAACTACGGCGTCAAGTACGACTGGGAGGCCCTGTTCGCCCGCGCTGAGCACATGAACGAGCAGAACCGCATCGAGCTGGAGAAATGGGAGCTGTTCAAGACGCCTTACTCCGCCCTCTGCGGCATTGCCGAGAGTCTGTATCGGTTATATTCCTGGGCTTCCGTCAACGGCCAGGAGGACCAGTTCACTAAAAACGACCGCAAGGTGCTGAAGCTCATGCTGGAGGCCTACGAACGGAAGCATGAGCCTTTCGGCGGTACTACCCGCCACCGGGCATTCTTGTGGGGTCCCTCCGCGGTGTATTACACCGATTTCCCCACCTGGGTCCAGAACTGCTGGGGCATCAATATCGTGCTGAATATGGACTCCACCATGGGTCACAACATGATCTCCACCACCGACCCGGAGCAGGCCATTCAGGACCTGGCCCTCTTCTCCGAAAAGGGCGTCATGCGCCACCATGCCGTGGGCGGCTGGGACAATGTCAACGCTGTGTGGGAGTGGGCCAGCAAGTTCAACTGCGACATGGTCATCTTCAATGACAATGTGGCCTGTAAGGGCATGAACGGTGTCCACGCTCTCATGGAGGAGCAGGCCCGTGACCTGGGCTTCCACTTCATATTTCTGGAGCACGACCTGGAGGACTGCCGTACCATCTCCCGGCGGGATATGCGGAACACCGTCAACAAATACATGACCGTCGTACTGAACGAGGCACCGCTGGACCCCACGCTGGTGGACTTCGATGACAGTCTGGCCTGGTAAGGAGGGAACCATATGAAATTCGCAGCTAAATTGCTGAAAAGCCTGCTTATCACCGCAGCACTGCTGTTTGCGGGCACGTTCACCATCTATTATCTCAATCTGGAGAACAAGCTGATCTACAAGGTCATTTATCCTTTCCTGCAAAAGCACTACAACAGCCAGCAGCGTGACCGCCGCATTTGAAAAGAAGAAAAGGATACCCGCCCTCCGGCGGGTATCCTTTTGTGCAAAAGGCGATCCTTCGATGGACGGCCTTTCGGCACACGAACAAAAAAGAACGGCCCTGGGGGCCGTTCTTTTGCCTGTGGATAGGGGAGAGGGCTCACTCCGTGGTGTGATGCTTCTTGCCGAAGTGCAGCTCACGCATACCTTCCACCTCGTCGCAGATGGCCTTCAGGTTGCAGGAACCGCAGTCGGTAGGCATTCCCTCCAGGATCTTCGTCAGGCTCATGGTGATGTCCTTGACAGTCTTGGCGTCCCTGGTCAGCGCCGCGTAGTCCGCTTCCGGCGCGGTGATAAACAGCAGCTTCACCGCCAGAATGTTGCGGTTCTGCTTATACTGCCGGATAAAGTCCGCGCCGATACGGCGGAACGTCATGCCCTTCTGCACCGCCTCCCGGCTGATACGCACCTGTTCCCGGCTGGATTCCGAGCTTGTGCGGATCATATAGCCCTTGGGGAACACATGGTACTTCACAAAGTCCATGTCCTGGATGGCCCGGAAGGCCTGCTTCGTGTCGTCCTCGTCATCGGACTCGATATCGCCCACCCGCAGCAGAGCGATGCGGGCATAGTGGCTGTCGCCGTTCAACTCGTTCAGGTCCGGGCCGCAGACCACGATCTCGTCCCCGGGCACCAGCTCCGCAGAGGAGGTCACACAGGTGAAATTCACCGCGCTTTTGCCGCTGCCGCCCAGCTCATAGGCGGCGTCACGCAGCATGACCAGCTCGAAAGCCCCGGTATCCTCCCAGGCCTCCGCCGGGTCATAGGCGTACCGCTTGGGCGTGGAGGCGCCGGCAAGCGCCTCCACCTCCCGTATGATCGGATTATACAGCTCCATCAGAACTTGATATCCACTTTCTTGCGGTCAAAGATCTTGTTGACCTGCACATAGGCCCAGCCCAGCAGCTTCTGGTCCAGGTTCCAGAAGTACACGACGAACAGTGCGCCCACGGCCACCGCCAGAATACGGATGAGCTTAAAGAGAAATTTGAAAACCTTACACATATCGTAGCCTCCTTAAATGGCAAGAGGTATTCAGACGCGGGCCATGCCCTTCTGCCGTGCATACTCGGCGGCGCCCAGCGCGCCCATCAGCTGGGGGTCGGTCTTCAGGTCGATGACCTTCAGCTTCAGCACGTGCTCGATGGCCTGCTTCAAACCGGCATTTTTGGCGCAGCCGCCGGTCAGAGTGATGGCGTCGGTGGCGCCGGCCTTCTTGCTCATGACGAAGCAGCGCTTGGCCACGGCCATCTGGATGCCGGCGGCGATCTCGTCCATGGGCTTGCCTTCGCCCACCAGGGTGATGACCTCGCTCTCGGCGAACACGGTGCACTGCGCGGTGATGGGGATGACGTTCTTGGCCGTCAGGGACAGGTTGGAGAACTCGGGCAGCGTCATCTCGAAGGAGCGCGCCATGGCCTCATAGAACCGGCCGGTGCCGGCGGCGCACTTGTCGTTCATGGCAAAGTTCTTCACGGTGCCGTCCGTGTCGATGGAGATGCCCTTCACGTCCTGGCCGCCGATGTCGATGATGGCCTTGACGCTGGGATCGGTGACGTGCACGCCCATGGCGTGACAGGATATCTCGGAGATATTCTCATCGGCGAAGGGAACCTTGTTGCGTCCGTAGCCGGTGCCGATCAGATAGCCCAACTCCTCGGAGGAGTTCAAGCCCACCTTGTTCAGGACCTCCTCCATAGCCAGCTTTGCGGAGACCTCGGAGTTGACCTTGCTTCGGATGGTGGTATCCGCGCAGATCTTGCCGTTCTCGTCCAGAATGACCGCTTTCGTGTAGGTGGAGCCTACGTCACAACCGCCGTAATATTTCATAGCACATACTCCTTTTATAGATGTTGATAAAGGGGGTCACATACAGTTCTCATCGTCGAAGTCGCACAGTGTTGGGTCGAGTGGCTCCGCGCGTATGACGGTACGCATATACTCGTTGACCTTTTCACGCATGGTCTTGCGGGACACGGTGCGCGGGTCCATCAGGTCGTGCTCGATCCAGATCATGTGGTAGCCGCGCTCACGGCCCTGTTCGTCCAGAATGCCCTGTACGGTGGCCATGTTCTTGCACGCCACGTTTTGGTACATGATGATGAAGTTGGCGTTCCACGCCTCGCACTGCCGCCAAAGCTCGTCCACCACGTGCTGGTAGCCGCCGTTGGTGTGGCGGCGCATGACCATACGCTCGTACAGCCGCGCCAGATCGCGCAGGGCTTCCTCCTTGTCCTCTGTCTCCAGAGGCTTGGTGAAGTTCAGGGACTCCATCTCCACCAGGACGTTGATGCCCCAGCAGTTGGCCAGCCAGTTGGAGAAGTTGGCGTAGTAGTGGGCGGGGCAGGACCAGACGATGCCGCGGTAGCGCATCTTGCCGACCCACGCCTCTTCACGGCGCTCGTAGGACTCCATCAGCAGCTTGTTTACCTTCCGGCAGCTCTTCATGACGCGGGGATCGATGCCGCCGTCCATTTCGTAGTTCCACTTGCGGAACAGCTCGTAGCTGGGGCCGATGATCTGGGGATAGGCGGTCTTGTTGACCTCCCATTTCTCCAGCTCATACCGCGTCTCCTCGTTAAAGCGCTTCATGGCGGAGAAATAGGCGTCCCAGCTCCACTTGGCGCCGGTCTGCTCCTCAATGAACTTGATGCACGCCCGGATATCCTCGGCGCCCATCTGCACCGTCTCCTCGTCCTCATACCGGACCGGGAAGCACAGGTGGAACACGGGCAGGTCGGGGAAGCGGCGGGACATATAGCTGGAGGCCATAGTGGAGCCGTCGCAGGGCATGGAGGAGGAGATAAAGCACTTGCCCATGTGGGGCAGGGCATCGATGACCAGCGCGCCGCACTCGGAGGACGGCACCGGGCAGCAGTCCGCCGGCAGGCCGAAGGACTCCACGGCGTCGATGTAGGGCACGCAGGTGAGCTGGTCGATCTCGGACACCAGGAACACCGGCATCAGCTGATAGGGGATACCCAGCAGGTCGGGGAAGCCGGCCATGATCTGGCCCATGGTCATCTCATCGAACAGAACGACCTTCTTGTTCAGCTCGGAGCTGTTGCCGTTCTTCTTATCGCACTTGGCCAGGAACACCAGATTTTCCGCCACATAGCGGAAAATGTCGTAGGTCATCAGGTGGCTCATTTTCAGGGCGTTGCCCCGTTGACCCATGGTGTTCTTATCCATGAAGCTCACGCAGCACATATAGGAGATCATCCAGCGATACCAGAACGTGGTGTTCAGGGCGGGTATCAGATCCTTGGAGAAGGTGGCCAGCAGCATGCCCCAGACCTTCAGCCAGCCGGAGAAGTCGACGAGGGTGCTCTCCACGCCGCGCCACTCCCGGCGGACAGTGGCCATGTCACCCTTACGGTACAGGGTACCCAGATGCTTTTCGCCGTTGAGCAGCAGGTCCTTGCGCTCCGCGCAGGTCATGGCGGCAACGGTCTTGGCCTCCCGTGCTACACGGTTCATATTGTCAAGGAAATGCTCCTTCTGTTTCCTGCCAAAGGCTTTCCAGTCCGTCTCCTTGATGAGATCGAGAGCGATGGAGCCAAACTCCTTCAGGTTGGCGGCCTGTGCCTTCCAGTCCATCTCAGTCTTGGCGCGGAAGAATTCGGGATTGGGAAATTTCTTCTTGTCAGCCATCAGTTGGCACCTCCGTTCTGCTTGTGGAGCTTCTTGATCTCCAGCGACTCCACAAAGGCCTGCACGCGGGTCCGCAGCTGGCCGGAGTTGCCGTTGTTGTACAGACGGTCGATGCTCAGCACCGGCCAGTCATACTCCTCATGCATGATGTGGCTCACCAGCGCGCGCTCAAAGCCCCAGTAGTCGCAGTATTTCATCTGCTCATAGATGATTCCGTCAGCGTGATACTCCCGTGCCAGGCGGTCCGCCGTCTCGCGGCGCTGCTGCACCTTCTCATCGGCGATGTAGCGGGCGCACTCGGAGTGCTGCATGATGTGCATGCAGATCTGAGGCAGGGCGTCCTCATCGTCCCTCAGCTCGATGATCTCCCGTCCGGGAGTGGAGCCGAAGCAGTATCGGTCGGACACTACCAGTGCGCCGCAGCCCTCGATAAGCTTCGTCAGCTGAGGGTCGTCGATCTCGCTGCCCACGATGGCCACGCGGGCACGGAAGGCGGGCTTGGGATCCGGCTTGCGCTTTTTCAGCTCCGTCAGCGTCTCCCGCAGGTAAGGCAGGATCAGGTACTTGGGGCAGGTAAAGCTCACCAGGTTCAGCACGTGGAACTCATAGCCGGTGATGACCGGGTTTTCCTCCTTGCGCAGCTCGCCGATCTCGCTGATGATGGAACAGACCTCGTTGTGCTCCTTCACCGCCTGACGGATAGCGGCATCTGAGGTATCCACGCCGTACTTTTCCGTCAGGGGATCCAGCACCCGGCGGCGCATCTGCTTGACGTAAGAGTCCAGCGTGTAGTCGGTGATCTTGTAGGGGATGTCGCAGTGGGTGACAAAGAAGTTGGGCTTGTCATTCATCTGCAGAATTTCAAAGTGCTCCATGGCGCGGTTCATCATGGAACAGGCGTCCACGCCGGCCAGCGCGTCCAGGAACTGGTAGCCGCCCTCCATGCCGCGCTCCACCAGGGCGCGCGCATATTCACAGGTGTAGTTGGACATATAGTAGGTAGCGATGTCCAGTGAACCGGTGCGGGGGGCGCGGAGCCGGACGGAGAAGCAGCCGGGCAGGTTCAGCAGCGGCTCAGGCATATGGTAGCAGGTATAGCCGATGGCCAGCTTCCCCTCCGCCTGTGCCTGTTTTACCAGATCGTTGTCGGCATTCTCCAGCAGGCTCTCGAAGTAGATCAGATGCTTCAGGTCTCTCAAGAATTACACCTCTCTCCTAATGTATTTCAATTATAAGATCTCCAGCTTGGTCAGGGCTTCGCATGCGCCGCGGATGACAGGGGCATCCTCTGGCAGATCAAAAACACTAAGACCCTGGATATCATTGGCGGCGTGCTGTGGGTCGCTGCCGATGGTGGCCAGTATCTCCGTGCCGTTGATATGGATGTAGGGGATCAGCGCCGGGTCCGTGACCCGATTGACGATAGCGCCGCAGCGGTCGTACATCACCAGCTCGTCGGCCACCCGCTTGATGGTGTCGATGACCTGTGTACCCTTGCGGCTGGGATCGGTGATGAGCACCAGATGCGTCACCTTCTCCATCACCCGGCGGTTGATCTGCTCGATGCCGGCCTCACCGTCGATGACCACGTAGTCAAAGTCGTTGGCCAGCAGGTTGATGACCTCCTTCAGATAGGCGTTCACCTTGCAGTAGCAGCCCGCCGTTTCCGGCCGGCCGATGGCGAGAAACGAGAACCGCTGCTGCTCCACCATGGTGTCGAAAATGCGGTATCGTGCCTCACTCAGCAGCTCGATGGCCTCCCGGGGCGCACCGTCCTCCACCGAGGCCACGATGCTCTTGCGGATGTCGTCCAGCGTCTCTTTCACCTCAACGCCCAGCGCGGTGGACAGTCCCACCGCCGGGTCGGCGTCGATGGCCAGAATACGCTTGTCGGGGTACGCTTCAGTCAGCAGCCGCACAAAGGCGGCGGAGATGGAGGTCTTGCCCACGCCGCCCTTACCGGCGACGGCGATGATCTTGGGGGAGTGCTCCAACAAGTCTCACGTCCTTTCGTGTTACCCGCCGCCGTCATTTCTGACCGAAATGGCGGCTATGCCACAGAAGTACGCGGGTTTGTGCAGTATTGTTAAATTCCTAACATCATACTACCATAAATACGGGCAAATTGCAATGAAAGTTTCGGTATTTTGCTGCATTTTTTGGTAGTATTGCGCCACTGGCCGGGGGAAAGGGGCGTGTATATTTTGCGGCGTTTTTACGCCTTTGCCCCTTTGACGCGGCGGCCATACCGTGCTATAATACGGGATAAAGTATTACCCCCTCTTGAAAGGAGAGGCTTTATGCGTATCATCGATCTGGAGACCATTAACCAGGCCATGAACAACGAGACGCAGTTCGTCCTGCGCTGCGAGGAAGTATTCCACGACAAGGTGTCCTCCGCTGCGGCGGCTGTCCTGTCCGCCGGGCGTGAGCGCCGCATCGTGGCGCTGACCGGCCCCTCCGGCAGCGGCAAGACCACCACCGCCATGCGCCTGCGCGACTACCTGGAAAATCTGGGCGTCAAGGTCTGCCTGCTGAGCATGGACAACTTTTTCCTGCCCCTGGACCAGCGCCCGCCGGAGGCTACCGACTGGGAGTCCCCTTACTGCGTCAACGTGGACCTGCTGGTCAGCTGCATCGGCCGCCTGCTGGACGGCGAGCAGGTGGATATTCCCTGGTACGATTTCAAGACTGGCACTACCGGCGGCTATAAGCCCATGCAGGGCGACAAGGACTGCATTGTCATTGCCGAGGGGATCCATATGCTCAACCCCCTGATTTTCGATAAGATCCGCGGCGCGGCCACCGGCATCTATGTGGCGCCCCGCACCCGTATCCTCACCAATAAGGACCGCGTGGTCCGTCCCGAGCAGCTGCGCGTGGCCCGCCGGCTCATCCGGGACTACAACACCCGGGGCCACTCCCTGCGGGAGACGGTCGAGCGTGCCGAGAGCGTCAACGCCGGCGAGGTCAACTATATCCGGCCCTTTAAGAGCAACGCCGCCATTCACATCGACTCCTTCCACGACTATGAGCCCTGTATCCTGGCCAAGTGTCTGGCCAACATCCCCAACTTCCGGCAGGAACTGACGCCGGAGTATATGCAGGAGCACGACCTCACCGACCTGGTAGAGGTGGTGGAGAGCGTCCCGCCTTTGCACACGCCCTATGTGCCGCTGAATTCCATCGTCCGCGAGTTCGTGGGCGGCAGCAGCTATGAATATTGAGCAATAAGGGAGGTATCCTAACTATGAGCAGAATCATTACCATCAGCCGTGAGTTCGGCTCCGGCGGCCGTGAGCTGGGCAAGCGTCTGGCCAAGGCCCTGGGCATTCCGTGCTACGACCACGAGATCATCGAGATGATCGCCAAGGAAAACGGCTTCAACGAGGATTATGTGGCCAACGTGGGCGAAAAGAGCATCGAAGCCGCCTATCCGCTGACCATCGGGCACCGCTTTGGTATGCAGCCCTTCCAGATCATGGAGCAGCCCATCCGCGTGGCAGTGGCCCAGCGCCAGATCATCGAGAACTTCGCCAAGCAAGGCGACTGCGTCATCGTGGGCCGGGCCGCCGATGTTATCCTCAAGGACTACGACCCGCTGAACATCTTTGTCTATGCGGATAAGGACTCCAGGATCGAGCGCTGTCAGCGCCGTGCCCCGCAGGGTGAGCATCTGACGCCCCGGGAGATCGAGTCCCGTATGAAGCAGATCGACCGCAACCGTGCCCAGCACCACCAGATGTACAGCGACAGCAAGTGGGGCGACAAGGGCTCCTACGACCTGTGCATCAACACCACCAAGCGCTTTGTCAAGGATATCGTTCCGTCCATCGCCAAGTTCTGCGAGGACTGGTTCAATTCCCACGGTTAATACATAAAAGGCCCGCGCCGCGGGCCTTTTACCGCAGAGAGGAAGGAGGCTGTTCTGTGAAAGTCCGTCTCAATGACGATCCCGAGATCGTGAAAACCATCCGCGAGGGCCTGAAACGCACCGGCGGCTACTGCCCCTGCCGTCTGGCCCGCACCGAGGAGAACAGGTGTATGTGCAAGGAGTTCAAAGACCAGATCGCCGACCCGAACTTCGAGGGCTACTGCCACTGCCGTTTGTACTACAAGGAGAAATAAAAAACCGGGCCGATGGCCCGGTTTTTTATTTCTTGATAAGCTCCTTCACCAGTCCGGCCACGGTCAGCACCACGCCGCCGATAAGCATGAAGTCCGCCAGGTTCCACACCAGCGCCCGTTTTTTGGCCTTTCGGTGGGGGAATTGCAGATAGTCCGTCACACTGCCCCGCCGCAGCCGGTCCCATTGGTTGCTGATGCCGCCCAGCAGCACCGACAGAATGCCCAGCTGTGCCGCGAAGGCCCGCTTGCCCAGCTCCGGCAGCAGACACGCTGCCGCCGCCAGCCATACGCCCAGCGGCAGCCAGCGCAGTAGCTTCTCGTGCTTCTGTCCCAGCCCCAGAAAGAACCCCCGGTTCTCCAGATGGGTCAGGCGCACATACCGACGCTCCCATTTCAGCTTCCCCGTCCGGGACAGATATTTCAATATCCGGTCGACGGCAAACAGCGCCGCCGCAATGCCGATGGCTATATACATCCGTTACCTCCGTCCCCGCCGCACGGTAAAGCCGAACACCAGACCGCACAGGCCGCCTACGATGTGGGCGATCTGGGAGACGTTGTCCTGCTTGAACAGTCCGTCCATGATCTCGCCGCCCAGGTAGAAGATGACCACCAGAATCAGCGTCACGGGGATCTCGCCCTTCCGCGCCGCCGTAAAGGAGGACAGCACGATCATCATGAACACTACGCCGCTGGCGCCCAGCAGCGCCGTGTGGGGAAAGAAGATAAAATTCACCAGGCCGGTGACCAGCGCCGTCAGCGCGATCATCCATACCATGGTGCCGCTGCCGTATTTCTCCTCCAGACCGGGGCCCACCAGCAGCAGGAGCAGCATATTGCCCATGTAGTGGTCATAGCCGGAGTGCCCCAGCACATGGCCGAAAAAGCGTACGTATGTCAGAGGGTCGGCCAGAGAGGACCGGTACACGGAGAAATACTGCGTCGTGGCGGCACCATTGGTCCAGTTGCCCAGCAGCAGGGCGATCAGGCTCAGCAGGGCGAAGGACAATATCACCGGCGCGTTGAAGCGAATAATGATCTTTTTCAAGCAGGATACCTCTTTTCAAATACGTTTGAAAAGAGTATACTATACATTCAGAAAAAAGTAAACCAAGGAGGGCCTGTGCCGTGAAAAAATGGGTGAAGATCATTCTCTGCGTTCTGCTGGCGTTGTTGCTGCTGGCGGGCGGCTATGTGGCCTATGTGTTTATCGACTATCACCGTATCGGCGACCAGATGCTGACGCCGGTGCAGTCCACCGATGCCGCCCGGTCCGTCGATACGAATACGGCCTATACGGTCGTTTCCTGGAACATCGGTTTCGGCGCTTACGAGGACGACTACGGCTTTTTCATGGACGGCGGCACGGAGTCCCGCGCCTGGTCAAAAGAGCGCCTGACGGCCAACATGGACGCTATCGCCGGGTACCTGAAGCAGCAGAACGCCGACTTCTGCCTGCTGCAGGAGGTGGATATCGGCTCCACCCGTACCTACCATGTGGACGAGCGCGAGCCGCTGTATGCTGCCCTCTTCAACAAGAGCAGCGTTTTCTGCCAGAATTACGACTCGCCCTATCTTCTGTATCCCCTGACCGCTCCCCACGGAGCCTCCCGGTCCGGCCTGCTGACCTTCTCTCCGGCGAATATCACCGCAGCTGACCGCGTGGAGCTGCCGGTGGAGTCCGGCTTTATGAAGCTTCTGGACCTGGACCGCTGCTACTCTGTCAGCCGTGTCCCCGTCTCCGGCGGCGGTGAGCTGGTGCTCTACGACCTGCACCTCTCTGCCTACACCAGTGACGGTACCATCGCCACGGAGCAGCTGGCGCTGTTGCTGGCGGATATGCAGGCGGAGTACGAAAAGGGCAGCTGGTGCGTGGCCGGCGGCGACTTCAACAAGGACCTGCTGGGGGACTCCTCCGCCTATTTCGGCGCGGCGGAGCAGGAATATTCCTGGGCGCAGCCCATACCGGAGGGCGTGTTCGACAGCTATGACGTGCAGCTGGTGGCGCCACTGGACGAGAACGATCCGGTGCCATCCTGCCGCAACGCCGACGGTCCATACCACGACGGCCAGTATGTCCTCACCGTGGATGGCTTCCTGGTCACCCCCAATGTTGCCGTGGACAGTGCCGCTGTTTTGGATACAGGCTTTGCCTACTCCGATCACAACCCGGTACAGATGACGTTTACCCTGCAAAAGTAAGAAAAAGCACCCCGTCACGGGGTGCTTTTTTTCACCGTAAAGCAGGAAGGTGCGCGTCTATTCATAAAAATTTCGAAAAGGGGGTTGCAAAGCTGTCCGTTATGTGGTAACATACGTCCATCAATTAGATACAGCCCGATGAACCGCCCGGAATGGAAAGACCGGATGGGGAGGGGACTCTGGAGAATCCCATTCAGTTGGGTGCCGAAGGTGCAAGGTGCGCGAGCGCCGAATCTCTCAGGCAAAAGGACGGAGCAGACGAGTTTTTCGCTTGACCAGACTTCTCCAGAGTTGCCGTTTTCCGGCAGCTCTATTTTTATGCAAGGAGAGAAATTGTATGTTAGAAAGTGTATTGTTCCCCATCGTATCCAAGATCAACGAGTACCTCAGCAGCTATATCCTCATCTTCCTGCTGGTGGGTGTGGGCCTGTGGTACTCCATCAAGACCCGCTTTGTCCAGGTCCGCTGCTTCGGCGAGGGCATGAAAAAGTTTTTCGGTGAGATGAACCTCCGCGGCGGCGCCCAGAAAAGCGGCATGACCTCCTTCCAGGCGCTGGCCACCGCCATCGCCGCCCAGGTGGGCACCGGCAATATCGTGGGTGCCTCCGGCGCCATCCTCACCGGCGGCCCCGGCGCCATCTTCTGGATGTGGATCATCGCCTTCTTCGGCATGGCCACCATCTATGCCGAGGCTACCCTGGCCCAGAAGACCCGTATCGTTGAGCCTGACGGCAATATCAAGGGCGGCCCGGTCTACTACATCACCACGGCGTTCAAGGGCGGCTTCGGCAAGTTCCTGGCGGGCTTCTTCGCCGTCTCTATCATCCTGGCCCTTGGCTTCATGGGCTGCATGGTCCAATCCAACTCCATCGGCTCCACCATGCAGACGGCTTTCGGCATCCCCTCCTGGATCGTGGGTATCGTCCTGGTCATCATCTGCGCCATCATCTTCCTGGGCGGTGTGCAGCGTCTTGCCGCCGTCACCGAGAAGCTGGTCCCCATTATGGCGGCTATCTTCCTGCTGGGCGGTCTGGTGATCCTCTGCGCCCGCATCAAGTACGTCCCTTCCACCTTCGGCATGATCTTCAAGTATGCCTTCCAGCCCCAGGCCATCGTCGGCGGCGGTATCGGCTATGCCCTCAAGACCGCGATCTCCCAGGGCGCCAAGCGCGGCCTGTTCTCCAATGAGGCCGGTATGGGCTCCACGCCTCACGCCCACGCACAGGCCAACGTGGCCCACGCCCACGATCAGGGTGTCGTGGCCATGATCGGTGTGTTCATCGACACCTTCATCGTCCTGACCCTGAATGCCCTGGTCATCATCTGCACCCTGTACACCGCTGATGGCCCTCTGGCCAACGGCTACTTCGGCGATATCACCGCCACCCTGGGCAAGACCAACCTGGCCCAGACGGCTTTCGGCTCCGTATTCGGCGCCAGCCTGGGCGCCAAGTTCGTGGCCATCTGCCTGCTGTTCTTTGCCTTCTCTACCATCCTCAGCTGGAACCTGTTTGGCAAGATCAACGCCAACTACCTTTTCGGCCGCAAGAACAGCAAGCTCTGCAACGTGATCTACACCGTTATCGCCTTGGTATTCATCTTCCTGGGCACCGTCTCCGGCAGTGACTTCGTCTGGGAGGTCACCGATATGTTCAACAACTTTATCGTTCTGCCCAACGTTATTGCTCTCTTCGCCCTCACCGGCATGGTCATGGCCAGCCTCAACGAGGCCAACAAGGGTAAGCAGCTGAAGGTCTGAGTAAGCAGGGGAGAGGCGTAAGCCTCTCCCCGTAATTCTCCCTTTTGCAAACCGCGAAAAAAACAAAAATTAGGGGTTGACATTTTCGAAAATCCCTGCTATATTATACAAGTCGGCAGCGCCGACCACCCGATGTGGGGGTATAGCTCAGCTGGGAGCCCGGTTCAATCGGTAAACAACCCCTGTTCTTAATTTAATAAATTTCATTTCTTCCCATCTGGGGGTATAGCTCAGCTGGGAGCCCGGTTGAAGCGGTAAACAACCCCCGCACTAATTGAATAAGAAATTACTCAGCGCACCCCTTATACGGGGGTATAGCTCAGCTGGGAGAGCGCTTGACTGGCAGTCAAGAGGTCAGCGGTTCGATCCCGCTTATCTCCACCAATCGGGTGCGCTGAGTATTCTTAATAAATGCTTGCTTTGAAAAAAGCAAGTTTTTTGTTTTATGTCCGCTTCCCTTTTGAAGCGGGCTTTTTTTATGCGGCGATTGCCGAAATGTCCAGTCCAGCGCTGAACTGCTCAAAGTCAATGTTGAAGTCGATATGCAGCCGATAGTCCCGATACACCTCCACACGCCGGATCAGGCAGCTCACAATCATTTTCTTTGACTCCGTGCTGGCGCTGTCGTACATATCCGCCCATGAAATAATATCGTCATACTGAGCGTTTAAGGCGTCCAGCATGGCCTGTCCCTCGTCGTAGGCCGCCTGCGCCGCCTCCATAGTGTGCTGAACTTCGAGACATTTTGTCTCACAGTCAGAAATCAAAGAACCAAGCAAATCCTGCGAAAAAGCACTTTCGCCCCGGAGAGATTTAATGACCTCTGCCCGGAGCGTATCAAGCTCGGCGGCGGCCTTGGCGTAGTCTGATTTTGCGCTTTTGAGAAGTGCCTTCCGTTCTTCCATCTTTTCACGATAACGGATATTGACGATTTCACTTTTGGGGATCGCTTTCATCCGTTCAAAGATCTGCCGCACCACCTTGTCAATGATACCGTCAAGAATATGCGCTGTGTAGCCAGTCTGCCCGTCACACTCGGTTTGTTTGCGGGTCTTGCCGTAGCAGATATACCGCACACGCTTTACAATGCGGTGAGCATCTTCCTTGCACGGATAAGCCTTGCCGTTGGTGGTGAGCGCCAGCCGAGAGCCACAATGCCCGCAAAAGACATTCCCGGCCAGCAAGGACTGGCCACGGGTATTCAGCGGTACACGCCGTTCCTGTTCGGCGGAGTTGGCGCGGGAGGTACGAATGTGCTGTGCGGCCTCAAACAGCTCCGGCGCTATGATCTGCAAATGGGGCAGCGTTTGGGAGCGGCTTTCGCCGCTGCGAAGCACCCCGGTATATGTCAGATTGCAAATGATACCCCGGACGCTGGCGTGATGCCACATTTTACCCGTTCTCGCCCGATAGCCAAGATTATTTAAGTAGGTGGCGATCCGTTGAGCGCCGAAACCCTCATGCACATATTTGTCAAAGATGATCCGTACCACAGCGGCCTCGGCCTCGTTGACAGCCAGCTCAAAAACTTCGTGCTTGCGTTTATTGAAGCGCCCGCTCTTTACAAGGTCATACCCATAAGGAGCAAGACCGCCCTTGAAACCGCCGTCCTCGACGAGCTGGCCGAGAGCGGTTTTTGTGCGAATTGAAGTCTTTTCGCTTTCGCCGTCAGCCTGCCAGAAGCGGATGTAGTTGGTGAGTTTGTCCGTGTGATTATCAAAACGCTGCTCACCCTCCTGCGTACTCCAGACCCGGATGCCGTTCTTAACAAACCATTCCACCACGAAAGGCGTTTCGTCAGCGATACGCCCGATACGGTCAAACATGAACACAAGCAGAATATCGAATTTTCCCTGTTTGGCGCGCTCCTTGATGATTTGCAGCTTGTCCCGGTTTTCAGCTCTAACCTTATGCCCGGACACGCCGTCCTCCTGTTCCTCGTGAACAATCGTCCAGCCCATTTTTTCACAGAAGCGATGGCACTCCCTGCGCTGCATGGGAATGTCGGCTTGGCTTTTGTCGTTGTAGTCCACCTGCTTGTCGGTGGACACGCGGTATAGGCAATCAACTCGATTACCTGTCATCAGTCTGGTTTCCATCATATTGATCCGTCCTTTCATTTGTCGATGGGTCAATGAAAAAACGCAATCAATACGCGGGGAATATGAAATTTTCAAGGTACATAGGGACTACCCCCACTATTATTATCCCTCTGTTCGGGAGGGATTGCAAGGATGTCGCCGGAGCTATTTTTTGCCGTATTGTTGGCAAAGGAAGATAGTAAAATCTGCTTTACATGATGGAGCGCTGCCGCATTTTTGCAGTCTGCAAAGCTGGCGGTGATGGCGTAGCCATCCACAGCAAATGCGGTATGTTGTTTTCTCTGCTGCATAAAGACCTCCTTTTCAATTCTCGGCAACAGGGAAAGGCCAGCGCCTCATAAAAGCGCTGGCCTGCGGCTTATGACCTTGGGACGAAATGTCTCAAGGTGTTTTTGAAAGGCGGGAGCGCCGCACCCGCTCCTGTTGGCCTGTCATAAGACAGCTCATATTCAATGCGGCGCTCCCTCACAGCGGACAGCGACGATCCGTGACGGAGCATCAACTACCTTGCTGCGGAGAGGTGAAAACCACCTCTCATATACCAAGGACAAAAATCGGGCAAATGGAGATACCCTTAGAGAAATTTTTTCAAATATTTTCTCATGGCCGCCTTGCCGCTTTTGACGGAATGGCGAACGGCGCTCTTGTCAACGCCCTGCTCCCGGGCAATCTGGCGGTAGCTCTTGCCGAGGATCAGATGTGCCTCCACCCGGATGCCCTGCACCTCCGGCAGAGAGTTGAGGGCGTTCCACAGGTGGATGAACAACTCCATGCGATCCAGAAGCTCCTGCGGCGTCGGCTCATGCAGGCAGGCCGAGTATTCGATCCCATCGTCACAGTCGAGGGAATACTGCGCCTTGTTGCGGGTCGTGCGCCGCTGATGGGCTGCCTCATACAGCTTGTCCGCCTTCAGTTCGGCGGCCACTTCGTCGGAAACTTCGATGTATTCATCATGGGTGTACCAAGTGTAAAAGTCCTTCAGATTGATGGTCGTCATTTGTATTTCCTCCATTCGGTTCATGTGTGGGTGGGTGAACAGAACGGAGGAACGGCGGGGATCGGCAGCCGGGGCTGGCTGCTTTGGGACAAATTGTCCCAAGGTGCAGGCATATAAAAACGCCCGCACAGCATGACGCTATGCGGACGCACAAAACAACATTTTCACTTACATACTGACAGATTTCGCATCCATAGCCGTATAGTCCCGACGGTGGAAGTGCGCTTTTTTTAGCCAGTATAGATCAAATGCACTATCAATAAAGAAAAAGGACACGGCGATACCTCCTTGGATACCGCCGTATCCTTAAAAAAGGGCGACTTTACCACACCCTCCGTTGATCCATTTTTTCAAAAGGAAAACGGCGGCTTGAAATATGATATTTCAAAACCGCCGATTGATTTTAGCACGCAAAATCGTCATTGAATGGCGGTTTCATGTGTTCGGATTTATACGCTGAATAGTTATCTTTCACTCGAATAGTCAATAATGATTTTTTTGCAATCTTCGCACTTGAACGCAAATACGGTGTTGGAATTATCCGCTGCGCCATTGGAAAGGCAAGTGCTTCCCTTGCCTAAAGAAGAAAGTGATGCAACAAGCTGCTTCTTCAATGTCCAATACACGCCATCCCGACATTGGATATAACCCAATGTCATTTCTTTTTCACAATAAGGACACTTCATAAACTCTTTCCCCTTCCATCTTTCAAAGGCGTAAATCGCACGCGTTCTGTTTCATTTATCTCCGTTGCGCTTATCCTCTTTCATTGCCCGCAACAGGCAAAGCCCCATAGCCAAAACGGGCAGCAGCACCCGCAAACCCAAAAAGCCCTGCGGATCACCGAAATGAATATTTGCATCCAGAAGCAGTCCGGCTCCCCACGCTATCAGCGTAAAAACAATAGATGTGATGTACATAATAATATCTCCTTTTTACTTTCATCAATGAGTAAACGACTCTTTATAGGTTGCCGTTGTATCACCCGTTGTTGCTGTGATTTTCACATTATTTGTTCCGTTCTGCCGTGCAACAGGATACGGGATACTAATATCGACGGAATAGGCTTCACCCGGCTCTAATGTAACGGCTTCGGTTTCAAAGGCGTAATCCTCTCCGTTGAGAACAATTTGGGCAATCATATTCTTATCAAAGCTCACCGAATAATCGCCTATATTTTCAACGCTCCATGTGAATTTTAAGCCTTCTTCATCATATACGCCTGCGGTTGCCTTGCGTATCCCAACTTGCAGAATATCATTTTGAGAAGTGCTTTCTGCTCCTGGTAGCTCACTCTCATTGACGGGAGTTGCTTCAAGCTCCCTATTCAAATTGTTCCAATAAGAGCCAATATCCGCACTTGTGAAATACTCAAAATCGCCTGCTTCTGATTTCAATTTACCGTTTTTAACTCCATCGCAGGCGTAAATCAAATCGTAGCTTGACCCGTCTGAAAGGTTAAATCTAAAGCTGGTCACATCCGCTCCAGCAGTTTCCTCAGCCGTTTTGTCTTTTAGGGATAAGCCCTTGAACATATCGTACAGGGTCTTTATATCACTTTCAGCAACAACTACTTTCTTTTCTGCCGATGCGGGCACTCCGTCGTAGTGGTACATTTCAACGCTTTCGACATCTTCAACCTCAAACGGGAAGTCGATATTGACCGTTTTTCCGTTACAGCCAACAAGCCCCAGCGTTAGGATCAGCGCAAAGATTAAGGCGGTTATCTTCTTCATTTCATTCTCCTTTTTGTATTTCATTATAGTCACTTTCCTTTTCATAAATGAAATCCTCCTTGTTTGTCATTGGGGTTTCATCCAATATAACGCACAAGGAGGAAAAAGGGGACAATATTTTTTGAATTATTTTTTCGTAATGCTTGCGGCGATCTTTGCCAGCTCGTCCGTATCAATAGAGCCGTAAACCGAGAAGAAGCAGCCGTCCCGCTCAAAGCAGATATAGCTCATACCATCTTTCTGGAAGAAGTAGCCCGTCACCCCGCCTTTATCAAACGGCTCTATCTTTGTATTTTCGGTATCGAAATAAACCAGATTGTCTGACTGGGTAATCATAATTTCAAAGCTCTCGGCTTCGTTGATGGCATATTTATAGAGAACAATCCCCGGTTCCGTATTCGGCTGCTTAGTCGTATCTTGCAGAATTGCTCCGTCCGGGAGATAGCCAGCCTGATACTCGGTCAAGTCCTGCGGCTCGTCCAGCTCGTCACCGTGCAATTCAAAAATACTGTATTTTTCAAAGGTTTCGATTACCCACGAAATGACTCTTTCCCGGAATTGGGCATTTGCCACCATGCAGGTCGAGAATAGCAAGGTCAAAGTGATGGCCGCAACCGCAACGGTTTTCCAAACCTTTCTGAACGCAATATGTGTCCGGTTGTTTCCTGCCGCCTCATCATCCGCATCTTCTTCAAGTTCGTTGTGCAAATAGCCCTTTAAGGCAATATGACAGGCTTTCACGAAAGTATCATCGGGAATCATACAGCCTGCCTCAACGCCCATACTTGAAGATAGCAGTTCTTTGTAGAAGCGAAAGCGCCCCTTGGCATTTTCCAGATGGAAAAACATTTCTGTCTCCTCCGGGGATAAGCGGAAACAATATCTGCTCAACAGCAGGACGCGCCCCTGATGGGGCAGCAACAAGATTTTCTTGCTCAACTCATGGATCTGTTGTTGGTGCAAATCAATACAAGCGCAGTTGTCATTCTCAGCAGCCGCGAGGGTGTCTGCGGTCTTTTCAAAGCTGGTCGCCGCCGCTTCTTGAAGCAAAGCCTGCCAACTCATATCCATAGTTTTACCCTCCCTCATACAGTTTTCTGAGCTTCTTGACGAGCCGCTGTCCGCGTTTTTTAGCGGCATCCTCTGAAATGTTCAGTAGCTCTCCGATCTCTTTGTGTCCCATTTCCTCGGCGTACCGAAGATAGACAAAGCGCCGATCATCAGGGTCGAGCCGGTCTATCAACTCGGTCAGCTTACGCACATCGGCATTGTGAATACACTCGTCTGCGAGGTCATCGGAGCTTTCATCCGAAACGCAGTCCCAGCGGTCAAGGTGAACGCTCTGCTGGGAATGACGCAGCACATCAATGGAAGCGTTTTTCACTATGGTAACGCAGAAAGCGGTCATTTGGGGACAGGTTAATTCAGAAATTTTTTCGATGTTGTCCATAATCTTTACAAATGCGGTGGACACAACATCTTCTGCGGCTTCTTCTGATTTTACGATTTTGAAAGAAATGCGCTGGAAGTGTACACGATGCTCATGGAATATCCGCTCTACCAGCGCCCGCTGTTCATCATTCAAAACGCCAAATAGGAGTATCATCATAATAGGTTCCTCGTGGGTAATTCGTTGTAGCCTATCTTTATCGGGCAGGAAAACGCACTTACACAAGTGTTTTTCTCACGGCACAATATTTCAAATTATACCACAGAATAATCCTACGGAAAAGAGGGGAAAACGAGCCAAGCCGATGACACCGCCTCCGTTTTTCGTGGGGTTTCCGGGGGACGCACTAACGGCAAGCAGGGCAAGTGTAGCCACACTTGCTATTTTTGCATCCCGGCGGGCTGCAAAAGCGCTTGTTGGGGAGCCTCCCCAAACCCGGCTTTGGGACATTTTGTCCCAAAGTAATTTGTCTGCGTCACCGTTCGCTATCGCTCCTGTTCCTTTTTGTGCTGGCCGTCCGTGACACCCAGCAGATGGTCGATATTGGCCTTGACCGCCACGGCCTGCCGCATTTCCTCCTGTGCCGAGCGGTACTCGGTATAGAGCGCCTTTTTCTGCGCCGCCAGTTGGCGGCGTTTTTCTTTTAGCTCTGCCATCTTAGGCAGCTTTTCACCGCCCAGCAGTTCTCCCATCGTGGCCTTGGCTGCCCGGTAGTCCGCCAACTCCGCTTCATGCTCGGCAAGGTATTTCCGGCTGTACTTTGTAGCCTTGTACCCGTCAAAGACGGGGCGGGTCTTGGCGTACCGCACCACGGCTCCCATCAGCTCGGAGGTTACGGACAGGTCAGCCTCCCTCCGCCGGAGTTGCTCGGTCAGCGCGTGAAAGCGGGAAACGGCGTCCTCGGCCTTGGCGGAGAGTTGGTCATACTCGGTGATATTCTGCTCCTGCATGAATTGAAGCGCCGCCGCCATCTGTTTTAGGTTATAGACCTTTGCCCACCGCGCATAGGCCGTACCCTTACCGGAGCGCAGCCGCTCCCGTATATCCACGATCAGATTGACACGGCGAGGGGCAGCAGGCACGGGAACAGGCTGCTCCGGGATCGGTCGCGCCCCGGCGATGACAGCCTTGATGTCCTCGGGATCGTAGCCGTCCCCGAGGGTGGATGCCCGCAACCGGGTAGCCCGCTCCTGCCCCGGAACAAAAAAAGAGATCGTACCGCCGCGCCCATGCTTGACCGTGTAGCCGGATGCCTCCATGAGCCGGAGGAAAGCGTCAAAATCGGCGGGGCGTTTTGCAAGAGCTTCATTGATGGCACGCCGCAGCTGTTCCTTGTATGAGGACTTCCGCTCTGTCCCCAGCCACGCCCCGTAATGGAGAAAGCGTCCCTTGCTGTGCAGCTTGGGATTGGTGATGACGGACAGATCATTTTCAAGGCAAATGCGGTCAGAGAGCCGCCGCATCGCACGGCCAGAGCCGATGAAGTCCCGGAACTTCCGGGTGCAGTCCAGCGAGGTCGAGTTATAATAAATGTGATTATGGATGTGTGCCTTGTCCGTGTGAGTGGCAACGAAAAAGGCATATTTGCCCTTTGTCCAGCGCATCGCCGTTTCATAGCCGATGCGGTTGGCCTCCTCCGGCGTGATCTCCCCGGGCTTGAATGACTGGCGGATCTGATAGCAAAGCACATCCGCATCCCGCCGCTGTTCCCGGCCTGTGACTGCCCGGTACTTTGCCTTGGACAAAAGAAATTCAGCATCGGCGGTCATGTGGTCACAGGCATAAGAAGAAATCAACTCGCCGCCCTCAGTCTTATCCGGGTTTTTGCCGTAGTCAAACCGATCCTTCAAGGACTGCGCGATGGTTTCGCCCTTGCTGATTTTGTGCTTTTTGAAATAGGTTGTGGCCGTAGGCAGCCCTCCTTTCGATATGACAAACGACGGCTGTGGTCAGCCGCCGTTGTGCTTTGGGACATTTTGTCCCGAAGTATCAGCCGGTGATGAAATCCCGCAGGGCAAACTTGGCCGAGTGCAGCCTGTCCACCAGCCACTCAGCGATAGCGGGAACGCCAAAGGGCGAAACGAGGAACGCCAGCACAAGAAACACCACGCCGCCCAGCGTCTGGCCGCCGATGAACAGAACAAGGGCCAACAGGGTCAGCACCACGCAGCCTATATGACACAGCGCAGAAGCCACGCAATAGAGAAACGACACGATGGCAACGAGCAGGGTCAGCGCCACCACAAAGGGGGCGGCAAGGATTTTGAGAACGATCATATCAGCTACCTCCCGTAAAATCTACTTAGTTTGTCCTCCTATGATAATTATAACTCCGTAAAAATAGGGGCACAAGGATGTCGAGCTGATATGCCTTTGGGACAAAATGTCCCGCAGTTTATACCCGTATCACCCGGACTTCCTTCCCCAGCGTATGAGCATAGCGCATGGTGAAAAGCGTCCCTCCACGATCTCGCCCATCATAAACAGCGATCACCCGCTGGGACTCCCCAGCCATATAACGGTTTCGCTGCATGAAACATGAGTGCTCATATTCCTTGCATACGATCTTGACCCCGTTGCAGGCCCGCAGCAGCTCATGGAATTGTTGATTTTTCGTTTTTATGCGGCCCGCATAAGGAATAGCCGCCTCCAAAAACAGCTCGGGATGGTGTTCCATTTCCTCGGCTACAATGGCCGCAAACATAAGATCAGTCCCCTCTGCAAAGCCAGAAATAAAACGAGTATATCCATCCTCAATCGCCGCCCGCACTTCCCGCCGGAGCTCTTGCTCCACATAGGAAATTCGTTCAGCCGGAATATCCCGATGTCCCGTAACACAACACACCTTTGTTTCCATTCCCGTGCCTCCATTTCAGGTCAAGTTTGGACTCCTTCTGTATAGGCAATATTGCCTATAACGCTACACCTTCATTATAGGCAATAATGGAGATATGTAAAGTGTGAAACGGAGGGAGGAACCGGGATGATCTCATACGCCCCATTATGGGAAACGATGGAAAAGCGTGGAGCGACCACATATACGCTGCAATACAAGGGCGGGATCAGCAGCTCTACGATCCGGCGTTTGAAAGCGAATGAATCCGTTTCAACCAACACTCTGGATGCGTTGTGCAAGATATTGGATTGTACTCTGGACGATATAGTGACTTATCTGCCGGACGGTGAATAGCGAGGAATGGGGTGAACCTCCATTCCTCTTTTTCTTTGGGACAAATTGTCCCAAAGAAAAAAGCCGGGGAGCAGCACAAGGCCGCTCCCCGACAGGTCAGAGCTCCACCACCGCCGACAGCTTTTTCAGCAGCTCGGACAGCGGCTCCCAAAGGTCGGCATAGCCCTTTTGGAGCGCCGCGATCTCTGAGGGATAGATGCCGTAGGTATTGGCATGGACGGCCACTTGGTTTAGGTTGTTGGCACACCGCCGCTGTAAGGCCACCAGCTCCCGGATGTCCGAGAGGTCAACATGGAGGACATAGCCGTTGAGCGCCATTTTCCGCATATAGGCTCCCATGTTGGAGATCCCGGCCTCGGCCATGCGGTCAGCGATCAACACCTGCTCCTCCGGCGTCACCATCACATGAAGATGGACAGAGCGCCGCCGCTTTTTTGTCAACGCTCCTCACGCTCCCGGCTCCGGCGCTTGGGTGGGTGTTCCCGCACCCTGTCCAGCGGCTTCTCCTCCGGGGGCGGCACAGGCAGGTTATTGATGATGCCGTCGATCATGTTCCCGTTCTGCTCCATCGCAAGCTCGGCGTTCTTGTTGGGATTGCGTTCCTGCTCCATAAATGTCCTCCTATCTGTCGCCCCGGTCAGGGGCATTTTTCTTTGGGGCGGATTGTCCCCGGTCAGCCTCGGCCTGTTTTGCGGCGGTTTTCATCTGCTCCCGAATGGAACGGGGTCTGTCGGGATTGTCGGGCGCAGGCCGCAGCTCATAGTCAGACGCCTGCCGTTTCGTCAATGGCCGTGTGTAGGTCAAATGCCCCCACGCCAGAAACGATCCGTTTTCAACCGGGACGCGCTGATCGTAGTTGACAATTTCATCCGGGGCGTTGCGGGGCGGCTTGGGGAATGTCCCGATGTCCACGGGACGCTGGGTAGAATAATACTTGTAAAGGCCGGGAGCCTCGGTCTGCTTGACGCCGACATTGTAAAGGCGCTGGTACTCCTGCACCCGCGCCGCAAAGTCCTGTTCCAGAGCGGCACGGTCGCTGCCGTAATGCCCCCATTCATACTGCCGCTGGCCGTCCTTGTCATCATAGCAAGCCCATGTGACATAGGGCGATGGAGCGGTAGGATGATGCCCCAGCGCAAAGCCCCTGCCGTTTTCCAGCATGACGGCCTTGATGATCTCATAGCCTTGGTTTTTGTCCATATACCCTCCTCACCGTGATACATCTTTCTCCGCCCGTTTCGCAAAGGGCTGGAGCTGATAGGGACTTTTGCCGTCCTCCGGGCGCAAGAAGTCCAACCTTGCGGCGGCGCGGATGGCGTTCTGATTGAGCTGACGCTGCCATGCCCCTTGGCTGGGCGCCCACTTGAAGCCCTCGCTTTTGAGCGCCTGCCGGGTATCGGCGTCCGGCTTACCATCAAAAATGAGCTGCAAACGGTTCTCCGCCTCATTGACCTTGGCCTCCCCACCGGGGAATGTCCAGCCCACAAATTCAGAGCGGTTACTCAGTTCTTCAATGCGCTGGCGCACCCGGCGGATGTTGGCGTTATTGTTGGTGAGCAGATAGGACGGAAACGGAATGGGGTCTTTGCGCCAGTCTTGGGACATGGACGCCTTGACCTTTTCCACCTGCTCCGCCGTCAGCTCGGGACAGCCCTCCAGCGTCTTGTGCTTGCGGTAGTAGGCATTGACCGCCTTCATCATGGCCTGCTGGGACTCCATTCCCTCCAGCTTTTTTGTGAGCTTTTCCACGGCAAGGTCATCGTCGGCGCTGATACCGCCCCGGCCTGTGGAGCGGATCTTGTCCAGCAGCTTTTCAATTTCGGCGTACTCGCCGTAGTTGCGATCCCGGGCGGCGTTCTGCTTGGCCTTTTTCGCCACGGGGAAATTGCTGCCCCCGGTGATCAGAACGGACGGCACACGGGCGTCAATGGCGTTGCGCTCGTTGAGATTTTCCGCCAGCCTGCGGGCGTAGCGGTCAACAAGGGCGTCGATCTTATCATGGTACATGGGATCGACCTGCGCTTTCTGCTTCTCTGCCAGCGCATAGGCTTCATCCACCATCGCCCGGTAGCCCGCCGTGGCCAAGCCGGGAGCATAGTCGGAATAGCTGTTCATGTCCTTTGCCCGCTTTGCCGCCGCCTCGCTGATCTCATAATATTTAGGCATAATCCTCCTTTCAGCCGGGACTTCGGGACAAAATGTCCCAAAGCCCCGGCGCTTGGATGTGGAAAGCATTTTTGTGAAAACGGGAGCGGACGGGAAAACATACCGCCCACCCCAAAAGCGCCCCGGAAAAGCCTTGTAAATGCAGGCATTTTCCGGGGCTATTTTTCCACGCACTGCCTCCGCTTGCGGCGCATATATGCCCGCTTCTGCTCCCGCAGGGCAGCCCCGGCACAGGCCGGTGAGCAGTACCGCTGCCGCCCGTCCGGGAGAAATGCCCTGCCGCATACCGGGCAAGGCCGGGTTTCTGTGATACGCTCCACGGTCAACGACCTTTCCAGCACAGGATCAAGGGGCAGCACCGCCGAACGGAAATAGCGGCAATAAGCGCCCGTCCAGCACTTGCCCAGCATATAGCAGGGACAGTCCAGCGGCAGGCAGCCATAGTCTTTATCGTAGTTGGCGCACCATTTTGTCACCAGCTTACGAATCGCCGTTTTTTCCTGCCGGGTCAGTTCACGGCTCATGTTTGCCCCCTGTCTTGGGCTTGAGCTGTTCCCGGTAGCAGAACACGCAGCCGATCCCATGCCAGTAGGGGCAGCCGTCGCAGCGGGAGCCTTTGGGCGGCAGGTTGGGCGGAGCACCCTTAAAGTAGCTTTTTTCTTTCATAAAGTCCTCATAGGGGCTGTTGGTAAATCTCATTCCTCGCCCTCACTTTCCGTTTCGTCCTCGTCCTCCCAAGGTGGGGTATCGTCATAATCGTCGCCGTAGTCCTCCGCAGCGTCGGCGGCCTGCTGCTTTTGGGGGCGGTAGATCTTAAAATACCAGCCAGCCACGCCGCCGATGACCGCCGCGGCCAGCACCAGCAGGATCGTCCCGCCGCTGTTCTTGGGCTGCTCCGGCTCGGGGTCAGGCTCCGGCTTCACCACGGGCGCAGGCTCTGGAGCCTTGCCCTGGCACTCGCCCATGTTCACGGCGCAGACGGTGCAATCCGTGTTGATAGCGCCCACGGCGCATTTGTCAGCGCAGGAACACTCCGGCAGCTCACCGCCCGCAGCCTGCATCGCCGCCAGCAGGTCGGCCTCGTCCACCATGTTCAAAAAGTAGGCCTGATATTGCTCACCGTCCTCGTCGGTGGGCTTGTCATAGTCGATGACGATGTAAAAGGTATTGCCGCCGCTGGTCTGCACCGTGATGAACTGCTTGTTGGTGGCCTTATCGTAGAGCAGGTCACGGGTCACAAGGTTGCCGTCCTCGGTGAAGCCCTCGCCGGGGTCAACGGTTTCCATGGGCGGCGGCTCTACCGGGTCAAGGCCGTCCCATTCCTCACCGCCCCCAGCGTAGGCCGTGACCGCCATGCCGCACATCAAAACAGCGGCGCAGAGCGCCGCCGTCAGCTTCTTCATCCACTTGTTCATTCGCTGTCCTCCTTATCCGCAGACTTCGGGACATTCTGTCCCAAAGCGCCGCCGCTTTTGATGGTCTGGAGCAGCGTAGGCAGGTCGGTGAGCGAAACGCTCATGCCGCGCACGATCTCCACGATCTCGCTGTTTTCCGCCTCCAGCTTTTTCTGTTCCAGCTCCTTGAGCCGTGCCTGCTGCTCGTTGATCTTGGCTGTGACCTTTTCAATCTCGGCCTGAATTTTTGCGCTTTTGGAGATAGCCATAAAAAACCTCCTGTCAAAATAGTTTTCCGTAGGCGTAGAAATGGGACTGCCAGTAACTTGTGTTGAGGTTGGCGTAGCTGATGGGGTCACCACAATGGAGCATCCAGCCGTCGCCCACATAAATGCCCACATGGGAGATCCCCGGCGTGTCATAAGTCCCCGTGAAGAACACCAGATCGCCGGGCTTGGGGCTGCTCGTCCGGGTGGAGATGTTGTATAGCCCCTGCGCCCCCAGCCGTCCGAAGTCCCAGCCGCATTGGTTGTAAACATAGCTGACGAAGCCGGAGCAGTCGAACGAGGTATTTGGAGAACTGCCGCCCCACACATAGGGGTATCCCACATACTTTTCTGCCTCTTTCAGAATGGCGGCAAAGGTTTCATCGGCAAGGTAGTTCTCCGGGATCTCATGCGCCGGGGGCTTGTTGGTGTACTTGCCCACATAGGGCGAGGATGGGAACAGGTCGGGGCGGTTGCCCAGCGTCGCCATGTAAAGGGCGTACCGGGACAGGGTTTCCTCGCCCATAATGTAAACAGGCAGATGGGAGAGGTTGAAGTTTTCCAGCGTGACATAGCAGATGTAATAGTTGTACGGAACTTCAACATCATAGTTGTTGTCCTCGCTGTCCGTCCGGGTAACGGTACGGTAGCGCACCTCCACCACCACATCCTCGGTCAGAATGTACTGGCGGTTAAAGAGCATTTGGAGCGTCCCCCGCACCTCGTCCAGCGTCCACTCACCCTCATGGAGCGCACAGACGATGGACAGCAGCACATAGGGATCGTGTTCGATGGTGTCGAGGTCAAAATGATATTCGTCATAGTCGCGGGTACGGGTGTAGGTGTCGAGGTAGCGTTGTAGCTCGTCTTCCAAAACGCAGTAGGCGGCCTCCGCTCCCAGCAGGTCGGCGTCCTCGGCGGCATAGGTGGATGCACCGATGGCTCCGGCCACGCCGTTGCCCACCGTCACCAGCGAGGACATACACGATTGCAGCACCACCAGCAGAAGAAACGCCGCCAGCAGCAGGAGCAGCCCGCCGGGGTGTTCCTTAATATAGGCGGACACTCTTTCTGTCAGCTTGCCCGTGACGGACGCCGTACCCTCGGCAGCCTTGCCGGTCTGTCTGGCAGCCTCCCGCGCCTGCTTTGCGTACTGGCGCTTGATCTTCTGCTTTTGCAGATACCGGGACACCGCGCCGCCCTCCTGCATTTCCGGGTGTTCCTCCACGGTCTTGCGGTAGTAATAATCCGCCGTGGCCTTAATGTGCTTGCTCTCGGCACACTCCACCGCCTTTGCCGGGTGTCCCCGGATGGCCTTGCGGAGCTTGCGCCTGCCAAAGCGGTACACGGACTCTGCTACCAGCTCGGAACGGTGTGCGCCCTCTGTGCCGACATTTTCATGCTCGACCTCATAGAGTTTGCCATGCACAAAGCCGTGGACGCCGTGTCCGGCAGCGTGGGTAAGGCGCTTGACCGCACCGGGCTTTTTCGGCGGCTTCTGCTTTGCCAGCTTCTCCCGGGCGGCATCCAGCTTTTCGCCCCGCTTTTCCATGCGTAGCTTACTGGCGGCTGTCTGCTCCTGTTGGCTTTTTCTGCGGAACTTGGACTTCGGGACATTTTGTCCCGAAGTGGGGTTACTCGTCTGTTCGCTCATGGGCAAGATCCTCCGGGCGGGTCGTCAGCAGGTCATAGATCTCTCCACGGGGGAAACGGTCTACAAACGGGATGGTGACATTTCCATAGAACAGCAGGCCCTCGCCGGAATTGGAGTGCGTGATGTAGGAGAGCTGATGCTCGGAAATACCGAGCTGCTTTGCCAAGATCGCACGGTCGCTCTGCGCCTGCGACAGCAACACCATGAAATCGGTGTTGTCCAGAATGTTTTCGATCTCCCGGCTGGCCAGCAGGTCTTTCACATTCTGCGTCAGCGCCGAGGGGACGCAGCCCTTTTTGCGGAGCATTTTCCATACCGCCACAAAGTAGCTGGCCGTCAGCGGGTCACGGAGCAGGATATGGAACTCATCAAAGTAGCACCAAGTCGCCACGCCCTCGGCATGGTTGGCGTTTACCGCCGCCGTGACAAACTCGTTAGTGGTGTGCATGGCGATCTTGCGGAGGTTTTCGCCCAAGCCCTTTAGGACGATGCAGACCACACGGGAATTGAGGTCAACATTTGTCGGATGGTTGAAAAGGTTGAGAGAGCCTGTGCAGTAAAGCTCCAGCGCCGTCGCCACCCGCCGCGCCTCCGGCTCGGGCTGGCGCAGCAGTTCCTCATACAGATCTTGAAGCAGCGGCGTTTTCGCTGGTTCCAGTCCCAGCGCCATCTCCCGGTACACCAGCCGCACACAGCGGTCAATGACGGTTTTCTCGATGGGCTGCAAGCCCTCCTTTCCGCCTACGATCAGCTCACACAGGGACAGCAGAAAATCCGCCTTCATGGAAAGCGGACTGTCCTCGTCGTTGATGTTCATTTGCAAATCCATAGGCGAAATGTGGTGCGGGCTGTCCGGGGCGATCTCGATGACCTGACCGCCCAGCCGCTCCACCAGCGGGGCATATTCGCCCATCGGATCAACGACGATGATGCGGTCATTGGTGGCGAGGAACACATTGATCAGTTCACGCTTGGCGGCAAAGCTCTTGCCGCTGCCCGTAGAGCCGAGATACATTCCGTTGGCGGATTTGAGCTTTTTGCGGTCAGCCATGATGACATTGTTGGAAAGAGCGTTCATGCCGTAGTAGAGCGCCTGTCCGTCCATACGAAGCTCACGGGTCATAAAGGGAATGAAAATGGCCGTGGAGCTGGTGGTCATGCCCCGCTGAATTTCAATGCCGTTGTAGCCGAGAGCCAGCGAGGACACAAAGCCCTGTTCCTGCTGCCAGTCCAGACGGCGCAGGGCGCAGTTGTATTTCTGTGCGATGCCGCTCACCGTGAACACATCATTTTCAAGCCACTGCCGGGTGGGGGCGAGGTTCACCACCGTAAAGGTCAGCAGGAACATTCGCTCGTTGCGGCTTTGCAGGTCGGAGAGCAGCTCGGCGGCGTCCTTGGAAAAGGTAATGAGGTCGGGCGGCAAAATCTCCATATCATACCCGGCACGGACAGCCTTTTTCTGCTCCTCCGCCTTCATACGGCCTATGTCGGAGATTTTTCCCTTGATCGTCTTAATGGCCTTGAGCTGGTCTACCGTCTGAATGTGCATGGTGACGGTCAGCTCGGCGTCCAGTTCCAAAATCTCCGCCAGCAGCTTATCCGAAAGCTCCGACGCCATGATCTGCAAATAGGACGCCGCGCCCCACATCTGGCCGACACGGAAAGTCCGGCTCTGCCGGAAGTCGAAACTGTCCGGGGCGATGTAGTCCTTTGTCCCCATGCCCGTCTTGGGAATGTCTTTCCACGCAAAGCGGAACGGCTCACGCCCGCCGGGGTGCATCTGCCCGTGCAGCACCGCCAGCCGATCCCGGCCATCCAGCGGGCGGGACTGGACGCCCAGCCGTTTCAGATTGCCCATGACATCGGCCTCTACGCGCCCCAGCCGGGGACGCGCCTCCGTCGCGCCCTCGGCGGGCAGGCCAAAGGTAATGTACTTGTAGCGCTCAATACCGTTGTTGCTCTTGGCGATCTGGCCTTTGAGCATTTCCACATACTCACCCCGGATGCTGTTGAAGTCATCCTCCTGCGCCGGGATATTCACTTTGTAGCGGTTGGCATTGCGGCTGCGGCGGTTGACAAAGGAAAGCTGGAATGGCAGAGAGCTGTCAAAATAATTCAGGCACGCGCTCCACCCGCTGATAATGGCAGTCTGATCCTCCGTGGACGCCACGGCATAATTGATGTCCTCATATTCCAGCGTCTTTGTGTAAAGCCCGCCGGGGATTTGGCAGATCCCGTCCGGGTGCATGGCGATATAAGGAATGGTCTGCTGGGCGGACAGCGCCCGATGCTTATTTCCGTTTTTCTGCTTTTTTGCTTTGCTCAATAGGCTCCTCCTTTCGCGCAAATGGGGCGTAGATATTTTCCGTTCGGTACGGTCGGATGCCAGGGCGGGTAAACTTGACCCGGATGATATTGCGGATTACCTTTTCAAAGGGCAAACCGTCCTTTTCGTACATCGCCAGCAGAAACGCCGGGAGCATGATCGCCAGCATAGCGAACAGCGCCCCGGTGTTGCCGATGGCCTGCCGGGTCAAAAGGTAGGTGGGAATACCCACCGCCGCCCCGATACCAAAACAAATGAGCTGCCGCTTGGTGAGGTTGAACGCGATTTTTGTCTTGATCTTGGAAAGGTCGTTCGGGACATTCACATAGGGCATGGATCACACTCCTTTCTACACTTCGGGACAATTTGTCCCAAAGTCCGGGATCGTCGGCTCCACCTCGTTGCCCCACACATCCCAGCCGGGAGGGGTCTGCCTCGCGAACAGCTCCACACGGGGCAGGTCGCCCATGAGGGCAACGATCTTATCACGGGTTTCGTCCGGCTTTTTGCTGTGGGCTTCAATGGGCGAAATGATAAACTGATGAATGTCGGCGGCCTGCCGCTTGGGGTGTCCTTTGGTTGCCAGCAGACAGATCTCGGCGTTGGCCCGCGTCCAGAAGCCCAGCCCATAAAACCAACTGTCCGCCTTGCGGTTTTTCTTCAGCCAGACGAACGCCACGGATTTATAGGTGAAGCCCCACGCACGGATAAGCCGCAGAGCCTCCGGGAGCTGGGGAAAGGTCGCCCACATGAAAAGGGCGCTGTCCTTGGCCGCAAGCTCGGCCACAGGCAGCGCACACAATTCCTCAATGCTCATGGTGGGATAATGATTTTCCGCCGCGCCCTGTACTTTCTTTGCCGAGTAGCGCCACGGCGGGTCGGCGTAAATGATGGGGTATTTTTCGATATTATCACGCTCCTTTGGACATGAAAAAACCGCCAGCGAGAAGCTGACGGTTTCAAAAGTGTTTGTTATTCGATAGTGTCTGACTGTATATCTGTAAATAGAATACGCAGGTAGTCCCTACGGCCATACAGAACACGGTCAATGTAGATGTCGTTCCCATTTGCCCGGTAGAAAACCATATAGTTTCCGCTGACAAGGAAGCGATAATTGCTGTCTACATCTGCGATGGAGGAAAGCGGTGTGCCGATCAGCGCGTGGTCACGGAGCATACGAATTGTTTTTGTGATTTTGCTTACCGTGGCGATTGCCGCCTGCGGATTTTCCAGATCCTCTGCGATATAGTCCTTGATGTCAGAAAGGTCATTTTGCACCTCGTAGGACAGGTGCAGATTATTCATGGGTAATCCCGAGGTGTTCCTCCACGGCCTCCAAGGTCAGCCAGCCTTTCTCCTCGCCGGACTTACGACCTTTGGCAAGCTCGTTCATCAGACGCAGGGTGGCCTGTGTTTTTTCGTAATCGTGCATATCCACGATGGCATACCGCCCCCGTCCGTTCTTTGTCAAAAAAACAGGAGCGCCCACAGCCACATCATGCAGTACCTCGCTGTAATTTCGCAGGTCAGAAATGGGTTTAATGTTCGGCATATCTATCAGCTCCTTTCAAACACAGTATACCCCATTCTGCTGTAAAATTCAACAGCAAATTTGCCGTAAAATTAGGTACCTTTCTCGCCCCCGGCCATAGCCAGCCGCGCCTGCTCGATGCGCTGGGCGGCGATTGTGTAGATGGAGGGGGCATTTTCAAAGCAGATGAAGCGGCGGTGCGTGTTCATAGCGGCAACGGCAGTCGTGCCGCTGCCCGCGCAGATGTCCGCTACCACCGCTCCTTCGTCGGTGTAGGTCTTGATGAAATACTCGCACAGCTCCACCGGCTTTTGCGTGGGATGGATGCCGCCTGTCACCGTCGGCACGAACAGCACATTCCCCGGATAACGCCGCCCATCGCTGGACTCTGAGCCTGTCCGTTCAAACTTGCCGTAGTTGGTACTGCACCCGCTGCGGGGATTGGTCTTGCGGTACGACTCCCCATAGGTGAATTGCGGATGGTACACCGGGGACTTTTGATAGAACACCAGAATGTTCTCGGACTTTTTCAGCGGCGCACGGTTGGCATTGAGAAAGCCTGTTGCCCGGGACTTGTACCACACCCACTCGTAGCGGAGCATGGCGAGGTTGGATGCGCCCAGCACCTTATCAAAGGGGCATTGAGCGAAAAACAGGATGGCTCCGTTGGGCTTCACCGCCCAGCGCACCGCCTCCCACAGCTCCGGGAGCGGCAGCGGCACATCCCAAAAGTTCCGGGTCGTGCCGTAGGGCGGATCGGTCAAGAGCATATCCACGCTATGCTTTGGCAGAGAGCGCAAGCCCTCGATCCCGTCCATGAGGTGCAGCGCATCCAGCTTTGGGACATTTTGTCCCAAGGTCATATTCATCCCTCCTTTAATGTGCGCTGAACACGCTGCGGGCGATGGAGCCAGTCTTGAACAGGCAGAAGCAGAGCAGCACGGAATAGCCCATGCAGCCCCATATCGCACCGATGGGGTCGCCGCTTGTGGCGATACCTTGTATCAGCACCGCATAGATGGCAACGCAGACGAGAATGAGTAATCCTTGAAAGCCTACGGCAAGCAGGGACTTCAAATAGTTCTGCCCGGTATTGCCAAGCTCCCGGTTAGAGAGCGTAGCAACGGGGATGGGGGCTAAGCTGGTCAGCAGGTATATTTCGATCATGCGGCCATAGACGATCACGAAGATAACAATATTGATCGCCCACATGGTCACATGAATGAGCAGGGATTGCAGCCACAGCCCCAACAGAGAGCCAAGCCCCAGCGCTTCCAGCGTGGCCTCCAAGTCGGCAAGCATGGCCTCCGAAATGTCTGTTGAGCCTTGCACGATCCCGGCTGCCCGAGCGATGACGCTTTGGGACACATCAAACACCGCCATGACGATATTGAAGGTGTTGGACAAAATCAAAATGGCGCAGGCCGTTTTGAAGATCCACTTGAAGAAGATCCAGTAGTCCAGATCCGATGAATATTGTCAAGACGGTTTTTCAAATGAAACTGTAAATACTTTGCGAACGATACGGATTCACAGGGATTTTCGGGCAGGAAGATCTTGAAATCAGGGGGGAAAAATCAATGCCTGCCGGATTCGTGAAGTATCTGCCGTCTGCGCGTATGGATTGCACCGTTCCGCGATTCGCGGTGTCGTGCCGCTGGTACGCGGTTTCGCGTGATCTTTTGCGGTTTGGCTGATTATCGTCCGATTCCACGAAATACAAAGGGGCGTCCTGCGTACAGGGCATCGAATGTGTTGCTCAAAATCGCCAGAAACGGAAAAAACCCTGTGCCGCGCTCAATACGCAGCACAGGGCTAAAGTTGATTTGGAGATGTCAAAGTGAGTGGAGTTGTTCACAACGCTTAACTTTTGCCGCAATACCTTTTCCCAATTTTCAAGCTGTCGGATTTTCTTCTTCCCGTCCTCAATCTCGGCAGTCAATTCCTCGCGGGTTTTCTCTCTTGGCTTTGTCATGGTTGGTCGCTCCTTTCTGCTCATAGGCATAGAAAAAGGACAGTCGATTTTCTCGGCTGCCCTCTGTAGTATATTCTCTTTTGGTGTCAATTACTTGTCAACGAATACTTCTTCTCCATAGATGATAGACGATACAACTTTTACAACTTCTTCGGCTTCCATTTGTTCTGCGACTATCTGATATTCGATACCGTCATATTCAAATTCAGCCACATACATATCATAGTAGCCAAACGGTTCGTGCGTGTCAGGGTTATACGGACCATAGGGCATGGAACGATACCCAAAGGTAACTGCCGTTCCGTCAATGTCAGAAGTTTTCACTTCATTTTCGGGCAGAAGATAAATACAATCACTTAGAATGCCGATTTTTGAAGCCGTGATAGAAAATCCCTTGCGCGCCGTCACGCCTTCTGTCAGCTTTGGGCTTCCATCTTCGTAATAGTCATGATAGAAATTGAGCCTAACCGTGTCCTCTACAATATTGCCGCTTTTGTCTACAATAACCCGTGCAGTGCCATTGCCATTGGCTGCGGTCAAGCCATCTGGAATATATGCAGGGGACAAGTCTTTTCCATAGTATTCAATTACAGCGTTTTTATCCCACTGAATATGGTCATATAACTCCGGATTGCGCCATACATGTGCGGCATCCTTCAATGCCCCCACCTCATTGAAGGAAATATTGTCCATGCTGATATGAATTTCAGATTTCGCAGGCGTTGTGTCATCATCTGAATTGTTAGTAGGGTTGTCAACAATCACTCCATTCGGATTGTCCGGTGGTGTAGTACCTTGCTGGCGGAAATAGTTGGGGAGAACTGAAAGGGCGGTAAAAAGCACAACGGTAAAGCAAGCTGCCATAGCACTCCATTTTATCCACCCATGTTTTTTGCAATGGTAGTTTGCGGCTTCCTCATAATACTTATCGCCGACTTCACTAATGGCTTCGGAAAACAATTTCGTGGTCATACGAATACCTCTCTTTCAATCAAGTATTGCTTCATCTTCTGGCGGATCAGAGTGAGCCGGACTGATACATTTTTTTCAGATATACCTACGCGCTTTGCTATGTCCGCGTAGGTGTCTGCATACGCATAGCGGCGCATGAAGATAACACGCTCTTTTGCGGTCAATGTATCCAAAAATGCCTCGATGATACGGGCTAACTCTCTGGCTTCAATTTCATCTTCCACGGTTTTCTGGTCTGCGATGCAGCCCTCGATTTCCTCTAAGGCAACCGTATAGTGTCCGCTTCGTTTTGCCGCTTCCTTTCTCCAATAGGTTTTAAGGGAAATGTTCCGCACGATTTTCACAATGTAGGACAACAAGGGATTTGGGTGTACCGGGGGAATAGCGTTCCATGCGCCTAAATAAGCGTCGTTTACACATTCCTCCGCGTCCCGTCTGCTGTTCACAATGTTGTACGAAAGGTTGTGACAGATTTTTCCGTATTTCATGTTCAGCTCCCGTATGCCTTGTTCGGAACGCTCAAAAAATAACTCGATAATTTTTTCATCATCAATCATCGCGCCACCTCCTTTCCGGCTTCACCCATATACTACGGTTTTAGCTGCAAACACTAAATGAAAGAGAGAAGTTTTTCAAAAAAATTATAGCACATCTTTTTGAATAGGGTGTGTCAAGTTGCCGGAATGTTTCTTTGCCGCTTTGCTGGCTACAATGACGGTACACGCTCCGTTGTCTTCAAGATTGAGCGAATTGATATTCAGGAAAACGAAGAAGAAAAGCAATAGCTGGAAAAGCAGAATTTCAAGAACACGGCGGGTAATGCTTATACAACAGTCTGACAACTTCCAGTTTGCAACTATCTTCCTGAAAACGCAAAACACCCCGCACCATGCGTCCTGTAAACGCACAGTGCGGGGTGTTTGTTCAATTATGCGGCTTTTGTCAGATACACGATCCCGGCGGCTAAGTCCACACGGTCAACGTCGTATCCTGCGTTGTAGATGGTATTGGAAAGCGGTCTGTCCTGCGCCGGATACCAATAGGAAGCGTACTTGTACGCCGACTTGCAAAGCGGCTTGCCGGTCAGTTCCTCCACCTTGGAGAACGGCAGCGCAATCGCTGCGGCTGTCTGCGCGGAGAGGTAGTCCCCGATGGGCGCAAAGCTGGAATTGCTGGCAACGTGAAGCGTTTTCGGGGCTTCCGGCGCGGCTTCCGTTTCTTCCTCCGGCAGCGTCACTTTACCGATGAAATTGAAATAAATCTCGATCTGCTGGTCGTACTGATAGCGGTTGATCTTCCTGCGCTCATAGACGATCACCTTGTCAATGAACTCATTGAGCATGGGCGTGGTCAGCTCGGTAAAGTCCGTATAGCGGTCTACCAGCTCCATGAAGCGGTCAACATTGACGCTTTCTTCCTGTTCTGCGTTCATTTGCTCCATCAGCTCGGCGCTGCGCTGCTCAAGCTGTGCCTGTTCCGCTTCATACTGCGCGGAGAGCTTTGCGTGCCGCTTCTCCGGCAAACGTCCGAGGGCGTAGTCCTCATAGAGCTTTTGCAGCAGCGTGTCCAGCTCGTTTGTGCGGCGCATGATACGGTCAATCTCCGTCCTGCCGCTTTGCAGACTGCGCTTTCTCGCGTCGGAGGTGGTCTGCATCACAAGCTGCTCAAAATCCTCCTTGTTGGCTCTGGCATAGGTTGCTACATTCCGCAGCGCGTCCAGAATCAGGTCACGGACGATCTCCGAGCGGATAAAGTGAATGGTGCAGGAGGTCGTTTTCTTGCGGTAGGAAGCACAAACGTAGTTGTCCTTCGGGGTCTTGTGGTATGCGTCCCCATCGCTGCGCTCGTTATACATTTTCGCGCCGCACTCGCCGCAGTAGAGCAGCCCGGTCAGCGGGTTCGGCTCTTTATTGCGGTCGCCGCGCCGGATCGTCCTGCGGAGCTTCTGCGCGGTTTCCCATGTAGTCTTGTCAATAATGGCTTCATGGGTATTCTCAAAGATTTTCCAGTCCTCTTTGGGAGCCTGCTTGCGGTGCTTGTCCCGGTAGCAGGTCTTGAAGGTCTTGAAATTGACGGTATGCCCCATGTACTCCACGCGGGCGAGAATGTAGCTCACCGTTGTACCCCACCAGCGATAGGGATCTTCAAACTTGCTGTTTCTGCGGTTGCCAGCGCCCTTTGCGGCAAGATAGGCAGACGGGCAAAGCACCTTTTCCTCGGACAGAATATCCGCGATCTGGTACACACCCTTGCCGTCAATGACCATACGGAAGATACGGCGTACAACAGCGGCTGCTTCCTCGTCGATGATCCAGCGCTGTTTGTTCTCCGGGTCTTTCAGATACCCGTAGATGGGATGATTGCCGGTGTGTTCGCCCTTGTTGCCCTTTGCCCGGTAGACGGCGCTGACCTTCTTGCTTGTATCACGAGCGTAAAAATCGTTCATGATATTGAGAAACGGCGCGAAATCATTCTCGGACTGATTGGCACTGTCCACGCCATTGTTGACGGCGATGAAACGAACGCCGTTCTGCGGGAAGGTGACCTCCGTATAGAAGCCCACACGGAGATAGTCACGACCCACGCGACTGAGGTCTTTGACCAGGACAATGCCCACCTTACCGGCTTCAATGTCGGAAATCAGGCGTTTCCAGTCTGGACGCTCAAAATTCGTACCGCTCCAACCGTCGTCAGAATAGACCGATACATTCGGAAAATTCCGTTCACGGGCATAGCGCGTGAGCATATCCTTCTGATGAATGATGGAATTACTGTCCCCGGCAAGGTCATCGTCGCGGCTCAGGCGGCAATAGATGGCGGTGATTTTTTCCTGTGACTGTCTGTTGTTCATAACGATACCTCTTTCAGACAGCCAGCTCATTTGTGGCAATTACAGTATAGCCGATTTTCGTGCCGCAGTAAAGCGGATCGTGTAAACTTTTCCGGGGTTTCATCGCAATTCCTCACTTTCTCAGCCTTCGCAGCCCATTTTGATCAGCCGCTTGATTTTATCGTTCATATCCTCCTTGCCGTTTTCTTTGAAATGCAGCGTCACGCGGTAGGTGGTGTTGCCCACCTTGCGGGTCATCCTTCCGGCAGAGGAAGGAGCGGCGGGCGCGGGACGGCGCACGGTTTCTTTTGCGATCGCGGTGGCGGTATTGTTCATAGGCACTCCTTCTCCTTCATCATCGTTTTCAGCTTATCCAGCTTGTTTTGTGCGGTCTGTCTGCGGAAGTTCGTCCCGGTGAACAGGATCGGGGCGCACATTTCCAGCAGCCGGTCGTAAATACGGGCGTGGGGCGTGTCCTGCGGATGCAGCAACTCGTCAAGGCTCAGATTGGTAGTGACGATCAGGGGCTTGCCGCTGCGGTATCGGCTGTCTATCACATTGTAGACCTGTTCCAGAGCGTATTCCGTGCCGCGCTCCATGCCGAAATCGTCCAGAATCAGCAGCGGATAGCGGCACAGGCGGGCGATATATTGGTTTCTGCCCTCAAAGCTGCCGGACAGGTCATTGAGAACGGCAGCAAAGTTCGTCATGCGGACGGGGATTTCTTTCTCCATCAGGGCATTGGCAATACAGGCGGCGAAAAAGCTCTTGCCCGTCCCGACGCTGCCCCAGAGCAGATAGCCGATATTATCAAGGAGCATCTTGTCAAAATTGTCGGCGTAAAATCTCGCGTGTTTCATCTGCGGATTCGCGCCGTTGTCCTGTGCAAAGCACCAGTCTCGCAGCTTCGGTGTGTCAAAGCAGTCCTTTTTCAGCTCCTTTACGGTGTCCTCGTGCTTGCGCTGCTGGTCTGTCCACCGCTTTTCCTCATAGCGTTTTTGCTGACAGGCGCAGTTCGTGGGATGCCGGTCACGTCCGAACAGGGCGGCGTGACCATCTTCAAAATAGGCTTCCTTCGGCGTATGGCACTTGCCGCAGTACAGCAAGCCGTCCTCTCCGGTGTAATCGCCATCGTCGGGTCTGACTTCCATCACTTTGGAAACAATATCGGTAAAATCGTTCATAGGCTTTCTCCCTCCTTACAGGTATAATCAGGGATGCCCTGTTTTGGGACACCCTTTGTTTTATCGTTCTCTGCCCACCGTCTGATGGTGGCAGCGTGATTCTGATAGCTTCTGCCCGTGGATTCCATGTAGGAGGACAGCTCGGAAATGAGCCTGTCCAGCCTGTCGGGAAACTCCCGCAGCAGCTCGGCGTATTCGGTATCAGTCAGGAAAACATTCTCATACCGCCCGTATGTGGCGGGCGCTTCGCTCTCTCTACTCATGTGGTTCTGATTCAGGTTGCTACTACTCAGGTTGTTAGGGGACAGTTTTCTTTCCATCATAGGGACAGCTTTCTGTCCATCAGTCAGACAGTTTTCTTTCTCAATGAAGGACGGATTTCTGTCTGCCTCTTGGAAAGTTTTCTGTCCGTCTGACGGCAGCTTCACATAGATGCGATTTGGCTTGGAAAAGCCACTTCTGCGCCGCTCAATCAGCCCAGCGTTCTCCAGCTCGGAAAGGGCGTTTTTCACGGTCATGGGGCTTCTGTCCAGCGCGGCGGCAATCTTCTCTATGGGAAACACAAGGTAAATCCTGCCGCCCTCGTCCAGCCAGCCGTTTGCCTGTGAGAGCGTCGCCCGGTCAAGCAGCAGCGCGTACAGCAGCTTCGCCGTCTGGGTCAGATCTGTTTGCAGCAGGAAACGGGGATATGGCAGATACGGCGGCAGCCGGGTATCCGCTCTCATGTACTCAGTGATGGAATGTCACCTCCTTCGTGGAAATTAGAGGTATAACGAATCGTGACAGCCCTCAGTCGGGCGGTTTCCAGCGTTTTGACCAGTAATGCGGACAAAGAACAACGATTGCCCGGAAGCTTTGCTTGCAGCCGTGGACACACCCACGGCAAAGGGGATTGTAGGAAATGCGGTTTCGGTGGTCGAGGAAGAACGACCATTCCAGCCGCCGCTGTTTACTTATTCTCGGCATTTTTACACTCCTATCTGTCGCCAAAGCGTTATGCTCCGGCAGACGGTCAAACTGTAAATCTCGGTATCATTTTCGGAGATTTTTTGCGCTGTACGCTCCACTTGGAGAACGGGTGGTATTGCGGTATGGGTAAGTCCCTTCGGCGCGTTCTGTGCGCTTTCGGGAGGGGCATTTGCTCCTTTTTGGATTTGAAAACAAATTGTGTCTTTTTCGTGCGCTGTATTGTATTTCTCGTGCAGATGGCGTATAATAATAGTGCCAGTAGAAAGGGGATGATTTCATGGCTGGAACTACAACAAACATCAGCATCCGAATGGACAGCGACCTGAAAGCACAGGCTGACGCTTTGTTTTCGGAGCTTGGCATGAATCTCACAACGGCTTTCAATATTTTCGTGCGTCAATCGATCCGGGAGGGCGGGATTCCGTTTGAAATCTCCATCAATCAACCTAACAAGGAGACGATTGCCGCCATGCTGGAAGCGGAAAGGATTGCGAAAGACCCGTCTGTAAAGGGCTATAACGACCTTGACGAGCTTTTTGCCGATCTGAAAAAGTGAGAAAGACAAAGCTGACCGTCAAGCCGACCACGGCATTCAAGAAGGATTACAAGCTGGCAATCAAGCGCGGACTGCAAATTGAGCTTCTTGAAACCGTGATTGAAACGCTTGCAATGGGAAACACGCTGCCGCCTGAGAACAGAGATCATGACCTGACCGGCAACTGGCGTGGACACCGGGAGTGCCACATTCAGCCCGACTGGCTTCTGATCTACCGCGTTGAGGGCGATGTTCTGGTGCTGACACTTTCCAGAACCGGAACGCATAGCGATCTGTTCGGGAAATGAGCATTGTGCCGCATGGGGAAACCTGTGCGGCATTTTGCTTTTTACCGCTCCTGCTCATGGCTGTGTCCTCGCTTCGGCTGCGGCATCGACATCTGATAGTTGCGCTGCATGGTCATCAGCTCATGCAGCCGGTCGCTTTTCTCGCGGTAATCGTTGTAGCACTCGTTTTTCTCTGAAATGAGAGATTGAATCTCCGCAACGACCTCTTTGCGTTTCGGAAGCTGCTTGGGTGCGCCCAGCTTGTCAAGCTGGCGCTTGGCAGCGTCGTTGATGATAAAATCCGCTTCGTGTGCGGCATAGAATTTCTGCCTGTCCTTTTCTTTGCGGATCGCACGATACTCCTTGATAATGGGATAGGTTTTGCGGTAATTGTCCATTGCTTCCAGCATTGCCTTTTTGTCCGTCACTTTGGCAGCGGCAGCGTCATAGCGGCTGCGTGCTTCCCGTGCTTCCGCACCGGCTGCATCAACAGCGGCGCTCAGCTTGTCCGGGGATAGAAGATCATGCTCCTGCAAGTACATGAAGGTTTTCGACCACGCCTTTAGATTGTGCATCGTCGCCCAGCGGTCATAGCTGATGCCCTTGCCCTCGGCGCGTTTTGCTTCACGGTCAACCATGCGTCCAACGGAGGAGGCTTGCGGTGCGCTCCACTTCGGGGCAGTCTTGCCGGAAGCACCCTCGTTTGAAGATAGGGTGCGGTCAAGCGGAATACCATCATTTAAGGTGAGGGTATTCTCAGGGCGCAGGGCGTTTTGCTCCAAAGCGGCAAGCACGGCGGCTTTGTCAAAGCTGTCGCCCAGCTTCCGCGCCGTAATGGGCTTTGTGCGGTCGGGTGTGAGATAGGAAAACCGCCCGCGGCTCTCCTTGACGGTCACGCCGTATTGCAGGAGCTTTTGCGTAAAATCCTCGACGGTGAACGATTCGTTCAGCGTTTTTCGGATAATCTGGCGCAGTTTCTCCTTGTCGGTTTCAAAGCGTGTCGGCTTGGTGGGCTTACCCTCTGCGGCAAGGGCGGCGTTTTCCTGATCCAGCGCAGCCTGTCCCTTTTTCCTCGCCCAATACTCGCGCTCGGTGACACGGTTTGCGCTGCCGTTCAGAAGGTCGATCTGATAAAGCCCGGCTTCGTGGCACAGCTCCATGACCTCGGATTTGAAATATTCCATCGCCGCGTCGGTGCAGCGGTGCTTGCATCCAGCTTTTGTGTCCGCTGGTCTGCCCATATAGGGCAGCAGCGGCACTTTTTCAATCCGCAGACTGTTGATGACGATATGCACATGGATGTTACCGGACTGGTTATGCCCGTCCGGGTGGGTGCAGACGATAGCCTGATGACCGGGAAACTGCTCCCGGCAAAACATCTCGCCAAGCTCCTGCGCCTTGTCCACGGTCAGCCCGTTGTCCGGGCCGTCCCGTGGGTCAAAGCTGATGATGTAATGGTGGCTCTTAACGTCCTCGCGCTTCTGATTCTTGCCATAGTGGAGGTTGGAGCGCATACAGGCAACGGCAAAATCTTCTTCGCCGCAGTTCAGCGTGGAAATGCGGTAATCCTCTCTCGGTACAAGCCGCCCCTGCTCGTCCAGCGTGGGCTTCATGGTAAACTCGTCGTGCGCAAAGGTCAGGTATTTTTCTGCGTCGCCGTAATTGGCGTTTTTAGAGCTGATATGTTTGAACGTTGCCAACGGCTTCACCTACCTTTTCCAAAACCTCAAACTTCAAAGCAGCGAGATCGGAAGCCGCCGCCCGTACCTCTGCCGCAAGCTGGGGATAGGGATTGTGCCAGTCGTTGATGGCACGGGCAATCTGATTGAGGTTGCTGCCGATCCTGCCGTATTCGGCGGTCAGCTTCCCAAGTGCGGCAAGCAACTCGTCGTTGACCGGGGAGACCGTGACAACAGGACGGATGCTTGCGCCCTGAATGGCTCTGCGGATAAACTCGGACTGACTGATGCCGTAGGGCGCAAGGCGGGCTGCAAAGTCGGCGTATTCTTCCTCGGTCATGCGGGTCTTGACAACACGGCTGCGGTGGGGCGTGTCGTACCTTTTGCGGGGCATTGGCTTCATCTCCTTTCACTTATCGCCGTTTTCGGGGCAAATTTGCACCCTATTACCGGCTCAAACTCACAAGGGTTTTCCAAAACGGAAAGCCCTTTGCTTTATAACTTCTGCTTTCTCAGACTGCCTGACGTTCTCGGCACTCGCTTCACGCCCGCAATTAACTCATGCGGCCTTTCATCGGATGGTCTGCGACGGTTGTTATCACGCTCGGACGATCCCGGATGGGGAGTAGCTGCCCACTGCTGTCATCGCCCACCGGGAACGACCCGGCTTTCCCGAAGCTGACGTTGATCGCTCACTCCCACACGGGAGGTCTTGGCGCGTCCTTCGGCTCGGCTATCACAGAGAGCTTGTTGCCTGAAAAAGCTATTCACTTGTCAAGGAACACCGTGCCGCCGGGGTCAAACTGTTACCGACTCCGGCACGGGAAGGGCTTTCCGGCTTGGAAGCCCCTCAATTTACAACGGACATTTTTTCTCGAAAACTTGGTACTGTCAGAGAAAAATTTCTGAAAACCTCTCCACCTTACTAAGTGAATCAGCCTCCGGTTTTGTCCCATGTTTTGCCCTTTCTACTTTTCAACGGACAGAAATCTGCCGTTTGTTGAGTATGCCGGTGAGAAAAATTCTTCTGTGCTGGCTGCGGGAGCTGGTTGCAGTTCGAGCGGTTTTCAAAACCTTGCGCGGCGATAGAGCTTGCAAAGCTCTGTCGCTGGGCGAGGTTGCCGCAGCCGTCAGGCTGCGTATAGCAGGGTTTGGGGAAGGCACTCCCCAACAAGATTCTGATGGGACAGAATGAGCGAAATGCGAAATCTGGCACCTCGGTAGAATCTTGCTCTCTGCTGCTCCAAACCTCCCTTCACTTTACAACGGACATTTCCTCGGCAAAAAGCAGGGTATGTATTTGTAAACATTCTGTGAACGAGCGACAGCAGTCTGTCATTCGTCGCTGAGACTTTTTCTGATTTTATGGTAGCGCAGCAGCGACAGAATTGCGACGTACCAATGGGAACATCGCTAACACCATTGGGAACATTGACCGCTGAGATTTTCTTTCTCTCTATTCTTACTACAATCTCAAAAACGCTTTTTGGCCACTTCTGCGAATAAAGCGTTTGGGATAGATCATCCTGCCCGCTTTTCACCACTACTACGGTCTGACGTGAGCGATTTGGCAAAGTCCAGATAAAAAAGGCAGCCGCTTTTTCTGCGGCTGCCTGTGTAACTTTTCTATGAACTCTATTGACTTTGAATGTCTAATCGTGTAGACTATACACAGAGTCTACCATAGTAGACAAGGAGGGCTTGCATATGGAGATACCAAAGATTCATGAGGGTGAATATCGTTTCTGCCTGATTATGTGGGAGCATGAACCAATTTCCGCTGCGCAGCTTGTAAAGCTTTGTCAGGAACAGTTGGGATGGAAGCGAACCACGACTTATACCGTTATCAAACGCCTTGGGGAACGCGGCATACTGAAAAATGAAGATGGTATTGTGACCGCTCTTGTATCAAAGGATGAAGCGCAGGCGTGTGAGATCGATGAACTGGTGGAAAAGAAGTTTGAAGGCTCTCTTCCTGCTTTTATCGCTGCCTTTACCAAACGGCAGGATTTATCTAATGACGAACTTGACGAAGTGCAGCAGATGATCGACCGGATCCGAAAGGGGGAAGCAACATGAGCGAACTCTTTCTAAAAATCGTCAATATGAGCATATCCGCAAGCTGGGTTGTGATTGCGGTTTTGACATTGCGGTTTTGCTTGAAAAAAGCTCCCAAATGGGTAAATGTTCTGCTTTGGGGCATTGTCGCTGCACGGATGGTTTTCCCGTTTTCGATTGAAAGTGTACTGAGCCTGATACCGAGCGCAGAAACAATCAGCCCAACCGTTATGATGGAGCAGACACCTTCCGTCCAGACGGGTGTTCCTGCCCTCAATCATGTTATCAACCCAGTAATCAGCAGCTCGTTCACGCCCGCACCGGGCGCAAGTGCAAATCCGCTGCAAATATGGATTCCGGTTTTAACGGGGATATGGCTTTTCGGAATAGCAGCCCTTTTCCTCTACTCTGCTGTGAGCTACTGGCGTTTGCACCGCAAGGTCTGCGAAGCGGTAATCCTGCGGGGCAACATCTATCAAAGCGAGAAGGTTTGCTCTCCGTTTGTGCTGGGAATCATCAAACCCAAAATCTATCTTCCGTATCATATGGACAGCCGCGAGATGGATCATGTGATTGCCCATGAGCAGACGCATATCCGCCGCAAGGATCATTGGTGGAAGCCACTCGGTTTTCTGCTGCTGACAATTCATTGGTTCAATCCGCTGATGTGGCTCAGCTATATACTGCTGTGCCGGGATATAGAGCTTGCATGTGATGAAAAGGTTATCCGGGAAATGGGCAATGAACAAAGAGCCGATTATACACAGGCACTTGTGGCTTGCAGCGTCAACCGCCGTGTAATTGCGGCGTGTCCGCTTGCTTTTGGTGAGGTGGGAGTAAAGGAGCGTGTAAAGTCCGTGATGAACTATAAGAAGCCCGCGTTCTGGATCGTTCTGGCATCTGTGATTGTTTGTGCTGCGGCAGCGGTCTGCTTTCTGACGAATCCAAAATCGGAGGGCTCAAACGATATTACGGAATTGCTGGCGCCCGGCTCCGCGTGGAGCTATCAGCTTGGTTATGATGCGGATTTCCCTGTGGATGCATCTTTCACCGTCCAGGACGATCTCTCCGTTGTCGGAACGATCGTCAAAAACGACACAAACACAGATTTTTGTATTCGATACCGTGTACGGGGAACTGCCGGATGGGCCGAATTTTATGGCTGCACCCCGGAGATGGCACAGGAGGCCGGATCGGAAAAATATCTTCTGTTTACCGCGTCTCTCCGTGCGGATAACGGAAAACTGGTTTTCCGAATGTCGGACGGTTACGGCTTGTCTTGTTTTGGAACCCGCGAGGCGACATTCACGCAAATAGCGGATACTTCTTCGGCACATACGGAGCCGTGGTTCGATTACCTTGAAAAGCCCGAGGAAATGAACTGGGACGGAAACCTTGAAATCGAACTTCCGGAATATCCGGGCGTGACGTTCCGCTGGTATCCGGAGAAGATGGAAGCCGTGACGGAAAACGAAGTCATGCAGCTTTATACCGGAATGCCCATCTGGAACACATATTTCTGCGATCTTACCGGTGATGGGCTTCCTGACCTATGTTCCACGCTCACCTTTGGCTCCGGCATGATCGACAGCCGTATCATTGTCTACGACTATGCAAACGGCGCAAGTTACATGTTGGAGGATCGCGGGAAATATGATTACTCACTCCGACTTAACGAAACGGATGGATGCCTGTGGGTCGTCAAAAGGGCGTATAATAGTGACGATATAGTTGCTTCCGGCAAACTGCTTTTCGCAGATAACTGTTTACAGGTTGCATATGATCTCAAAACAAACTGTGAATCGACACCAAATACAGAAACATCCACATCCGAAACAGAGAATACTTTGCGAACTTCGGATACTGTAGAACTGATTGGTTATGTTGGCAACTCACAAACGTCGTGGATTGAGCTGTACGAAAGCACGGACAACAAGGAGCCAATCGCAACGGTTCCGTATGATCTGATTGCGGCGCTCCCCGGCTGTGACAGGAAAAGTGAAGCCTTCACCTTTGGCTATCTGGACTCCATCACTTTCTACTACGGCAAAATCGGCGCGTTCTGCTGGTGTGTCGCTGCGCTGCCGCCCGCAGCCGGAACAGGCGCAGCGAACGTCTGCACCTCGACGGACAATGGCGAAACGTGGAGTATTTCTATCCCGAACGCGCTTTATACCGGCACGGTCATCGGCGCTGGCTTTGCGTCTGAAATGGTCGGCTTTATCAGCTACCGCTACTTCTTTGACAACGGCCCCGAAATCGCGCGGACGCTGGACGGCGGCAAAACATGGGCGCGGCTGGAACTGGATATTCCGGAAGAATACGCGCAATACAATATGCAGCCGCAGAATCCAACGTTTTCCGGCAATGACGGCAACTATCCGATCATACTGCTCGATAAGGACGGAAACGACCGCACCATGACACTTCATACGCACGACGGCGGCATGACTTGGATATGGCCTAAACTTTCAGCAGTAGATGTTTCGTGAGTCAACCTCTACATGTTGGCACCAAAAGTTCATTTTCAACTGCCATACAATCAAAACTGTTGGAGTTCCTTCGATACATCATCGGTTTCACACAGCCGATGATGCCATTACGCTTGACGGAAAGATATTGTTGTACGATCCTCTAAGCTCGTGCTTCGGTCATACTATTCTGCCACAAATGAGCTGACCATCGTTGTAATAGCGAGGACTTGAAAGTCCTCGCTATTAGCATACATCGTCGTGCAGGTTATTCTTTTCGATAATGAGCTGGATCAACTCATAGGTGGCAACAAAGGTGAGGATCAGACCGGCAATCGGCAATATCACCGTTTCAGAAAGCTGCCGGATGAGGGAGAACACCCCGGCGTTCCATGCCGCCGGGGTGGTTCCCACTTGCACCGCAATCTCTCCGACACGGGAATTGACCGTATCAAAAAGCCCCGTGAGGTTGCCCATGATCCCCTCGATCAGCAGCTCTTTTAGCCAGTCTGTCAGCCAGTCGGTGAGAAATCCCATGCTTTACGCCCTTAAAACAGGGTGGACAGCAGAGGGATCAGGGTCGTACCCAGCACGATGATGCCGCCGCCCGCCATGAGCTGTTTTATCCCCAATTAGGTGTAAAACTCTGCTCGATGGCGGGCGGCGGCGTACAAAAAATCTATATGGTGTTTTTAAGAGAACCGTCCCGGCGGGACAGGTCAGGCAGTGACCTGTTCCACCTCCGGGATGGGTTTGAGATTAAAATGAATTTCGATAGAAATGTGTCTTGTTTTATCTTCGTCAATGCGCTCATGCACGACGATTTCTTTGATTAAGCGGTTGAGGGTGGCTGCGTCCAGCTCTGTGATGTTGGCGTATTCCTGAATGGCTTCCACCCATTGTTTTGCGTCATTGGCAAGCTGGACTTCATCGGACAGCCGCTTTCTGCCCTCGGACACTTTTGTTTTAAGCTCCGTCTGCTCGGTCTGTGTCTTTTCCAGCATGGTGTTGAAATTCTGCTCACTGATACGCCCTGCAATCATATCCTCATAAAGCCGCATGACCATTTTGTCCAGAACCTCAATCCGTTCCTCGTCCCTTGTAAGGGAGCGTTCCATTGCTTCCCGCTGTTCCCGCTGCTCGGCTTCACAGGTATTGGTCAGGCGGTCAGCAACCGCTTCCCCGTCCATCAGGGCAGCTCTGGCACATTCCCGGATTTTCCGCAGCACATGGCTGTAAAGGGTGTCATAGTCAATCCGGTGCTGGGTGCAGTGGTTCTTTCCAAAGGCATTGTAGGTCTTGCAGGAATAAATCTGCTGGGGATGTTTTGCGTTTGTGTAGCGTACCGTCAGCGACTTCCCACACTCGCCGCATTTTAACAGTCCGGCAAACAGGCTGATTTCATTAGTCTGCCCCGGACGCTGGCGGGATTTCAGCTTGTTCTGCACAATGTCAAAGCTCATGCGATCAATCAGCGGTTCATGCTGCCCCTCCACCACAATCCAGTCCTCCGGCTTCTTTTCCCCAATCGTGCCGATTTTGAAACGGTAGTCCTTTTTCTGGGAAGCAATCGCCCCGGTGTAGACGGGATTCATCAAAAGGTCTTTGATAACGGAGAAGTCCCACATATACCGCCCGTTTTCCGTGTCTTTCTTTTCCCATTTGGTGCGGGTATTGCGAAGCCCCCGTTCCCGGTTCCACCATGTGGGGCAGGGGATTTTTTCTTCCTCCAGCCGTCTGCGGATATAGTTCGGACCATGACCGTTCAGGGCATATCCGAAAATCAGCCGCACAATCGGGGCGGTTTCCTCGTCAATGAGCAGATGGTTTTTGTCCTCCGGGTCTTTCCGATACCCAAACGGGGCAAGACACCCGGTAAACTGTCCTTTCTGCGCTTTCAGAAGATAAGAGGAATGGACTTTCTTGGAAATATCCTTGCTGTACATCTCGTTCAGGATATTCTTGAACGGGGCGATGTCGTTGTTATCCCGCAGGGTGTCGATACCGTCATTCATGGCGATATAGCGGACACCGTTTCTTGGGAAAAAGTCCTCAATCAAATGCCCGGTTTGCAGATAGTTCCGCCCCAGTCGGCTGAGGTCTTTCGTGATGACAAGGTTGATTTGCCTGCGCTCAATGGCTCTCAACATTCTCTGTAAATCAGGACGCTCCATATTAAGACCTGTGAAGCCATCGTCCTGATAGACTGCTACAACCTCCCATCCCTGCTTTTCGCAGTATTTTTCCAGCATATCACGCTGGTTTGCGATACTGGCACTTTCGCCTTGAAGGTCATCGTCCTTTGACAGCCTGCAATAGACCGCTGCACGATAGCCCCCGGCAAGTGCCGAACCGATTGTTCTGTATTCCATTTCGTTCATCATAGCCATTTACCCACACAATCCAGACGGTATCTGGCTCTTTTGAACCTCATCTTCATTATAGCTTATATCTTTCTTTTTAGCAAGATATTCTTTTGTATTTGTCTTTCCGTATTTCTGGGAAATCAGGCTGACGAACACATCAGTGGCGTCCAGTTCCCCGTCAAACACCGTTGTAACATGAATCTCTGTTTTGTTTTTTGCCATAGGCAGTTATCCTCCATACATGAAAATAGCCAGACAGAGGGTGTCGGCAACGAAGTCCGGCAACGGGCTTCAAAAGACCTTGCAAACAATCTCAATCTGGCGATGGTTACTATTTATACTTTTCTTTTATTTTTCTGTTGTTTTGGTTGTCATAGGGGAGAAAAGCCGATAGTTTCGGGATTTTCCCCGGCAACCGGCTCGGCAACGGGATAGCAACAGGGGGTGCAACGGGCTGTCATTTTCAGAATGGAAGCTCCATCTGTTCTGTGACCTCCACAAAACCGTCCATCGTTTTTTCAGACGGGTTGCCGGAGTCCGTTGCCGGGTTTTCACGCTCCCAGCCCTTTTGTCTGCCATATTCTGAAAACATTCTTGGGTTCGGGAAGTACCGCCAGCGGTCAATGCACTGGTTCATAATCTCGTTGATTTCCCGGATTTCCCATTGCTTCGGCTCGTCAAAGGCATGGTTCAAGGCTTCCTTGTAGAGCTGCTTGGAACAGACCATGCTCCCGGTGTACTTATCAAGATATGCCTGTATCATCCCGGCTTTGGTGTCCTCCGGCATAAAATCCCGCTGGTGTTCTTTGAGATACCGCTGCATGGCGGGGCTGAAAGCCAGCTTGAACCTGCCGCTTCGGTAAATCTCCATCGCTTCTGCCCACATCTGCTCGATATAGGCTCTGGAAGCGGCTTCGTCCTCCAAAATGTGAACCTCGGCTTGCTCCGGGTACACCATGACGGGGATAAAGCGGCGGTTGCCGGAACGGTCAAGGGGCAGGAAGTCAAGGGCATTGGAAGTGCCGCCAAACACGCACTGACGGGGGCGGTCTGCCGGGTGGGTTTCATAAGGTATCTTGTAGACCTCTTTCTGTCGGCTTAAAAATGACTTGATTTCCTCAATGCTCTTGGCGTTGGCGGTTGCCATCATTTCCGACATTTCAATAATCCAATGACCTTGCAGCTTGCGGTACACATTGTCATCGTCCAGCTTCCGCAAATCATCGGAGAACCACTCGTCCCGGACTGCCAGCAGACGGAAGAAGGTGGACTTGCCAGCCCCCTGACCGCCTACCAGACAGAGCATGATTTCAAACTTACACCCCGGCTGAAAGGCTCGTGAGATTGCACCCAGCAGGAACAGCTTCAACGCTTCATAGGTGTAATCGTCTGCGTCAGCCCCCAGAAAGTGCCGCAGACAGAAACGGATTCGTTCTGTCCCGTCCCACACAAGGGCACTTAGGTAGTCCCGGATGGGATGGTACTTGTTTTCATTCGCCACAATCCCGATGGCGTTATCAATCTTTTTCTCATTGGTAAGCCCGTAGGTTTCTTCCAGATAGAGAAGCAGATACTTCATATCCGTATCATTCAGGGCGGTGCTTTCTCTGTGGAAGCCGATGGGCTTTATGATGTCCTTGCGGTCAGTTAGGATGTTGTATGCGATAGCCCCGGAAAGCAGCGGGTCACGCTGGAATACGGTCAGACAGTTCCGTATGCTCTGACGGACACCGCCTTTCTCGGTAGTTTCCAGCCCCGCCTTGATTTCCTCAATGTTCTGGGGTGGCTGCATGGCGTTCATGGCGTTCATGGTGTTTTTTAGTTCTTGCTGCGTCTGCGGCTGCAAGCTCTGCCATTCGCTGTTCAAGCTGTATCACATCCTTTCCGTATTCCGTAATCAAAGCCGCTTTTTCCTCTGTTTCCCCGAACAGCAGCACATCCAGCAGATATTCCACATGGTCTTGCTTCTGTAAGGCTTCCACAAACCGGGGATGAAAGACTTCCTCCGGGGAGTGCGGGGCATATTCCTTTCTCCACACTCGGAGTAGGTGGAGATAATCGGCAAGAATACGGAAGCAGCGGTTTTTTGCTTCCTGAAACTGTTCCTCCGGGGATTTCTGCCGGGGCTTAGGCTTTTTTGCTTTTCCCGGCGGTTTCCAGTCCTCATAGGAAAGCCCGAAGTCCTGTGCCAGCTGTACGGCGGCTTCTTTCTTTCCCAGCCCATACAGGGCGGCGGCAAAATCAATCACATCCCCATCCGCACCGCAGCCGAAGCAGTGGTAACGCCGATCCAGCTTCATGCTTGGGGTTTTATCATGATGGAACGGGCAGCAAGCCATCCCGTTCCGCCCTGCATGAATTCCATAATGCTCCGCAGCCTGTCTGGTTGTGACGGACTGCTTCACAGCTTCAAATACATTCAAATCTATCCCTCCTTGAAAAAAAGAAAAGCACCTGACATTCTCTGATTGAAAATGGCAAGTGCCTGTTAAAGTTCCATATCCTGTTGTCTGTGTTTCGTCTGTTCCGGGGCAGTTCTTTGTGCTTTTTTCTCGTCTGCCTTATCCTGCAAGACTTCTTTGATGGGCTGCTTCTTGGGCGGCTCTTTGCTTTCTTCTGTGCCGGGGGTGGCTTTCCGTACCCAGTAGCGGATGTCCCGCAGCTTCTTCAAATCCTCCTGTACCTCGGTCAGCGGTACTTTCAGTTCTGCGATTTCGCTGAGAAGCGTTTCCTGCTCCTCTTGCAGTTCCTTTTGGGTGCTGTCCTTATCGTCCGGGTGCTTGGCAAGGTAGGCGGCGGCTTTCGCATATCGGGCAACCTCCGGGTGTTCCTGTTTGAATTTCTCCTTTGTTTTCTTGAAAAATATCTTCTGGTACTTCTCATAGACAGGCTTACATTCTTTGCAGTCTGTCCGGCTGGCAAGAATCCCGTCAATCACTTTGCTTCGGGCTTCCTTTGGCTTCATCTGATTGCGGTAATCTGCGGCTGATTTCCCGGAAGATTCCAGAAATGCTTCTAAGTCCTCCACAGTGGAAAGCCCCTTTTGCCGGAGATAGGACAGGGCTTCGCTGACTGCCTTTAAGTCCTGTGAAGTCCCCCGGTTCTGTCCAGCCCTTGTCCAGTCCTTCCGTTCTTCCTTTCGTATCTCCATATACTTCATCAGCAGATTGGGAAGAAGTGTTGCTTCCTCCGCCGCCTTTTGTGCAAGCAGTTCTTTCCGTTTTTCTCCCAGCTCGGTAATCCAGCCTTTGAGGTTTTGGATAAGCTGCCGGATGGACTTCATCAGGCGGTTGGCGGCTCTGATTTCCCGGTTCAGGTTGCCGATATTCGTCTGGATACCTCGCTTTTCCATCTGCCGGACAGCAGCACCCTCATGGACAGTAGGGATAATATCAAGCCCCTGTCTGGCATAGGAACGCAAGTCCACACGCTCCGGGCGGTCATTGGCTTCCAGATAGCGGTTCTGGATGACCTCCCATTCATGCCGCCAGATTTCACAATACTTCTGGTCGTTCCAGTCCACCGTATCCTCCTTGTGGCTTTTCCACCTGCCGGATGGCAGCTTTATCCGTTCCCCGTTCTCGTCAAGGTCATAAACCTTGCGGCTCTTGGAAAGCCATTTCCCATGTTCGTCCATTGCCCTCATAGTGAGCAGGACATGGGCGTGAGGATTGTGTCCCGGCGGGTGGGGGTCATGGATGGCAAAGTCAGCAATCATGCCTTTGGAAACAAACTGTTGCTGGCAGAACTCCCGGACAAGGACAGCGTACTGGTCGGGCGGTATCTCTCTGGGAATGGTAAGCACCCACCGCCTTGCAAGCTGGGAGTTCCATTGTTTCTCCACAGCTTCGGCGGCGTTCCATAAAGTATTGCGGTCTGCATACTCCGGCGGGGCATTTGCCGGGAGCAGGATTTCATTGTGGACGATACCTCGCTTTTCTGGGTAGTGCTTCACTTCTTGGTCGTATTCACAGAACAGCTTTTCGCCGCTCTGGTAGGCAGCGGCGGCAACCGCAGACTGCTGTTGGCTACGCTGAACAATCGAGATTTCGTTGTGTGGACAGGGCATTTCGTATCCCTCCTTTCTATGCTTGGTGGATGGGGTGGCGTTTTACCACCTCATTTTGGGCAGAAAAAAAGCAGGAGACCTTTTTCAGATTTCCTGCTCGGTGTGCCGCTGTGTAAGCGGCGGGTATTTAGTTGTGAAAGTTCGGGACAAGTTGACCCGATGTGTGTAGAATAACAAACTGGATTTATTTTTCTTTACATTTTATGCCGTAATTTCCCCTACTACCATTTTCGTAGCCCCTATATATTTCATATCTTTTTCCATTTATCTCCACTTCGTCATCGTTAATAAATGTATAAGACTTACCATTTTCTTCACAATACTTTGAAATTGCTTCCATAGTTTTTGCAAGAGTTGGGTAATTGGCACTATCCTCATAAGGAACCCAAAAAGCTTTTTTAAACATATAAAATACCTCCTTCTAATTTGTTAAGTAATCCACGAATTTTCAAAGCGTTATAAAATAATAGTATCATACAGCTTCGCAAAAATCCACTTATAACTTCAAACTTGTCGGCTGGGAACAGCTTGCAACGCAAGGTGTCCCCAGATGGCAAGTCCACAAAAGGGTAGCTGGTGGTAGCCAGCGCAGGGGAAGCGTAGCGTCCCCTGTATGATTTGGAGCAGACCATGACTGCGGAAAATCACAGCCCTCCGGCGAGGAGCCTTCGGAGAACGCAATGCACCAACCTCTGGGTGGTGTATAATTGCGCCCTTAGTAAACTAAGGGGTTTCCGGCTTCTCCCGTTCCAGCAGTTTTTTCAATAGTTCCTGCGTGTCCTGTCTGTGAAAAATGAGTTTCAACAACAGCATTACATCATCATCTGTCAGGCGTTCCGGCTCTTGCAGAAAACTTTCCAGCATACCGCCACGGGTACAGAGCCGGTGTGTCCGTTCCTTTCGGGTAAGCTGCTTCAACTGGTGCTGCAATGCCTTTTCATCATTGATGGCTTTCCGCAGTTTCTTTTCGCTTTTCTCCAGCTCCCGGTTGAGCTTTTCCAGCTTTGATGTATCAGGCAAGGGCAGCGTCCTCCTTTCCCGGTATCAGCACATAAATCCGGTTTGGTTCTCCCACGCCCTGACGCACCCGCATGATAAGTCCGGCGGTTTCCAGTTCATTCAAAGAACGCTTGACCGTCATAGAGCTGCGGGACAGGACTGCGGCAAGGGCTGTGACAGGGAAGCAGACAAACAGGATTCCGTTCTCGTCCTCCTGCCCTTTGGATAGCATAGCGTCCAGCATCCGGCAGTACATGACCTTTGCGGTGCTGCTGACTGGAAATCCTGTTAACGCTCTGGGAAAGGGCATACAGAGCGGCAATGGTGTGTCTATCGTCATAAATTCAAAATTCATTCTGTGTGTTCCTCCTTTTTCTTTGCTCGTTTGGATAAATAACGGGGACAGTCAATCACAACCGCCCGGAAGCTCTGCTTGCACCCATGCTGGCATTTCCGGCATAATTCGTTGTAAGTGACACGCCCCCGGTCATTGAGGTAAAAGGAAAGCTCATGCTTCCTCTTTTTGCTCATTCTCGGCATATTGCGCTTCCTCCCGTTTTAGTGTATGGTTTCGGGGCGATTTTCGGCAAAATTACGGTCATAGAGCCGCCTAAAATCTCCCGAAGTATCAGCGATAGGGTAGACTATCCCCCTATCAGATTGTCGTGTTTCGGTATCATTTCGGTGTCAGTTCGCCAGTTCTCCCCGGTGTCGTTCCTCCCCTGAATCTCACAGCGGCGTATCGCTCCCTTTGGTACGCTCGTTT